>Ga0182739_1000037_pt1 | contig 341864 bp, 278 predicted proteins | sample eDN5th30CBELigBY_FD_128873 | JGI IMG/M metagenome (GOLD analysis project Ga0182739, IMG submission 128873) | Enriched backyard soil microbial communities from Emeryville, California, USA - eDNA 5th pass 30_C BE-Lig BY (version 2) (version 2) | ecosystem: Environmental > Terrestrial > Soil >... | reverse complement strand
TGATTCAATTTTAACAGATAGGGTTCTTTTTGTATTTAAAAATCTAACGGCGATGACATTTTACTTTCGTAAAACATCATCGCCGTTTTTAGTTAGGTCGGGATGTTTTGTCCCAGCCTCTTTACATTTGTGGGACTTAGCTGACATCCCAAGATATGTGGGCTACTCCACGATCGTGAGGGTTAAAGTTTTTTCCTCAGATAAGAACGTCACTTTAATGTTAGCTGTGCCAGGTTTAAGCGCCGTAATGTAGCCTTCGTCATCAATTGAAACTAAATCTGGATTATCTAGTTCAAGCGTCACCCAAGTGGTCGCGTCTTCTGCTGAATCATCGTTAAAGTATGCAAAAACCGTGAGGTTAGTTTCCTGACCTACAGCGATCTGATCCATTGACAAAGAGGCAGAGATTGATTCCAGTTGACGATCATTTGTTACTTTCACGCTCACCTGTTTTGATAGTTCCCCAAAAGTGACCATAATGATAGTGTCTCCGCTTGCTACTGCAGTCACAACACCTTTAGCATCGACTGTTGCGACGCTCTCATTGCCGCTGCTATATTGCGCGTTTTTGGTCACATCACGAGTTGCGTAATTATCGTATTCGGCAGTAATCATAAGTTCATGTTTCGTTCCAAGTGCTGTCAGCTTAACCAAAGTCGTATCAGTTGACAGGGAGAGCAAGGTAGGCTCAGCGACCTCTAATCTATATTCTTTTGATACTGTTACTGGAACTGCAGCTGAATCCGTCGCACTAATTGTGAAAATATACGTACCACTAAATTGTGGAGCTCCAGCAAGTACTCCTGTTTCGGATTCTAATTCCATTCCTATCGGAAGTTCACCGTCAGTAACTGTGTAAGTAATAGCCCCTGTTCCGCCAGTTGTTTCTAATTCGATGTAATAGTACTGACCTACCTTCGCAGCTGATGGTATAGATTCAGGTAATGTGAATGATGATTTGATTGTATAATCAAAACTTGCTACAGAGCTAGTAGTCCAGCCTGACTTCACTGCAATAGCTTTAATGGAACCCCTTGAGTGATCGTAATTGGTCCGTTATAAAGCGTGCTGCTTATGCTTGGCGTATCACCGTTAATAGTATAGTAGATGCTTGCATCATCAGCTGAGTTAAGCGATACTAGCGTACCAGCATCAACAGCTCCACTATCTACATTGGCAGTTGGGCTAGCCGCTTGCGGCTTAACCGTATAGGTCAAGGTGAGTACACTAGTATTTGACTTACCGCTTTTGATTGCAATGGCTTTAATGGTAACTGCTTGTGTAATCGTAATTGGGTCGGTATATAGTGTGCTGCTTGTGCTAGGCGTACTGCCATTAGTGGTGTAGTAGATAGTTGCACCATCAGCTGAGCTAAGCGATACTGTCGTACCCGAATCCACAGCACCACTTGTAACATTAACGGTCGGACGCGCAGCTGGGCTAGGCGTACTTACTACTGGTTGTGTAACATCAGGCTCTGTAATTACAGGTGGCACTATTTCAGGATCACTAACCTTAAAAGTTTTAGAAACAAATATTCCTACAGTTTTTTCAAAAACTGAAACTTGAATTACTTCACCTTTTGTTTTTGATGAAGTGTCCACTACGACAGCCCCGCTTTTCGTGTCGAGATATGCAGGAGCATTAGAAGAAATGCCTTCCAGTTCTAGTGAAGATAGAGTTTCATCTGACAGATCTTTCCCGTATTGATTAAATGCCTTAAATGGGATTTTAACTGATTTGGAAATAGGAATTGTGTCTGAAGCATAGTCAATCTCTATTTTGGTAATACGCTCACCTTCTACAGTAACAGAAGCAGTTGTTCGATCGCCTAATAGAGATTCAGGAAGCCCGGATAATTGAACAGTATAATTACCTGCTCTTAAATTCTGTTCAAAGGTAATAATTGCACGTTTAGTATCATTCCAAACAATCGAATATTTGCTTGAAAACGCTTGAGGTACTGTGATTGATAATATAGCACTGCTTGTATCGATGTTATTATCTAATATTACTAGCAATGACTTTTCATCAGTGGCCTGAAGTGAAAAGATCGATACAGGTGCATCCGCTGGTGGATTATGCTGAACTTTAGCTTCGAATGAAGATAATACGAGATCAGTGCGAGAGGCATTAGTTTGTCCACCAAATGTTCCATCTGCTTCACCAGTCATTAATTTTGTTTCTATTGCTAAAGCAACATATTGTTTTGCCCAATCAGAAACAGTATCATCCTATACACCGGCTGTTGCTTGGGCATCCTTTTCCATGCCGAGTCCGCGGATAAGAAAAGTAGCAAGCTGCTCTTTCGTTACTTCACCTGCAGGATTGTATTCTCCCGGGGCATAGCCGTCTGTAATTCCTGCTTGCTTTACCACTTCGATGTACGGTAATGCATATCCATGACCAGGGTCATCGGAACTGACGTCACTAAATGAAGAAGTCTCTAAGCTCGTATCCACTTTCAAACCGAAAATCAAAGCTGCAACCTTTGCGAATTGTGCTCGATTCATATTGTCATTGATACCAAATGTTCCATCTGCTACACCATCAAATACCCCTGCTCCGATCATTGCATCAAACTTGGCTTTCGTCGCAGTGTCTAGATCCTTCAAGTCTTCAAAGTCGGCTGAAGATTTTGCAGATGCGATGTTGCTTTCTGTAAAGAAAACAGCACCCATGATGCATAAGAGCACAATTGACAATATATTAATAAATTTACGATGCATTACCCTTCCTCCTTGAAAAAATAGTGAATATCACACTATAGTATAACAAACTATATTGTTGATTACGAAGTTTAAAGAAATCTTTAAATAACTAAAAGCTGCATGTTTAATTAGTGTAATAAACTGAAAAATAGCAGGAATGTTAAAGTATTGGTGAATATAGAGTCGTGAAGGAAGCAAATGTGGTAGCCAATAAAGTAATTGTATAGGAAGTGAACATAATGATTGAGGTTGCAGCGGCTATTATTGAAAACGAGCAAGGGCACATATTAATTGCAAGGCGTAAGCAAGGAAAATCTCAGGCTGGTATGTGGGAATTCCCCGGTGGTAAGGTAGAGCTTGATGAGACCGTAGAGGCTTGTTTGCAGCGCGAGCTTCTAGAGGAGATGAACATCGCCATAGACCCTTATGAATTCTTCGCTGTAAATGAGCATAATTATGGCATCATACAAATTCGATTGATCGCATATAAGGCTAAGTATAGAAGTGGGGAAATTCAACTGATTGACCATGATCAGTATCGTTGGGTGAGTAAGGAGGAATTAAACGATTATCAATGGTCGCCAGCAGATATTCCTTTTGTAGAGCGGTTGCTTGTCCAACAATGACTTTATCGTGAATTAAACAATGACTTGTTAATGACTTGAGATACTGCTTAGTAGTGACTCAAATTCGATATTCTATGGTTGAAGTTATTTTTGATCGTAGAGGAGAGTTTTCCGTGTTTAGTAAGCTATCAGATCTTAAAAAAGCAGCATTATTTACTTTGATTGTATTTGCACTTGTGGCAACAATCATTCTTCTTCCCCTAGAAGAAAGCACTTCGTTGTTCATGTTTGTCCCTCTAGTGTCCGTATTGCTTACAATGCTAGTGACGGGAGAAGCTTTTAAGAAAGCGGGCTGGGCGCAGCTTGGATTTCGAAGATTTAATGTTAAAATGCTAGCTCTTGCTTTTTTTATTCCAATCATTCCTATTATGCTCGGGTATGTACTAGTATGGGCGACAGGGCTCGGTACATTAGAACTGGCAGATCAGTATAAGGGGCAGGAGCTATTACTCATACTAAATTTCTTCACTTCTACTGTTGTTGCTTCGTTAACCGTCACTTTAGGTGAAGAGGTGGGCTGGAGAGGTTTTTTATCTTCAAAGCTGCAATCACTAGGGATAGCGAAGGCGAGTTTGTTAAACGGTTTTGTATGGGGACTGTTTCATTTGCCAGTTATTATATTTACAGATGTTTACCATGATGGTGTTAACTTATTAGCATATATTCCATTGTTTATGGCCACTGTTACACTAGCAGGAGCATTCATGACGTATGTTCGATACGCAAGCGGTAGCATATGGCCAGCTATTATCGCGCATAGCATCCATAACACTGCATGGAATTACGGGATAATGTTTACCCAGGAGCCTGATCCTATGGTTACTTATATAACAGGTGATACTGGAATTGTACTCATTGTGTTTTACCTCATCGTATTTGGCTTCATTGCAAAACGATAGACGTAATCGAAGAGCCCTTGATTAGCAGGGCTTTTTTTGTGCTTCCGCATAATGTTATAAGGAGCGAATGATTTACAACTAATTTTTGGAATGTGATTGACTTTAATGTCACAGGGTATATTATATTTGTATATTCAAACAATCAAATATACAAACACAAAGAGAGATGATTTGAGTTGACTTTTGAAAGATTTGAGCAGTATTCACTAGAAAAATTTCGTAAGGATGCTATTTCTGGAGTTATTGTTGGCGTTATTGCGATTCCACTTGGTATGGCGTTTGCTATAGCGTCAGGAGTGAAACCAGAGTATGGTATTTACACAACTATTATTGCAGGTATTCTCGTTGCTATTTTAGGTGGATCGAAATTTCAAATTGCAGGACCGACGGGTGCCTTTATTCCAATTTTATTAGGCATCGTCATTAGCTATGGATACGAAAACCTGCTGCTTGCAGGAATACTAGCAGGAATACTGCTCGTGTTAATGGGGCTATTTAAGCTAGGAGAAATCATCAAGTACATCCCAAGACCTGTTACGATTGGGTTCACGACGGGGATAGCGGTCATTATTTTTACTGGTCAAATCGGCAACTTTTTAGGACTCTCCGGTATGGAGAACCATGAATATTTCATATACAAAATGAAGGAGCTTTATTGGCATCTGAACACAATCAATGTATACAGTGTTATTGTCGCTGTAATTGGTCTAGCGCTTATTATTATTACGAATAAATTTCTGCGTAAAGTTCCGGGAGCACTAGTAGGATTGATCGGCTCTACGCTTGTTGCCACTATATTTTTTCCTGATCAGCTGGCAACAATCGGTTCTTCATATGGAGACATTCCAAATTCGTTACCGAGCCTGCAATTTCCTAATATTACATGGGAGCGGGTTAAACAGTTAATCGGCCCTGCCCTAGTTATTGCAATGCTAGGGGGAATAGAATCATTATTATCCGCGGTAGTAGCAGATGAAATGACAGGTACTAAGCACAATAGTAATCGAGAATTAATTGGTCAAGGTATCTCTAATATTGTGACCCCACTGTTTGGTGGGATTCCTGCTACAGGTGCGATCGCACGAACCGCAACCAATGTGAAGAATGGTGCAGTATCTCCTGTATCGGGTATTATTCAAGGGTTCGTCGTATTAGCTGTGCTATTACTATTAGCACCTTTGGCATCGAATATTCCTCTAGCCAGTATGGCACCTATCCTTATGGTTGTGGCGTGGAATATGAGTGAAGCGAAGAAGTTTAGGGAGATTGTTAAAACGAGAACAACAGATTCCATTATTCTTGTCATCATCTTTTTGTTAACCGTTTTTGTTGATTTAACGACTGCTGTTGGTGCGGGGATATTGCTTTCAATGATCATTTTTGTTAAAAGAATGAGCGATTTACACGTCGTTACCAAGGTACTGCCAGACCCAGCGGATAAGCATCATAAGGTAACCCCGCATATTCTTAGCAAAGAGCATGATTGTCCGCAAATAAATATTTGCACAATCGAAGGACCGTTATTTTTTGGATCTGCACAATTGTTTGAGGAATCTTTACGCGGGCTTGTTCATCCTGATGCTAACATATTAATTTTGCGTCTAGGTAAGGTATCTTATATGGATACTACTGGCGCAAGTAATTTCTCACATATCGTGAAGTTCGTAAAGGAGCATGGAGGAATGCTTCTTATAACAGCTTTACAAACGCAGCCGAGATATGTCTTGAAAAAAACAGGACTATATGATGAAATTGGAGAAAGTAATTTTTACGAGCATACAGGTGAAGCAATTAATTATGCGCTTAACCATATTAACCTAAATCGATGTGTGGGATGTAAGCATTATGCGTTTCAAGAATGTAGTCAGCTGTCCCAGACAGTACGTTTAACAAATAACTAGTTAAAGGAGAAGATGATGAATTTAGAATTACAACAGTTTAAAGCAGATTTTTTTAAGGCACTTTCTCATCCTTTGCGTATTCGAATATTGGAGCTGCTTGCAGAGGGAGAGAAAAATGTAAATGAGCTTCAAACCTTAATAGGCTCTGAAGGCTCGGCGGTTTCGCAGCAGTTGAGTATTTTAAGAAACAAAAACATTGTATACAGCCAAAAAGACGGAAATCGTGTACTATATTCCTTGCGTGATCCTATGATTAATGATTTATTAACGATAGCCCGACAAATTTTCAACAATCATTTAATTGAAACCATATCTATGCTAGATAAATTTACGGATACGGAAGATGCTGATGAAGAAGCGGTAGAAAAGGGATAGGGCCGTCCTAAAGGATAGCCCTATCTATTTTGATTAATTAGATTGCTGAGATTTAATAAAATCGCGAATGACTTCCCAGCGCTTGCGACGACCAACATCCCAATGATACATCTGTGACCATTGCTGAATGCGTGCCGCATATCCATCAACATCCTCAGCCTTTGCATATCGTGCAAGCTCATGTGGGGTAAGCTCTTTAGGAGAAGACTCATACATTAAGCGCAGCAAGGATGGGTCCGGTGTTGCATTTGGATTGAACTTAAATCCAAACACTGCACAATCGGCACTTCCATAATAGTAGCTGACTCCCATAATTTTGATGCTAGATAGCATCTCACCAGGGTAACTGACGTTGTATTCGTTTCCGCCAGGATATTTGCCTCCGATTTGACTACTGGTAGAACCATCGCTAAAGGTGAAGTACCAAGAGTTGAGAATTGAACCGGAGTACACCGTAACTCCGACCACAGGACCAAGCTTCGTTAGATCAAATACGTTTGACGCCCCGCCATTCCTATCTCCCATACGAGCTGTTTGTGTTACACCGCCAGGTCCACCACCTGCCTCATAGGTAACCTGACAAGCATCAATACGATCCCATGCCCATACTTCAAGCTGTGTGATTGGTTTTGTAGGAGGCAAAGGCAAACTAATCAGTCCGCTATTATCAGCTGTTCCGAACGGATCAGAATAAATTTCACGGTCCAAAATAACTTGAACTGGCTCAGGATACAGCGTTGGATCGTTGTAAATCCACATCGATTTAAAGTCTAGAACAGTTAGAGTCATTTCTCTAACATAACGGTTAATTGTACAGAACGGCTCCGTGTTATGAGAATTAGTTGGTGCGTTGGCAGTGGTAGCATTTAGACCACTGGTATACGTCTCTTCTGTATATGGGATATATTGCTGTATTGTTGCGGAAATGGTATCTTTCGTATGTTGAATAATCTCTTCGGTCCAACCCCACTCGGAACCATACAGTACACCGTCCCGAAGAAGACTAAGATGCAGATTAGCGAATTGTGTAAACAGTGGAAGGAGAAGTAGCTCATAGCCTTTCGACTGAAAGTGAGGTAGCTCTTGATTGAAGAGTGCAAGCGTAATATTGTATTTCTGCGAGATGTAATTGTTATCCTGAGAGTTTTGCAACGCCCACAAATAATCTTGTAAATTGTTATGCAATCCTGTCAAGCTTTCTTGAACCTGCTGGTATACGAGATCACTAATTTTCTGATCCACAAGTTGTTCCACGTTATCCTTGATCTCTGCCCATATATCTTCCTGTGATTGAGGCCAAAAGATTTCGACAAGTGCACTTAATGCAAAGCCGACAACGGGCACCTCACCAAGCGCTGTAGCAATAACAGTTTTTGCGGCGTTGTTGTAATCAATCTGATAATCGTACTTCATTTGCTCGGCTACGATCGGACTTTGATTGACGACTTGTTGATTGGATGACATCTTACATCCCCTCCAAATTTTAATTGAAATTAATTTTCAATAAGTCTAAAAAATTCCATCTAGTCACTCATAATTTATCATTGGTTAATAGATTGTGTAAACAAGCCTATAGTACTAAATTAAAAATTCAAATGATAAAAGTTTCAACGAATTAAGTAGAATTTTGACGATTGTGAGAGGAAGACGAATAGCCTTACTGTTATTATGTTGGTCACAACAGTTGGTTATTGCTTTAAAGCTCTCACAACTAACTGTTGTGCTTTAGAAGGGGGGAATTTAACTAAATTGTTTTTGTTCAACTGAGCGCCTGCACAGGACGTTTTAGCTCTGGCTTCCACACCATCAGGATCATGGCGATAATTGGCGTAATGGTTGCCAATATGCCATAGAAGTTCCAAAGGAACGATGCTCGGCTAAACTCTGGCGTAATGGACTGAAGTCCGAATTGCACGTAAGCTTCACCAACTCTGCCTAACCGTTCCCATGGGTCGGACGTGCTGCTGGATGCTTGCGCTAGCTCTTGCCTGATCAATGTGAAGGCATCGTCGACTACACTGAACAGCAGATGATCCTTGTCTTGATAATATAGATATAATGTAGCGGGGGAGTATCCCAGTTTCGAGGCAAGCTTGCACATAGAGTAAGCACTGTATCCTTGCTCAATAAAAAGCTCACTAGCTGTCTTCAGAATGAGACCTTTAAGCTGTTCTTTCTCTTCCAGATGAGCTCGGTAAAATAATAAATCCTTATGAACCCACCGTCATCATAAGCAGCGGGTTCATAAGGATTGCAGTCATCACGGTTACTCTTTAGTTACTAATTTAAGTGGTGCGGCAATAAGCTTTTCGACTTCTTTACCATCAAGTGTATCTTTAGCTGCTTGCACAGCTAGCTGTCCAATTAAAGCTGGCTGCTGGGCAACAGTACCTGTTAGCTTTCCTTCTTCAATTGACTTTAACGCATCATCATTTCCGTCAAATCCGATAATTGGAATGTTTTTTCCAGAGCTTTGAATCGCTTCAATAGCGCCGAGTGCCATCTCATCATTATGAGCAAATACGGCTTGAACATCGGGATTACCCTGTAATAAGTTTTCCATAACGGTTAATCCATTAGAACGGTCAAAGTTTGCTGTTTGCTTAGCAATCACCTTTAATTTCGTATCGGCAATATCGTGAAATCCTTGACCTCGTTCGCGAGTTGCTGAAGCACCAGGTGAACCTTCTAGCTCAATCACCTTCGCTCCTTCTCCTACCGTATCCACAATAAACTGTGCTGCCATTGAACCACCAGCAACGTTATCTGAAGCGACAAGTGTAACGACCTCACCGCTGTCTGCAGAGCGGTCTAATGTAACGACTGGTATGTTCAAGCCGTTTGCTGATTGAACAGCAGTTGATATTGCGGCGGAGTCGACGGGGTTAATCAGCAACGCGGTTACGCCCTGCTGCAATAAATCCTCCACATCATTCCCTTGCTTAGCTGAGTCGTTTTGTGCATCAATTACGATGACATCAATACCATGGTTTTTAGCTTCAGCCATAACTCCATCTTTGACGGATACAAAAAATGGGTTGTTAAGTGTAGAGATTGATAATCCTAGCTTAATTTTTTGTCCTCCTGTATCACCAGCTGTATTACCGTCTCCATTGGATTTAGACCATTCTGGAGCTTCTGTTGAACAAGCGGATAGCACCAATAATGTGAGTAGAAGGAAAATCGTTGTTAGTTTTTTCATGATGTCTCTCTCCTTTGTTGGTTAACCTTTTTTGCGATCTAATAATACGGCGATAGCAATAACTATCCCTTTAACGACCATCTGATAGAAGGATGATACGCCAAGTAAGTTAAGGCCATTATTTAATATAGCGATAATTAAAGCACCAATGAGTGTGCCAACAATACGACCGCGACCACCCGTTAAGCTTGTCCCACCTAATACGACGGCAGCAATCGCATCAAGCTCGTAGGAGTTCCCCGCAGTCGGCTGGGCAGAGTTTAGCCTTGATGTTAGGATGGCACCAGCCAATGCTGATAATACTCCGATTAAGGAATAGATCATAATTTTTACTCTGTCTACTTTAATACCGGATATGATGGAGGCTTTTTCATTACCACCAATCGCATACGTTTTACGGCCGAATGTAGTCTTATGCAGTATTACCCACAGTATGATAAATACGATGATCATCGTAATCGCCGGTACTGGAATACCAAACAAATAACCTCGCCCTAAAAATTGAAAGGAGGCTTTATTGCCAAGACCAGTGATTGGGTTACCGTTGGTATAGACAAGCGTTAATCCTCTGTAAATGGTCATTGTCGCTAATGTTGCAATAAACGGTGCCATTCGTCCTTTCGTAATGAGTACGCCGTTAATGCCCCCTAACACTCCACCTAATATACACCCTAGTAGTATCGAGATAATTGGGTCCCAGCCTGACACCATTAAATTCGCCATAACTGCACTGGACAGGGCAAGAATTGAACCGACAGATAAATCGATTCCCCCCGTCAATATAACGAAGGTCATGCCGAACGCGATTAAGGCGTTGATCGATACCTGTCTTAGCAGGTTAAGGATGTTAAGTGGATCGATAAAGCTTGGGTTTAATATTGTCACGATAATGATCAATATGATCAAGCCTAGTAACGCACCAAGCTTTTGCATAAACTGAGCCATTGCAAAACCTTTGCGTGAACCTTCTTCCCTTGTTGTCATAGCATCATTGTCCTCCTGTTGCTAAAGTCATAATGCGCTCCTGTGATGCTTCATCCTTAGAAAGCTCTCCGCTTATTTTTCCTTCATGAACAACATAGACTCTGTCGCTCATGCCAAGAACTTCAGGCAGCTCTGAGGAAACCATAATAATCCCGACTCCTCGTTCGGCAAGTTCATTCATCAACTGATAAATTTCTCTCTTAGCCCCAACATCCACACCGCGAGTTGGCTCATCTAAAATGAGTACGCTAAGGCCGATGCCGATCCATTTGGCGATGACGACCTTCTGCTGATTTCCTCCCGATAAATTTCGTACTATCGTTGAGGAGCTTTGAGTTTTAATTTTCAGTCGTTGAATGAGCAGATCGACGAATTCCTGCTCCTTACTTTTATTAATAATCCCTTTTGGAGCAAAGCTGCTGAGGTTCGTTAGCACCATATTGTCTTTCACGGAAAAGTCGAGCACTAAGCCCTCGTCCTTACGATCCTCGGTAACAAAGCCGATGCCAGCCTTCATCGCGTCATTAGGGTTATGGATAGAAATTTTCTTGCCCTTGATCCAAATTTCTCCCTGATCCAAGGAGTCTAGACCAAACAATGTTCGCATAATCTCCGTTCGTCCTGAACCCATTAGCCCTGAAAAACCGATGATTTCACCTGCGCGAACATTAAAATTAACGTTGTGAAACTCGCCTTTTTTTGAAGCATCTTTCACTTCTAGAACGATATCGCCTCGTTTTGCTTCATGATTAGGGAAGCGGTCCGTTAGCTCACGCCCAACCATTTTTCGTACAACATCATCAAAATTCGTTTCGGGAATGGGTTTAGTATCGACTGTTTTCCCATCTCGCATGACGGTGATACGATCGCAAATCGTAAATATCTCCTCCATACGATGAGAGATATAAACGATCGATACGCCGTCTTTTTTCAGTGAAGCGATCACCTCAAAGAGCTTCTGAATTTCCCGTTCGGTTAATGCCGCGGTTGGCTCGTCCATCACGATTACTCTGGCATTGGTCATAAGCGCTTTAGCGATTTCAATCATTTGCTTTTCACCGACTGAGCATAAGCCAGCCTCTTGATGTAATGGAATCGAGACGGATAGCCGCTGGAACTGCTCTTGTGCTTTACTAATCATTTCCTTCATGTTGAGCAGGCCCAACCCGGAGGCTATCTCTTTCCCGATAAATAAGTTTTCCAGTACCGTCATATCGCGCCAAATATTTAGCTCTTGATGAATAAAAGCGATTCCGAATTTCTCTGCCTCACGCGGATTGTCAAAGTACGTTTCTTGTCCATCAATAATAATAGTGCCTTGGTCGCGCTTATATAAGCCAATCAATATATTCATCAAGGTCGACTTCCCGGCTCCGTTTTCCCCCATTAATGCGTGGACTTCTCCATCTTTTAGCTCGAAATTAACACCAGTTAGAACCCGATTGGCACCGAATGACTTATAAATATCATTCATTTGAATGTACATGGTGGTAAGCCTCCTTATTGCCCGAAATTCACACCAGATTGTAGAATACAGTTGGCATATGGCGTCGCTTCGCCAGTGCGAATAATGACCTTGGCATCATGAGTTAACTTTTTGAACAGCTCATGACTAACCTCATGGATGGGGATGCCTTCACATTGGCTACGTATAAACTGAGCTATCGGAGCGTTTTGCTCGGCAAGCTCATTTGCTACAACAACCTTTTCAATGACCATGTCGTCAAAAACGGCTTTCACAACGTCTTCAAAGCTCGGGACACCGAAGACAAGCGCCAAATCAATTTTCTCGACATGTTCCGGTATAGGCAGACCAACATCAGCAATAACAATACTATCTGTATGTCCCAAATCAGACAGTACCTTGGATATATGACTATTTAATATGCCTTGTTTTTTCATAATTAAAGCTTCTCCTCTACTTCGGCTCGCGTAGGCATGCCGCCTTGTGCACCGAATTTGGTAACCGATAGTGATGCAGCTCGATTAGCAAATTTCAAAGCTACCGCAATATCATTGCCTTCCGCTAGCGATACTGCTAATGCTGCATTAAATGTGTCACCAGCTCCGGTCGTGTCTACGGCATCTACCTTATAGGTAGGCACAAGCACTTCGGACTCACCGTTAAAGTAGCGAACGCCTCTACTTCCTTCCGTAATAAACAGCTTGTTTGGATGGAGCTGCAACGCTTGCGATACAGTTAACTGGGGAAATAGAATGGCACATTCATGCTCATTCGGTGTAAGATAACGCGCTTGCTCGATAATCTTGTTAGAGATCATGCGAGCTGGTGCAGGATTAAGCAGTAGTGGAATGTCGTGCTTAGCACAAATCTCGCTAACAAAGTCCACCGTTTCTACTGGTATTTCTTGCTGAATTAATACGATATTAGCCGAAATTATTGAGTCCAACGAACTTTCAATTAATGCAGGTGTTACGAAATCGTTGGCGCCTTTAACAACGATAATGCTGTTGTCTCCTTCGGCTAATATAATATGCGCGGTTCCACTATCTACTTCAGAGGTACGTTCAATAAAGGCTGTATTTATGTTGTTTTGCTTCAGGTTTTTCAATATCTCATCTCCATAAAAATCCGTCCCAACACAGCCGATCATCGTTACTTGTGCACCCAATCTCGCTGCAGCGACTGCTTGGTTGGCACCTTTTCCGCCAGGAACGATTGAGAACTTTTCGCCAAGTACAGTTTCACCAGCCTGTGGTCTTTTAGTTGATGTTACGACTAAATCCATTGCACAGCTACCGATCACACATACCTTAACCACTTCCATCAACCTTTCATCGCATATTGAAATTATCATTTGTTAATAAGTTGATGAATATACAAAATCCATCTCTTAGAAAATATCGCTTAGAAAACAGTTGACGTAAGTAAAATTTTCATATATCTTGAATATACAACGTTGGATAATCAAAGGTGGATAAAGTAATGATTAGATTTGTTGTATTAAGCTTTCTTCGCATGAAAGATATGCATGGTTATGAAATTCAAAGTATGATTCAGATGAGTCATATGGAGCAATGGGCCAACTTACTATCTGGTTCGTTGTATCACGCGCTTAACAATTTAGAGAAGGAAGGCAAGATCGAGGCAGCGAAAGAGGAAAGAACAGGTGCGCGAGTTCGTAAAATTTATCGAATTACAGCTGAAGGCGAGCAAGAGTTTATAGCGGAGATGAAGAAGGCATTAATGTCACCTCCAGGAAGCACGAAGTCTGATTTTGCATTAGCATTGCCTTGGATTACAAGTATTCCGAAAGAGGAAGCGAAGCAGTTAATTCTCGAAAACATTCAAGCGATCCAGCAAAATATTAAAAATTGGGAAGTAGGCATGGAGATCAAAGGGACGCAAAGTCCGTTGATTCAGTGTAGCTTCGAACACGGAATAGAGAAGATGAAGCTCGATATTGATTACTTGAATAAAATCATGGCTATGCTGTGATTTTGTTTTTTAGCCAAGTATCCAATGTTGGATATACAATATAGGAGGTATAAGTATGCAAACATTAATTGAGGTGAAAGAAGCAGAGCTGTCGTTTAACGGCAAGCAGGTGCTTAAGCGACTGAATCTGGATGTAAAAGAAGGTGAGGTTCTCGCCATTATTGGACCGAATGGTGCAGGTAAGTCAACGCTTATTGATGCCATGCTGGGCATCAAGCAGCTAGATAGCGGAAGGATTAGCAGCTGGACCGACAATATGCGAGGGGGAGTTGGCGTACAGTTTCAGACACCTTCCTTTTTTCCAGGTCTCGATGTACGTGATAATTTAAAACTATTCGCTGCAGTAAATGGTAAATGCGTTTCAAATCACGAAATTGAGGATGTTCTACGTCATTGTCATTTACTCGATGCAGGCAACAGAAATGCATACAACCTATCAGGTGGACAGCAGAAGCGACTAGCGATTGCCATAGCATTGATTCATCAGCCAGCGCTGATCATTTTAGATGAGCCAACAGCTTCGCTCGATCCAAGTGCACGAAACGAAATTAAGTCGATTATTGCTGCACTCGCCCAGCAGCAAACTTCTGTAGTGTTCACCTCACATGATATGAACGAGGTAAGGAAGCTCGCCGATCGCATTGTATTTGTAAGGGATGGGGCAGTTTGTGTAGAGGGAACGTTAGAGGCGCTGCTTACCGCATATGGTACGGATGATCTGGATGAGTGTTATGAGTTGATTCTGAATGGGGGAGGGCTATAATGATGCCCAATATTGTGTTTTCGCTAATCGCAAAATCTATCTACAGAGATAGCTATATGCTGGTGTGGTCTATTGTATTGCCGCTTGGTTTATTTATTGGATTAGGCAGTTATTTTGATAATGATAGCTACAGAGAAAGCTTACTCGTTGGAAGCATATTAATAAGTGTCATTATGGGGGCAATTAATACGTCGGGGTTCTGGATGATGACGCAAAGAAAGCGTGGTGTTTTCAAGCTAATTAAGCTTTCTTCGCTATCAACGACGAAGTTTGTTGTATGCTCTGTGTTAGCTAGACTGCTTATTTTCATTATTATAACGCTGCTGCTGATGCTGTTAGGTAAGTTGATCTTTGGACTTACGATAGGCGTGCGAGGGGCTTTAAGCTTAATTTTTATTACAATTGTTGGCGGCATTTGCTTTAATGCAATCGGCTACATTATCGCAAGCAGAGCCAGTAATGAGGGAATGATGAACATGTCGTCTACCCTTTGCTCGATGCCAATGATTTTCTTTAGCTCTGCATTCTATTCACTGGACAATGCACCACAGTGGATACAATTTATTAGTAAGCTCAATCCGTTCCAATATGCAGCAGAGCTTGGAAAAGGCGCTTTGATGGGGGAGGGGAATGCTAGCTTATTCAATGCCCTAATGCTTGTTATATTGGCATTGATTTGTGCGGTCATAGCTGTTAAAACCTTTCGCTATGAATAAGACCATAAAAAAGCCCTTCCCAATTGTAATAATGAGAAGGGCTGTGCTGAAGCATGTTGTCAGCTAGAATGCATAGCTAGAGGCTACGCCAATCTTACTTTAAAGTTTTCGTAGCCGAATTGACGAACGATCTCACAATTGCCGTCCTTATGTTTAAGGGCAATAGCCGGCAACGGCATACCATTAAACGTGTTTGTTTTGACCATTGAATATATCGCCATATCACCGAATACCAATCGATCGCCAATAGCTAGCGGCTGATCGAAGGAGTAATCACCAATGACATCACCAGTCAGGCAGGTTTGCCCAGCTAGACGATATGTGTATGGCTTTTCACCAGCTTCACCAGAGCCGAACAGTGGTGGACGATAAGGCATTTCTAGCACATCTGGCATATGACATGTTGCAGAAGTGTCAAGAATAGCGATCTCTAGACCATTTTCATGGAAATCAAGCACAGAGGTTACGAGATAACCAGCGTTAAGCGCAACTGCCTCACCTGGTTCAAGATATACCTTCAACCCGTAATTATCTTGCATGCGTTTAATGCAGGCTTCCAGTGTAGCAATATCATAATCCTCACGTGTAATATGGTGACCTCCGCCAAAGTTGATCCATTCCATCTGTGGCAACCACTTACCGAACTTTTCTTCAACGGCGTTTAACGTTGTAAGCAAGTCATCAGAGTTCTGCTGACACAGCGTATGGAAGTGAAGTCCTGTTACACCTTCCAGTAAATCCTCACGCATATGGCTAAGCTTAGCGCCAAAACGCGAGCCAGGTGTGCATGGATCATAGATTTCATGACCTACTTGTGTAGAGCATTCAGGGTTAATGCGAAGCCCTACCTTTTTCCCAGCTGCAAGTGCTCTATCCTTGAACTTTTCAAGCTGTGAAAAGGAATTGAAAATAATATGATCGCAAATTGAAATGATTTCATCAATTTCATCTTCACGATAGGCAGGGGCAAAGACATGGTTTTCTTTGCCCATTTCCTCATAACCAAGACGTGCTTCATACAAGCCGCTTGCTGTTGTACCATTCAAATATTGACCGATTAGGGGATATACTGCTGTCATCGAAAATGCCTTTTGAGCTAGTATAATCTTTGCACCTGTGCGCGTCATAACGCCACTTAAGATTTTAAGATTTTTTTCAAGAAGCTCAACATCGACTACAAAACATGGTGTAGGCAAATCCTCAAAGCGCATATTAGCGAACCAACTCCGGCTGTTTCGCTTGTTGTTCACCGTCAACAAGAACTGGATTAAAGTCTTCTACCCATGGAAGTCCCCATTTATTCAATTCTTCCATGAATGGATCTGGATCAAATTCCTCGATATTAAATACGCCTGGTTTGTTCCATTTGCCTGTTAGAATCATTGCAGCACCGATCATTGCTGGAACGCCAGTTGTGTAAGAGATCGCTTGAGAACCAACCTCTTTGTAGCATTCTTGGTGGTCGCACACATTGTATACATAATACGTTTTAGATTCTCCATTTTTCTTACCTTGGAAAATACAACCGATATTTGTTTTACCAACTGTACGAGGTCCAAGAGATGCTGGATCAGGTAGCATTGCTTTCAGGAATTGAAGTGGCACAATTTTCTTACCTTCGTATTCGATTGGCTCGATAGACGTCATACCAACGTTTTCAAGCACTTTAAGATGAGTAAGGTAGCTTTGGCCGAACGTCATAAAGAAACGAATACGTTTTAGACCAGGAATGTTTTGTGCAAGTGACTCAAGCTCCTCATGGTAAAGCAGGTACATATCTTTTTCGCCAACTTCAGCGAAGTTGTATACACGTTTAATTTCCATTGGTTTTGTTTCGATCCATTGACCATTTTCCCAGTATCTTCCGTTAGCAGATACTTCACGGATGTTGATCTCAGGGTTAAAGTTTGTTGCGAACGGGTAACCGTGATCGCCACCGTTGCAATCTAGAATATCGATATATTCGATTTCATCAAAATAGTGCTTAAGCGCGTAAGCAGAGAATACGCCTGTAACACCAGGGTCAAAACCGCTGCCTAGAAGTGCAGTAATGCCTGCTTTTTCAAAGCGCTCACGGTATTCCCATTGCCATTTATATTCAAATTTTGCCGTATCTTCTGGCTCGTAGTTAGCTGTATCCATGTAGTGTGTTTTGGTTGCCAAGCAAGCATCCATAATCGTTAGATCCTGATAAGGTAGGGCTAAGTTCATGACAATATCAGGCTTTACTTCTTCAATTAGAGCAATTAGCTCATCAACATTGTCAGCATCAACTTGGGCTGTTGTAATTTTTGTTTTGCCGCCGTCAAGCTTAGCTTTAAGTGCGTCACATTTAGACTTTGTACGGCTTGCAATACAAATTTCTGTAAATACCTCACTGTTTTGAACACATTTGTGGATGGCTACTGAAGCTACACCACCGCAACCGATAATTAGTGCTTTGCTCATTGATCTTTCTCCCACCTTAATTAAAATTTTTAGTTCGTAGTAACAAAGAAATCTAAAACTTTTCCGGATCGCGTACACTTGCTTTACTTGCACCATGTAAAAAAACAAATAAAAAAGCAAGTGCAAATACGCGTAATCGCGCACCAACACTTGCTTGATATAATCACTAATTAAAAAGCACAATCGGACCTGTTACCATAGTAATGGTCTTACTTCTCGTAAGAAGGCTCTTTAATATTCGGAACATATCATATTAGGGATCAGAGTCTATATAGCAAATAATTACTTTTACCACTCTTATTGACCGTTTCACAAGTTGATGTGCGGATGCACTGGTTGTAAAGTAACCAACTTATAAAATTTGAGCTTTTAACTCAATCAATAGGGCAACTAAAGTTGCCAATCGGCATTTGACCCGGCTGTCCGTATGGCCTTAACATCTAAACGATGTGGTCAAAAATTATCTGCTTTCATGATCCAGATATATTGAATACAAATTAGCTTTCTCCATTACTTACTTTTTCATATTAGCATAAATTCCGCAAATGAAAAGAGGTAATTTAAAGATTTTTAAACTTTTTTTCTGGAAATATTTTTGTATGCGGTTACATTCAAGGTTTACTACTATTATGCCAGATGCATTGAGAAATATGAGGGTGAGCTAGCAACTTTATACTTTGTTAGCTACAATAAAGCCATTCACATCTATATTCATTTACTAACTGTTTGGTGCTAGAAGAACGAATACTTTTAAAGTGAAATTAACGAAAAAGCTAGAGGGAGATAAAGCATGCATACGAAGATAAGCTTGATGAAGCAATTGCAGGAGATGGGGATTGATGCTTGCGGCACAGTGCTCATTCACTCATCAATGAAGAGCATTGGACCTGTTGAGGGCGGTGCAGAAACTGTGCTGGATGCCCTGTCAGAATACATGAAGAACGGATTGCTTGTGTTGCCTACGCATACCTGGTCTTATATTAATAGTGAAAATCCAAGATTTCATGTAAATGATTCGCCTTCCTGTGTCGGCATATTACCCGAACTATTTCGTAAGCGAGAAGGTGTTGTGCGCTCCTTGCATCCAACTCATTCAGTCGCTGCAATAGGGAAGGATGCTGTTACATTTACAGGGGATGACCATCGCTTTGACACTCCATGCGCACGAGGGTCGTCTTGGGGCAAGCTGTTAGACCGCAAGGCAACCATCTTATTAGTTGGCGTAGATCTAAAACGCAATACGTTTATTCACGGCGTTGAGGAATGGGTAGATATTCCGGGCAGATTAACGGATGAGCATGAGATGTTGTATACCGTATTGCCAGACGGGACAGAGATTTCCGTTCCTTCTCGCAGACATTGTGGGCTTTCTTGGTCCGAGCACTTTTGGAAGGTAGATGAGGTGCTGCAGCATGCTGGTGCCATGTTTATTGGGCAGTTTGGCGATGCAGTGATTAGAGTGTGTGATGCGGCTAAAACCAATGAGGTTATCTCGCAAATGTTGCTAGACAATCCTGATTTGTTCTCTGATAATGAGCCGTTGACTTGATAGAAATAGTAGATTTAGGATGAAGGCATGAAATGCAATTAGGCTACCAAGTCGGTGGCCTATTATTAATATATTTGAAATCGATTTCAAAGTTTAGTAGTATAAGCTTACAATCAAAGTGATTGTGAAAAATAAAAAAAACAACTATAATTAACTAAGGTTTTGGGTACAATGATATCTAAAGAGATCGGTTGTCAATTAATGTTCGGATTGAAATCAATTTCAATAAATTTAAATAACAGTTAATTAAGTAGTTTGGAGTATAGATATGCCTAATATTAACGATGTTGTTCGACTATCAGGAGTTTCAAAGTCCACGGTATCTAGAGTGATTAACAATTACCCGCATATTGCACCTGAAAAAAGAGAACGCGTGCTTAAGGTGATGGAGGAGATCGGCTACACGCCTAACGTATCCGCTCAGAAATTAAGAGGGCTTGCTGGAAAAATCATCGGTGTCATTGTTCCTAGAATTGTGAACCCATTCTTCTCTTATCTAGTGGAGTCGATTGAAAAAGCAGGCTATGCAAGAGGGTATCAGACGCTCGTTTTTCAAAGTCATGAGGACAGTGAGCGTGAATTAGACTTTCTCAATTTATTGCAGCAAAAGCAAATCGATGGTGTCATTATGGCGGCATATGAAAATGATTGGGACATCATCAAGAAATACTTGAAATTCGGTCCGATCGTTATGTGTAATGAATACTTATCCCAGCCGGCTATACCGATGGTCAGAGTTGATCAATTTGCCGCCTCATACGAGGGAGTTAAGCATCTATTGGATCAAGGATATCGCAAAATAGCCTACTGCACAGGGGGATTATTTAGTGATTCTGGAAAAGATAAAGATAGAAACCAAGGGTATCAGAAGGCATTAACTGAGGCTGGTATCGAAATTAATCCGAATTGGATCTTTATAAAGCGACATACTATTGAAGATGGAAAAAAAGTGTTGCATCAAATGATGAATATGCAAGATACACCAGATGCTATCTTTACAGGTAGTGACGAGGTTGCAGCAGGGATAATAATGGAAGCAAGGAAGCTAGGAGTAAGTATTCCAGAACAACTTGCAGTTATCGGATTCGACGATCAGCCTATAGCTGAAATGCTCATGCCTGAATTGACAACGATAAAGCAGCCTATAGCTGATATCGGATATACGGCCATGGATCTCATGATTAATAGTTTGGAAGGTAAAGCTGTAGACAACAAAATCCACACCTTGCCCTTTCAATTAATAAATAGAAAGTCAACATAGGTTTATATCTTCAATTTTATAATAAAGTGAGGTCATTAGCATGAAAAAAACGTGGTGGAAAGAAGCTGTCGCTTATCAAATATATCCACGCAGCTTCGTTGATACAAATGGCGATGGAATCGGTGATTTAAAAGGAATTATTTCTAAGCTTGATTACTTAAAAGATCTAGGAATTGATGTCATTTGGATTTGTCCAATTTTCAATTCACCTAATGATGATAATGGTTATGATATTTCTGATTATAAAGATATTATGGCTGATTTCGGTACGATGGCTGATTTCGACGAGTTGCTAGAGCAAGTACATGCACGCGGCATGAAGCTGATCTTGGACCTTGTGATTAACCATACGTCAGATGAGCATCCTTGGTTTATTGAATCAAGAAAGAGCAAGGATAACCCTTATCGTGACTATTATATTTGGCGCGATGGTAAGAACGGTAAGGAACCAAATAACTGGGAAAGTATTTTCCATGGTTCTGCATGGAAGTATGATGAATTAACGGACCAGTATTTTATGCATATTTTCTCCTCCAAGCAGCCAGATCTGAATTGGGAAAATCCTGTTGTACGCAAGGAATTGTTTGAAACGGTAAACTGGTGGCTAGATAAAGGGATTGATGGTTACCGTGTAGATGCGATTTCGCATATTAAAAAAGCACCAGGATTCCCTGATCTACCTAATCCAGATGGGTTAGACTACGTATCTTCGTTCCCTTATCATCTTAACCAGCCTGGTATTCAAAGCTTCTTAGAAGAGCTTCATCGTGAGACCTTCGCTAAGTACGATATTATGACCGTTGGTGAAGCGAACGGCGTATCGACTGCGGATGCGGATGAGTGGGTTGGAGAGAAGAACGGAAAATTCAATATGATCTTCCAGTTCGAAGCAAACGGGCTTTGGGGTCAGGATACGGATGGTAAATTGGATTTATTGTCGTTGAAAAAAGTATATACTCGTTGGCAAGAAGCTTTGCAAGGAACAGGTTGGAATGCGTTATTCCTTGAAAACCACGATTTGCCGCGCTCTGTATCGGTATGGGGCGATGACCAAAAATATTGGTTGGAATCTTCGAAAGCTCTAGCAACATTGTTCTTCTTCATGCAAGGAACGCCATTTATTTATCAAGGGCAAGAAATTGGTATGACCAATGCGAAGTTTGACTCCATTGATGATTACGACGATGTATCTGCAAAAAATGCATATCGCATCGGAATTGCTAATGGTAAGTCGCATGAAGAGCTGATGGCACCGATTTGGATTAATGGTCGAGATAACTCTCGTACGCCGATGCAGTGGAGTGCGGAAGAAGGGGCAGGCTTTACAACAGGTACGCCTTGGCTTAAGCTTAATCCAAATTATAAGGAGATTAACGTTGCTGCTGCAGAGCAGGACGAGAACTCGATTCTACACTATTACAAAAAGATGATTAAGCTTCGTAAAAGCGATGAGCTATTCATTTACGGTAAATATGAACTCATTCTACCTGATGATGAGCAGGTGTACGTTTATACTCGTGAGTGGAATGGAGAAAAGGCAGTTATTATCGTAAATATGTTTGGTCGTGAAGCGCAAATTACATTGCCTGAGCAGTTAAACAGCTATAAATTTGACTTTGTGTTGGGTAATCTTCAACAATCAACACCATACGATCAGACGATGACGTTAGCTCCTTATGAAGCTCGGATTTATCGTTCAAAATAAATAAGAAGACAAAAATTCCGAATGCTCGTTAATGAGTGTTCGGAATTTTTGATTTTTACGTATGTGCGCTCTAATATAAGAAGAGTAGCAGATGCTCTATAGCAGGCAGGGGAGGATACGAATGAGAACATTCGAAGATGCAGTAGCAACGCTTAGGGATCAATTAAGGGAATTTAATATTCAAGAAAGTCAAAGAAATGAATATGTCATGGAGGTTCTTGGTGAACAGGTAAATGTAATCGTACTGAAAACAAGCCTAACAGGCAGTGAACGACCAAGGCCGCAAATACGAGTGTTTACGGATGCCATTATAAGATTGGCGAACGCTTCCTTCAGAGACAATAAAAAATTCTTTTGCTTTATACATTGCTCGCACGGACAGACTGAGCTTAAGTTCCGTCACTTACAGCCGGATGAGTATTTAATATCGTTAGAAAGTAACTGGAACAGCGCTGGTGGACGTATTGATGTGAGAAGTATTTACGATGTAATCGAAAACGCAATAACAACAGCTCCGATTAGCTATCTAAAAATTAATTCTAGTCAGCATACTACGCCAAGCGTACTTTTAGCTACCGTATTTAAATTCGACGATACTGGACTTGAGCACCTCAAGCAATACTTACGCTTCTTCGATAGTAGACTTATTAGTCAGCAGAATGTTACTGCTCAGGATGAGGGTGAGCCAGAAGAAGATGAAGTGGAAGATGATGAGGTTGCAGGAGCTCAGCTGATCTCTCCTGCAATTAATAAAATTTTCTTTGGAGCGCCTGGAACGGGGAAGTCGTATAGCATTCAAGCCTTTATTCGAGACAATGGAATTCCGGAATTTCAAGAAAAGAATGGGCACCCCAACGTGTTTCGCACAACGATGCATCCTGAATTTACCTATTACGATTTTGTAGGTCAAGTGATGCCGAAGGTAAAGCGGGAACAAGATAATTCGGTAATCGAGTACGATTTTGTACCCAAGGTTTTCACGCGAGCACTTGCCCATGCCTTTGAGGTGGAAGAGCGTGAACCGGTCTTTCTCATACTGGAAGAAATGTCGAGGGCTAACGTTGCAGCAGTGTTGGGTGATCTATTCCAGCTACTAGATCGCAATGTGGAAACCGGGGAAAGTGAATATCTCATTCACAATGAATTGATTGCTCAGTTTGTGTTTGAAGATGAAACAAAGCCGATCTATCTTCCAGGCAATCTGTTCATTGTTGGAACGGTGAATACCAATGACCAAAACGTATTTGTAATGGATACGGCGTTTAAGAGAAGATTCGAATTTCACTATGTACCATCTAATACAGTTGTTCGCAATGAGGATGATGGCAGTCTAATTAATAATTTTGAATTTGAATTGGAAGAGGGCGGCAGTCAGCTTCGATTCAATTGGATTACGCTGTACCGTGCCTTAAATAAATTTATTACGAATAAAACAGATGGCTTAGCACTGAAAGAGGACAAGCAATTAGGTCAATTTTTCATTAAATTTCGCGAAGCTGATCATGAATATAATGTAAAGCAATTAACAGGCAAGCTGCTGCAATATTTATATGAAGATATCGAAAGCGCAGCATATGTAGAGGGAATATCTCTGTTCAAAAACGATATTCATAGCTTTGGAGATGCATACCTTCGCATGAGCGAGGGCGATAATGTCTTCTCTGCTCAATTTCTTAGAGAATACAATAATTTGAAGGATTAATGGGCGATGCAGAATAGACAATATTATGTTGTACAGGACGCTGAACTTATTGACCCTGTAGTGAAAGAACAATTCGGTCATCTGCTTCAAGCTAGAGATCTAGCAGCAACTAGGGATGGTGAACGATATCAATTCGTTGGCTTTATCATTAACCGAGATAAAGTGTTGGTCAGTTTTCCTAAAAATACGTTCACGGTGCAGCAGCGATTAGCATTCCAGCAGGATCCGCGTACACTCGGGCCGTATCTTCGTATGCTGTTTCAATGTATTAAGAAAACGTCGGAGCAACGCAACAATAAGTATGCTGGAGTTCTATCGGAGTTAGATGCAGATTATCCGTTTATGGCATTTCTCAGCATCTATCGCTATTACACAACATATGGGCTGTTTACGAATGAACGAGAAGTAAAAAAGTTCAGCTATTCGGGAAGAATCTCGTGGAAGGATACGATTCAGAAATCGCCGAAGGTTGTGAATAATTCTAATCTGTTGTTTTTGCCGCTTGTCGTTCGTAATAATGTATCTGAGCATGTATTTGTTAGTAAATGCATGGCATACGCGATCGATACTACACTAGAGCATTTTTCGTTATTTCTGGAGGGAAATAGAACGGGGCTGGATACAAGGGACATCGACTTTACTAATTCATCGTTAATTATCGCAGCCTTGCGACAAGCAAAACGGAATATGTTCAAAGATATTCATTTGCGATTAATTGATGCGCTTCTGTCGTTTTTTCAGCAACAAGATCTGAAGGGTGGCAAGCACCAGCTAAAAATCTATTCATTTCATATGATTTGGGAGAATATGGTAGGCAATTACTTGCGATATAATTTTCATATGGTCAATGAGCGTGATCAATTGAAGTTTTCGCATTGTAGTGAACCGAAGTCGTTCCAGAAGATGACGTTCTACCCAGATATTCGTGGTCAGCAAGGGCATGCTATCGAACCCGACTACTACTGGTTTTCATCGGCTGATCAAGTGCGTTATATATTTGATGCTAAATACTATCGGGAGCTACATGAACTAGATTATAAGCAGGTGTCGTATTATTTTCTGTTAAAGCATTACGGCGTAAACCGAGATGCTGAGGGGAATATCACGGGGGATATTGCAACATATAATGCGTTGCTTTTACCAACAGAGGAAGAAGAGCGTAGCATCGTTCACTTTGAATTGAATCCTGAATATAATTTGGATGAAGAACGATTTATTGTCCTTGCCCACTATTTAAAAACGATAAAAATAATGGAGCATTATACCCGTGTTTACTTAGGATAGTATTTTAATGTATGGTTACCCAACCCGACGACTTGTTCGGCTAAATGGGGTCAATTTCTAAAAGGTAAGGATGAGAGGGTTAGCTTCTGGCTCCTCTCATCCTTTTTATAGTGCGCCACGCATGGCGCATAGCTAGGCGGTGAAACTCCTCTATGGGGGCTGGCAGTTGCCAACCATCAGCCAAGAGCAAGGGTGTCCATCGTGAGATGGAATCTGAAGGAAGCTGGAGGCAAAGCTCCGACCTGAGGGACACGAATCGCATCAGGCATCTGAAGTGGGATGAGTCTGCTAAACAAGATGAATTCCAATAAACTGCACAGACACAAAGCTGTAAATGTGGCGGGTACATGGAATGAAAGTTATGCGTCTTACCGTGGGAGATCTCATGGACGCATGAAGCGTATGTGCAACATGCGGTTGAAACAAGATTTATCATGAGAAGTCAGCAGATACGATAGTAGTAACGCGGTCGACAGCGTTATGAAGGGTTGAACCTAAGGAGGTGTTTAGTCAATGAATGTTACCAAAGTTGGGGTAAAAGAAAGCAGAATTCCTTGCTGTGGCAAGGGCTCCTGCAAAGAGTTATTGCGGAACACGAAGGGTATGCAGGAGCGCTTACTGACAAGCGGATAACTGAAAACAACAACACCAATACCACCAGTCGAGAGGACAAGCTTTTAGAACGAATCTTAAACCGAGAGAATCTGAACAACGAACTGCAGTCTAGAACGATTAAGGATGGCAGAGTAGTGTCGTGGATGAAAATCCGAGAAAAATCAGAACAATATGAACTATGATGCGGAAATGAGCAGTATTGATAATATGACGTTTGCACTATTCCATATAGTATAATGATTAATACAGAATATGAAATACTAGTAAGGATTCCAACTAAAGGCGGAAATAAGAGATGATAGAAAGAATATTGCTTATAGAAGATGATGTAGATATTAGCGAGATGGTACATACGTATTTGACTAATGAAGGGTATTACGTAACACAAGCTTTTGATGGAGAAGAGGCTGAGAGGCTACTAGCCGATGCTTCTTCCTACGATTTAATTCTACTAGATCTGATGCTGCCTAAACGTAGCGGGATGGATCTATTGCAAATGATACGGCGAGAGAGTGTTGTTCCTGTACTCATTCTGTCTGCGAAGGATAGTGATCTAGACAAGGCGCTTGGTCTTGGCTTTGGTGCAGATGATTATATCGCTAAGCCTTTTTCAATAATTGAACTGGTTGCCCGAGTGAAGGCAGCGCTGCGACGCGCGAGGCAGTATTCGGCAGCACCAGAGCAAGTCTCTAAGGAGTCATCCGCATTATGCCTGCTTGATCTAATTATTGATGTGGAAAACTTTACGGTACATCGGAGAGGCCAGCTCATTCAACTAACAGCCAAGGAGTTTCACATTCTTAAGCTATTTGCATCCAACCACAATCGCGTGTATACGAAGGAACAGATTTATCAATTGGTGTGGAATGACGATTACTACGGTGAGGATAACGTTATTAATGTTCATATGCGGCGATTGCGCGAGAAAATTGAAGAAAATCCTTCACAGCCGAAGTATATTAAGACGTTATGGGGTATCGGCTATAAAGCGGGAGGAGACTAAGTATGGCTATCATCGCGTTATCGATATTATCCATCATGTTATTAGTGGTGGTTTTGTACCAATATCAAGCTCGCCTAACGCTGCGCCGAGATATTCGTTATATTGCCGAGAAGCTGCATGAAATTGTTGATGAGCATTCGACACAGAAGCTGTTGCATCAAACTGATATGCAAGAGCTGCAACACGTGCTTGAGGGCATCAATCTTATGCAGGAGGAATATCAACGCGCCAGTGCCGAATATGCTCGTACGGAAATTTCTATGCGTCGAATGCTATCCAATATCTCACATGATTTACGAACGCCACTCACCGTTATTTCTGGATATGTGGAGATGCTTATGCATCGTCCAGACACTTCTCACGAGGAAAGAGCAGCGCTGCTAGGGAAAGTGACTGATAAGGTGCGGGAAGTAATCGGCATGATTAATACCTTTTTTGATTTAGCTAAGCTGGAATCTGGAGACCATGAGCTTACCTTATCTCGCGTACAGCTCAACGAGGTGTGTCGTAGAAATATTCTTTCGTTTTATGATGTTTTATCGGACAACGGGTTTCAGGTTGACATTAATCTTCCAGATGAGCCAATCTACTCGTATGCCAATGAGGAGGCATTAGATCGCATTCTAAATAATTTGATATCTAATGCCATTCAGTATGGCGGGGAAGGCTTAATGCTCGGTTTAACTTTGCGGGCGGACAACGATGCAGTTTATATCGATGTGCATGATCGAGGCAAGGGCATTCAAGAGCTGCATCAGGACTATATTTTCGAGCGGTTATATACACTTGAGGATTCACGCAATCGTAAGTATCAAGGGAGTGGGCTTGGCTTGACCATTACAAAGCGTCTCATTGAACTGATGCATGGAACCATTACAGTGACAAGCAAGCCTTATGAAAAAACAACCTTTTCCGTGCGACTAAAGCGCATGACCTTCGGAACATTTCAAACGTAAGATTTAAGTAAGAAATGAGTAAGAAAAAAGAAAATCCCCACTTTTATAATAAAATTAAGAAATTACGAGAGGGGAAACACAATGACTGCAATATTAAAAACATACCGTCTGGGTAAAACAATTAACGGTAAGGACCTTGTATCTGGGCTTAATATGAGTATTAACAAGGGAGAAATTTACGGTTTTCTTGGACCAAATGGTGCTGGTAAAACAACCGTAATGAAGATGATTACTTCCATTCTCAAACCAACAGAAGGTGAGATTGAATTATTCGGCAAGCCGCTGCAGACCAATTCGATCGAGCTGTTAAAGCGTATGGGGAGTATTATTGAATATCCGATTTTCTATGAGAAGCTGACAGCTCTGGAAAACATGGAGCTGCATTGTGAATATATGGGCTACTACAATAAGAAGGCAATTGCTGAAGCGTTAGAAATGGTTCATTTGAACAATATTGATAAGAAGCCAGTAAAAAACTTCTCACTTGGGATGAAGCAACGTCTGGGAATTGCTCGTGCCATCGTAACGAAGCCTGAGCTGCTGCTTCTAGATGAACCGATTAATGGACTTGATCCTGTCGGCATTCGTGAAATGCGCAGCCTATTTACGATGCTTAGCAAGCAATACGGTATTACCCTACTCATTTCCAGTCACATACTAGGGGAGATAGAGCATATTGCGGATACTGTAGGGGTTATTAACCAAGGCAAGATGATTAAAGAGGTTTCAATGGATAGCGTGCGCCAGTCCAATAGTGAATATGTGGAGATTTCCACACGTGAAGTGAAGAAGGCAGCCTATATACTGACAGATCGCTTGAACGTTAGCAACATTAAAGTAATCGGTGAAGATGCCATTCGCGTATACGATATGTCAATTCCACAAAGCGAGCTCATTAAAACGTTGACGATGGCTGATGTGCCAGTGAATTCAATTGTCCAGAAGCAGCATTCGCTGGAGGATTACTTTATTGGAATGTTGAACGGAGGCGGTCTAAGTGCTTAAACTTATGAAATTAGAATTGAAGAAAAACAAATTTAACGGTAGTTGGTTAGGTATTCTGATTGCTAATCTTTGTATTATGGGATTAGTCGCACTGATGTACTTTGATTCTGGTTCACTTGAAAATGAGTTAATGTTTAGGGATTACGCGGAGGCATTTGCTGCTGTTGATACATTTGTTCGTGCAACCTTTGTTATTTATGCATCGGTATTAATTGCGAAGTTCGTTATTGAGGAGTATAAGAACAAGACAATGTCGCTGATGTTCTCTTACCCCATTAGCCGTAAAAAGCTAATTGCTGCTAAGCTGACCATTATCTTTATATGGACGTTTCTAACCATCACGTTTAGTAACCTTTTGATCTCCAGTGTACTTGCGCTTGTAAACAATCATTTTGGCTATATTCCTGGTACATTGGAGGTGGATACTGTAATCCATTATGTGTTGAGAATGTTCCTTAATACGGTGTCTGCCGCTGGTTTGAGCCTAATTCCTCTTTTCTTCGGTATGTGGAAAAAATCGGTGCCAGGCACAATCGTCAGCTCAGTCTTAATCGTTTCCATCTTTACCTCTAACACAGGCGGCTTTTCGCTGTACTCGATTATTGCGGTGCCAATCATTTTAGCTGCAATCGGTATCCTTGTCGCTTACCTATCCATTCGTAATGTAGATAAAGTTGATTTAATTTAGTGAAATTTTCTATAAGCTGTTCCTATGAAGTATAGGGGACATCAACGAATACCGAGGCTGCCCAGTAGTAACTGCTGGCAGCCTCGGTATATATATTGCGGTCAACTACTATAATATTGTTCTGCAGATTCCAAGTCTTTCTCGTAGAAAAGCATAAATTAGTTAGTCTGTACAGGCTGTGCCCAAGATACTATTCCATCATCTTCAACGAACTCGATAATGACATCCGTTACGCCCTTCATAGCAGCGATTTCATTTTCAATCCGCTCTTTAATGGCAAGAGCTTGGGATAAAATAATCGATGTATCAATCTCCAGCTTCATCTCGATATGGTAGTCCTCGCCTTCCTTCATAGCAAATAGCGATCTGATATCGATAATTTCTGGATTGGTGTAAATATACGCAGCAATTGAATTTTCCAGTTCATCGTCAGCCTCACCTAGCACGCCTTTAGCGTTATCTAGAAATACTTTGCCGACAACATAGAACATCATAATCCCAATAATAATAGATGCAACTCCTTCAGCAGCATGCCATCCCGCAAAGTAAGATAGCAGGATACTAATAATCGCAATGACACCACCAGAAGTTGCAACTAAGTCTTCCATAAATACAAGCTTAGTTGCTGGTTTCGATCGACTTAGATTCGCAAAGCTCTTCGTAATAATGGAGAATCCTTTCGCTTCAACACTGACCTCATGTAATACTTCTTTCATCGCCTTGAACATGACATAGGCTTCCAAGATCACTGCGAAGAATAACACAGATAGGTTAATAATGATTGATTTCCCATCTGATTCGCTCGGATGAAGAATATGATGGTAGCCCTCTTTAATCGTTTCATAGCTCATAATCCCAACGATCAATACTGCGCCTAATAGCACTAAATTCACTAGTCTGCCGAAGCCATTCGGATACCGATCGTTAGGCAGTTTCTTACTTAATGCACTGCCAATAAACACGAAAAATTGATTCGCTGCATCTCCGAGAGAATGCATTGTTTCTGCAAACATCGCTACATTTCCAGTAATCGAGAAAGCAATTCCTTTAGCAATCGCAATAATTGTGTTTACAATTGATGCGATTAGTGCTGATTTGTTTCCTTTTCGTAATAATCCTTCTTTTTTCATATACCCTCCCACAATAACTGTAGCACCTCAAGATTAATAACATTAGCATCACCAGTTTCTTACTTTAATATATATTCAATTTTATTTTTTTACGAGTTTTTTGTGGGCTAGGGTATAGGGGGAATTATTAGAATAGTTCTCTGACATTATTACCTCACTTAAATCATCAAGCAGAGAAATATGCTCAGTGTCTATGTGTAACACTTCTTACCGTTAATCGCCATAATTGTGACTTATTCTTAATGTATACGTATCGCGATATGAACATGCAGATTTAAATTTCAATAATAACATTTCCCTTTTTTCGTTCAGTTTCTACATATCTATGGGCATTCGCTAGCTGTTCCAATGGATATCGACGGTCGATGACCGCTTTCAGTGATTGCTCGCTGGCTAGCTTCATCAGAAATGTTAACGTAGCATGATTTTGTACAAGTCCAGCTGTTGCAAAAATAACGCGTTTCCCTTTAGATAAAGAAGTCCACATCATTTGCAGCATTACAGAAAACTTAACGGCAGTCGTTAAATAAATTCCCTGGGCTGCCAGCACCGACTTGCATGCTGAGAAGGAACGCTTGCCCACAGCATCAAATATAACATCATAGGATTGGCTAGATCCCGTAAAGTCTTGCTTCGTATAATCAATTACAGCATCGGCTCCTGCTTTTCTTACCAAGTCTTCGTTTCCGCCAGAACAAACAGCCGTCACTTCAGCACCATAGTATTTCGCTAATTGCACGGCATAGATCCCGACGGCTCCCGAGGCACCATTAATGAGGATTTTTTGCCCCTTATGCAATTTAGCTTTATCCCTTAGAAATGTCAGTGCGGTTGCACCACCGTCACAGATGCCTGCAGCTTGCTCATAAGTTAAATTATCTGGAATAAGCGCAAGTGGACTTTCCTCGGGAAGGCATTTATATTCAGCATAGGCTCCGAAGTTTTTGGCACTCAACCCTACGACACGATCACCAGGCTTGAAGTGTTGAACATCAGCTCCAACTGCTTCAATGATACCAGCTAGTTCAGTTCCTCCTATTGCGTATTTTGGTCTCAAAAACCCGTATAACAACTTAATCATAAATGGATCGCCCTTGCGAAAAGCGCAATCAGACGGACCTACTGTAGCAGTGTGTACACGTATCAGTATATCTTTATTTCCAGGTGACGGTTTCCCAGTATGTCGAAGTGCGATGACATCTGGGGAACCATAAGAACGTTGAACCATAGCTTTCATGGATTTTCCTCCCTACAAAAATTTAGCAAACTTAGTAGCAACTATGTTTATAATATAAGTGGAGGGTTAATATTCTGCATTGATTTAAGTCAAGAAGATCTGGAGGCTAACAATACGAAAAAGTAGGTGAAAGCAATGAATGAGATTTTATACAAATATATGTCAAATTTGACGGATTTGAATATAGAGCAACAGCAAGCGATTATTAATCAACTGCATGTAGAGCCATTTAAAAAAGGAGTCTCATTCCTCAAGCAAGGTGAAATCCCAACGAAATGTTACTTTATTCTAAAAGGATGTGTACGTCAGTACTCGATTGACGAGGATGGCAAAGAGGTTACATCGAATTTCTATATGGAAGAGCAGACGATTGCGATGTTCAACCATCACAAACAAGATAAATCCTCTCCGTACACCTTCACATGTACAGAAGATTGTATAATGGTTGTTGGAGAATTGAATATAGAAAAAGCGATGTATAGCAAATATCCTCAACTCGAACATATGACTCGGTTGATGATAGTAGAAAACTTCAGCAAGTTAAACGAGGAGTACGCTGCATTTATCGCTTCCCCACCCGAAGAACGCTTTAAGACATTACTGAAAAATCGCCCAACGTTAATTAATCGGGTGCCTCAGCATCAATTAGCTAGTTATCTTGGGATGACTGCCGAATCCTTAAGCAGAATTAAGAAAAGAGTGCAGCAAGAAAAATGATGTGACACGATATCAGGGTTGAGAAAACGAGATATAGCGTTTAGACGCTTGCCTAATAAAACAGTGGGGTGTTCGAACAGAAAAAAACGACTTGAACACCCCACTTTATTATGTAGGATTACTTCCTCATAGCAATAATACGATATTTAAATAATAGCGTAATTACAACATTCATTGCATAATGCACAAGAAATGGCACGAGCAGATTGTTGGTTGCAAAGTAAATCCAGCCGAAGGTTAAGCTAGGCACGATAAGATTGACTAACATGATCGGCTTCTTAAAGTATTGAGCATGGATGGCGATAAATATTAACGATGCGACGAAAATGGAGGTCCACTCATTGTGTATAAACACATTTAGCACATTTTGAATAATTCCTCTAAAAAGCAGCTCTTCGAATAATGCCCCGACTAACATAAAGCCTACAATTGTCGCTACAGAAAGGTCCTGATACGTTTGGTTCGTATCGTCAATATATTTTGCTGGCGTACAAAGAGTTAGGATAACACCGAATAATGTCAGTCCAATCGCCGATAGGACAGTGTAAATAATCATGTGGCGTACGGCTCATCAAATGAAAAAAACTGTGTAATGGTGAGCACGTCATTTACTATTAATGCAAAAATAACAGCTGCACAAACAATTGCAAACATTGAGAATACTAATATTGCATCCTTCGGATTAAACTTCTTCTGATCTTTTAGAAATTTTTCCATAGAGCCTTCTTTTTGCTGTTCCATTTCATTCTCCTTATGAGGTTTTTCATATAATCTATAGATATTTTACTATATCTTTATTCAGATTGAATATTGGAGAACCATTGGCAACATACTAACCAAAACGTCAAAGATGGGGTTGGTATTATGTCAGTACTGTTTCAGCCAGGTCAAGTCGTATATGTCATTATTCGAAATCCTCATGTTCAAGGAGTTGCGAATGTACAGGAGGCAGCAGTTGTAATGAATCCACATTCTCCTGGCGACCTAGCACTGTTTATTTATGAAACCTATTATCCGTTAAATGATGAGATAGCCGTATATGAGACGGCAAGTGAAGCAGAGGCTGCTTATTATGATGCCTTTGGGTTTTCTGATGTGGAGGGCTTATATGGTTAAGCCGTTCGTACCGCAGCTCGTTTATGTTGAACCAAGAGCGCTACATTATCCGCTTGGTAAGGAGCTAGTAGCGAAGTTTGAGCATATGGGCATCGAAATTAGAGAGACGACCTCACATAATCAAATTCGTAACCTGCCAGGTGACAATGATTTTCAAAAATATCGCAATGCGAAATCTACCCTAGTCGTTGGTGTAAGAAAAACATTAAAGTTTGATACGTCTAAGCCGTCTGCTGAATATGCTATTCCTTTTGCCACAGGATGTATGGGGCATTGTCATTATTGCTATTTACAAACGACAATGGGCAGTAAGCCATATATTCGAACCTATGTTAATCTCGACGATATATTCGAGTCGGCGGAGCAATATATGAAGGAGCGGGCGCCAGAGATTACAAGATTCGAAGCGTCCTGCACCTCAGATATTGTAGGTCTTGATCACTTAACCCATTCATTAAAGAAGGCAATTGAATTTTTCGGTCAAACAGAGCTAGGTCGATTACGATTTGTAACGAAATTTGAGCATATCGATCATTTGCTTGATGCCAAGCATAATGGACGAACTCGTTTTCGCTTTAGTATGAATGACGAGTATATTATAAAAAATTTTGAACCAGGCACCTCAAGACAAGCAGAACGAATGGAAGCAGCAAGAAGAGTAGGAGAGGCGGGATATCCGCTCGGCTTTATTATTGCGCCGATCTATTTGCATGATGGTTGGAAAGAGGGTTATAAGGAGATGTTCGAGCGACTAGAAACCACGCTCACCGATTCCGCTAAGGCAGATTTAACCTTTGAATTAATCCAGCACCGCTTTACGAAGCCTGCAAAGAATGTAATTGAAAAAAATTATCCGATGACCAAGCTTGAGCTCGATGAAAGTAAACGAAAGTGGAAGTGGGGCCGCTATGGTATCGGGAAATATGTGTATACCGATCAAGAGCAAGCAGATATTAAAGAAACGTTAGGTAGATATATTAATGAGTATTTCCCTAATGCGAAATTAGAATATTTTACTTAATATGCCATATTGAGTGTAATAGCGCCTGCCGAGTACGGTAGGTGCTATTAACGTTCTCCACAAGAAAGAATAAATAGAGCACTAGAACACCTTATGCAAAAATTTGAGCAAGTGGCAAAATAGTACACATGCTTTTTAAAAGTGTAATTCTTAAAAATGCTTTAATATCAAGGCTTAAGCGCATCTCTAGTCCACAGCTTACACCAATACATAATCAAAAGAGACAAGCACAATCAATACATATGATTTACGTTACAGCTGGAGTGTGACTATAATAACATCGAATTCATTCCGCTGATGAAACTCGGCTTTACACTAGTCTCCTATCTTCAGCGCCAAGGAGAAGACAGCAATGATTTTACATAATGAAAGCGCTTTATACAGGAGCTGCATAAGTTTTGGGCGGCGTGACAAGAAAATCTATTCATTGTGAGGAGTGAAGTGGATGAAGAGTAGGTTTAAGAAGTACGTGTCAGTCTTTCTCGTTGTCTCAATGGTAGTTACGCTCATGTCCTCGATGATTGTGAGCGCAGACGAAAATGAGAACAACACACCAATTGAACTGACACAAGTAGGTAGTGTATTGGATTTTGAAGATGGTGAGCTCGTAGGGACAGTAACTGGTGCTCCTGCAGTAGAGGGGCCAGGATCCGTTACGGTAGCCAATTTTGATTCTAAAGTACTTCGCGTTCAACCACCATCAAGCAGCGGAGCAAGCTATTGGTGGACATTGCCGCTAGATAGTGGTGAGTATGACCTAGCAGATAACGACTTAGTTGAAGTGAGCTTCGACTGGTGGGTGGATATTACTCGTCCAAATGCCAATTCCTTGGATGTACGACTTAACAATGGGGATAATCGTGTCATTACACTTCGCAGTAATGGAGGAGGAACGGCTGTTAATTCTCCAGCCAATGTGACGTACTACGCTGGTAATGCGTTAAATACGAACGCACCGGAAGTAGGCTCTGCTATTACAGCGTTATCCAGTGTACCTCGTTTGACGAAGCTTACTGCGACAATTAATGTCGATCTTCGCTCACAAGTTGCGTCGATCACTGTAACTGACGGAGATGCAAGAAACTATACAACACCTGAACCAATTACCATTGCTGGAAGCCAATTGACGAGCTTAAGTGTTGGAGCATCTCGTGCTAACGGTCAAAACTGGGCAAGATTTAATAATGCAGGTGACATCGTGTGGGATGAAGATAGCTACGGAATGCGTGTAGACAACATTGTCATTAAAGCAGCAGCTAGTGGCTTAGAAGCGCCAGATATCTATCCTAATGAAGTTACAATTACACCAGCAGAAGCTAATTTGGAGTATGGTGAAGGATCTCTTGCTGATAAACATTCAGCGACCTTCAGTGCAATTGTGTTGCCAATTAATGCAACAGATAGAAGCTACACATGGTCAATTAGTGATGAGAATATCGCTTCAATTGCTGTTAATGAGAATGACAGTGTAACCGTGACAGCAGTTGGTGAAGGTACTGCAACGTTGACAGCTACCTCCAATATGGATGAAGAGGTAAAGGCTAGCGTACCGATTAATGTTTCATATATCCCGCCAATTGCTGAACCGACGCCAAACTTTGATGATCTCATTGAAGATGGATATACGCTAGCGTTCGGAAGCAATTTCGCTGGTGATGATGACGTTCCGTTATGGATTTTTGCCGGAGGTACGTATCATGCGCTCGCGAGAGAAGACGATCCACAAGTAAACAATTATTTCAGATTTGACGCTTCTGGTTCAGGCAATCGCGGTGGTAAAGGTGATTTGCCACAAGCTGTCTTCGGAAGCAAGGTATATGCGCATTTTGACTGGAAAGTGCCAGCTGTTACAACGAATCAGAATACGTTTAACCTAAGCTTCCAAGATGGTTCCAATACGCTGCTTAGTTTAAGAACAGGAACATATGGTACTGATCGAACAATTGGTGCATTTGCAGGGGCGTTGCCAGGACCGACTGGACCAGATCCTAACAACTTCTGGAGCAGTGATCGTTACCATGCTTTCTCCTATAACGCTGTAAATACTTGGTACACAGTTGATGTAGAGTTTGACTTTGATGAGATGATTGCTACAGTTTCGCTTGTGCCAAGAGATCAAGCTGCGGCTGAGCCATCCGTATTAACGATTCCTTTTGACGGAAGTCAGATCAGTTCATTCGTTCTAACTGGCGAGCGTGCAGGAGGAAACAACATTAATATTGAGGATAACGGCATTGATAATATGTACTTCTTTACAAAGCCGCTTTCTAGCGACACCATTACTGAGGTACTGCCTTATGAGTTCTTGCCAGCACTTCCTGAAACAGCAGATAGCAACTCATTGCAAAGCTGGACTAAGGTTGTTTACATTGGCGATGTAGCTGATGAGGAAGAGCTTGAGCTACCAGAAACGATTAACGTTAAAGTAGCGGGCGGCACGACTGAATCGGTTGCTGTAAACTGGGAGTTAACTGAGATTCCTTGGACTCTAGATGAGACTGAGCTTGTTTATGATCCAAATAAGCAAGGCGTATTCGGATATGTAGGTACATTGGTGAGTGAGCCAGAAGTAGCGGTTAATCGAATGGCCATCAAGGCTAAGCTTTACATCGAAAATCGCAACAAAAATAAAATGAACGATGAGCCATACAGTATGGAATGGCTAGATCGAGGCGTAGTAGCGGTACCTGTTAACGACGGGGAAGGCAACCTTGTTACATGGCGCTTGTTAGCTACAGAATATAATCAAGGCTTAACCTTTAATGTTTACAGAAATGGTACCAAAATTAACAGCACACCAATTGCTACACTTAACTTTATCGATGAGCAAGGTACCAATGGTGATGTTTACTTAGTTGAAACCATTAGCACGGGTAAGAAAAGCAAGGCAGTAGAGGCTTGGGCTAATAATTATATTGATATCCCATTGCAGAAGCCAGCTGATCGTGTCAACCCAGCACGTGCATATGGTGCTTCTGAAGCAGATGCTGCTGATATCACTTACACAGCAAATGATATGTCTGTTGCTGATGTCAACGGAGATGGACAATATGAAGTGCTTGTTAAGTGGTATCCTTCGCAAGCACAAGACCCTGGTCTAACAGCAAGGCATACAGGTGAAACGATTTTTGACCTGTATACGCTTGAGGGAGAGCTATTGTGGAGAATTAATCTAGGTATCAATATTACGTCTAGTGCGCATCATAGTCCATTTAACTTCTATGATCTAGATCAAGATGGAAGAGCAGAGCTAGCGATTAAGACAGCAGACGGAACAAGAGGGTATCTGCCGAAGGAAGATGGCACGATTAATGATCTAGTGGATGAGCCTGCATGGGTATTAGGTGACCCAGATGCTGTGTGGGTAGGTCAGGTGAAAAATCCAGCTAGAGACGATGCAATCAATGGATGGGCAACAGGTAGAGTAGCAGATGGTCCTGAAACATGGACAGTATTTAGCGGTCTAACCGGAGAACCGATTGAAACGGTTGATTACTTCGCACCATACAGCATCAATGCTAACTGGGGAGATCCCAACAATAACCGCAGTGATCGTTTTAATGGTGCAGTAGGATATTTACCGAAGAATGGTGTTGCGGGTGCAGAGCCTTATCCAACAGTAATTGAGGTTCGTGGTCACTATGGTCCACACTTTGCGGCGGCTTATCAATTTATTGATGGAGAAATTGTAGAGCTATGGACGTTTAAGCTTGCGGATTGGAACGCTGGCAGCAACCAAGGAAATCATAACCTGGCACTTGCTGATCTTGATAACGACGGTTATACCGAGATCGTGCTTGGTAGCCTTACATTAGATCAGGATGGTAGCATACTGTGGAGCTTGACCGGTACGAAGGGTACGGTATCCGCAGTTCATGGTGACGCTCTACATGTGGCGGCAATGGTACCAGATAGCGACGAAATCTATGTATTCTCGCCTCATGAAGCTGGTCCTCCCAACAATGTAACGTTAGTAAAGGGCTCGTCAGGAGAGCCTGTATGGACATACGCAGCTAACAAAGGCGATGTCGGTCGTGGGGTTGCAGCCAATATTACACCATTACCAGGCTATGAAGTATGGGCAGTGGAAACACCGATGTACAACATTGTAAGCGGTGAAGTGTTAACAACGGATGTTGGTGATATCGGTGTAGCGAACAAAGCACCTGTAAACTTTATTCTGTACTGGGATGGAGATTTACTGAGCGAGCTATTTGATGGTCCAGATAATTTAAATTCAACAGAAGGTCCATCGATTACAAAGTTCAATTACGATGTAGAAACTGGAGATAGTGAGCTTGTTACATTACAGCAATTAACAGGCGCATATTCCAACAACGGAACGAAGGCTAATCCAGGTCTAATCGCTGATATTTTCGGAGACTGGCGTGAAGAGGTGCTTGTACGCACAAGCGACAATAATTCATTACGAATTTACACGACTGACATTCCGACGGACAATGTTATTTACACGTTGATGCATGATCCGGTATACCGTCTATCGGTAAACTCTCAGAATTCAATGTATAACCAACCGACTCATATCGGCTTCTACTTGGGTGAAGATATCGCTGATCAAGTTCAGGCTAAGCAGCTTCCAACGCCTAATTTGTTCTATACAGTGCCGCAATCTATGCTTTCGCGTTCAACAGCAACCTTCTACCGTAATGATCGCGCGGATATTAAAGTGACGGTTACGTTGAATGGTAATACGCTAACAGCGATTAAAAACGGTGATGAAGCGCTAACGGAAGCTGATTACAGTCTTTCTGAAGTGACCGACGATGGCAAGCAAGTGGTAACGCTTAAGCAAAGCTATTTAGCGAAGCTGTCTAATGGCGATGTGTTAACGTTCGTATTTAGCGAGGGAGAACCATCAGATCTGAAAATTACGGTGACGACGAGAGACACGAGCACACCAATTGAGCCACCAGGCGAGACTCCGGCTCCAAGTCCAACGCCAGCTCCAACAACGACACCAGAACCAGAGAAGCCAAGTCTAAAAGGTGAAATTGCCAATGCTGAACAGCTAAAAGCTAACGTGAAGCAAGCACTAGAGGCTAATTCACCAGCTGACTTCCCTGACGTCAATGATGGTCACTGGGCTACTCAAGCGATTAAATACGCTTCACAGCTTGGAATCGTTGAAGGCTATAGCAACGGTGAATTTAACGGATCAGGTAATGTAACACGTGCTGAATTTGCAGCAATGATCGCTCGTGCATTAGGTATTGAGGCAGGCGAAGGTGGAACATTCACTGATACGACGGGACACTGGGCGAACGGCGTCATTGGCGCATTGCAACGTGCAGGTATTGTACAGGGTTCAGGAAACGGTAACTTTAATCCTGACCAACAAATTACTCGTGCCGAGATGGTTACCATTCTTGCTCGCATACTAGATCTAAGTGCTGCCAATGGCACAGCTAAGTTTACTGATCTGAACGGACACTGGGCTGCTGAGCATATTGCGAAGCTTAGTGAAGTAGGGATTGTGAATGGTGTAGGTGCCGACCGATTCGCTCCGAACGATACAGCGACTCGCGAGCAATCTGTAACGATTATTGTACGTATGCTAAACCTTGTTCTAGATCTTGGTCTAGAGCTATAGCATCGTAATGATCTTAATCATCGTAAGATAACATTTGAATACCCCCTTAACATAAAACTGCACTTCAATGTTAGAGATAATCTAGCATTGGAGATGCAGTTTTTTATTGATGAAATCAAATTTTCGGTTAGACAAAATAAACAAATGAATTTAAAATCAATCGTAAACGTATATCCAAAAAATATATATAGAGGAGCTTATTAACAACCGTGAAACTTTTACTATCTTATATCCTTTCTATATTATCCGGTTTATTGATGATGCTTAGTATGCCGAGCTATGACATCTCTTTTCTTGCATGGTTTGGCTTCGTTCCGTTATTCCTAGCAATTAGAGAGAAGAATGCTTTACATACGTATTTGCTTATTAATTTATGCACGATTATATGGTCGATTGGAACTCATTTATGGTATCCCTCTATTTTTGGCTGGTGGGGCTACCTCATTATGATAGCGGGCGGGCTTTTTTATGGTGCAATTATTAAAATGGGCTATGATATGAGTCTTCGCATTAAGCAATGGTATTCCATATTTGCATTGCCCGTTTCGTTCAGCGTGCTGGAGTGGGTAAAAACCATCATTCCTTTTACAAAAACATGGTGGATTGAGCTGCTCGCTAAGTCTCAATGGACGGTGCCGGAAAATTTACAGCTTCTGTCCATTACAGGGTTTATCGGTCTATCGTTTATTATTATGCTGTGCAATGTCGCTTTGACGGAAATCATTAGCTCATATAAAATGCGTAAGTCCGGCTTGCTGCTGCCGCTTATATTATTGCTAGTTCCGATCGCCAATTCAGTCCTCGGTGCAATCATCATCAACAAAAGTGAGCAAGAGCTGCTGCAGCATTCTATTACGATTGGAGCTAATGTCGATCTAGTCAATCAAGACCCCGCTGTTACAGCACTTGGAGGAAAGCAGCAGGCAGGTGATGGCTATCTAGCGGATACTCCACAGATGCAACAGAAAATCTTCGATATTAACAAGGAGCTATCCCAGGAGCTCGTTCAGCGTAACGGAGCTGTAGATATCATCGTTTGGGGGGAAAATGAGTTCGTTAACCTCGCTGACAGCAATATGCTGAATCAGCTTGCTTCCCTATCTGCTGAGCTCGGTGCATATATTGCAGTGGATAGCGTTTGGGAAACAGAGGATGCTATGTATGACTCGGCATTTCTAATGTCGCCAAAGGGAGAAGAGGTCGGAAGAACCCCTAAAATCTTTACGTTATGGGGAGAGGAGTCGTATGGTTTCTCCTCCGGACCGAGAGATTATAAAGTGTATGATACGGTTTATGGTAAAGCCGCACTAGCTGTATGCTGGGATCGACATGAACCTTCTATATTAAGAGGCTACGCTAAGAACGGGGCGCAGCTGGCATTAATTCCTGCTGATGATGATTTCGATGGAAATGGGCAATTCCCGTACTTTGCAGCCAGTGACGCCGTTTTTAGAGCAGTAGAAAATCATCTGGCGATTGGCTCTGGTTCTACCTCTGGTGTCGCGCAAGTCATTACCCCTTATGGTGTAATGACCGCTATAAGTGATGTGAACGAGCGACAAGCCATTGTTGGCGACACCTTTGTCACAGAGGGAACCACCTTCTATACAAAGTACGGAGACATCTTTGCTTATTTATTGAGTGCTTGCTTTGTCATTATGCTCATCGTTTCTGAGCGAAATAAAAAAAGAATGAAAAATAAGTAGGTCAACAGGTTTCGTACTGCAGCAGCAGCTATAAGGTCTGACCGCTGTCTACCGTAATGAGTTGTCCTGTCATTGACTCTTGCTCTAAACTAGCGCAGATGAATTGGGCGATGTCCTCCGCTGTTGATATTGTATTTAATAATAGGTTAGGAGCTAGTCGGTTCATCTGTTCTTCTCGACCAGCCCACCATCTAGTAGCAACGGCTCCTGGTACGACGCAGTTTACTCGTATATGTGGAGCCAGTGCTCTAGCTAATGATTTGGTTAGTCCGTGAACAGCTGCTTTAGACACGGCATATGGAAGTGAGGAGCCTAAGCCTGTTTGTCCGGATATACTGCCGACGTTGACGATCGCGCCCGCTTCATTTTTCTTCATATAGGGTGCTACAGCACGAGCGCAATGAAACATCCCCTTTACATTAACATCGAACAATTCATCCCACACCTCATCTGTGGCTGCATCTAAATCATCCATTGGAATATGTCTCGTAATACTGGCATTGTTGACAAGCAAATCAATTCTGCCAAAATGCTGCACAGCAGCTTCTACCATTTCTCTTACTTCCTTATCAGAAGCTACATTTGCTTGAAGGGTAATGACTTGACCGCCCATATTCTCAATGACGGCGGCTGTTTCTTTAGCATCAGCTTCTGAGCGATTATAGTTAATAATCACTTTGGCCCCATGCTGAGCAAGTAGAATACTTGTTGCTCGTCCAATTCCTGTACCGCCACCTGTAACAAGTGCAACTTTGTCCCTTAGCTGCATATCTAATCACTCCTCCTAATCTTTTTCTCCTTCATTATAAATTAACATGGTTTTACAATATAGCTGCTTTTACTGCGGCTATAGCGCAAATTTTTGCGCCTTACCTAGCATTATTTGCGTGATTCATTCCCTGTTTCTGTCTTATGATAAGGTTGTGGACATTACTGTAGATGGATGCTCGCGGAGATTATATAATGATCATAATTTACTAGACCAAAAGCTGGAGGTTGACACAATGGTAAAGGATGAAACTGTACAGCATAACGACCAGCCATATTATGAAATGTATCGCATTATTGCAGAAAATACGACAGATACGATTGTGCTAGTGGATAACAGAGGAGTAACCGTCTATGCTTCACCGTCTCTCAAATTATTAATCGGTTATGAGGTTGATGAATATATTGGGATGGATGCGTTTGATATTATTCCGATAGAGGATCGGGAAGAGGTTCGTACCTGCTATGGATATGTTTTACAGAATAAAGTGTCAGTTGAAATTCAGTACGGTCTAATTCATAAAGCCGGACACTCGGTCTATGTAGAAACGAGAGTAAAGCCTGTGCTTGCCGATGATGGTTCTGTGAAATACGTCGTTGCTGTCGTTCGAGATATTTCCATTCAAAAGCGTGCGGAAATAGCTATCGAAGAAAGCCAGCAGCGCTATAAGTCATTGTTTGAGAACAATTTAGACGGTGTATTTACTATAGAATTAGAGAGGTTTTATGTCATCAATGCCAATCGAGCATTTGAGGACATAACGGGAATTGCAGCAGACGAGATGAAGCAGCGTTGCTTTCTCGGGATGATTTATGATGAGGATCATATCGCTGTTTACGAGACATTATTCCAAATTATCGCGCAAGGAAAGCCGCAAAATATTGAATGTCGTCTCACATACAAGGAGCTCGAGGAACGCATAGTCGATATAACGTTTGTGCCTATCTTTTTAGCAGGTCAATTGAACGGCATTCATTGCATTATAAAGGATATTACGAAAAAAAAGCGGGATCAGCTAGAGCTTATTAAAAAGGAAGAGCGTTCAACCTTCCTGCAAATGAGCTTGAATCGCCTAGCCAACGATCTTGCCAAAGTGACCAAGGTTGCAGAGCTAGAGGAACGGTTAATTGCAGAGTTAAAGGCGGTGCTGCAGGTTAAGCATGCATCTATAGTAGAGGAAGATGGGCATAAGTCGCTAGGACAGTCACAGTCTAATCATCGATATGTAAAATTTGGGGTGAAGCAGCGACCTGTTTACCTAGTTATGGAATCCAATCATCCACTAGATAGCATTGAGGAGGAATGGCTGGAAACAGCACTGCACTATGCCACGATGTTATACGATAACTTGCATCGAATTGAGGATCTTATGAAGCGAGTAGAGCATATGGTGGCAAGTAATGAAACACCAAGATGGATGGTCAAGCTATTGTTTAAGCTGTCTGAGAAGGAACGTGCTTCGTTGTCCAGTGATCTTCATGATTCCGTGCTGCAGGATCTTATTATATGGTATCGTAAGCTGGAATCACTGCGCTCTCTTAATACATTTGACCCTGCAATCGGTGCGGAGCTTATGCAGATTGAGGAAGGAGTGCTTGATGCGATTCATCAAATCCGCATTACTTGTAATGAGCTACGTCCACCATTTTTGCTGAAAATGGGTTTAGTGGAATCGTTAAAAAGCTTATTTGCCTATACGCGCATGTTTGCTAATTATGAAATTGAATTTAACGGTGATTCCGTGCAAGCTTCACTGTCAGAGGATCAAATTTTAGGAGTTTACCGAATAGTACAGGAGCTGTTAAACAATGCCTCGAAGCATTCTAACGCTTCAAAGGTCGACATTACGTTAACCGAAGATATCCAGAATATTCATTTTTACTATAATGATGATGGTGTTGGAATTGATGTATCGGCGATTCAAGGCTCGTTTCAGCATATGGGAATAGCGGGAATCGAGAAGCGCGTGCTTAGCTTGGAAGGAGAAATTCAATTTGCCTCAGCACCGAGGCAAGGCTTACACGTCAACATTATATTTCCCAAGCATACAAATGAAAGGTGATAATTATGAACATCTTATTGGTGGATGATCATCGTTCCGTAGTCGAAGGAACAAAAATGCTTATTGAATCAGAGCCAGATATGAATGTGACGATAGAAACCGATGTGTATGTCGTGCCTGATTTGGTTAGGGTACATAAATTTGATGTAATCCTACTCGATCTATATATGCCAAACATCAACGGTGCCGATCTAGCGCGTAAGCTATTAACCTATGTGCCAGACGCGGTCATCCTCATTTACTCTGGATTTGAAATTGCTCCTCACTTTAATCTATTGATGGAAGCAGGGGTATCTGGATTTATCTCGAAAACATCGACTCGCGATGAATTAATTATAGCGCTGCGTTGTGCGGCTAGAAGGCAAGCAGTCATCCCAATGTGGCTATTAAAGCAACTACGACGCCATGAGATTAAGGTTCACGGCAATAATGAGCTGGACACGACAACATTTACGCAGGAGGAGGATCGACTGCTGCGAGAGCTGGCTAAAGGTAAAAGCAATAAGGAAATATCACAGACTTTAATGATCAGCCAGCGGTCATTGGAATACGGTTTAACGGATTTATTTCAGAAGCTTAAGGTAAGCTCGCGTGTCGAGGCGATTAAACGGGCAAAGGCGTTAGGCATATTGCCTGCGGAGGATCTATATTAACGGAGGTTGTCTCTTTACAGTGAAGACTGTAAGGGGATGCCTCTTTTTTTATGCCTTGGTAATGTTGAGCCCGTTAATTTATTGCGTGAACAGCGCAAAACTTTGCGTTTAGCTTCTCATTTATTTGCGGAGTGCCTCTGATCATTTGCGCGTTGAGAGTGTGCTGGCTGTCTTATGATGATGACATAAGGGAAAGAGAACAATTCATTGATTGGAGGAGAAGTAAATGTTACAGCTTCGAGAGGTTAGTAAAGTATATCAATTAGAGGCAGGTCCGTTTACAGCATTGAAGCGCACAAATATTCAAATTAATGAGGGTGAATTTGTTGCCATTATGGGGCCGAGCGGCTCAGGAAAGAGTACGCTGCTCCAGCTGCTTGGAGGCTTGGACTTATCAAGCTCAGGTGAAATTATTGTGGACGGAGAAGCACTGAACGATTTAAACGAGAAGGAACGGACAATCTTTAGACGTACCAAGGTTGGATTTGTATTTCAAAATTATCAGCTGCTGCCAACGATGACGGTCGAGGAGAATGTCGCTTTAGCACTAAGAGCAAATAAGGCGAGTAGTAGCCATATACGTCAGGTGGTGAAGGAGCTGTTAGATGATGTTCATTTATCTGATAAAGCAGCCTCCTATCCTGCACATCTAAGCGGTGGACAACAGCAGCGTGTTGCGATTGCGAGAGCTTTAGCGATGAAGCCTAAACTCATACTAGCAGATGAACCTACAGGTAATCTCGATCAGAAAACAGGCCGTGAAATATTGCAGCTTCTTTCAAGGCTCAATAAGGAGGAGAAGCTGACGATTGTGATGGTTACCCATGATCAAGGGGCTGCTAAGTGGGCTGATCGTATCATCGTTATTCAGGATGGGGAAGTCATACGTGATCAGAAGCAAGGAGGCCAATCCTAATGAACATGTGGCTTATAGCTTGGCGTAATATGATGCGAAGAAAAATGCGTACGCTGCTGACCGTAATGGCGATTGTCATCGGCGTAGCCTCTACCTTTGCCGTGATCGCTTCGGTTCAAACAGCGAAGACGACCGTGCCTCAATATTTAAAGGCCGCTTTCGGTAAAGCAGATTACACCGTTTCAAGCATCGATGCTTATTTCTCAGAGGATATTTTTCACGAAACCAATGCTCTTCCTAACACGGAGGCAGTAGCGATTTTAAAGCAAAGCACAAAGCTATATTATGAGCAAGGTGATTTTGCAGATTTTCAAAAAAGAGTTGATCTTATTGGCTATAGTGAGCTGAACACTGCGCTGACAGCGTTAAAAGTAATCGATGGAGATTTAGCAGCAAGCGGAGCGGTGATTACCGATAGAACGGCTGCTGTATGGAAAGTAAAAGCTGGTGATACGATTACTTTTAATACGGATAATGGACTAAAGCAAATTCCAGTCACAGCAATTGTAAATTATACGATGGAGCTAATGGGGCCATCGAACTGGATGATGGCGAAGTACCATCCATGGTCCGTTGCGCTACCGCTCGAGGTAGTACAGGAATGGTTTGACCTTGCTGGCAGCATCCAAGAGGTGCAAGTGAAGTCACTGTCCGCAGCGCCAGCTGGAGAGCTTGAGGGTCAGCTTAACGATCTTGTTAAGCAATATGATGGCATCTATATGCAGCCAGTTATTGTCGAGCTTGATAGCAAGTCTAATGATGTAAACATGTTCTACAGCGCGTTATATATTGCAGGGTTTCTTGGTATTGCACTAAGCGCCTTCGTTATTTTTAATTCGTTTTATGTTAGCATGCGCGAGCGAATGAATGAATTTGCCATATTAAAAAGCATTGGCTATACCTCGAATCAATTACAATCCTTCGCATTAATCGAGGTTATACTGCTCGCAATCATCGGTACGGCAGTTGGCTTGCTTCTAGGCTGGGGCTTTGCTTATTTACTTAAAGCGATTATCTTTATGCTGCTTAATGTTAATGATGAAGGTGGTGTACAGCTAGCTCTTGGAGCAATCGTAGCAGCACTGTCTGGATTAACCGTTCCAATCATTGCGGCAATTTATCCAGTGCTGCAAGCAAGCAGAGTGAGCGTTATCGCAGTCATGAAGCAAGCACCGTCGGAATCCGCTAGTCGTTACCGCTGGCAAGGGCTTGTTGGTGTAGTGCTTGTTGGTACATCCCTATTTATGAACAGCTTAGCTCTGATTGTTCCATTGCTACTGGGCGTCATTCTACTATATCCGTATCTGTTTAAGCTGTTAATGCTGGTGCTTAAACCGCTATTCAAGCTGCTCGGCTTTAGCAGCTCTGTTGCCGCAAGCAATCTCGAACGAAATTTAGGCAGAGTGTCGATGACCTCCGTTATTTTATGTCTTGGCATAACGATGATTGTATTAACTAGCTCGTTAAATTCAGCATTAATCGAAACCTATAACAAAGCAATCCATTCCTCCTATGGTGGAGACTTAGATATTATGCTGCACCATATTGAGCAGGGTGACTTAGAAAGACTGAAGCAGGTAAATGGTGTTAAGGCTGCAACGACGTATCGGCAAATGTCTGCTGTTTGGACAATGAATGAGCAGAAGCGTAATCTGCCGATTTACGGAGTAGAAGGAGACTGGATCGATCAATTTCCATTATTCACTGCTGGAGATCAGAAGCAAAGTGAAGTAATTAGCGGATTACAGCCTCAAGAGCTTGTTATGGACAAAATCGCCCTTGAAGTATGGGGAGGAGAGATTGGTGACAGCATTGTAATCGATACAGTTGATGGACAGCGCACCTACACAGTCGTAGGTGTGGTGGAGACGATGAAAAACAGCGGCTATAGCGCATTTATGAGCGAGGACCAGTTTATCCAGTCATTTGGTGCGAAGTACGAAAAGAATGCACTTGTTATTAAAGAAGAGAATATTAGCTCATTGCAGCTAAGAGAAAATATATTTGATGAATTTGGTGAAGACGTCATGGAGATGTTCGGCCCTGAGGACTGGGTTTCGGTCATCGGTTCTGTATACACCGGTTCCTTTTCTATTATTAACTTGCTTATTATTCTATCGATCATCATCTCTGCTATAGGTATTACCAATACGCTCATGATGAATGTGATGGAGCGGATTAGAGAGCTAGCTATGCTGAGAGCAATTGGAGTGGTACGTGGACAAGTGATGAGAATGGTGCTGTGGGAAGGATTAGGTATTGGCTTAGTAGCTACACTATTAGGCTGCTTGCTAGGCATTTGGCTTGTCGGGCAAACCTCGAGCTATTTTGAGATTAGCGCATTAACGTTCCAATTCAATGTATCGTGGACAATTGTGCTATTCATCGCCTTATTTGGTGTCATCATTAGCTTACTAGCGAGTATCGTTCCTGCAAAGAAAGCTTCGAAAATTAGCTTGAGCGAAGCGCTTCGCTATGAGTAACCTGGAGCGGGCTGGGAAGAGGGGTAACGTATGAAGGAGTTCATTCAATTACTACCATACATCAATAAGCAAAAGGGACTTTACATCCTTGGATTTATCGGAAGCTTGTTTCGTTTTCTAATCCCACTAACAATTCCATTAGTCATTCAGTATTTAGTCGATGATTTATTAATGAATGGCGAGTTGTCTCGTGTTGATAAAATTAAATTTTTGTTGCTGCTTGCTCTAGCGATGATCGCAATCTTCCTAGCTATTAGAGCACCGATGGAGTATGTACGCCAGTTTTTTATGAATAAGGGTAATAACAATGTAATGAATGAATTACGTAAGAAAGCCTTTGTTAAAGTACAGCAGCTAGATGCAAAGTATTTTGTAGAGCACAAAAGTGGAGAGCTAAGCACACGTTTCCTTGATGATATTGAAAAGCTGCGGTCTTATTTGACCGCAGTCATGTCCAATATATGGATTGAAATCATCGTACTGCTGTTTGTTGTTGGGGTGATGCTGTCAATGAATGTAGCACTAACGCTGCTTGCGATAACACTTGTCGCCTTACAGTTTGCGACAGCGCATCTTATGACGAAAAAGCTAAAGACAACGACACACCTTATGATGAGTGTTCGTTCTGTGCTCAATGGATTTATATTGGAAAAGCTGCAAGGCGCTCTGTTATCTAAGCTGTTTTCTGCGGAAAAGCATGACCAGGTTCAGCTCAATGATAAGCTTAAAAGCTATGAGCATTATACAGATAAACTAATTAAAATAAACGCTGCTACACTATCTGCAGTCAATGTGATTAGTGATCTTACGCCGTTTATTGTTGTGCTTGTCGGCTGTACCTTTGTTATCGATGGCGGCTTAACAAGTGGCGCGCTTATTGCCTTTTTCGCTTATGTTGATCGCATGAGAGGGCCTGTAGCCGCTCTAGTTCAGGCTTTCCCCAATGTGGCGGAAGGAACAGTAGCGCTGCAACGAATTTATGAGTTTTTTGATGAGCCGATTACGATAAAGGATAAAGCAGAGGGAATTACTCCGTTAGCTCTGCAGCAAAGTATACAATTCCGCAATGTTTCGTTCTCTTATACAGAGCGCAAGCCACTCATTCAGCAAATGTCCTTTACGCTGCACAAGGGGAAAACGTACGGCTTTGTAGGGGAAAGCGGCGGTGGTAAAAGCACGATATTACAGCTAATGACAAGAATGTATGATCCAGATTACGGAGAGATATGTGTAGATGGTTTCAATATTAAGAATATTTCCTTAGCTAGTCTGCGCCAACTAACAGGAGTTGTTACCCAAGATAGCTTTCTGTACAGTGCTTCGATCTTGGATAATATTCGTCTAGGCAAGCTAGATGCCACGAAGGAAGAAGTGATAGAAGCTGCGATCAAGGCGCATGCCCACGGGTTTATTAGTGCATTGCCAGAAGGGTACGATACCGAGGTCGGAGAGCGTGGAGTGAAGCTATCTGGTGGTCAAAAGCAGCGTATCGCCTTAGCTCGCATATTTCTGAAAAATAGTGAGGTGTTATTGCTGGATGAAGCAACGAGTGCGTTAGATAACGAAAGTGAAGAGCTCGTTCAGCAGTCGATTAAGCAATTAGGTCGTAGTAAGACGATTATTATGATCGCCCACCGCCTATCAACAGTGATGCATGCCGATACGATTTTTGTAGTAAGAAACGGTACAATTGTTGAAAGTGGTAATCACCAATCGCTATTAATGGCAAACGGATACTATAGAGAGTTATATGATAAGCAGCGATCTAATGAGCCGATGGAGGACAGAATGGAAATGTCCTATGCGTAATAAATGAATCTGTATATAATGAAGAGCAATAGAGAGGTCATCGGTATAGCTATCCTGGTTTCATTGAGACAGGACGGGGTACCGATATATCATAACCCCCGCTTAGTTAACTGAAATAAGGAATAAGCACTGTCTTATTGATAGCCTGAACAGTCAGGGCAATAAGACAGTGCTTTTATTTGCTAACTTTGCTTACTGGTTGCGAAGCTTTTGCTTAGGATAGCCAATGAAAATCGCAATAATCGCACAGACTGCAATTAATATCGGATAGTAGCAATATTGCATAATAAAGATCGGCGAGATGCCAGCTACACCTGCGGCAACAATGAGCTGAGCGCCATAAGGAATAATCCCTTGGATCGTACATGAGAATATATCTAATATACTCGCTGATTTGCGCGGTTCAATCTCGTAGTTATCGGCGATGTTTTTAGCTAATGGGCCAGCGATTAGAATCGCAATCGTATTATTAGCCGTTGCCAAATTCGTTAAGCCAACAAGCCCAGCAATTGCAAACTGCGCGTCTCTTTTCGACTTAATTCGGCGTGTTGCAATATGCAGCAAGTAATCAATGCCGCCATTGAATTTAATCATTTCAACCATTCCCGCAATCAGGATGGCAAGCAAAGCCATCTCGAACATCCCTGAGATCCCATCGCCTACCGCTTGGATTAATGTCATGAGAGTGTAGCTTCCGTCAAACAGCCCGATTATGCCCGCTATGACAATGCCACCGGTCAACACGACAAACACATTGCCCCCAATTAAAGCAAAAATAATGACGAATAGATACGGAATCATTTTATACCAGTCATATTGATGAATTTCAACAGTGGCGGTTTGTCCCATAGTTAGAATCGCCAAAATGATGCAAGTGACAATGGCTGCAGGCAGGACAATAAAGAAATTCACTTTGAACTTATCCTTCATCTCCGCACCTTGCGTCCGTACTGCAGTAATCGTTGTATCAGAAATAAACGATAAATTATCTCCGAACATCGCTCCACCAACTATTGCGCCCATAATTAGTGTGATGACAATCTCCGTCTGAGCGCTAATTCCTGCACCAATAGGGGCAAGCGCAACAATCGTTCCTACGGAAGTACCCATTGCCAACGAGATAAAGCAGGCGATTACAAACAGCCCTACTACTAATAAATTGGCTGGAATGATTGACAATGCAAAATTAACCGTTGCTTCAACTGCGCCCATGCTGCTAGCCGTTCCGGAGAAAGCGCCAGCGAGCAAAAAGATAATAACCATAAGCATAACGCCTGGATTGCCCGCGCCTTTTGTAAATAAATCAATTTTGACCGATAGAGCTGTTTTACGATTCATCATAATGGCTACTATGCAAGCAATTGAAATTGCCACAATAACGGGGAATTTATAGAAATCCTTTAACACAATCCCCGAACCGATAAACAGGCACAAAAAAACGACAAATGGGAGCAACGCCCATATATTTCCCTTCTTCATTACATCCTCCTACTACTCATACTAATTACGATTATAGCAAGGAAACAACAATTATTAGTATTGGTATTATTTTACCCTACATGACCGATGATTTTACGGAGTAGCATTCGTCTATAGTATTGTAAAGCTGTTCTAACCAAACCTAAGGAGGAATAATATTATGACATTAAAGCTAACCCCGTATATTACTTTGCATGGAAAGGGGAAGGAAGCTATTGCATTTTATGAACAAGCAATCGGCGCAGAGCTTCAATCACTTGTAACTTATGGTGAGATGCCACAGATGCCTAATACGTTTACAGAGGAAATGAAAAATCTTGTAGCCAATGCGCGATTGAAGGTCGGCTCAACTGAACTTTATTTATCTGATGCGCCATATGCCGGTGCTGTTGAATCTGGGAATGCAGTAACGATTTGCATTACAACAGACGACGTAGAGCACTCTAGAAAAATTTTTGAAGCTTTAGCACAAGAGGGACAAGTGAATTTACCGTTTAAAGAGGAAGTGTTCAGTCCTGGATTCGGTGATGTAACAGATAAGTTCGGTATAACCTTTCAAATTTATACGGAGCTCGAGGAGCAATAAATGTAAAATGGCGTTTCCTAACTTAAGGGAGCGCCATTTACGACTCAGATGCGCTTAAATAGATTATAATAGAAGCTGACATTCATTCAATAAATTACCTATAACATATAAGAAAGAGGGTTATGAATGATGAGAAAGCAAGTAAGGTCAGTACTGTTATGGATCAATATTAGTCTGTTTACGATTTCCCTACTATTTTACGTTGTCCTTCTCCGAGCGCCAAGCACCTTTGTACTAGGTGCAGTATGTGGATTAGTCGCCTATTTTGCTTGTTATGGTCTGATTCGTATCGGTTGGAACAAAGCTGTTAGGGTAATACTGTACACGATATACTTCTCGTTACTTGTATATGGCTTGTACGCATTATTGTACTCCTTAATGAAATAAATCCAGTTGAAAATCTATTTTTATGGGTGTAAGAAGTGATGGTAATTAACTACATATCAATAAGGAGTGTATCCTAATGGCTAAAAAGTCGTCTCAGTTTTGGGCATTGCTACTGTTTTCAATTGGGGTCTTTATGGCTCAGCTTGATAATGGAATCATTAGTGCCGCACTTACTACAATTAATCGCAACTTTGACGTGACAGCTAACTGGGGAGCCTGGGGGATTACGATCTATACACTAGGTTTAGCTATTAGCTTGCCGATTGCTGGTAAGCTATCTGACCGCTATGGTAGGAAGAAGCTATTTATTATTGAAATTGCTTTATTCGGTATTGGCTCATTATTAGTTGCGCTTAGTCCTAGCTTTGAGTTTTATTTGGTATCCCGCTTCATTCAAGCACTTGGGGGTGGCGGTATTTTCATTATCGGTAACTCACATATTCTAAGCACAGTTGAACCTGGTAAGCAGGCTAAGTTTTTAGGATTATTAGGAGCAATGAACGGAGTAGCCGCAATATTAGGACCTAACATCGGCTCATTCTTACTTGATCTGACAGGAAATTGGCATATTCTATTTTTAATTAATGTGCCCATTGCGATTGGATTATTTATCTTTGGATTTATGAAGCTAGAGGAATCTGCCGATTCTGCACCTGGGCGTTTGGATTTGTTTGGCACGATTATTTTATCGTTTGCGATACTATCGTTAATGTACGGTTTAACGAACATCGATGTTGATTTCTGGGCGAGCTTCCAGCAGCTTAATGTATCTGGCTTTATCGGTGCTGGTATTGTGCTGTTCATTGTGTTAATTGCTTATGAGGCTTATTTAGAGCGCAACAAGAAAGGCGATCCGATCTTGCCAATCTATCTAATTAAGCAGCCTCGCTTTCTAATGGTGTTATTAATCGGTGCACTATCTGGCGGTATGCTAGCAGCAATGATCTTTATACCTGCTTTCACTGAAAATGTACTAGGCATTTCTGCTGAAAAGTCTGGATATTGGATGACCCCTCTTGCGTTGGCATCTGGCGTTGGTGCTGGTATGGGCGGAGTGCTTGTTTCTAAGCGCGGACCGATCTTTACCGTCATTATGTCTGGTTTAATCGCAGCGATCGGATTTGTGCTATTCCCATTATGGATCGATGCTAACTGGCAGTTTATTGTTGCAAGCATGATCACAGGGGTTGGTATTGGGGTGATTTTAGGAGCTCCTTTAAATATTTTGGCAACTGAAGGCTTGCAAGCCAATAAAGGGACTGCGCTTGCGTCGCTATCATTGCTCCGACAAATTGGTATGACGATTGCTCCGACCATCTTTGCAGGCTTCATTGCACGTGGCTTTGGCAATATGGGGGAGCTGTTCAAAACAGATTTTCAGAAGGTGCTGCAGGATAATGTAGCGCAGGCGAATTTATCTGAAGCTGCCCTTGGAGAGCTGGAGCAAATTGGTCAGCAGATGGCTTCTGGTGCTGGAGCCTATGATGAAAATGCAATGGGTGAAATACTTGGTGCGATTCAAGATCCAGCGTTAAAAGAAGTAATTGCAAACAGTGTTGCTGAAATAACAAAAACAGCAGCGGAAACTGGCTATGGGGGTTTATATTGGTCAGCCGCAGTCATTAGTGCGCTTATCATTGTTGCCGCATTAATTTTGTCTCCATTACGTGGGAAAGTTAAAGCGCAGCAAGCGGAATAAAGCTAAATACTGTATACGTAGAAGGCAAGGCACTCCTAGCGAGTGCCTTTTTTCTATTTATTATAGAAACATAATGTTATCTACTACTTTCGGTCAATAGTACGATTGGGCAAATCAATGTATAGTTATATTTAGCATTTAGTGGAAATGTGTGATAACATGATGGATTGCTCGCTAATTCTTTCTATTGGAGGATGTAATTTAATGAAGAGGTTTCTTGTACTTGGACTAATTTTGACACTTATTATAGGCTCGACAATAGGGCTGTACCCTGTGTCGGTGGCAGCTGCGGATGATTATCAGTTTTCTGCTGGTGATGGATCGCCAGGTAATCCTTATGTGGTGATGACCGCGGAGGATTTGGATCATGTGAGGGATAAACTTGGGGCTAGCTATATTCTCGGAGCAGATATTGACCTATCTAGTTATTCAACAGGCGCAGGCTGGGAACCGATTGGGACAGATGCAAGTCCTTTTACAGGCACATTTGACGGTAATGATTATTTAATTAGAAATCTATTTATTGATCGAGACATTACTTACAGTGGATTATTTGGTTATGCCCTTAATGCGACACTGCAAAATATACGATTGCTAGATGTAGATATTACGGGAAGCGTATACTTTTTGGGCGCCCTCGTTGGTATGGCTTATAGTACAGAAATTATGGGTAGTTCGGTAAGTTCAATTTTCGCGCCAGGGATAGACAATAATATGGTCTTCGCTACGGATTCCGGAGGGTTGGTTGGTTATTTGGTGGGAAATGGTGCAGCTATAAAAAATAGTTATGCTGCAATAGATGTATCTGCAGTGAGAGGTGCAGGTGGATTATTGGGATTTAGTGAACCGACAGCAGATGGAATAGAAAGCAGCTTTGCTTCAGGTAGTGTAACAACTAGCAATATATATGCTGGTGGTTTAGTTAATAGCTTAAGAACAAATTTACACAATAGTTATTCTATTGGTAATGTCATGGGAACAAGTAATATTGGTGGTTTAGCGGGCGAGACGGTATTAAGTTATAGTGGCTACACGATTGATAGTAGTTTTCAAACAGGCACAGTTACTGCAACAGGCCGGGCAGGTAGATTTATTGGAAACTATTTCGGACCAAATTTAGTAACTGACCTAATCTATAATTCCAGTGTTAATGTAACGTTGCCCGAGATAGGTTATTACGAAAATCCGGTAACAGGAACTACAGGATTGTCGGATGAGGATATGAAAACAAAGGCGGCATACGGCACGACATTGGATTTTGATACTGTGTGGGGAATTAATGAAGGCCTTTCGTACCCATACTTGCGAGTATTTACACCAATAGTGAGAGTGAATGATCCCCTTCAACAAACCTACAAGGAGGACAGTCAGCTAGTCCTAGATGGCTTCGTTATGGACGGCAGTATCGGTGAAGCGGTAGAAGTGTCCTACACGATTAGAAACAGCTCCAATATGCCAGTGGCAAGCGGCTCAGAAGTGCTTGTTAATGCGACAGAAGATATTCAAATGTATAGCTTCAGTGAAACATTGGACGCTACACGTTTTCCTGAAGGGACGTACACGATTCAAGTGGTAGCAGAAGACTTAGAAGGTCATCAAGCTCGTCAGCAAACGACTACATTTATCGTTGATCATACTGCACCAGTAATTACAATAGTCGGAGCTAATCCATTGCTGCATGAGGTAGGCACGACCTTTAGCGATCTAGGCGCAACCGCGCTAGATGCGGTCGATGGTGATGTAACTTCAGATATTACCGTCAGTGGTAGTGTAGATAGCAATACAGTAGGCAGCTACACATTAACCTACAGTGTAACTGACGCGGCAGGGAATGTAGTAGCACCAGTTATGCGTACAGTCGAAGTGGTCGACACAGTAGCACCAGTCATTACGTTAGTCGGAGCCAATCCACTACAGCATGAGGTAGGCACGACCTTCAGTGATCCGGGTGCAACGGCATTAGATGCAGTAGACGGAGACATCACTTCAGATATTACCGTAAGTGGTAGCGTGGATAGCAGCACGGTAGGCATTTACACGCTCACGTATAACGTGACCGACGCGGCAGGCAATGAAGCGGTACCAGTAACGCGTATCGTCAATGTTGTGGATACAGTGGCGCCCGTCATTACGTTAGTCGGAGCCAACCCACTGCAGCATGAGGTAGGCACGACCTTTAGTGATCCGGGTGCAACGGCACTTGATGCAGTAGACGGAGATATCACTTCAGATATTACGGTGAGCGGTAGTGTAGACAGTGATACGGTGGGCAGTTACACATTGGTCTACAGCGTAACCGATGCGGCAGGCAATGAAGGAACGCAAACACGTATCGTCAATGTCGTGGATACCGTAGCCCCTGTCATCACATTAATCGGACCAAACCCACAGCAGCATGAGGCAGGTACAATCTATGCTGATCCGGGTGCAACGGCGCTAGATGAGATCGATGGAGACTTAACCGATGACATTACGGTTAGTGGCAGTGTAGATAGCAATACGGAAGGCAACTATACGTTAACGTATACGGTAACGGATGCATCAGGTAATGAAGCAAAGCGTACTCGTACGGTCAATGTGGTCGATACGGTAGCCCCCGTCATTACGCTAATTGGAGCCAATCCATTCCAGCATGAGGTAGGCACGACCTATATTGACCTAGGTGCAACCGCACAAGATGTCGTAGATGGAGATGTGACTTCAGATATTACGGTGAGTGGCAGTGTGGATAGCAATACGGTAGGCAACTACATGCTAATTTATAGTGTGACAGACGCGGCAGGTAACGAAGCAACCATGACGCGTAATGTGAATGTGATCGATACGGTAGCGCCCGTCATCACGCTAACGGGAGCTAACCCCTTACAGCATGAGGTAGGTACCATCTATACTGACCCCGGAGCAACGGCATTTGATGCAGGGGATGGAGATGTGACTGGTGATATAATCGTCGATGGCAGTGTAGATAGCAGCAAAGTAGGTAGCTACACATTAACGTATAGCGTGACTGACGCAGCAGGCAACGAAGCAACCATGACGCGTAATGTGGATGTGATCGATACGGTAGCGCCCGTCATTACGCTAACGGGAGCTAACTCCTTACAGCATGAGGTAGGTACGACCTTTACCGATCAAGGTGCAACGGCACTTGATACAGGAGATGGAGATGTCACTTCAGATATTATGGTTAGCGGCATTGTGGATAGCAGCAGGGTAGGCAACTATATATTAACGTACAGCGTAACTGATGCAGCAGGTAACGTAGGAACAGAGACGCGCACGGTAAATGTGATTGATACGGTAGCGCCGGTCATTACATTAAACGGAAGTAATCCTTATCGACTTACAGTAGGCAGTCTGTTTCATGATCCAGGCGCAACTGCACTAGATGCAGGCGACGGAGATGTGACATCCTCAATTACAGTTAGCGGAGCGGTTGATCGTAATCGAGTTGGTAATTTTACATTAACCTATGAGGTTGCCGATCAAGCTGGTAATATCGCAACAGCAACGCGCACGATTAGAATAACGAGAGCGTATGAGGTGGCGAGTAATGATTCAAGACTGGCACAATTAACAGCAGAGGTAGCAGGTTTAGCTAAGCAGCTTACGCCGGCATTTCATTCTGAAGTGACAGAGTATCGATTAGAGACGACTGGGGATCAAATCGAACTCACGTTGAGACCAGCGGATGTCAATGCTGTTATTACGGTGCAGCAGCAAGTGGTAGAAGATAAGATCATCCTACCTTTGGTTGAAGGAACACAGATGATAACTGTTACGGTACATGCGGAAAACGGAAGCCTACGTAACTATCTGTTGCACATTACCAACATTATTGAAGTAGATCATGAAACTCCAGCTGAGGAGGCGTGTCTGTTCATGGATATTCAAGGTCACTGGGCAGAGAAAGCAATCTGTCAGGCAGCTAGCTTGAAGATTGTGGAAGGCTTAAGCCAAAGTATTTTTGCGCCTAATCAGTCGGTGACACGAGCAGAGTTTGCGGTCATGCTTCTCCGTACGTTACAGGTCCCAATTGGGCAGCAAGAAGTTCATCAAGCTTTCAGTGATGCAGCTACGATACCGCAATGGGCACAAAACATCATTATGACAGGGGTAGATAAGGGTATTCTAGATGGATATCCGGATGGAACATTCCGTCCGCAGCAGGTCATTAATCGGGCAGAAATGGCGGCGATGCTTGCTAAGGCAATGGATTGGAATAAGGAGCAAGCTGTTGAACTACCATTCGCTGATGCTACAAGCATACCAACTTGGTCACTACCATATGTGGAGGCAGTATACAGTGAAGGGTTACTGCAAGGTAGAAGCGGCAATCAATTTTCGCCGGATGGAGTTACGACTAGAGCAGAAGCGGCAGTCGTCATGCTTAGATTATGGCAGCTACTTAATCAACAAGAGAAGTAAAACGCTAGTTGTGCAGCATCAATCTGACCTATATAATGGGAATATATTTCCCATTATATAGGTTTTTTGCGTTTCAGCAGAAAATAACTCCTAATCCATTGATAAAAAGGAAAGTCTCGCTTATGAGTTTAACAATAGAGCTTATCATTATGATTGCATCGATTATGCTGATGTGCATTATATTAATCAATGTAATCGTATATCGTAAAGAACGCGGTATTAAGTATTTAATTGGCGTTATCGCGTGCCGTATCATTTATTCGAGTGGGATTGTGTTAGAGAAAAGCAGCTATGAGCTCGCGGAAAAGATTATTTTTCGTAATCTGTATCAAACAGCTCTAATCCTAATGGTGCCCTTTTTTGTTTTATTCACGTTAGAGCTAATTGGTCGTGATAAGCTTGCGAAGCCATTATGGAAGCTTGTATTTCTTTTGTTTTTCGGGATATGGTCGCTCCTGCTTTGGTTTAATTCCGAATTTCACATTGTTTATCGTAACATTGAATTAATTAACGACCGTTTAATTATAGAAAGAACAATGGTTGCCACTTATTTTAATATTTTCTGCTATGCGTTAATTGCGATATGCTTCTACTTCTTCCTGCAATATATACGTAATATCCGCCAAGATTTACGTCGGCCGATACTGCTTGTGCTCTTTTTATCGTCATTTTCATTTATATTTGAAATTTTAAGATTTGTGAATCCGACATGGTCGACATGGCTGTTGCCCCTTTCTGTTTATTGTGGATTTATCGGTATGGTGATGCTTGTTATTATGCTGCGAGCAAAATTTTTTCAAATTGTACCCTTTGAACGAAATATGGTGTTTGAAAATTTGCAGGATCGTATATTAATTACTAATGCCTCCGGGAAAGTGATTGATAACAATAAACAGGCTGCTGAATGGTTCGCACAGCTTGGTCATACTGAGATTACGGGTCGACCGCTTGTAGAAATTATTGCTCCTTGGCCAGATTGGAAGGCTTTAAGTGAGCGGATGGATAGTGGAAATGTAGAGATTGAAGCATGTTTAGATGGCGAACGTAAAGTATATAGTGTGAACGTTTATCCGATTGGAACAGAGCGTAAGCAGGGGCAGGGCTCGATCTCGATCATTTATGATATTACAGAAAAACAGCGCAATTTAGAGAAAATTGTAGAGCTAAGCAATTTGAAGGATCAGCTTGTTACGATTGTGTCTCATGATATTCGAACGCCTCTTGCGTTGCAGCATCAGCTTGTGGAGGTGCTGGAGGAAGACAAGGGAAGCTTTCAGGAAGAGCACCAAGAGATTATTAATATGCTTAGCGTGCAAACCTCGCATACACTCGGAATGACGAACAATCTATTAGAATGGTTTCGTAGTCAGAGAGAGGATTTGGCACTGCACTCAAGCAAGCTGCATTTGGCGCAAGTGATCGAGGAATGCTGCAAGTCTTTTTCTATTCTAAGCGAGTCTAAGGAAATTACAGTGGCTTATCATATAGCGGATGATCTGCAAGTCCATGGAGATCGTGAAGTACTGGCATTAATTGTTCGTAATCTGCTATCTAATGCTATTAAATTCACCCCTTCGGGTGGCAGTATTGAGGTCGCTGCTTCAGCTGAAGCCAGTGATGATACGGTAGTGATTTCGGTAAGTGACAACGGAATAGGGATGGATACTGAACAAATCAAGCAAATTTTTGAATTACAGCAACTGAATTCACAGCTTGGCACCAATGGCGAGAAGGGCTCTGGGCTTGGATTGCTTGTTAGTCGTCAGTTTGTTGAGCGAGTCGGTGGTAAGCTTTGGGTAAATAGCATGCCTGGGCAAGGCAGTAGTTTTCATTTCACAATGAAAGGCGGAAAGTATTGTGAAAGTGATGATCGTAGATGACGAACCAGCAATGCTGCTCGTGTTTAAGCGAATGCTAGCAAAAATAGATGGAGTAGAGCTTGTTGCATGCCATCAAAGAGTAGAACAGGCATTAAGCTTTGTTCAAACCAACGAAGTAGATCTAGCAATACTAGATATTATGATTGCTAGTGACAATGGCTTGCAGCTTGCCCGAAGCTTACGCGCAGCTAATCGTAATTTACATATCGTGTTCACGACTTCTTCTACAGAATACGCGCTCGATGCTTATGATGTTTACCCGCTCGACTATATCGTTAAGCCAATATCCAGCGTTAGATTGGCGCAAACTATTGCTAGAGCGGGAAGTAATAGAGGAGCCTCACTTGCTGTTGATCATGATGATATGTTAGTGGCAGAAGAACAGACTGAAAGCTCTGAAAAAGAAACAGAAACAGAAACAGAAGCTGAACAGACTATAGTATTAACAACACGTGAGAAGGAAGTGCTTCAAGGGATCGCAGCGGGGCAGTCGAATGAAGAAATAGCTCAGCTACTAGAGATCAGCTTAAGTACTGTGAAGGTTCATACGCGTAATGTTTTTCATAAGCTTGACGTTCGTAATCGTGTTAGTGCCGTTGTTCGAGCTCAGCAGCTATCATTGCTGGATGAACAGTGATAATCAGTCAGTGACTATATATAATGAGCGATTCGACAATTCATGCAGAGCTCGACATCCAATATGCGACTAAAGACATAGATGTGGCATGAGACTATATGAAGTTTTTCATCTATACAGTGCCTTTTTTATAAGGTACCCTTGAATTAATTAAATCTTTGATTGGTCAACCATAATCATTAGAGGCACTCGAGAGGGTGCCTTTCATTTCGTTATCTTAACTGCCAATATAAAAGTGTTATGTGCACAAATGGTAAATGTCTGTATAATAAAACTTTACGGGGAGGAGGCAACAAGCTGTGAAGTTGAGTGATACACGTGGGTACCCGTTACTAGATGAGCTAGAGGAAAAGGATCTACAATCGATTCTTCCTTATTTAACGAAGTATTATTATTCTAATGGTGATGTCATTCTAAAGCAAGGCGAAGGAAGTGAAATCTTTCATATCGTCTTGTCAGGCCAAGTTGATGTTTACTTAGAGAATGAACGTAATATTCTCGTCGCGAGCTTAAGCAGAGGGCATTTTATAGGGGAGATGTCCTGTCTAACTGGAAAACCGGTAAGCGCTACCGTCAACGCGGTCGGTCATGTAGAAACTGTTGCGATGCCGCGCCAAGGACTACTCTTATTAATGGATCATAGCACGACGTTCCGTCAGCATATGGTGGAAGCGATGATTAAACGCATTCAGGAATCTAATGATCGAGTAGCCGAGGAGTTTACGAGAAGTCTGGCTGTTATGCGAGAGCTGGAGCTTGAGCGTAAAGCTCGTTACGGTCCGTTAGTTGGCAATAGTCTATTCATGCATTCCTTACGCCGTGACATTAAGGAATGTGCACAGGGCGAGCAAGCCGTATGCATAGTCGGGGAAAAAGGTGTCGGTAAGTCACATGTCGCTTTCGAAATTCATCGCTTGTCTCGTCGCACCGAATTTCCGATTGTAAGCATAGAGGGTACAAACTTTTCACAAGAGGAGTGGGATACGAAGCTACGAGCAGCTCAAGGCGGTACAATTGTGCTTGAGTACGCTGATACCCTCCCATTCGATGTGCTGCACAGGCTTCTCCAATACTCAGAGAATATACGAGTCATTATGACAGCATGTGAAAAGCCCAAGCTAGATGTACAAGAACTAACCATTATTCCGCTTAGGGAGCGAAAAGAAGATATCCCTGAGCTTGTCTATGCATTTTTACTGTCAGTTGGCTGTAAGGACCCACAAGAAATAATCTCGCAGGATGCGATGAATATGATTACGGTCTATCCTTATCTCGATAACAATATTCACGAGCTGAAAACGATCGTACAGGATGCATATATCGTTAGCGAAGGACGGGTTATACTTAAGCGTCATCTTCGTTTCGGTCGAAGCCGCGAACCAGGAACAAGACCGAAAATAGGGCTTGCTCTTGGCAGTGGCGCTGCACGAGGAGCAGCACATGTTGGTGTCATTAAGCTGTTAGAGCAAGAAGGAATTCCAATCGACATTATTGCAGGAACAAGTGTCGGAGCATTTATTGGTGCGTTATATGCCGGCGGTCAGCCAGTTTCAGCATTTGAGAAGGTATTGCCGACTGTTCGCTGGAGACAGCTTGTTAACTTTACGATGCCACCTAAAGCATTGGTCAGCAATCATCCGATGGCGCGTTTCGTCGAGAAGTATATCGGTCCTGTTAATTTTGAGGATTTAAGCATTCCATTTGCCGCTGTGGCAGCTGATGCTGTTAGTGGGGAAGCGCAAATATTTAACAAGGGCAGAGTCTCACATGCAATATGTGCATCTACAGCAATTCCTGGCTTTATTAAGCCCTATCATTATCAGGATCGATATTTGCTAGATGGAGCCGTTGTTCATCCTGTACCTGTTGCGTTAACGAAAAGTATGGGAGCGGATATTGTCATTGCTGTTGACTTAAGCACTCCAGTGCTAGGAGAACCTAAAAATTTTGTAGCTACGATTCTCAACACGATAGAGATTATGAGCCAAAAAATGATTGCGGAAGAGGTACAGATGGCTGACGTTGTGCTAAGGCCTAATGTAACAGCCAATTCTGTCTCATTTAAATTATCTACCCAAAACATTGAGATGGGCGAACAAGCAGCACGTGAAGCAATAGCGCTAATAAAGAGTAAAATTATTGAATAGAATGAAAGCTACAACACATAATAATCTGCGTAATTCCAAAATGTACAAGGAGCAGATGAATGTGAAGAAAAAGTATATAGTGACACTACTATTAGCTTTAGTGCTTGGATTAGGCATGTTAACGGTAGGAGACGAAGCGCAAGCAGAAGCTAAGCAGCTGCAGAAGAGAAGCTCGGACACGGACTGTATTAGCCCGAAGATGGTTGAATTAAAGACGGCAATGCAGAAGGCATGGATCGATCATACGATATGGACGAGAAGCTATATTGTTAGTGCCATGTCCAATCGCCCCGATCAGCCCTACGTATTGGAGCGACTACTTCAAAACCAGCAGGATATTGGAAATCTTATTAAGCCATATTATGGTGAAGCTGCAGGAGATAAGCTAGCTGAGCTGTTACGAGAGCATATTGGGATTGCAGGAAAAATTGTCGAAGCTGCTAAAGCCAATAACCAAGCAGATGTGAAGAAATTAAATGCAGATTGGCATCGAAATGCTGATGATATCGCTAAATTTTTAAGTGAAGCTAACCCTAACTGGACATTCAAAGAGTTGCAGGATATGCTCTACACGCATCTTAAGCTTATTAATGAGATTGTCATTAGCTGTTTGCAAGGAGATTGGAAAAGAGATATTCAAGCTACCGATGAAAATGAGATCCATATGATCCATCTAGCTGATATCTTAACAGAAGGTATCGTGAAGCAGTTCCCAGAAAAGTTTTAGCTTAAAGCTATACCGAGTCTGATTATTGGGCTCGGTATTTTTGTTGTGCCCAACAAATTGCCTCCTGTTTATTTCGGAAAATGCTCTTATAATAAAGAGTAGAGGAGATGAGAGCATTGAATATTGCAGTATATTGCGGCGCAAGCTTAGGCAATAAGCCTTTATTTGTTGAGGCTGCTAAAGAACTTGGTCGATGGATAGCGGAAAATGGACATACATTGGTTTATGGTGGAGGTAAAGCGGGTCTGATGGGGGTAATTGCTGATGAAGTCCTTGGTCGGGGCGGTGAGGTGATTGGAGTTATTCCTACGTTTTTAGTGGAGCGGGAGCTAAGTCATCCTAATCTGAGCCAGTTACATATTGTGAATTCGATGTCTGAACGGAAAAATATGATGATTCAACTAGCAAACTGTTATATTGCCCTACCTGGCGGTCCTGGAACATTAGAGGAAATCGCAGAAGTTATTTCATGGGCGCGAATCGGTCAGCATCAAAATCCTTGTATTTTATTTAATAGTGGCGGTTACTATAACAAATTAAAACAGTTTTTCGATGACATGGTCGAGAATGGATTTTTAACTGATGGAGATAACCGTGCCATATTATTTACTGATTCATTCCATGAGATGGAGCAGCATATCGCAGACTATAAGCCGCTTGAAGTTCGTACTTATAAATAGAAGGGGGATGCAATATGAAGATTATCGTGTTTGGTGCAACAGGTGGTGTAGGTCAAGCATTGGTAAAGCAAGCGGTGGAGAAGGGCTTTGAGGTTACGGTATTTGTAAGAACACCCGCTAAGCTGGAAACTCAAAGTGAGCTGCTCCATGTTATACAGGGAGACGCTTTTAAACCTGATGAGGTAGCAGCGGCAATTGCAGGTCATGATGTGGTTGTATCATGCTTAGGCTCTAGCCAGGGCATGAAAAAATCAAATGAGCTACAGACGATGACCAAAAACATCGTGGATGGCATGAAGCAGCATGGTGTGAAGCGGATCATTTATACCGCTTCGGCAGGTATTGATAAAGAGATTCCTGGCGTCAGTGGCAAGCTGGTGATGACGATGCTAAAAAATCCACTCATCGATCATCGCGCAGCGGTTGATTATATTAAAGCCAACGGATTAACTTATACGATCGCTAGACCGATGGGCTTAACGAATAATCCTCTGACGGGTGAGTATCGAGAATCTGCGACAAGTGTGCCTGATAAGTCCAGATCGATTCCGCGTGCGGATGTTGCACATTTTATATTGAAGGCATTAAGCGATGGGAAGTACGAGCATACGTCAATTGGTTTAGCTACATAGTATTTAAAAGTAAAGCTGCTAACAGCCATCGATGTACTAATGGACTGTTGGCAGCTTTTTGCTTAGCTTAATCCTATTATCCTACCAAGGCAGTATATCTCCTTCATAATCAATAAGCTCGAGCTTATCGGCAGCATATTCTGGCTGCAAACGCTGCTGGCATAGCTCCAGTATATGTTCTGCAGATTGTGCAGGAGTAAGCTCACCATCGATATCGAGCTTTCCTTGCATATAGGTTTGAACATGTCCTGGATGAATAACTAGTACTTTGCCACCTTGTGGTGCAATCTCATTGTAGATAATTTGAGATTGCATATTAAGCGCAGCCTTAGACATACAATAGCCGTACCAGCTCGTACGCCAGCAGCTACCAATACTGCCGGCTTCTGAGGATATGTTGACGATCATCTTACTTTCACTACGCATAATGCTATGAATGAGGGCATTAGACATTCTCAGTGAACCAAGTGCATTTACTCGAAATACTTGCTCGATTTCTTCAAAGTTTAGCTCATCAGTAATGGTCGATGAAATATCGCCAAGAATGGCTCCGTTATTAATTAATATCTCTAGCTGATTACTGACGTTGCTTACAATCTGGACGGCTGCATGCACGCTTGCTTCATTACTAATATCTAGTGGAATGATGCATAATTGCTCCTCCCATATAAGTCTAAGCTGCTCTAGCTCTCCATTATTGTGAATAAATTGTCCTGCAAAAACATGGTAGCCACGTGAGAGCAAAGCTTTAACTAATTCCAGTCCAACACCGCGGTCAGCTCCTGTTACGAATGCCCAACGCTTATGCAACATGTCCACCTCCTATATAAACGGTCTTCGATCTAATACTTTCAACAGCTTTCTATCACATTCTACTTGATTTGGGAGCACGGACTGCACAAGCGCTAGCGCACATACTGCTCCGCATAAAGTATGTAGATCATCATATGCTTCCTCAACCGAGGCTTCTCCCATATCAGCGATAAATGATAGAAACTGCTCACTGATGGCTTGTACTACAGATACGCATTCTGACTTGCGATGCTCTGTTTGGTTTATGACGCTAAGGAAGCTATATAGCCAATCGATTTCATAGAAGGAAAAACGGTCTGTAGATAATGGCAAATGTCCGTTTTGATACAGAGACAGACATGTATCAACAAGCTTGTTAGGATAGCGAAGTCTTCGCTTACGATAATCTACATTAAACAAGTAGTGGAATGAGCCTGCTAAGTGATGGAACAACGGTGCGCCTCGAGCACCACTTTCTTCGTCGACAATTGCTCCCTTTTTCCATAAGCCTGTAGAGGGATCTTCTTGTTCCCATAGCCAATTGAAATACCACTCTTCCCATTGCTCGCTTACGGAATCACTAAGTACAAGTGATGCATAGATACCTGAGCCCTTCTGAGATTCACTCCAAGGTTCAGTATGCCAGTTAAGCCCATTCATAAAGCTAACTAGCTCGTCTAAGGTGTAAAGTATAATGGCTGCGTCGGCTGTACCGTACAAGTCAGGATCGATCTGATTTAGTTTGCGAGAATAACGAAAGCTCCCATCCTCTTGATGAGCTGCTAATGCCAATTTTACCTTTTCAATAAAAGAATTGATGTTCACCACGCGCAAGCTCTCCTAACCTTACTTAAAATCTTCATTATAAATTTAATTATATAGCTACAAGCGCTGTGCATATATGGTTGAATGTCCCGAGCTTATGGTATTATGTCACATAAATAGATCATGTTACGTAGTTGATAAGCTGTGGCAGTCGTTGCAGATTATGCTCAGAATTGCTCCTGAGGAGCAGGGGCTCCATTAGCAAGACAAATGAAAAAGGAGCCGAGCTACCGCTAGAACGGAATTACTCGACTCCTTAGTATTAAGGATTCTTTATAGCAACTTCAATTATCTTTTAGTACGAGCTGGCTTGAACACGGAAAGTAAGAAAATGACTAGACCAACAAGCCCGATTCCTAAAATGATGTTAAATGATTGACCAGTATAGAAGCCACTACCAAAGTAGAAGATTTCACGCAAGCCGTCACCAGCAAAGCGAATTGGAATCCATGGTCTAACAAAGGTTACGAAGAAATCAGGGATCATTTCCTTCGGCATCATAATAACGGCCATCCCTAACAGCATAACGACCATAAATAATGTGATCGCTGGTTTACCGATCCATGCTGTTACAGCAGATACTAATAAGAAGAAACAGAACGCTGCGAACGATACGAAGAACCCAACTAGGAAGTAGCTAGGCATATTGACTCCAGCAATTAACCCTAACGTCGCTACAGTAAAGCCTGAGAATAAAGCAATAATAATACCGAATAAAATTTGGTTCCCCATCAATTCTAATTGCTGCTTGCGAGTTAATACTTCTCGTTTAGCAATACTGGATGTTGATAAAAATAAGATGAATCCACCAATTAACGCACCGACCCATGCAGGCATGGCCATCAAGATAGGTGCACTACCGTTAGCAGTGGAGGCAGTAACAGGATTAAATACCGTTTCCTCTACCGTAACTGGTTTAACAAGTACAGACGCTTGCTCTGCATTAATTGGTTGATCACCAAGCTGAGCGATAAATTTCTGAGAATACTGCGTGCTTAACTGGTCGATGATACTGTTAAGCGCTGTTTTGGCATAGGTTGCACCAGTCATGTTAAAGCCTTGGTTAATATAAACCTTGAGCGTCGCATGTTTATTGTTTTCTACAGCATGCTGCAATGTATCGTTATAATTTTCTGGAATAACTAGAGCTGCATAGTACTTTTTGTCTTGGAATAATTGCTCAATATCCCCTTCGTTTTCCGAGGTGAAAGCGACCATCGGCTCGGCACCATCGGTACCAGCGCTCATTTGTTCAACCATGTTTTGAATAGCCGCAACATGTTCGCCATCGTCATTCACAATAAGGGCAACAGGAAGATTTTTCACTTGTGGATTTCCTTGAACAAATAAGTTTACTGAGAATAAAGCAATAATTAGTATTACCGCAATGGGGGCCGCCCATGCTAATTTTTCTTTAAATAATCGCATATATATGAACTCCTTTCTGAATTTTCAACACATTGTTGAGTGGTATGACAGTATCTTATAATTTAGAGGGGCGATAAGCAATGAACAGAATAGGCAAGGTTGTTGTATTTTAAATAAGGTGGTGATATATTGAGCATTTATATAGAAAAAAATCGTAAGACGAAGCAGCTGATACAAAGCACCTTTCTAAGCATTTTACAGAAAAAAACTTTCGAAGGTATTACGATTGGAGACATTGCCAAAGCAGCACAAATTAATCGAGGCACATTTTATTTGCATTACATAGATAAGTTTGACCTGCTAGAGCAGATGGAGCAGCAGCTATTTACGGAATTAGGCATGCACGTCGATGAATTGCAATCTCTTTATTTATCCACGAGGACCTATGACGAGGAGCAGGAGCAGCTTGCCCATGCTTTGTTTAGCTTTATTAAAACTCAAGCGCCAACGCTTAAAATATTTTTAAGCGATCATGGTAGAGCAGGCTTTCATATTCGTTTTAAGGATGCGTTTTCTAGTAAGGTCAGTGAAAATTTACAGCAATACGAGAGCTTTCATGTGCATCTTAATGTACCGCTAGAATATTTTATATCCTTTATTACATCCGCATTTTTAGGTTTAATTGAGCAATGGATTCAAAATGAGTTAGATACAACACCCCAAGAGATGACAGCACTCTATATGGATATTATTGCGTTTATTCAGAAGAGATAAGTATTAAGGGGGAAGTGAAAGATATGAACAAGCTACATACGACAAATTACTACAATACCTTTATTGAAATAGCCGATGATAGTAAGGCAACCGAGGGAAGCGCTCCGCCAGCTAAAGAGCCTAAAACCGCAGCTCAAATCCAATATGAAATGCTGATTGATTCACCGTATCACTATACTTCAGATGATGTATTGTATGTCTCCAATGGGCAGCGCAGAGGCTTAAGCCGTGAGGAATTTTTCTCGAAGGGACAGCCATGCTTCCGCACCTCAGCGTTATGCAAGCGTTACGGTTGGGGGATTCATTGTGATCATGAGGGGAAAGTAGCGATCTATGCTGTTGGAACTGCCCAGTACGATGATTTGAAGAGGGATGGGACTATTAAACAGATCATGGCTATTCGATCAAGCCGTAAATAGGAATGAATGAGGAAGTGTAACGATGAACGCGAAATTTGCGTTGTATATGATAACAACGATGCTATTACTGGGACTGGCTATAACAGGCTGCTCCGATACTAATCAGACCGATAAAGCGACAGAGCAACCTAAAGTAGAAGAGGGGCAAGCGCAATTAAGTGATGAAAATGTTCAAGCCGATGCCACGGCAGAGCCGCAACCTACTGCAGCTTCTGAAGAGGAGGCTACAGAGAATAATGCTCTTTTTATTGGCGAAACTTCATTGGGGCGTATTGTAGGCAGTGGAGGGCTATTATATATTGAGCAGTCGGACGGAGAACGTGTGGAAATCGGTGAAGTAGGCAGAATGAAGTACGGTGCTGTGTTATCGGATGACGGCAGTAAGCTGCTCTATGCCTATGAGGATACGATGCTTGTAGGTAGCTTTCCGCAGCTTGGTGTATATCACTTAGCAGAGGGTAGCGAGGTTAAACTATTAGTAGAAAATGAGCAGGGTAGACAGCTGAACGGATTTTATTGGGGCAGCGCTAACACCGTTCTAGTGGAAGGTCATATCAATCCATCGGTAACAGGCTATGTGCTATATAATGATCGTACAGGAGAAGTGATAACTGCCGCTGGTGGTATGCTGCACCAAGTGCTTGCTGATGAGCAATCGTTGCTGCTGCAGATGAGTCCGCATTGGCAATGGGAAGGTGTAGATACTGTACTAGACTTAGCCATTGCGACGACCAACGGTGAGCAAATACTACTGTATCGAAAACAATTTGAACTGCCTATTACGATCGTTGATATTGCGATGTCTGATTCCATGAGTACACTTGCGATTTGGCTGCTCAATGAGGATGGTTCGTCACAGCTCGAGCTAGCAACTGTTGATCCTAATACTTGGAAGGTAGAATCGACCATTAGCCATGGAATACCAGCTAACACGACGGGCAACATCGCATTCAATGAGCAAGAAGGAGTGATAATGATTGGAGAGAAGGTGCAGTTTCCCATTCCGTGAAGTTGTTCATAAGGGAACGCTCCTTCTCTTTTACATCTTAAAGCTCGGTTAATCGTCTTAGACGATAGGCATTGATGCCAGCCTCACCGAGATCATCTAACAGATCGTAGTTGGCCCATGCTCCAATAATTGCACCGATACCAGGAATTAGCTGTAGCATTTTACGAAAATCAATCGTATCTCGATATTCCTGCTGCAGCTCTCTCCAGTTGACCTGCTGTTGAAATCGTTCATCTTTAGGGATGGTCGAAGCGATAGCTTCCCAATTCTTCAATTTAGGAAGAAGCTCTCTCTTTTTGTCCAGGCTGGAGAAGGCGAGCTGAAATACATAAAGAATAAACAGCCGCTCTCTTATATCTTTGGTGGAGTAGCCATATACATGAGCTAACTCAAATAAAAATTTCATTTTAATCCCAATCAGTAGTGGAAAGTCTGCTAATGCCAGCATAATTCCACCAGCCCCAGTTCCAGCACCTTCTGCTGCTGCTAGCTTTTTATAGAATGAGCGCACCTGCTCTGCTTTATCATCACAATCCTTTAACGAGTCTCCACTGCTTGGTGCATTTTTTGGCGTATATTCCGCAGTGAATAGTGCAGTATGGACGACCCCTTTAACTGCAGTCGTAATTGTTTGATGAGCTTTTTCAGGCAATATTTGATTAATTTTTGTTTGCACCGATTGTGAAATGTTTTGCAGCATGCCTGGTCGTTTCATTAACTCGCGCTCCCAGACTGCAAGCTTAAGCTTTATCTCATCTTCATATGACGTATAGGTCATCATGGTCACCTACCTATTTGGAGTTAAGCTACTTCGGTTTAGTTCCAACAACCCTTGTCGCCTAACAGTTTTTATGCTTTACGTGTTTAATACAAAAATGTTTCAGCTATGCTATAATTACAATTGTTACTAAAATCTACTTCCTCGAATTTACATAATCATTAGCTTATACAAGTATATAGGTTTCAGATATCCTATTCAAAAGGAGATCAAGATGAACCACTCCCTATTAGATGAACAAATACTTGAGTCATTAAAGCCAGAGTTAACCTATTATTGCTACCGAATGCTAGGCTCTATTGATGATGCAGACGATGCCGTGCAAGAAACGTGGATTCGCATTTGGCAGAAATCAGACACCTTCCGACAAGAATCCTCCTACAAAACATGGATCTACCGCATTGCGTCCAACATATGCTTGGACAAGCTAAGAGGTGCTAAGCGCCGTGCACTACCTGTTGATTTATCCGACCCTGCCAATTCGATTATTGCTCCAAACGAAACATTGCCTAACTCAACGTGGGTATGGCCGACTCCTGACTTTTCTAACAATCCAGAGGAAGCTGCAATGCGTAAGGATACACTTCAGCTTTGTTTTATTGCGCTCCTACAAACGTTACCTATTCGTCAGCGTGCCGTACTTATTTTAAAGGATGTTTTCGAATGGTCATCCAAAGAAATCGCTGAAACGTTAGAGATGTCACCAGCTGCTGTAAATAGTGCGCTGCAGCGTGCCAGAGAAACGTTAAGCAAGGCTAAGCTGCGTTCAGATGAAATGAGTATGATGGATGCCGTGCCTGATCCTGAGCTGCTTGCCAAGTATGTACAAGCTTTTGAACAATTTGACGTGCAGGCTCTAGTGGAATTGTTCCATGAAGAAGGCTGTATGTCGATGCCGCCTTTTCCAATGTGGGTTCGCGGCAAGGAGGATTTGTTCAAATTCTTCTCGCTTACTCGCGAGCATTGCTTGGGCTCTAAATTTATCCCTGTTACAGCGAATGGAGGATATCCTGCACTGGCTCAATATATGCCAAGTCAAGACCCGTCAATCCTAATTCCTTGGGGTATTCATGTTGTCGAGCTTAAGGATCATAAAGTATTTCACGTACAAAATTTTATTAATACAGATTTATTTTTGAAATTTGGTCTCCCAGCGCAACTACACCGATGAATTTGAATGTTTCATTTCGTCTAATATAGTGAATAGGCAAATAACAGAAAATGAGAGGGTGTTTAGTAATGGAAACAAATCAAACAACGAAAGTAACGGTGCAGGCAGCTATTCAAGCTCCGATTGAAAAAGTATGGGCGTATTACACAGAGCCACAGCATATTACAAAGTGGAATCAGGCCTCTGACGACTGGCATGCACCATATGCGGAGAATGACTTGCAGGCTGGCGGTAAGTTTTTAACGAGAATGGAAGCGAAGGATGGCAGCATGGGCTTTGATTTCGGAGGTATTTATGACGAAGTGAAGCTTCATGAAAAAATCGTATACACAATGGGCGATGAGAGACAAGTAGATATTACCTTCACAGGTCATGGTGATTCAACGGATGTTGTGGTTATATTTGATGCGGAAAATACTCATCCTGTTGAGTTTCAACAGTCGGGCTGGCAAGCGATTTTAGATAGCTTTAAGAACTACACAGAACACCAATAATTGAATATAATTTTGACGGTAGGCGTCCTAAAGGGCGCCTTTTCCTTATTAACATACGATAAAAAAGAATGGAGAGATTGTTGTGGCCAATACAGATAAATTTGATATGATTGCGAGTCTATATGATACTCCAGAAAGAATACATATCGCCAATGTTTCAGCAGATGCAATACGAGCGTATATTGCCAATAGTGAACATAAGACGGCTGTTGATTTTGGCTGCGGTACTGGCTTGGTTGGAATGAGGCTGATAAACCAGTTTAAGTCGATGCTATTTATCGACTCCTCGTCCAATATGATTAGTGAAGTGCAGCAAAAGCTTGAGAAGCTCGGCATCAACAATGCTGATACGTTATGCTTTGATGCTGAAAAGGATGACTTTGTAAGCTTACAAGCGGATTATATTTTTATGGTACAAGTGCTCTTACATATTCCTGATGTGAAATTATTACTGACTAGATTGTTCCATGCGCTAAATGCTGGAGGGCATCTACTAATTGTCGATTTTGATAAAAATGAAGCGGTGGCTTCGGAGCTTGTACATAACGGCTTCCATCAAGAGCAGCTATGTGAGCTGATGACTGCAATCGGATATCATCATATTCAATCCAAAACCTTTTATCACGGACAGAGCATTTTTATGGGTAAGGATGCGTCGATGTTTATATTGAATGCACAGAAATAATAATATAAAACCTATTATCGATCCAAACCTAGGTCCGCGTGGCACTAGGTTTATACATATTTCAAAATTAATGTTTCCCACATTGAACCTTTTTTCTATTACGAGCCAATAGTGTATGTATCACCTAATTGGAGGCCGATCCTATGAAAACAATCGATTGGAGTCCTTGGCTTATCCGGATGAGCCAAGGAGATGAGGAAGCATTTCGAATGGTGTATGAAACGACAAAGGATCATGCCTATCGCTTGATCTATTACCTCTCTCCGAGCAAAGCTGATGTGCCAGATATTATGAGCGAGGTTTATATTGAGCTACTGCGAAATGTGAGGAAGTACCGACATGAGCTGAGCTTTGAAGCATGGTTTAATGGCTTGATCGTTAGGCAAGTGCGCAATTGGAAAAGGAAAAGCTGGCGGTTGTTTCGTACTGCTGAAAAGCTAAAATTGGTTACTTCGCCCAACGATAGCAGAGCAAGCGACTCCTTTACTGCGATAAGTGAGCAGATGGAGCTTGTATCGATGCTGAATAAGCTTCCACAGAAAGCGAAGGAAGTTATTGTACTTAGGTATTATCAGGATTATTCACTTGAAGACATCGCTAATGCATTAAGCATACCGTTAGGTACGGTTAAATCGCGACATCATCATGCCCTCAAGCTATTGCGCCGTCGATATGAGGAAGTGGGCGAAGGAAAGGAGAGAGAAGGTTATGTCTATTGAACGTCAGTTAACAGAAGCATTTAAGAGCAACAATTCCTCGTTGGAATGTCCTCCCTCGATAGATCAGAAAGTAATGGCGCAATACAGAGCGGCAACGATGGCTGAGAAGGGGTCATTTGTTATGAAAAAGAAATCGCCTGTATGGAAAACGGCAATTGTTGCAGTACTAGTTGTAGTATTAAGCGGGTTTGCTTATAGCGGAACGAAGCTGCTCTATTCGAATTCTGAGGGGAAAGTTCAATATTCGATCCACAGCAGCGAAGCGTTCCAGTATACACCAGAGGAGCTAGGTCAGCTAAGAGGGACCATTAAAGAGGTACAGGATCAGCTGGAGCCAGGGCAAACAGCGGCAGTCTATCTTCCACAGCTATTTAAACAATTTCCGAACGTACCTCCACTTTTCGGAGTAACGAAGCCGGCATTCATCTCTGATCTACAGCAATGGAGAGAAATATTGGATCAGGAAGGCGTGACAGAGGTGCTACCAGAGGCTTTACTTGGTGGACAGTATCAATTTGCAGAGGGAGCAGTTAACGATGCGAATGTCGGTACAGATGTGTTCGACATTGCCAATCAGCTGAAGGCGGAGTACGAGAGCAGAGTAGACGATGAGCCAGTATGGCGTTTAACACAAAGCGATGATTCTGATTTTGCATCAAGATATCTCTCTATTTACCGTAATATTTACGGGGAAGCTATTCAGCTTAACTGGGAAGTTTATAACGAAACGATGAAGGTGGATGGATTCACTTCAGCCTCTTCACAATATGAAAGCTTTGAATTGAACGGTGAGACAGTTCATTATATTTACAACACACAATATTTGTTCGGTGATAGCAGCGAGCTGCAAAGTGTAATTTGGCAAGAGGAAAAGGATGATGCAACAATATATTATTCCGTAGAAACTCATTCTCCTAACATTACACAGGAGCAATTGCTGGCAGTTGCGGAGCAATTACTACAGCCTTAATTTGGTTTTTTCAAAAATAAAGCAACAGAGACGTCGTGAAAAACGCGCTGTTGCTTTATTTTTTTATGTCTGACTTAAACTTTGTCGAGCTATGGTATAGTTTGCTGTTACAAAGATATAATCGTGGTTTAAGCATATTAATTATGACATAATAAAGGTAAGTTATTTGTAACAACCGAACTAAGCACAAGGGATGTTCACAATACTCCTGCAATGAGAGGAACATTCCTTATTTGTGTACAACCATTTCCAAGTAGGAGGTTACGTTATGTCATTAAACGAAGTTCGCTGGGGCATCATTGGCTGCGGCGATGTAACGGAAGTAAAAAGTGGACCAGCCTTTCAAAAGGTAGAACATTCGCAATTAGTTGCAGTAATGCGTAGAACAGCTCATTTAGCAGAGGATTATGCTATGAGACATCAAGTGCCAAAGTGGTATGATGATGCCGATGCGCTCATTCATGATGCTGATGTAAATGCCGTCTATATTGCTACTCCTCCAGGCTCACATAAGGAATATACACTGAAGGCTGCACAGGCTGGTAAACATGTTTATGTAGAGAAGCCAATGGCGTTAAACTGGGCAGAATGTCAGGAAATGATTGAGGCATGTCAGAAGGCCAATGTTTCGTTATACGTCGCCTATTATCGCCGAGCACAGCCAAGGTTTCTAAAGGTAAAGGAGCTATTGGATAATGGGGCAATTGGCGAAGTAAGATTCGTGAAGACAACGCATTATCGACAAGTGGATCAGGATTTATTGGACCCTAATAACCTGCCTTGGAGAGTTCAACCACATTTGTCAGGCGGAGGATTGTTTTTTGACTTAGCTAGCCATACACTCGATATTTTGGATTTCCTATTGGGGCCGATTAAGCAGGCAAAGGGCCTTCATAGTAATCAAGCGGGACTCTATGCTGCTGAAGATATTGTAACGGGTACATACATGTTTCAATCAGGAGTTCAGGGAATAGGCAGCTGGTGCTTTTCAGCATATGATCATGTTGATAGCAATGAAATTATAGGTAGTCGCGGGAAAATATCATTCTCTACCTTTGGTGATGATCCTATTCTTTTAACGACTGCTAACGGTCAAGAGCAGTGGCATTTTGAGCGACCAAAGCATGTGCACCAGCCACTTGTAGAAAAGATAGTAGCTGACTTAACAAGCGGTAGCAATCTAAGTCCAAGCAATGGACAAAGCGGTGCTAGAACTAACTGGGCTATGGATCAGCTTATGAAATAAAAGTAGATAATAAAATGATGTGATTACTAGATAGTTCTATGAAAATAGTATTTTTTATAGATTATAGCTAAATTATCATGGTATAATTGCAATTAATTCCAGTATTTATTGAGCGGTACCTCCCATAAGTTCAATCTTATTTAGGTAAAGGAGACAAAAAATGAAAAAGAAAGTTGTATCACTATCATTAGCTTCAGCACTTGCGCTAGCAACTTTATCTGGAGTGGCAGGCGCAGCAGATCCTCAGACTGCAGAGGAAAAATTTAATGCTCTTATGGAAGCGGGCATCTTCGAAGGCTTTCCAGATGGAGAGGCTCATCTAGACAGAAATATGACGCGTGCAGAAGCTTCTAAAATTGCCGTATTAATACTAGGCCTGACGCCAGATCCTGATGCTGCTTCTGGCTATAAAGATTTGAAAGATGCAGAATGGTCGGCAGGCTTTATCGGTGCCGCTACAAAAGCGGGCATCGTAGAAGGTAAAGGAAATGGGGTTTTTGACCCTAATGCTCCTGTAACTATTGAGCAGCTTGCAAAAATTATGGTTAAAGGCTTAGGTATTAATACCGGTTATGGTGATGCTAATGTAGAAGGATCTGCCTCAGATTGGGCGAAAGCTTACGTTGAAGCTGCTCTTAATGCAGGATTAATTGCTGAATCCGATGACTATACCTCTTCCGCTAATCGCCAGAAGTTAGTTGAAACTGCTTATGATGCGAATGAGTTGAATAAACAAGTAGAGTCAGTTCGCGAAGAAAATAAAAAAAGCATCGCTGCGCTATTAGCGCTTGATGTTATGGATGCTGAAAATGGACAGTTTAATGGTGCAGAGAATATTTCTAAAGAGGATCTTGTTAAAATCATTAGTGTAATCAGCAATGGTAAAGTTGATGCATCTGGTGCTGAACTACATGACAATCCGACTTTTGCTGATATTTTACGCTTCCTTCTTCAATCGCTTGGCTATCCAGCTAGTGCACTATCAGATGAAAGCACGCTTGTAGAAAAAGCAATCGAAGTAGGTATTTTGGATGAGGACAATATTTTAGTAAAAGCACAACTAACTGATGCACCAGTAAAACGCGAATGGACAGCATTATTGGCTGCAGGAACTGCATTCAATGCAGGTACAGTTGAGGTTGCTGAAGACGGCACAGTTAAGATCAATAAGGACAAGCATCTAAGCGAAACAATGCCAGTTCCAGACAAACCAAAACAAGTGAATGTAACTGACATTGCGAACCTACCGAAATATGATGAGCTAAAAGATATCGATCCAATATTCGAAAAACGTGGTACGACACCAGCGCCAAGCGAAACTCCAGATGTTGTTTCTGGCGATACAACTGCACCAATCATTACTGCAGCAACAATTAAGGCGGGTAGTAATGATATAGCTGCAACAATTACTAACCGTGGCGGAAATGGTGTAATTGAACTTACATCTGATGTTGTATACCTTAAAGAAGCTACACTTACAGTTAATGAAAGAGCAACATTAACGATTACTGATATTGAAGGCATCAATTTAGAATCTGAAGATTTCGCAGAAGGCTTCTTTGTACAGACGTTATCCAGTGGTGAAAACCAATTCGATTTATTTACTAAGTTAGGCACACTTGATCCACAAGAAAATGGTGTGTCCGTATCATTCTTAAGAACATTTGAGCGTGATAATGACAACACAATTACAATTAAAGGTAAAATTCGTGATAGTGCAGGAAACTCTCGCGATGTTACATTGGATATTGTGCTTCCAGTAGAACTAGGTTAATTTCCATAACTACTCAGATAAGGGTCGCGTTAGCGACCCTTATTGTTATTTCTTAACACTGTAAAACTGTAGCCAATAGAAAAAATTTGCTTGAGGATAAAAAAGTTCTATCATCTTAAACGAAGGTTCTGCTTTAAATGTACAGCTATATAAGTGTAAGATTGGAAATGAAATGTAAGCAAGGTGATAACAACGCGAATATGCGAATTTTTCCGTCTTTTAACTGGCAATTATCTATCATATAATAGTAACTAAGTTCAGGTAGTAAATCATAGACACTATGATTAAAAATATAGAAGCTGGAAAATTTAAATACGAGGACGGTTAAGATGAGTAACAAAGACAATCATACAGATGTTATTTTAATTGGTGCCGGAATAATGAGTGCGACGTTAGGGGCACTGCTTAAGGAATTAGTACCTAGCTGGGAAATTAAAGTTTTTGAAAAGCTAGACAAGGCAGGGGAAGAAAGCTCTAACGAATGGAATAATGCGGGAACTGGTCATGCTGCATTGTGTGAGCTAAACTACACCTCTGAAAAACCAGATGGAACTGTAGACGTTAGCAAAGCCCTTAAAATTAATGAGCAATTTCAAATTTCAAAACAATTTTGGTCTTATCTTGTGGATCGCAAGCTTATTAAAAATCCGCAAGATTTTATTATGCCCTTGCCACATATGAGTATGGTACAAGGTGAAAAAAATGTAAACTTTCTAAAGAAACGCTTTGAAGCGCTTTCCAAAAATCCATTATTTGCAGGAATGGAGTATTCCGAGAACCCTGAAAAGCTAAAGCAATGGATTCCGCTTATTATGGAAGGACGCTCAAGCGACGAGCCGATCGCAGCAACGAAAATCGATACAGGTACCGATGTAAACTTTGGTGCATTGACTCGTATGCTGTTTGACCATCTTAAAAGTAAAAAAGTACAGCTCCATTACAAGCATAGTGTTGTCGACCTTAGTCGTACGAATGACGGTCGCTGGGAGGTTAAAGTACGCAATCTAACTACTGGTGTAGTAGAGCGCCATACAGCCAAGTTTGTATTTATTGGCGGAGGCGGCGGAAGCTTGCATCTGCTACAAAAATCAGGCATTCCTGAAGGTAAGCATATTGGCGGCTTCCCAGTTAGCGGTTTGTTTATGGTTTGTAAAAACCCAGAGGTTGTGGCAAAGCATCATGCGAAAGTTTATGGAAAAGCCAAAGTTGGTGCGCCACCAATGTCTGTACCGCATTTAGATACGCGTTTCATCGACAACAAGAAGTCATTGCTGTTCGGACCTTTTGCGGGCTTCACGCCAAAGTTTCTTAAAACAGGCTCAATGTTTGATTTGATTACTTCAGTTAAACCACATAATGTGGTGACGATGCTTGCAGCAGGCGTGAAGGAAATGCCGCTAACGAAATATTTGATTCAGCAGCTTATGCTTTCTAACGAACAACGTATGGAGGAGCTACGCGAATTTATTCCTAATGCTAAAAGCGAAGATTGGGATATTGTTATCGCTGGTCAGCGCGTACAGGTAATTAAAGATACGGATGCAGGTCGTGGTACATTGCAGTTTGGTACAGAGGTTGTTAGTGCTTCTGATGGTTCCATTGCAGCATTGCTAGGAGCTTCACCAGGTGCTTCTACAGCCGTACATGTAATGCTTGAGGTTCTTAACAAATGCTTCCCGCAACATATTAAAGAGTGGGAGCCTAAGCTTAAGCAAATGATTCCTTCGTATGGTGTCTCCTTGCTTGATAACCTTGAGCTATTGCAGCAAGTGGACGAAACTACAACAGCTACCTTGCGTTTAGTCAGCAAACAAACTGCTGGCGTACAGTCATAGGAATAGTAGCTACTCCATTACGTCACCCGTGATGAAGGATGGATTAATAAGGTCGTTTTGCGGATCAGTGCAGTTGATTGGCAAAACGACCTTTTTTGTTTATGAAAATGATAGCGCTTTATTATAGAAAACAGCTATAATTTAACTGTAGTAATTCATTATCGGAGGTGCTAGTCGGTATGAGTGAATTGAAGGAGCAGGCAGGATATTTTGGTGAATTTGGAGGCAGCTTTGTGCCACCACAGTTGCAAGAGGTATTAGATTACTTGTACGAGCAGTTTGTTACTTTCAAGGATGACCCTCAGTTCAAGGAAGAATTGAATTACTATTTGAAGGAGTATGTCGGACGCGAAAATCCGTTGACCTATGCTTCGAGAATTACGGAGAAGTGGGGCGGAGCTAAGGTTTATTTGAAGCGTGAGGATTTGAACCACACAGGCGCACATAAAATTAATAATGTCGTCGGTCAAATTCTGCTTGCTAAACGGATGGGCGCGAAGCGCGTCATTGCAGAAACAGGTGCAGGTCAGCATGGTGTTGCAACGGCTACCGCCTGTGCCATGTTTGACATGGAATGTATTATTTATATGGGCGCTGAGGATACACGCCGTCAATCGCTTAATGTATTCCGTATGGAGCTGTTAGGGGCTAAGGTTGTAGCAGTAGAAAGTGGACAAGGACGTCTGAAGGATGCAGTTGATGCGGCACTTAATGATTTGATTGAAAATTATAAGACAACGTTTTATTTATTGGGCTCTGCTGTTGGACCTCATCCATTCCCTACGATTGTTAAGCATTTTCAGTCGGTCATTAGTGAGGAATCGAAGCGACAAATTTTAGAGAAGGAAGGTCGCTTGCCTGATGCCGTCATCGCTTGCGCAGGCGGAGGCAGTAACGCAATCGGTGCCTTTGCCCATTATTTGGACGAGCCAAGCGTACGCTTAATTGGTGTTGAACCAGAGCTTGCGCCATCACTTACACAAGGCGTGCCAAGCGTGTTACATGGTTTCAAATGCTTAGTGCTGCTAGATGAAGAAGGAAATCCTAAACCTACATATTCCATTGCTGCAGGCTTAGATTATCCGGGAATCGGTCCAGAGCATAGTCACTTGAAAGTAAGTGGTCGAGCAGAATATGTAACAGTCAGCAATGAAGAGGTGCTGGCAGCGTTTCAGGAGCTATCTGCTACTGAAGGTATTATCCCTGCACTTGAAAGCGCTCACGCCATTGCTCATGCGAAAAAGCTTGCGCCAACCTTAAGTAAGAATCACATTATTATCGTCAATTTATCAGGCCGTGGTGACAAGGACGTTGAGCAGGTTTTCCAGATGCTTAATAACGAATAATCACATGGATATAAGGTAATGATAGAAGCGGATAAGGCTGCACTCTGAATACTCAGAGGCAGCCTTATCTATTATGAATTCATTGAATAGGTTTGACGATAAAAAGCTTAATTTAATAGATCTAGACTATCGTAAACCCAGCCAGCGCTTAACCATGGACCTGAATCACTGCTGCCGCTTGCCACATGTATCGTAATCGTATTAGAGCCATTATTTAAGTAAGCAGCAGGAATCGTCCAAGAATACATATGATTGTTGCCGCGATAGGTGCCGATTGTGAAGCTACGACTATTGGGCTGACTAGAAGCGCTAGGAATGCTTAGCGAGTTGCCATTGACCTTAACACTGGGTCTTCCACCATATAGAGCAGCAGTAATGCCAATTCTCAAAACATGAGAAGCTGCAGCTTGTGTGGAGTTAAGAGTAAAGGTGATCGTAGTAGGTGAATTTTGTCCGCGAAATTGAATTGCAGGGAATTTATTTGTTGCACTACCAACTGCATAGGTTACAGGTCCCCAGCTCGCATTACGGCTATCGGATGGATGACGAATCGTTATCGTTTGTCCGTTGAGTAGCTCTTTAGGAGTGCCATCCCAGCTTCCAATTCTCCATATTGCGGATGCGGTGCTAGGATCGTTGTTGATGGTGCGCGTATTTAAGGTCGTCGTTTGATTGGCGTTAATCGTTACATTCTCTGTGTAAACCGCTAACTCACTTTTGTAGACTGTCATCGCATAGGTGCCGGGAATCATCCCGTATTTGGAAGCTGAGCCATTGGTGGAGTTGGCCGTCGTCCAGTATTGGGCATTGCTGTTGGAGAAGCCAATCGTATACGTATAGCCGCTTTCTCTACCATTCAGACCATTAAGCACAACATTGCCTCGACTAGACACCCAGCCAGTTAAGTTTAAGCTGGACATCCAGCTAAAATCTGGCACGCTAGGTGTCGAGCCAGTAGTGAATATCAAGGCGTATGGTCCATGAAGTCCCACTCGCTTTACATCTGTTTGTGCATGCCCCGAATTCATGTAATTATATACTTCAGTATCTGTTCCGCTTTGGAATTGAATATCGCGGAAGAACGGCCCGCCCGAGCTCTTTTCACGGTTACCATAAGCCATAAACACACCTACACCATTGCCTGTTACACCACGAATCGATAAATCTTTAGCTTGATCGTTACCGTAATATTTGGAGGTTGTATAACCATTGGCATAACCAAATACGTCTGAGCTTTCAATTGCTCCAGTGTTGCCTTTCACATTAGAGTTAGCAGGTACATTGGTTAGCACATCACCTTTACCACGGAAGATGAAGCGCAGCTCTCCGACTGAAGGCTGTGCAGTAATATAGGTGGCCATATAGATGATGTTTTCTCCACCACGTGAGGCGTAATAATGAGTTAGCGTTGAGGTAGCTACAGTAATCAGTACGGTCGAACCTGAGGGAGACTTGCTCCAGGTAACGGTAGCGGAGCCTAATCCAGAGTTAATATGCGAGCTTTTGGTTGAGCCATTCAATTCCGTACCGTTCATTTTGGCGGAGATGATGCTTCCGCTTGATTTCTGAACGGTGTATTCTAAGCCAGCTCCAGTATTGACGATGATGTTTGTTCCATTGTCAGTAACGTAGACGGTTGCTGCCTGAACATGGGAAGCGGGGATAAAAAATGCGGTGATAATTAAAGCGAATACAAGAAGCAGACTAACGGACTTGCGTGAAACACTAACACTTTCCAACATGAAACCAATCCCTTCACACTATAATTATCATGTGTAGTCGTACAAGCTAGTGATTACATAGATGGTTATATTAGGTTGGATATGTCGTGGAATAGCACGACTACAGTGACGCTTATTAGTATAAAAGATTTTTTTAAGTATTGAACATTAATAACCAGACAATATACACCACTAATCCGTGAAAATTAATAAATAGTGTACGGTATTAAAAAATAATAAGCAGAACTGCTGTCATCGATGTTGTCATGGCTGTAATGGAAATGCCAATAGTTCTATACGACTATGAAGCGTTTTGATATACTTTGAAAAAATAGTTCTGATGGCGCAAGTTCGCAGGGAAAAGAGGTGAGAAGCTAATGATTTCAATATTAATTGTCGATGATCAACGTCTACTTCGTGAAGGGTTGCAAACGATTCTGCAATCGGAGGAAAATTTGAACATCGTGGGTCTATGCGAGAACGGCATGGAGGCGCTGGAGAAAGCGAAGGAGCGTCGTCCTGATGTGGTGCTCATGGATATAAAAATGCCAATTATGGATGGCATCGAAGCGATGAAGCGTATTAAGCGCGAGATACCCGGAACGATTGTACTGATGCTGACAACCTTTGCTGAGGATCGTTTTATCGTTGATGCGATGGCGGGTGGAGCTGACGGTTTTCTATTGAAGGATATGCCTTCAAAAACGATTGTACGAACGATTCATGATGCAATGAATGGCGGTGTAATGCTTCCTGCCCCGATTGCTTCCAAGCTTGCTGCTAAGCTATCCGTTCTATCGGATGGAAGAGCAGATGCCTTTGATGAAAATAAGCTGAAAGCAAACGGTTATGCATTTACAGAAAGAGAACGAAAAATTATTATGCTAATGATTGACGGCTATAATAATCGGCAAATTTCATCATCACTATTTATGAGTGAAGGAACGGTAAGAAACTATATTAGCGTCATTTATAATAAGCTAGGAATCAATGATCGTCAGGCTGCCATCGCGATATTGCGTGGACTGCTGCTGGAGGATGCGTACTGATGGGAATAAAGCTAAGGTCTTCGTTGGTTTGGTGCTTCATATGCGTTTTTATCGCGCTGATTTTCGTCCCAAGGGTATGGGTTAATACAGATAGTCAGATGCAGCAGGATCGAGGAATGGTTTCCAATCTCGTTGCGCATTGGGAGATTGCATTTGGTGAAGAGAAGCCAGAGGAAGCCGATTGGATACCAATGGACAATGAGGCTAAAGCTTTGCTCAATGGCTACGAAGGAACGGTATGGATGCAGCGTCCTATGCCTGATGAACAATGGAGAGTATGGGGGAATTGGGAAAACCCTTATTTGATCTTTTCATGGGTACCAAGCTTCGAGGCGTATTTAGACGGGGAGCTTATTCTCTCGTTTAACGAGGATAATCAGCTTCAGCATATTATCCCAGCAAAACTATTACATCCTGTTCGGATTGACCCCGACTTTCCAGGAAAGCAGCTGTTAGTTCGAGCCCAGTGGCAAGGAGAAGCGCTTTACGGTCCAGATATGGTTTTATTGGGAGAGCTTGATCAATTTTTATACCTGTTTATTTCAACAGAGCTCGCCTTTCTTATCTACGGTATTCTCATTGTTACGGTTGGTTGTATTGGTGTAGTTATGTTCATTCAGCGTAAGGATCGAATTTTCGGTTGGTTTGCATTGTTTTGTATTGCTATGGGCTGCACGCTTCTACTCGTATGTCGTACTTTGCAATGGTTTATCGATATGAAGGAGATCTATTACTGGGGAGCGCTCTGCACCCCAATAGGAATATGGGCATGTTTAAGCTTTTATCTCAATGCACTGAATATTGGTAAGAATTTATATACTAGAATTGTACATGTTGTACTTGGTATATATATCGTGTTACTGACGCTTATCGCGATTTTCAAGCCACTGCTTTATAGAGAATTGACCTATGTTGGCAATGCGTTTATCGGGATAATCGTTTTTACTACGATTGCGATTGCATTAGTGCAGTATGCTTATCATCGTCGTCGTAAGCCAATAGCTGAGGATCCAGGAACAGAGTGGCGCTGGCTGCTTCGAGGCTGCTGGACGTTTGGAATTGGAGCGCTTATTAGCGTATCGATGTATGCTTTTTTTCCAGAACAGCTAATGGAGAATCTGTTAGAGTCTCATGATTACCCTTATCGTGTTATCGAAGGTCTTCTGCCTAATTCACTGCTCCTTTTCTTTATTTGTATGGTAATGGTGACAGTAGGCAGAGTACAGCGTATCTATCATGATTCTGAGCGTAATGCCGCGGAGCTGCTTGTGAAAAACAAGGAGCTTGAGCAATTTCATCGTAATCTCGAGCAGCTAGTAGAGCAGCGGACCTCTGAGCTAGAGCAAGCTAATCGTTCACTTGCTGTGACGATGCGCGAAAAGGCTGAAACATTGGCTGATATCTCTGTACTAGAGGAGCGTAATCGTATTGCTTATGAAATGCATGATGTTGTCGGTCATACGCTAACTGCTGCGATTGTTCAGCTTGAAGCAACGAGAAAGCTGCATGATCGTGAAGGTAGTATTTCATTAGATCGATTGGAGCTGCTTGATGATCTCGTTCGTAAGGGGCTAGATGATATTCGTCGCGCTGTTCGATTAATGAAGTCTGATGAAGACGAGCAGCAGCTAACGTTCGAGGAGTCGATCCGTGAGCTGATTCAATTTGCCGAGGATACGATGGATTGTAAAGTAGACAGCGATATTATGCTGCCGCGTGAGCTGCCGATTGGGAAAGTCACGGAAGGTGTGCTCTATTCTGCGCTACAAGAAGGACTGACGAATGGCATTCGACATGGGCATAGTTCTAGCTTCAAATTCAAATTGCATGGCCTCGATACCGAGCTGCGTTTCTTGCTTATAAGTGATGGTGAACCATATCAAGCAGAAGCTTTAGGTTTTGGACTAAGCTCGATGCTGGAGCGCGTAGAATTGCTCGGAGGTACAGTTTCCTTACGTCCGTCTACTGATGGCGAGGGCACTCCTGTTGGTTGTGAGCTAGAAATTGTCATTCCTTTGTCATGAAATTTGAATAACATTTAATGTGCTTGCCGCTGTAAGCCTCCTGCATAAGGAGCGCATACAGCGGCTTTTTACATTGGCAATATGTCCATAACCTGTAAATACTATGACAAAAGTGATGACGGTCTGTAACTATTGAGCAGCGAGCAGTCTCTGTACAATGTAGTTGTAACAATTTGTTATAACCATTTTAAGAGAAATGAGGGTTGAATATGATAACTGCAAGTAAGGCACGCGGCTTTCGTGTGCTAGCAATTATGCTCGTAATATCGCTATTATTTACACAGTTTCTTGTTTCGGCAGAACGAACATTTGGATCAACCGATACGACATTGACCGTATTCGGAGATCAGCTTGGGGAAGGATTTACGGATTATAGCTGGTCAGGTGTTAGTCTCGATGAGACTGATACGGTACACAGCGGGAATCGTGCCATTTCCTTTGAAGCTAGAGAAGGGCAAGCGATCTACTTCTACAAGGATCGTGTGCTCAGCGTTAATGAATTGAAGGAATTTAGCTTCTGGGTACATGGTGGTGGAAAGTCAGGAGCAGCGTTTAACCTGCAATTTACGTTAGGCGGGCAGCCTTTAGTTGAGCGTTCTTCTGAAAGCCTGCTGCCAGACGGAATCCCAGCCAATGAGTGGGTAAAGGTAACTGTTCCAATCGCAGCCACAGGTATTACAGGATTGCTTGATGGTATTCTCATCTGGGGTAACGGTGCACAAGCGCCTATTCTATTAGATGATATGCAGTTTACGATCGATCCATCTGCAGGAGGCTCTTCAGGCGGCGGCCAAGAGCCAGGTAATGGAGAGGAGCCAGGTAATGGTGAGGAGCCAGGCAATGGTGAGGAGCCAGGCAATGGTGAGGAGCCAGGCAACGGTGAAGAGCCAGGTGAAGAACCAACAGAGGAGCCTGGTGAAGTATTGCCAATCGAGCCGCTAGAGGGTGTCTATCTGTATGATGATCAGCTAGCAAGCTTTATGACGAACTATAGCTGGGGCGAAGTGAAGATCCAGCAGCAAGCAGTTAGACACACAGGAGAAAATGCGATTCGCTTTACACCTAATGGTAACGAGGCGATGTACCTGTACAGTGGTAACCTGCTAACCGTTAATGGATACGAGAAGCTTCGTCTATGGGTGAGCGGCGGTGCACAAGGCGGTCAGTCCGTTAAGCTGGCTTTGACAGCAGGTGGAGAGGTAGCTGCTGAATATCCGCTAGAGCACTGGATTCCAGAAGGCATTCCAGCGAATAGCTGGACGTTGATCGAAATTGACTTAGCAGAGCTACAGCTTGGGTCCAGACTGTTTGACGGTTTGCGTTTTACAGGCAATATCTCAGCTAAGCAATCGCCAATCTATATTGATGATATCGGCTTAGTTTCAAGAAAAGCAGCACAGATGGCAGTTGCCGAGCTGCGCTTAAGCCATGCACAGCTTGTTATGCTACCTGGTGAGGAGCGTCAAATTCATGCGGAAACCTTCCTTGTAAATGGAGATACAAGTATTGTTACAGATGATGCGGAATGGACCGTTGATCGCCCAGAGCTGCTAAGCATTGAGAATGGACGTATCACTGCATTAGGCGAAGGAATTGTTCATGTAACAGCATCGTATAAAAACTTTACAGCAGAAGGCTTTGTGCAAATTACGAATGTTGAATCACAGCCAGTTTATATTGATGGCTTAACTGAGGGGTATCTTAACTATAGCTGGCATGAGAAGGATTTTGCTAATGCTGAGCAGGTGCATAGCGGCAACGCCTCGATTAAGTTCGTGCCAAGCGGATGGGATGGCGTCTGGATTAATGGAGAAGAAAAGCGAAGAATAGATCATTATTATGGCTTTGAGTTTTGGCTGCATGGTGGCACAGATGGCGGTCAGGCGCTATTGTTCCACGTTTATGACGGTGGGCAGTTACTAGGAACTATTCACTTGTCAGAATTGCTGCCTTATGGAGAATTGCCAGCGGATCAATGGACGAAGGTAACGGTGAATTTAGCCGATCTTGGATTAGACTCTGGTTACTTTAATGGCGTAGTCTTTCAAGCAGGAACGGAATATGACCAAGGAGCTATTTATATTGATGATATCTCTTTTCTAGCTAACCCTAATCCTGGTAAATTACCAGAGCCAGAGCTTCCGCTTATTACTGTATCAGTGGATCAAGCCTCTGAGCGCAAGCCAATTAGCAATGACATTTACGGTATTAACTATGATGATAATAACCCTACGGATTCTACACTACCGTTCCCAATTGAGCGTTGGGGAGGCAATCAGACGACACGTTACAACTGGAAGCTTGATGTAGCGAATCGTGCTGATGACTGGTTCTATATGAACTACCCGTATGACAATGATGAGCTAGAGCAACTTCCACACGGCTCTACGTCTGATAAATTTATTGATCGCGTGTTAGATCGCGGTAACAATGTGCTAATTACGGTACCAACAATCGGTTGGACACCTAAAGATCGTGAAATTCGCTATGCCTTCTCACAACAGCTGTACGGTGCACAGCAACGCTGGTCTCCAGAAGTAAGAGATGCCGGTAACGGAGTGCTTGCTAACGGTCAGCATGTTGTAGGCAATGATCCGTTTGATACTTCGATTCAAGTTGGACCAGAGTTTGCAACAGAGTGGATCCAGCATATTGCAGATCGAACAGATGGTAAGGTGCGCATGTATGCTCTTGATAATGAGCCGGAAATTTGGCATGTTACACATCGCGATGTTCATCCTGAAGCGCCTGGCTATGATGAGCTATGGAACAAAACAGTAGAATACGGCTCAGCAATTAAAGCGGCTGATCCTGACGCCTTATTGTTTGGACCTGTAGCATGGGGCTGGTGCGGTTACTTCTACTCCTCGCTTGATGCTTGTACAGATGGTCCAGACCGTCAAGCACATGGTGGCAAGCCATTCCTAGAATGGTATCTTGATCAGGTTAAGCAATATAAGGATGAAAACGATGTGCAGCTAATCGATTATCTTGATATTCATTACTACTCTCAGGAGGATGGCGTGCCATCTGATGATGAAAGCCCGATAACGGCTAAGCGTCGTTTTCAAGCGTTAAAGTCGCTATTCGACGACAACTTTGTTGACAATTCATGGATTCAAGAGCCAATTCGCTTAATTCCACGCATGAAGGATATCATTGCAAACTCTATGCCTGAATTAAAGCTTGCGATTACTGAATATAACTTCGGTAATGGTGTAGGGATTACTGCAGGTCTAGCACAAGCAGAGGCGCTGGCGATTTTCGGCAGAGAAGGCGTTGATCTTGCAACTAGATTCGGTAACTTCCAAGCAGGCACGCCGATTGAGGATGCATTTAAGCTGTATCTAGATTATGACGGCAACGGTTCTATGGTTGAAGGAAGCAGTGTAGCGACAAGCTCATCGCTTTATGATGCAGTTGGTGCGTACACCATTGAAGGAGAAGATAAAACATTTATTCTATTATTCAATAAAGACACGTTAACAAGAGATGTTCAGTTAAATACGGGTCTAGCTGCAGGCTTGCAAGGGGATACGTATACGTTTAACGCGTCACAGCGTCTAGCTCATACAGATGACATTACAACTGGTAACGACGGGCTGCTATCTATTAAGCTAGCTAAGCGCTCTGCAACACTTATCGTGCTTAACCATTAATCGAATTGGGGTGCGGAATATGCTAACCTATGATGTGATTATTGTTGGAAGTCGTATTGCAGGTTCTACACTTGCTTATGAGTTATCTAAAGCAGGTCATCATGTTCTACTCGTAGATAAAGCGACCTTTCCTAGCGATACGCTATCGACTCATAATTTCTTAAGCCATGGCGTCGTTATGCTACGAGAAATGGGTGTGCTGGATGCTTTGCTGCAAACTGGAGCACCAGCCTATAGCAGAGCATTCATTCAGTTTGATGATGCTGTCATAGATGGTGAATTTCCACAGGTTCAAGGCAATGCAGATTGTCTCTGTATTCAGCGTCATGTGCTTGACAGTATATTGCTCAAGCATGCAGCCGACAAGCCAAATGTAACGGTGCTAGAAGGCTTTCGAGTGACGGGGCTGCTGTGGGAAAAAAGCACAGTTGTTGGTATTGAAGGGCTCACCCGAGAAGGAGATCGTGCACAGTATGGTGCGAAGCTTGTCGTTGGAGCAGATGGTCGTCATTCGACCATCCGACGTCTTGCTGGCAGTCCTCAGCTAATCTCTGTACCGACCGATTATGCGTCTTATGTCGGCTATTACGAAGGCTACAAGCAGGAGGGCAAAATTCATACAGAGCTGTATAAGATCGGCAATAAAATAGCTATCGTCTTCCCGACAGGCGGTAATCAGCATGTTATTGGCGTCATGTTTCCTTTGGATGATGAATACTGGACAGTACGTTTTCTAAATTCACCTGATACGGCGATTCATGATCTTGTAAGTGTGGCATTTCAAGGGACGCCGCTAGCTAGAAGATTGGCGAATGCTTCGCTGACAGGCAGCATCAAGGGCTTACGCGGCTACAATAACGACTGGTTCCAAGGCATGGGCAAGGGCTGGGCACTAGTAGGTGATGCACTGTCATTTAAAGATCCTGCGGTTGGTCAAGGGATGCCAGATGCAATGGTTAGTGCAGCGATATTAACCGATGTGCTAACGGCTTCTGTCGGACCATGGGACAATAATTGGGGGCTACTGGCCGAGCTATATCAGAGTCAGGTAGAAGCGAAAATGATGTCACGGTTTCAGATGGCTTGCCAATTTACGAAAAATAAAACCTTTACCCCACAGCAGCAAGCTGTGAACAAGCTAATTGCTGCTCATCCCCAGGCAACGACCGCTTTTCTTGGTGTATACAACCATGCGGTGGAGCCAGAGCAGTTTCAAGAGCTGATCGTACAGCTAGTGGAGCAGCTGCAAGCAAAAACTTAATCGATGGTTGTAACCTAATCAATAGAATTCTTTATTGAGGGGGCTCGCTTGCCTAGTTGAACTAGGTGGGCGAGCTTTTTTGCGCTTTGACAGTTAAGGAAATAGTGACGCCAATTACCTCATTATGACAAAACGCATGACAGGGTGTAACTATTGGCAGCAACTTTTGTTTACTACAATTAAACGTATGAAAGCTTCTAAGCACGTAACGAAGCTAGAGACTAGGAGGAAGTAGGAATGAAAAAGTGGCTAATTACAGCTGTATCACTGCTAGCAGTAGCTATGCTGCTGTTAACAGGCTGTGCTAATGAGCATGTCAACGAAGCTGCCAATAGAGAGTCAAAGGAAAGTAATTCGTCCAGTATTGGGACCAAGGAAGAAGACCAAGGCTCCATCACATTGAAGGACGTAAATGGCAAGGATGTCGTTCTTTCAAGCGAACAGAAAATCCCGGATTCATTTCCTAAGGAGGTTCCGATCCCTGACAGCATTGGAGTAACGTCATCGATTAGCAGCGACGATTCTGTTACGGTTACGATTGCAACGACGACGATGTCGTTCGCTGAAACAGTCGCTCTATATGACGGATACCTGCAGCAGGCAGGTTATGTAGAAACGTTCAAAATCGATGAAGCTGATTTTTTTAATTATACAGGCAAGCGAGGCAATGAACAGTTTGTCGTAACACTCCAGCTCGATTTGGAGGACAACAAGACGGTAACAGGGATACTCATTCATTCGAAGACGGAGGGCGAATCGTCCTTCTAATAAAAAGTGAGGTGAAAGTATGTTAAAACGCAATCTGATCTGCGCCATCATCGTATGCTTGTTATGGAGCAGCATCGCAGGTGGCTTAGAGGGCGTCGCTTGGGCTTATGAGAGTGATGAGGTTATTAGTAATGAGCAGGCGCTTGAAGCTTTCCAGCAATTAATGGAACAGGGCTTAGATGCTGGACTTGAATCTGAGCTATCTGCAATAGAAGATGAATTAAGCCAGCTGCAGGAGCAATCCCAAGAAGTCATTGATAATGATCAACAATCTCCCCTTAATAAGCCTCAGCTAGATCCAATACCACTATTGACCAATCAACAAGAGCTTACTTTTACAGGAACTGCATGGCCAGAGGCTTATGTTCAGCTACTTTATACCGTTGGCGACTATGACTACGAGTATTACGCTGGAGAAGCAGAAGCTAGTGGCAGTGGGAATTTTACAATCGAAACAAGGATCACTCAGGAAGGGATCTATCATTTCTATGCTAGAGCGTTTTTGGATGACGAAACTAGTGAGGACTCAGATGGGCTAACGGTGGAGCTTGATTTTACACCACCCTCTGGTCCTGAAAATGTATATGCAGAGACGACAGATGATTACGTAGAGATTTTCTGGGAAACCCCGACGGTTTACGATCCTTCGGTCGGTCATCATATTCCTGACCTCTCTGTCGTACAATATGAGCTGCGCAAAGAAAATGGTGAGATTGTCGTCCTAGATTCCGCGGCGTATAGCTATAAGGATGAAGGCCTTTTACCGGAGACATCCTATCGCTATGAGCTGTATGCAGTCGATGCTGCAGGTAATTACAGCTTTGGACATCAAATTAAAGCGGTAACGAAGCACCAGTATTTCACGACGATTGATGAAGGCTGGCAAAATCTTTATAGCGCTGTAATAAGCGGTGACGATAACTGGATCGCTTATCGATCAGTTTCAGGCGATGATCCTAGTATCATTCTTTACAATAAACAGACGAAGGAAAAAACCAAAATCGGTACAACGCGCATGCACACATTAGATCGAGGAATAGACATTAGTGATGATGGGCGGTATGTGCTGTATCACCAGTACGACTATGTTGACGACGATAATAGATATGCATTAAAGCTATATGATCGCGATACGGAAACAACAACGACACTACTAAGAACCAATGAAAGTCTAGATAGTATTGCTATGAGCGGTGATGGGAAGCATATCGTATTTAGCACATATGAGGATGACTTAGCACCATCGAATCCAGACTTAGTCGATGTTTTTTATATGGATATTACGGATATCAATAATCCACTTATTCAATGCATAAGCTATCGAGAAGGTACGCCATACGAAGCTGACGACAGTAGCAGCCCTGCGATTAGTAGCGACGGGAATTATATTGTATTCCAATCTAGGTCGAAGCAGTTGGCTCATGGTGAGGCACCAATCTACGATAGCTTCTCCAGAATATATCTATATGATGTTGTCGAGCAGACACTGAAGCCGGTGCAGATTTTCGATGATCAGCAGGAACTAATCGTTAACACGCCTACACTTTCGGCAGATGGTTCCCTAATCGCATTTACGGCAATAAAAGGGGAAGAAACTAGAGTCGAGGAAAAATTAGTAGGGATCTATCGGATAGCCGATCATCAATCTCTGATCCTACACCGTGTTCCTGGAAGCTCTGATATTGGCCATAACAAGCCATATATTAAGTATCATCCTGAAACTAGCGCTAATATTTATGTTATCCAGGATTATACCAATTACAGTCCAGATAGCTCTGAAGCACCGTTTTTAAGCCAATTTGGCGTCATGTACTATACGGTTACCAATGCGTTTGGCGAAGGTGAAGCTACAATAACGAGACGGAACCTTATTTCTAATCATGGTCATAACGCTCGTGAAGGTCGCTTGAACGGCGCAGGCACAGGAGCTGTATTCCGTGACGGCAGTACAAATTTGCCGGGTATGGCACTTTATTATGTATGCTTACAGGATTGTGATCGTGAGCAATCACCTATTACTTCAGTGAATTGGTCAGTTGCTACTGCAGCAACAATAGAAGGTCAAATTAAGCGTGGCCGTGACATTACTGTGCAAGCAAAAGGGATGACGGGTCAGCAATTGCGGGCGCTCGTCACTTATCAGGCAATAAGTGAGGATGGCGTAACGTCGGGAGAAGATCAGCTTACAGTAGATATGTCGGAGTTAGCACAAGGAGGCTATGAGACGACATTTGCCGTACCGAACGGTGCATATGAGATTAGCTCGATTGTCGTTACCACCGCTGACCGTGGATATGAGCGACAAGCAAGTGATACACCGATTACGATTGCAGGTATGCTGAGTATTGAGCTTGATACGTCGCAGGGTGAGTTGCTAGAACGAACTGATCTTATTATTGAAAAGGCAGGAAGTGAACCGCATGTACTAGCTGTCAATCCGTTAACAAGTCGCTATGAGCTTGACTTAGCAGCAGGCCATCAATATTCCGTCACCTTGCAGAAGCGGGATGGGCAAGTGCTGGCTCAAGCGTCTGTGGAGCTTGAGTATGGTCAAGTGCAGGAGGTACCGCTAAGCCCATTTGCAATCAATTACTTCGCACATTCCAGCAAGCTGCTATATAACCGCTATGTGGAACGAGAGCAGACTATTCCACTACGTCTATTAACTGCGGCCGATGCTGATGTCGAAGTTATTGTGTCTTATACAACGGTAAGTGGAGAAGACCAGCTGCGATTGATGTTACAAGCTAACGATACAGCAATCTGGTATGAGGGAGAGTTTACAGTACCTGCTGGTGCTACTTCAATTACTTCAATTACTGCACATGCCAGCAAGGAGCTTGTCGATACAGAGCGAGAGCTATCTTTGAATTATCCACTTAATGTAGCGGGTGAGCTAGAAGTCGAGATCGGCAATGACGTTGATATTAGCGGATTATCGTTAACTATTCGCAGTAACAGCTTAGGTATCGCTAAAAATATTGATATAAGCACATCACAGGAGAAGTATACGGCTAGTGGGCTTATTCCTGCAGAGGATTATCGATTTACATTGTTTGATAAGATGGGACGCAATTGGCTTGAGAATCAACAAGAGGTTACGGTGCAAGCGGGGCAAAAGAGCTCCGTCACACTACTACCACAAAGTCCTCCGACCATTGTCGTTCATGTCAAGGATGAAAGCGAACGACCAATTATTCATTCAGAAATTATTATTAGCGATGGAGTGAGAACCTATAAAGGGGTAAGTAATGCAGAAGGTATCGTTGTGTTTGAATATGTCGATTCGTTGGTTGGTAAAAGGGTTACGATATCGGCGGTGAAGCTGGAGGGTGAAGTCATCATTGAGCAGCTTGGACTTGGGCAGACCGAGGTTGAGCTAATTATTGCTGGCTTAGAGGAGACAACGTTAAATGGGATCGTTGTCGATACTAGCGGTAAGCCAATTCCTGGTGCGTATGTAAGCGTGATGGCCAAGGATCAGACGTTTACGGCGTATACTAAATCTAACGGTACCTTTTCGGTCACTGCACCGATTGGTGAGGCAATTGTCTCGGCGATTTATTCCAAGCTAGCTACGCCTGGCGGTGGACAACGAATGACGCTACAACCAGGAGAAAATGAAATAACACTAGAGTTAGTAAAAGCTGAACCAGCCATTATTGATATTAACTTATATACCAAATTTATAGGAGGTAATTGGGTTGGTCCGCATGAGCTAGATTGGCGTACAGCGGCTCACTCAAAAATTACCTCCAGCCATCAAATCATTAGTCGCTATGAGCCCTTTACAGTTTATGCCCATGTCGGTGATTCCGTAAATATTTGTATTGAAGAGACAGGGTCTAATCTACCGATGGGTTGCGGTACTGCTGTTATTAATGAACAGCTAAGAGGAGAAGTAGATATACGAATAGAGGAGCAGGAATACGGAAGAGTTGCAGGCGAGATGTACCCTTTCACGGGCTCTGGATATACAGCGTTATATAGCATTGACGCTAAAGGGACTCGCAAGCTCGTTGCACAGAACAAATTATCGCCAGGTCCGTTTGAACTATCGATTCCCAAAGAATCATCCTATGAGCTATGGTTTTATGTAAGTGGTAGACTTGTTTCCAAAAGACAGTTTGATCCTATTCGCAACGAAACGCTGCAGCTTGGCCAAATAACTGAAAATAATACCCCCTTCTTCAACGGTTATGCTGGTAATGAGGTGACAGCGAGCAGTGAGGAAGCTATACCGGAAAGTAAGGTTACTATTCGAGCGACGTATCGCAACGGTATGATTACTACAGCACAAGGAGCTAAGCTGTGGCTAGATATTCCGGAAAATGCACAACTGATTGCAGATAGCGTGATCTGGAACGGCCAACCCGTTGAACCAGAAAACGAAAATGATCGACCATTTATTTCACTAGGTGAAGTAGCATATGACACGAGAGGCACAGTCTATTATACGCTGCAGTTTGGACAGTCAGAGAGTACATCCCAATATATTGTCGTTGCACCAGAGCTAAGCCATGAACGTAACGGCAAAATGGTTCAGGAATGGCTAGGTAATGTCCAGTTTAGGCAATATGGAATAACGATATCTGCACCAAACTTTGCTACAAGAAGAGAAATATTAGTGAACGGTAGTGCTCCGCCAAACAGTACAGTTACTGTTTATGATCGAAATCTATTGCTTGGCGAGACACAAGCAGCGCCTAATGGTAAGTGGCAGCTAACAGTAGAGAAGAGCGGACAATCGCCAGTGTACATGTATATGCTGCGTGCTGAAGCGACTCTCGGAGAACAACGCTGGTTCAGTAATGAAATAACGACAAAAGTAGATCAGAGCTATCCAGAACCGATTTCATTTGTAATGGAGCAAGCAGATGGACGTAGAATTTCACTTGATCCCCAAGCTGGAACTAGCCGTTTTCCATACGTGCATGCGCCGAGCTTACCTTATCATTTTGAAGTGAAATTCAATGAACCAGATCGCGTGAAAAATGTACGCTTTGTCGTTGGTGAAACATCATTCCCAGCAACCATTATGCCAGATGGCTCATTTACGGCGAATATTCTAATTTCTAAGGTAGGGGCGATTGGATTAGACTACGATATCGTAGAAACAGCTGCAAGCTTATCGCTGTATGTGGAATCAGAAGAGGAGCGAATGGAAGCACTTCCTCCGATCTTTCAAGATGCGAAAGATATTGAGATGGAGATTTCACCAAAATCAGAAGATGGTAATAAGCAAACTGGCGTCTATCGTGCTACTCTTCCATCGTCTAAAGGCGATGTTAACTATCAACTCAATGCAGCGCTTGAGCGTACGATGTATACGCCTACGACAAGTGATCTTGCACGTGAACAGGAGTATGGCATTCCAGCGTATGGCATGCAGATGGATTATAGCTTTAACAATGGGAAATTAAGTATTAATTTGAACGGTTATATCCCAGAAGCGGCATTCCAGCAAAACGGTAAGTCATTAAAGGCTAACAAGGCTCAGCTAGCGGTATGGCAAGCAATTCGTGCGGTAGCTGTGAAGCTGACGGCTGAATTAACTGCCAAAGATGTAACATGGATGTCGATTACGAACGCATTCTCCTTATACGACGGCAGAGGCGGTATGGGCGAGATGCTCGACAACCTGGCAGATCTTCTTGACGAGGTTGCGCTAAATTGTGGCCCTGATGCTTACAAAAAATATAAAGCGGAGATTGACTCGCTTTATACGAAGCTCATTGTTAACGAAGTATTAAAAGGGGTCTTTGCGCTTACTGCAACGATTACTGGACCTGCTACGTTTGGAGTAGGAACAGTCGCATTATTTATTGCAACTGCTGCAATGGGTAAGCTGCTTGATGCCGAGGCAGAAGGACAATATATTAAACTTAAAAATAAGATAGAAGCTGATTCGAAGTGTAAAACTCAGAAAAAGGAACGCAAGCCGAAAAGAAATCTAGCTGATCCAGTATGGATCCATGATCCTAGTGGATATGTATATGAGGTAGAGCCAGACAATGTAATTGAAGGTGTGGAAGCCACCGCCCTGCAATGGAACGAAGCAAGTCAGCGCTGGGAAGTGTGGGATGCGGAATGGTTTGGTCAGCAGAATCCGCTTTATACCAATAGTCAAGGGCGTTACGGTTGGGACGTTCCAGAAGGAAAATGGAAGGTGCTATACGAAAAAGAAGGCTACCTGCCAGGTGAAAGCTGGGAAATGACCGTTCTTCCACCGCATTTTGATGTGAATGTCGGGCTAGTCTCAACATTACCTCCGCAAGTAACGGGGGTGTATGTAGCAGAGGGAGGAGAGTATGTCGATATTCTCTTTAATCGACATGTGCTTGATGCTTCGATTCATCCATTAACGGTGTGGTTAAATGAGCAGGAGAGCCTGCAAGCTGTTAGCGGCAGTCTATCGTTAGTAAATGAGGTGCAGTATAACGGAAACGCGGTATCTCGAGTTGTTAGATTTACACCAGATGATTCGCTTCAGCTGGGCAAGCAATATGAGCTAACCGTCGACGAAAGCGTGCAAAGCTATAATGGGATTGCAATGCTGAGCAGCTATGAGACGGCTGTTGTAGCTGCTTCTACAGATGAGCAGCCGCCACTGCCTGTATCTGAGCTGAATGTTTCGGTAGACCATAGCAGCATCGTTGCAAGCTGGAAGGAAGCATTCGATCCTGATCTAGATTCCTTAGAGCTGCATATTATTAACGCTGATCGCACTAGTGAAGCTAAAGTATATGCGGTTGAGAAAGGAATACGCTGGGCGATGGCAGATGAGCTTGAGCAAGGAGCTTCGTATATCGTGGAAGTCCATGCGCTAGATGCTTCGGGCAATCGCTCAATTACAAGAGCAACGACGTTAACAGGCTTTGAGCAAAATCAAGCAGTAGAGCTTGTTTCCCCAAATGCACCTACAGATGTAACGGCGACCTCTGTTTCACGTGGAATTGAGGTATCTTGGATTGATCCTGAGGATGATAATATTGATACACTCGTTGTTTCATGGCAGAAGAATGGCGATGTGACATGGTCAAGTGATCAGATCACAAGTGGTGTTGGTCGTAAAGTCATTAACGGCTTAACTGCTGGGGAACAATATCAGATTCGCGTTTATGCTGTGAATCGTTATGGTGCACTATCAGATGCTGTTGTCATTAGTGGAATAGCTGGACGCAGCAATGGCAGTGGCAATGGCGGAGGCAATCCTGGATCAGGTGGTGAGCAGGAGCAGCCTGGAGGAGAACCGACTGAACAACCAGGGAAGCTTGAGCTTGAAACGCTACATCTAGAGCCAGGCGGTGGAACGTATAGTTTACTGCAGGATCAGGTGAAGCTGACCCTGCCAGATGGAGCATTAAACCGCGATGCCAAATTTACCGCGCAGCGGCTAGGAATGGCTGGTAGAAGTGGAACCTTAAAGCCACTATCTCCAAGCTATAAGCTGACGCTAGAGCTAGTGGAGCAATTGCAGAAGCGTGGCACAATTACACTGCCGTATGATGCTGCACTGCTTGCTGAAGGTGATATTCGCAAGCTAGGCATCTATGTAATGAATGATGAAGGAGCATGGAGTTATATAGGTGGTGTTGCTAATGCAAAGTCATTAACCGTGACAGCAAGCTTATTAACATCAGGAACGTATGCCGTTATGTACAATGACATTGCTTTTGCAGATATGACGGGACATTGGGCAAAGAATGATGTCGAGGTATTAGCAGCTAAAGGTATCGTAAGTGGCGTTACTTCTAGAAGCTTTGCGCCAGAGCGTCCAATTACAAGAGCAGAATTTGCTAAGCTCATCGTTATGCTATTGCGTACAATGCAGGACGATGCGGGTATTACGGAGGACCGTTCAATTGCGCCGCCACCGGTATTTTCCGATGTCGCAGCTGATGCTTGGTATGGAGAATATGTGCAGGAGGCTGCGGCACTCGGCTTGATGCAAGGGGCAAATGGCAAGTTCCGACCAGGTACAGCGATTACTCGTCAAGAAATGATGACGGTCATTGCAAGAGCACTGGGCTTTGACCCAGCAAGCAAATTAAATGAAGAGATTATCTTAGCAGCGTATCGTGATGAGGATGAACTGTCGGATTGGGCACGCAAGCCAGCCGCATATTTAATCCAAGCAGGACTTATTAATGGTGCTAATGGCAAACTTCAGCCAAGTAAGCTTGCTACTAGAGCCGAGAGTGCGGCTTTATTGCTCAGAGTATTGGAGTATGGCAGTAGCCAGCATAACTAATCCTAAGTAAATGATGCTGTTTGAATTTCTCCGTTCTTCGTATGCCAAGCTCAGCTAATGTGCCGAGCTTGGCATACTTTTTTATATTCTAAGCAACAATAAGCGATGATGATTCAAGATGATTCAACTCAATGAGGAGGAAATGATTATGGCCAAACATTCCGATGTTAGTTGGAAGCAAGATCATCCCGTTAGCTTATTAGGTAATGCTGTACAGCGTGCCAATCGTGCAGTTAAACAAGCGATGTCACATCCTGAGGATCAGTTAATTGAGCAGGCTCAGCAATCGTTATCTCATGCGGAGCAAGCGTTAAGTAATGCTTCGCAGTTTAATGAGCATTTGGATCTGGTACAGCAGAATCATGAGCAACTTGAGCAAATCAAGCAGCAATTGCAACAAGCGCAATACGTTGTAGAGGATCGATTTGAATAGGCAATAAGATCATCATTGAATGTATACTGTAATTGAATCGTCGTCGTAAGGTTACAAGGCCCTGTTCCTTCATGGAATGGGGTCTTGTGTTATTTGAGGTAGCGGGAATAAGCCTTACAGCGTAAAGGACAGCAAGGAGCAGAACAGTTTCATACAGTTGGGCCAAGAGTTTGGTATGAATAATTTATTTTATAGAAAATTTAATGAAGCATGGGTTAGCCGATACATTTTGTCTTATACTGGATAGTGAAGGGAGGAGTTCTATGATTTATGTTGCGCTGTTAAGGGGAATTAATGTAGGTGGCAATAATAAAATTGATATGAAGCAATTAAAGGCTACCTTTGAACGGATCGGCATGAGCAAAGTGGTTACCTACATAAATACCGGGAATATTATTTTTGAAAATAACGGCTTATCACAGCATGAATTGGTGGACATTATTGAGCGAGGAATTGCCGAGGACTTTCAGCTGAACATTAAGGTTGTCATTCGCAGTATTAAGCAATATGGTGAAATGATGAAGGCAATTCCAGATGACTGGCGTAATGATACATCGATGAAAAGCGATATTATGTTTCTGTGGGAAGATGTAGATAACGAAAAGGTGCTGGAGCAATTAAAGGTTAAAGCTGGTATCGACACCATCTACTATGTGCCAGGAGCAGTGTTATGGTCGGTAGCGCGTGAGCATGTAACGAAAAGTGGGATGACTGGAATTATCGGAACGGCAGTTTATAAGAAAATGACGATACGTAATGTCAACACGACGCGAAAAATATATGAACTGATGGAGCAGGCAGCGAGCAATGATTAAACTAAGAAATATTAGTAAAAGCTATGCGCAGCATCAGGTCATTAAGTCCGTTGATCTTTCGATCGGCAAAGGTGAAATCTACGGGATTATTGGCGAGAGCGGTGCGGGTAAATCGACGCTGCTGAGAATAATGAATGTACTTGAGCGTCCAGATCAGGGAGAGGTCGAGGTTAATGGACAGCTGTTAACTGCTCTAACCGGTGCAGAGCTGCGTCGGGCTCGTCAATCTATTGGTATGATCTTTCAGCAGTTTAATTTACTTGCCAATAAAACCGTTCTAGATAATGTAATGATCCCATTGCAGCTTGTTAAAGCCCCGCGTCAGGCACAACGAGCACGCGCTATGGAGTGTCTAGATTTTGTTGGACTAGCGCATGCAGCTAATAAGTATCCAGCACAACTAAGCGGCGGACAGAAGCAGCGCGTTGCCATTGCGAGAGCATTAGCTAACGAGCCACAGGTGCTGTTATGCGATGAACCCACCTCTGCGCTCGATGCAGGCACAACAAGTGAGATATTAGCTGTGCTAGACAATGTTAATAAAACGCTAGGGGTAACGGTCGTTATCGTTAGCCATGAGCTTGAAGTGATTCGAAGTATTTGTAATGCTCTGGCAGTGATGGCTGACGGGGAAATTTACGATACGTTAACGATTACACCTAAAGGCATTACACAGCTTGATAAAAGCCCTCAAAGCTTGGTGGACAAGCTGACAAAGGAGGGGAGCTAGGTTGATTCCAGATATATTAACTCAATATCAAGCGGAAATTATCGAGGCAATTGGAGAAACATTCGTAATGGTCGGCATTTCAATTGTTGCGGCAATTGCCATCGGCTTGCCCATCGGTACATTTCTCTACTTATGTCGAGTAGGTAACATTATGGCAAACCGCTGGGTGTACTCGTCGTTAAATGTCATTGTTAATACGATACGTTCATTTCCATTTTTATTGCTGGTTGTTTTTCTTATCCCATTTACAAGATTGATTATTGGGACAGCTATCGGTACGGCAGCAGCAACTGTGCCGCTGTCTATTATTGCGATTGCTCACTATGCCCGATTGGCAGAGCAGTCGTTGCTTGATGTGCCCAAAGGTGTGCTGGAAGCAGCGATCTCAATGGGAGCATCCTTGAAGGATATTATCTTTAAGTTTCTATATGTCGAGGCTCGTTCAGGATTGGTGTTTGGACTAACAACGTCGATTGTTAGCTTTATTTCCTACTCGACGATTATGGGCGTTGTTGGCGGCGGAGGCATCGGAGACTTTGCGATTCGTTACGGCTATCAGCAATTTAAAACTGATCTAATGTTGTATGTTATTGTCATAATGATTATACTAGTACAGGTTATTCAATTCGTCGGGACGACGATCGCAAGAAAAATAGATAAAAGATAAATGGATAGAAGAGAGGAATCACAGCATGAAAAACAGTTTGAAAAAGTTTGGTTCAGTTTTGGTATTACTCACTTTGCTTTTGACAGCTTGTTCGCAAAGCAATGAACCGCAAAGCAATCAACCACAGAACAACAATAACGCTAATAGCAATCACGAGGAGCATAGCGAGCATACTGTACTAAAGGTTGCATCACTAATTCCGCCAATGACGGAAATATTAGAGCTTGTAAAGCCAGAGCTTGAGGAGCAGGGCATTATGCTTGAGGTTGTCGTACTTAGCGATAACGTACAGCCAAACTCTGCATTGGCAGCAAAAGAAGTGGATGCGAACTTCTTTCAGCATGTACCATATATGGAGCAATTTAATGAAAACAACAATTCAGAGCTAGTACCGGTTAAGCCGATTTATTTCGCGAATTACGGTGTATATGCTAAAAACTATTCGTCAATGGATGAGCTGCCGGAAGGTGCAGTGATTGCCATCGCTAACGATGTTTCCAATGTTGACCGTTCATTGGCCTTGCTTTCACAGCATGGGGTCATTACGTTGAAAGAGAAAACAGGCAGCTATTACACACAGGCTGATATTATAGACAACCCTAAAAACTATAAGCTGGAAGAAATCGATCTGCTAATGCTTGCACGTATGTATGATGATGCAGACGCTGTTGTCATGACACCAGCTTATGCAAAGCCGCTTGGCTTAACACCTAAGCATGATGCGCTCTTAACAGAAGGAGTCGAAAACGACTTTGCGATTACTCTTGTTGCGCGTCAAGATAATGTGGATTCAGAGCCAATTCAAAAGCTTGCAGAAGCTATGACAAGCGACGCGGTTCGTCAATTTTTAGAAGATAATTATGATGAAACGGCAATTCCTGCGTTTTAACTAACTGAAAGTCATCGGTTCGTCTCTCCAAGGAGTGAAAACCGATGACTTTTTCATTTTCTGTTAAAATCATGTATAATTTACTATAGTTCACATTTAAGGGAGAGGTGTTGACTGTAGAAAATTATTCAGAAGACGGGAATACACGTGTCGAGAAAAGCAGAATAAGAGGCATAAAAAAGAAAAATAGAATTAGAAATATCGTGTTATTGACTATAGGTGTTGTGTTAGTGTTGCTGTTCGTAGTTTTTTATCAAATTAAATATAATGTGGACAAGATTACCATTCCAAAAACAGATATAGAAGACATTATCGACTTAAAGCAAGACGAGGATGAGCTTGTATTTGGACAGGATGATAAAGATTTTTATTTTTTAGTTCTTGGCTTAGATTATCGAGATGATCATAATGCACTACTTACTGATTCGATTATGGTGCTTCATATCGTACCTCAGCAAACAAAGGTGAAATTGCTATCCATTCCGAGGGACTTACTTGTTGAAAATTCACGTGGTGCATCGGTAAAAATCAACTCTTTATTTAGCGAGGGCATTACGCTAGCTACTAAAAAAGCGAAAGAGGATTCGTCACTTCTAATCGGAGATACGGTCGAGCTTGGTAACAAACAGCTAGATAAAGGAATACTTAGCGGTGCGATTGCTAATACGAGAACGAAACTAGAGGATTTGCTTGATATACAGATAAGTAATTCAGTGATCGTTAATTTTTCTGCTGTCATCGATCTAGTCAATGAGGTTGGCGGCGTAGAGATTGATGTAAAGCGATCAATGAAATATCGACCTACTAATCTATATCTAGAGCCAGGATTGCAAATTCTAAACGGTGATGATGCTTTAGGCTATGCGCGGTTTAGAGAGGATGATCGAGGAACAAAATACTTTGCTAGTGATTTTGAACGTGGACAGCGACAGCAAGAGGTGTTAAAGGCATTAGCAAAGGAAATACTATCATGGAAAAACAGTGCAAAGTCATTGAAGTTGTTAAGTATCGTTGCCGATAATGTACAGACTGATATGGATGCCTCAGCGATGTATTCGATGATTACAGGATATTATGATGTATTCAGCACTGATTCATTTATTTCATTACCATTCCCTGAACAGTATTCATCGTCAGGTGATGTAATTATTACAGAGGACAAGCTACTAGAATTACAGAGTAATTTTAAAGCATTAGAATAGTTACTTCTATGTAAGGAATAAGCTCGCTATTACCGGGCTTATTCTTTTTTTTTATTGGATGAGATTGCCTAGAGATGCATAAGATGTATTGGTATATGACAAGCTATACTTCATACGTAACAATGAAGTGATAGAAGGAGACAGTAAGATGACAATTCCCCAACATCCTAATCAAGGTACTGAAACTCAGTGCCAAGAGGTACCGATTACATTTCCGCCACAGCAACAAGATGTACAGCCTGGTCTTGAGCATCTGATGAATCCACAGCCGATTGCTGATAATCCAAGCTATATTGGCAGTGATAAGCTAAAAGGAAAGGTTGCAATTATTACTGGTGGAGATAGTGGTATAGGCAGAGCTGTTGCTATTGGATTTGCCAAAGAAGGCGCCAATATGGTCATTACATATGTGCCGCATGAAAGAGCCGATGCGGAAAAAACGAAGCAATTGGTAGAGGAATATGGTCAACAAGCGATAATTATTGCAGGTGATTTGAAGGATAGAGCGTTTTCTGATGAAGTGGTAAAGCTGACGATGGGGCAGTTTAATGCAATCGATACGCTCGTACTCAATCAAGCGGTGCAATATCCGCAGCAAAGCATAACGGACATTACTGATCAGCAGCTAGAGACGACCTATCGAACGAACATCTATCCGTTCTTTTATATGACGCAGGCAGCATTGCCACATATGAAGCAGGGCAGCACCATTATTAGCACTGCATCGATTACTGCCTATGAAGGTAACCCACAGCTCCTTGATTATTCCACGACCAAGGGAGCGATCGTTACCTTTACACGTTCGTTGTCCCTGCAGCTTGCTGGGAAGGGCATCCGCGTCAATGCAGTAGCACCAGGTCCAATCTGGACACCGTTGATCGTATCGAGCTTTACACCAGATAAAGTAAAGCACTTCGGTGCAGATACACCGATGAAGCGAGCAGGTCAACCATTCGAGCTTGCACCGACTTACATCTACTTAGCCTCTGACGATTCCTCCTACGTATCCGGTCAAGTGCTGCATGTGAACGGTGGTACGATTGTAGGGACTTAAGCTAGGCGGCGCCCGAATTAAGCAAACCACGAAATGAATCAGAAAGAAAAAAGGAGTTCATCTCAAATCGTTACTACAATAATAGTACGAAATTGAGCGAAGACTCCTTTTTTTTGTTATATGGTATTTAATTAAGGAACAAATAAAGCTAATATATCGTCGTAGTGTAGGGAGGAGGGATATTATGGTTAAATACTTGTATTCCAAAGTACTGATTTTTACTATATTGGTTTTGCTTTGTAGTAGCTGTCAAAGTCCTAACAACAATAACCATTTTGAAGAAAAGCCAATGCCGAGAGATTTGGAATCATTCTATTCAGGAGATATCACCAAGGTTGATACCATCGAAATGTTTAGTGGGGATAACGGAAACATTGTAATTATTAATGATCAATCGCAAATTCAACAATGGATCGAAAAAGTAAAGCGGTTAACAATGGTTCTTGATCCCAATCGTGAAGACACTGTAGGAGTTTTGTATTCCGTAAAATTGTATGAGAATGGGGATCAAAAGCTAACGATGTCCCCGACTTCAATTAATGGTGAGCGGATGGAACCACATAATGAATTAGCAGAGCTTATGAAGGAATTATATGAAGCTAACATATAGATACGTCTCCACTTAGCCACATTCTGCGTGAATTCACCGAGCGTAATCATCGTTCACTCTAACATTCGAGCAGATAGACAAAAGGAGTTCACTCGTTTCACTTGGTTTCGTTACTAAACCTGTGTGAGATCGGGGAGGAACTCCTTTAAAATTACTTCACTTATGTTTATTTTTAAGTTGTCGATTTACTTCGACAGCCTTTTTGTACATATCTAGTTGTTGAGTCTTTATGTATTTGGGGTTGCTAATTTCATTTTGCATCTCCTTTGCGGATTGTCTCCTAACTAAGTGACATTAACCGTCTGTTTTCGCCCGATTATATCTAAAAATTTTGTATATACAAAAACAAACAGACATGATAAACTACAAACATAGAGAAACAAACAAAAACAAATAAAAACAAAGATAATCAAAGGAGGCAATAAAAGTGGTACAACTTTTATGGGATGCAGCTCAAGCACCAGCACAGAAGGATGGTCTAGATTCGCTTGTATATCGCTCCAACTTAATCGGTTCTGATCGTCGTGTATGTAATTGGGGTGGTGGTAACACTTCTTCTAAAACAAAAATTACAGATTTCCGTGGTCAAGAGATTGAGGTTATGTATGTGAAAGGTAGTGGCTCTGACCTTGCGTCAATGAAGGCTCACAACTTCACAGGCTTGAAGCTGGAGGATATCGCACCATTATATGAGCGCGAATCTATGACTGACGAAGAAATGGTAGCTTACCTTGGGCACTGTATGGTAGACAGCAAGCATCCACGTGCTTCTATTGAAACTCTACTACATGCATTTATTCCACACCCACATGTTGACCATACACATCCTGATGCCATTATTAGCATCTGCTGTGCGGACAACGGTAAAGAAATCGCAAAGGAAATTTTCGGCGATCGCTTTGTATGGGTTCCTTATGTAAGACCTGGCTTCACGTTATCTAAAATGATTGCAGAAGGCGTACGCAACAACCCGAACGCTGAGCTTGTATTGATGGAGAAGCACGGTCTAGTAACTTGGGGCGACACTTCTGAAGCAGCTTACAACCAAACCATTAAAATTATTAATGAGGCTGAAAGCTATATTGAATCAAAAGTTAATGAAGCGACATTATTTGGCGGTCAAAAATACGCTCCACTTGCACCAGAGGCTCGTAAGAGCATTGCAGCACAAGTGCTTCCACTCGTGCGCGGTCTTGTAAGTGATGAGAAGAAAATGATTGTTTCATTCGATGATGCAGATGATGTATTACAATTCGTAGGTGGCGCAAATTCAGCATCTCTTTCTCAAATCGGTGCAGCTTGCCCTGACCATCTTGTTCATACAAAAGTAACTCCGCTATACATCGATTGGGAGCCAAATGCTGAGGATGTAGAAGGCTTGAAGCAAAAGCTTGTTGAAGGCTTGCAAAGCTACAAAGAAGGCTATAAAGCATACTTCGAGCGCAACCAAGCGAATGGCGAAGTGATGTTCGAAGCAGCTCCACGTGTTGTTCTAATTCCGGGTATCGGTATGATCAACACAGGTAAGTCTTGGGCAATGTCTCAAGTAAGCGGTGCGCTTTACCACCGTGCAATTGCAGTTATGCGTGGTGCTACAACGCTTGGTAACTTCGTATCTCTTAGCGAGAACGAATCCTTCAACGTTGAGTACTGGCCACTTGAGCTTTACAAGCTTACATTGTCTCCTCCAGAGGCTGAATTTTCAAGACAAGTGGCTTTCATTACTGGTGGCGCTGGCGGTATCGGTAGCGAAACTGCGAAACGCCTAGTATCTGAGGGTGCACATGTTGTACTTGCGGACTTGAATCTTGAAGGAGCACAAAAGGTTGCTGACGAGATTAATGCACAATACGGTGAAAACCGTGCAATCGCAGTAAAAATGGACGTTACTTCAGAAGAGCAAATTCAAGCTGCCTATGCAGAAACAGCTCTTACTTACGGCGGTGTTGACATTATTGTTAACAACGCGGGTCTAGCAACTTCTAGCCCATTTGATGAAACATCTCTTAAAGAGTGGAATCTTAACATTAACGTGCTTGGTACAGGCTACTTCCTAGTAGCAAGAGAAGCGTTCAAAATTATGAAGCAGCAAGCAATTGGCGGAAGCATGGTATTTGTTGGATCTAAAAACTCTGTATATGCAGGTAAAAATGCATCAGCGTACTCTGCAGCTAAAGCGCTTGAAGCACATCTTGCACGTTGTATTGCAGCAGAAGGTGGCGAATTTGGTATTCGTGTGAATACGGTATTACCAGATGCTATTCTACAAGGCTCTGCAATTTGGAATTCTAACTGGCGTAATGAGCGTGCAGCTGCATACGGTATCGAGCCAGATCAATTGGAAGAATACTACCGTAAGCGCACGACATTGCTTGTTAACATTTATCCTAGAGATATTGCAGAAGGTATTGCATTCTTTGCATCATCTAAAGCAAGCAAAACAACAGGCTGCATGCTAACAATTGATGGCGGTGTTCCTGCGGCATTTACACGATAAGTCTATCATTTCTTTGCTGCTTGCTAGCCTGTACGCTATAATTTGTACTAATAGTGCGAGTTCAAAACGTCTGATTTTCAGAACCGAGAAGGTTGTGTGAAGCTAGAAATTGGAGGCTCGGAGCGTACGTTTTTGGTACGTGAGAACCGGAAATTTCGGATGAATGCAAGATTCGATGTCGAGATGCTTCATGCGATGCTTCGTTATCGAAATTGGGCTTTTTGAACAACCTCTAATAGAGTTATTCAATAAAGTAGTGAAAAGAGGATAGCGTATGCTAGTTGCAGAGCGTTACGAATTAATCGTTCAGCTTGTTAATGAGCGTGGGAGCATTCGTGTTTCAGAGCTAAGTGAGCTTTGCTCCGTAACAGAAGAGACGATCCGTAGAGATCTCGACAAGCTGGAGCAAGCTGGACGTCTGAAACGCTCCCATGGAGGAGCAGTAAGCGTCAAGGAGTCACAACAGGAAATTCCTTACTTTGAACGAGAAATTACTCGTGCTCAAGAGAAAATGCGTATTGCAGAGGAAGCGGTTAAGCTCATTCAACCTCACGATCGAATTTTGCTGGATGCAAGCACTTCTGCTTGGTATATGGCTAAAATTATGCCTGATATTCCGATCACTATTTTAACGAATGCGGTCAAGGTCGCGACAGAGCTTAGTACGAAGGAAAAAATAGAGGTCATTTCGCTAGGAGGGCGGCTTTCGCCGCGCTCCCTATCGTTTGTTGGCCCAATAACGGAAAAGACGCTAGAGTCATTTCACGTGAACAAGCTGTTTTTCTCCTGCAAGGGCGTGCATCTGGAGCGAGGCATCAGTGAATCGGGCGAACTACAGGCTCGGCTTAAGCAGCAAATGATAGAGGCTGCCGATGAAGTAATTCTAATAGCAGACTCGAGCAAATTTGGGGTCAAATCCTTTACCCAGGTTAGTAATCTATCCGCTATTAATACGATCATTACTGATCGTAATTTAGATGAGGATATGCAAAAGTCACTTAAAGCTGTAGGGCTGACCGTAACCTTGGCTTAACTACGATGTGATCAATTCTAGGCGAAAGATGGTGTGGCGTATGAAAGTATCATTGTTTATTACATGTCTAAACGATGTGGTATATCCCAAAGTTGGCGAAACAATGATGCGGCTTCTCGCAAAATACGGGATTGTTCTTGAGTTTCCTAATGTGCAAACTTGCTGTGGTCAGCCAGCTTATAACAGCGGCTATTGGCAAGAAGCGAAGGCTGCAGCAAAAACGATTATTACTGCATTTGCTGACAGTGATTTTGTCGTTACGCCGTCAGGTTCCTGCGCACATATGGTTCATAACTATGTCGATTTATTTAAGGATGAGCCAGAGTGGCAGGAAAAAGCAAAGCAGCTGCAAGGTAAAATTTTTGAGTTTACTCAATTTCTAGTGAACGTTCTCGGCGTGACTGATCTAGGTGCACGTTTTCCACATAAAGTTACGTATCACCCTTCCTGTCACGGTACTCGTTTGCTTGGCGTGAAGAACGAGCCGATGGAGCTATTGCGTAATGTACGTGATTTAGAGTTTGTACCACTACCATTTGCTGAGGATTGCTGTGGCTTTGGTGGTACATTTGCGGTGAAGATGTCGGATATTTCAGGTGCGATGGTAACGGAGAAGGTCGACCACGTCATCGAAACAGAAGCAGAAGTATTAGTAGGACTGGATATGGGCTGTATGATGAATATTGCTGGACATTTGCGTTATCGTGATAAGCCAGTACGCGTTATGCATCTGATCGAGTTGCTTTACGAGGGGGTGACTGCTAGCAATGAGCACGCAACCAACGGCGCTTAAAGGATCGGTTAAAGAACGGGCACAGCTTGCTTTGAATAATGATTTCTTGCGTAAGGCAGTACGATTTACTACAGAGAGACTACGCAGCGGTAAGCTGAAAGCAGCAGAGGAACATGGAAACTGGGATGAGTGGAGAGAGCGTGGACGGCAAATTAGACTTCATACCATTGCTCACTTAGATTATTATCTTGGTGAGTTTGCTAATAACGCGAGAGAAAATGGAGTCCATGTTCACTTTGCTGATACTGCACAGGATGCAATTAACATTGCCATCAAAATTGCTGCGGCGAAAAATGCGAAAAGCGCAGTAAAATCGAAATCGATGGTAACGGAGGAAATCCACCTTAATCATGAGCTGCAAGCCATTGATTGTGAGGCGATTGAAACCGACCTCGGTGAATACATTATTCAGCTAGCGAATGAAACGCCTTCGCATATTATTATTCCTGCGATTCATAAAAATCGTTTTCAAATTGCTGAGCTATTGTCGAAGGATGCAGGCGAGGAGCTTCCGCCCGAAACATCTGTGCTGGCAGGCTATGTTCGTAAAAAGCTACGTGAGAAGTTTTTACAAGCAGATATCGGGGTTACGGGCTGTAACTTTGCGATTGCTGAGACAGGCTCTATGGTGCTGTTTGAGAATGAAGGTAATGCGCGCATGGTATCAACGGTACCGAAGACCCAAATTACATTTATGGGTATGGAGCGTATCATTCCATCATGGACTGATCTTGAGGTCATGGCTACATTACTTCCGCGTTCGGCAACAGGTCAGAAGCTAACGGTTTATATGTCAGGCATTACGGGACCTAAACGTACAACAGACGGTGACGGTCCAGAGGAAATGCATATTATTATTCTCGATAACGGACGTTCCTTGCAGCTTGGTGATCCAGAGTTCCAAGAGCTGCTGAACTGTATTCGCTGCGGTGCTTGCCTGAATGCTTGTCCTGTTTATCGTCATATTGGCGGTCATGCTTACGGCGGTACGTATAGCGGACCGATCGGTGCGGTATTAACACCGGCATTGAAGAAAAACGTTGCGGAGTGGGATGATATTGCCAATGCATCAAGTCTGTGTGGTGCATGCTATGAGGCATGTCCTGTTAAAATTCCGCTACACGATATGCTTGTTTCACTGCGTAGACGTAAAGTTGAAGCAGGTCGCGATGATCCAATGGAGCGCATGGGCATGAAGGGCTTCGGCGGCGTTATGGGAAATGCGAAAGTATATCATAATGCGTTAAAGCTTGGTAAGATCGGACAGAAGGTGCTTGTACGAGATGGTGGTATTCGCGCGAAGATCGGTCCATTAAAGGGCTGGAACGCTTACCGTGTTGCACCGAGCATTTCGAAAAAGCTATTCCGTGAGCGTTATAACAGCTTGAAAACGGAGCTTGGTGGTACAACAAAGCTTGATCCTGCTATTGCTGCTCGTCTAGAGCAATGGAGAAGCAAGCAAGACGGAGGTGCTTCGCATTGAGTAACAACAACGATCAATGGCTGAAGGAGCTTGACGAGCAAGCGAAAGCTAAGCAGGAGCAGTTTCTAAATGGGATTGCATCCAAGCTTAAACGCTCCAGAGTAACAGAAAAGCCGCAGCGTCCTTTCCGTGGTGCACCTGACTTCTGGGGACAGTTTCAGCTAAATGTGGATGAAAAGCTAGATATGTTTAAGCGCAACTTCGAAGCGGCAGGCGGCTACGTGCTTCGCGCTGCAACACTACAGGAAGCAAGCTCCATCATTGTGGAGAAGGCGAATGAGCTGCAAGCGAAGTATATTTTGCGTCAAGATGTTGCGGAGCTAGAACGACTTGGCCTAGAGCAAGCATTGTCTTCTATTAGTGTACGTAGCTGGAATGATGACGAGCAGGAGGATTGGAAGGCAAGAGCTGCTGAAGCGGATATTGGCGTTGTGTTAGCCGATTATGCGGTTGCCTATACAGGCTCATTAACGCTTTTATCTAGCAAGAGCAAAGGACGTTCTGTAAGCTTGCTACCAACACTACTTGTAGCAATTATTCCTAAATCATCAGTTGTAACTAAGCTGGGTGAGGTGCTTTCAACGTTTGACGAGATGGGGCGCGAAAACTTGCCAGCAGGCATACATTTTGTATCAGGCCCTAGCCGTTCAGCCGATATTGAAAATGATCTAACGATTGGTGTACATGGTCCCGGCATTGTTTATGCGGTGATCGTTGATGATATAGAAAGCTAGTGTCCATTTTCTTGAGTAAGGAGCGGGCGTAATGATTCATCATATTGCAGTGGATATCGGCGCTTCCAGTGGTCGATTAGTGCATGGAAAGCTAGAGCAGGGTAAGCTTAGCTTACAGGAAATTCATCGTTTCCCGAACGGATTCCATCGTAAGGATAATCACGACTATTGGGATATCGAACAGCTGTTTCAAGAGATTCTCAATGGTTTGCAAAAGGCTAAGCAAGCTGGTATTGATTCCTGTACATTAGGGATTGATACATGGGCAGTAGACTATGTGCTGCTGAATGCTGAGGGCGAGCGACTTCACGATGTATATGCGTATCGTGATGCACGTACCAATGGAGCGCCTGATGCCTTGCACAGCCAGCTTAGTCGTGATGTCGTTTACGGTAAAACGGGAATTCAGGAATTGCCCTTTAATACGCTATATCAGCTATATGTACATGATAAGGAGCAGCTAAGTGAAGCGGGGCATATTCTATATGTTCCGGACTATCTGTACTATCGCTTAACAGGCAAGCTGATGAATGAAGTGACGAATGCTTCAACAAGTGCAATGATTAATTTGGCTTCTAATGATTATGACGAGCAGCTACTAGAGCTAGTTGGTGCGAAGCGTGAGCAATTTGCGCCATTAACAGAGCCTGGCGTAATACTAGGCGGCTTATTACCTAGCTTGCAGCAGCAGTATGATCTCCCAGAATGTCAATGTATCGTTGCTCCTACGCACGATACTGCTTCAGCGGTTGTAGGTGTACCTGTAACGGCAAGTAGTAAGCCGTGGGCTTATATTAGCAGTGGTACGTGGTCATTGCTAGGTATGGAGTTAACAACGCCACTGAATGACGAACGTGCCAAGGCACTTAACTATACGAACGAACGCGGTGCGTATAACACCTATCGCTTCTTGAAAAACATTATGGGGATGTGGATGATCCAAGAGGCTCGTCGCTTGCTCAATAATGCGTATAGCTTTGCGGAGCTGGTTGAGCTAGCAGCAGCAGAGCAGCCATTCAAGTGGCTAGTGCGCTGTAACGATGCAAGGTTCTTAAACCCAGACAATATGATTGAAGAAATTCAAGGCTATTGTCGCGAGAGAGGTCAAGCTGTACCGCAATCTGCAGGCGAAATCGCCAGAACGATTTTCGATAGCTTGGCATTAACGTATTATGACTACCTTAACGAGCTGGAGCAGCTAACTGGACAATCGCCAGACGTATTACATATCGTCGGTGGTGGTGCTAATAACGGCTTGCTTAATCAGCTAACGGCGGATCTTATTCAAAGAGAAGTGAAGGCTGGACCTTCGGAATCAACAGCAATTGGTAATCTTGTCGTACAGCTTATTACATGTGGCGAGCTAGCGGATCTAGCTGAAGCGCGCAAGCTTATCGCACATTCCTTTGACATCGTTAGCTTTAAGCCACAGGGGATTGATGGCTTGGAGCAGGTGCTGCAAAGATGGCGCAGCTTAGAGGGCTAGGCATATTGTTTTAAGTTAAACATGATCGTCATGCGCTAATTGTACTTCGTTTATCTTTTTAAGGCGCTAAAGTAGCCTTTTCGGCAATATTAACAAGCCTGCTGGAGCAGGATTAATAGAATGGAGGCAGACCGATGGATCAAAGCATTTTGGATAGCTATAAGATCGCAAAGGAATTGTATGCAAGTCATGGTATTGACGTAGATAAGGTGCTAGAGAAGCTAGAGCAGATTAAAATCTCTATTCATTGCTGGCAAGGCGATGACGTGAAAGGCTTCCTATTCAATGATGAGACATTAAGCGGCGGTATTGCTGTAACAGGTAGCTACCCTGGTCGTGCGGCTACTCCAGATCAGCTGCGTCAGGACCTTGAGCAAGCGCTATCACTGATTCCTGGTAAGCATAAAATCAACCTGCATGCGATCTATGCAGACACCAATGAAAAGGTTGATCTTAACCAGCTAGAGCCAAAGCATTTTGAAAAATGGGTAGAGTGGGCTAAGGAGCAAGGTCTAGGACTAGACTTTAACCCAACATGCTTCTCTCATCCTAAAGCAGATGACGGCTTTACGCTCAGCCATGCTGATGCTGAAATTCGTAAGTTCTGGATTGACCATTGTAAAGCATCGCGTAAAATTTCCGAGTACTTCGGTAAAGAGCTTGGTCAACCAAGTGTAATGAACGTGTGGGTTCCAGACGGCTATAAAGATCTTCCAGTTGATCGTTTAGCGCCGCGCAGGCGTCTAAAAGAATCTCTAGATGAGGTTTTTGCTGAAAATATTGATAAGAAATATCATATTGATGCAGTTGAAAGCAAGCTATTCGGTATTGGCTCTGAAAGCTATGTTGTAGGCTCGCATGAGTTCTACCTAGGCTACTCTGTGGCGAATGGTACAGCACTATGTCTTGACGCTGGTCACTTCCATCCAACTGAAGTGATTTCTAACAAGCTTTCATCTGTGCTTATGTTCATAGATGAATTACTATTACATGTAAGCCGTCCAGTACGTTGGGACAGTGACCATGTTGTGATTATGGACGATGAGCTGCTTGAAATTGCTCGTGAGCTTGTACGCGGCGATCTACTAGGCAGAACACATATCGGACTTGATTTCTTCGACGGCAGCATTAACCATGTTGCTGCTTGGGTAATCGGTACGAATAACACAATTAAAGCATTGCTTCGTGCTATGCTTGAGCCAGTTGAGCAACTACGTGAAGCTGAGCTTAACAAAGACTACACAACTCGTCTAGCAATTACTGAAGAGTTCAAGTCTTATCCATTCGGTGCAGTATGGGATTACTATTGCGCGAAAAACGGAATTCCAGTTCGTGAAAACTGGTTGAAGCAAGTAAAATCGTATGAGCAAGAAGTATTGCTGAAGCGTGGCTAAGACAAAAGCTTAAGTGAACGATCATCGAATTAAACAGCCGTTCTTTGTCATAGGGGAGTATTTTCTCTTGGGCGAAGGACGGTTTTTTCGTATCATTATTTCTAAATTTTGATGTATTCCGCCAACAATGAGCAGTTGTGATGGTTAAGTAATCTGCTATGATAAAAGCATTTAGCTTGTTACTCGGTGTTATACAATTATAAGGATGCTCTAAATTCGTCGTTTAGGAGGAAGCATTCAACATGGCATTAAATATTAGCAATTACTCGCTTAAAGTGAAACACAATGTATTGCTTGATAACGTGCAGCTAAACTTTAACTCTGGAACGATTAGTCACATTGTAGGAAAAAACGGAGTGGGAAAATCAAGATTAGCGAAAGATATAATATTAAATTTAAGCGGTTACTTTCCTAAAGGCTTTGCTTCTGGTGTCACGGTCATTTCCAGCTATTCCAATATACCCGATGATATTACGACAAAGGTTTTGTTTATGCTGTTATCTCAAACCTACAGTATTCAGCATATACAGCAATTAATATCCATGCTAAGTATTGAAAACATTCCTCAAGGCGTACTCATTAAGCAATTAAGTCCTGGACAAAAACAAAAGTTAAAGCTTATTTCTTTTCTGTTGGAGGATAAAGAGATCATCATTTTAGATGAAATCACCAACTCCCTTGATAAAATAACAGTTAATGAAATTCATCAATTTCTAAATGCTTATATTAAGCATCACCCGCATAAGATTGTCGTTAACATCACAAACAATCTAGATGATCTACACAATGTTGCAGGGGACTACTACCTATTTAGCAAAAAGCAAATACAGCAGTTCCACCATAAAGATGAACTAATAAATCAATATGTCGAGGAATAGTTGCTATGATCGAATTTATGAAAAGTCTGTTTAATAAAGTATTTCTCTTTCTTGCACTGATTTTTGTACTGTCCTTTTTAATTGGTTGGTATTTGCCAATTGGAATTGAAAAAGTAGAAAAACTAGACTATAGAGATTATTTGTTCAGTACCTACACGGTGTTTACACAATTCGGCTTTTTAATGTTTTCGTTTATTATTGCTTTTTTTGTAAATAAGGAATACAGCAACAAAACAATACTGTTTTACAGATTATTAAATTATAATAGTGTGAAGTTTTTTCTGAACAAAATTTATGTACTGATCGTTGAATCAGTGCTGCTAGTGATGATTATGCTGACGATTGTCTCAGTAGTTTATCAGAATTTCAGTTTATTTCCGTTAATGATGTTTTTGTTGACGACGGTTGTTGCACAATACATTATTATTATCGGGCTCATTAGCTTTTTATCCAGAAATATTCTGCTCAGTATCGGATTAAGCATTGCATATTGGATACTCACTTGTGTATTAGTTTCCAACTCAAGTAGCTTATCTTTCCTTGCTATCTTTGATGCTTCGAACAAGCTATATGCTCATGTTGATCACGTATTCAAAACAGGCAATGATTTCATATCCTCATCCAATAGCCTGCTCATTATTTCTTATATCGGTTGCTTGCTACTGCTTAGTATTGTCATTAGTACGCTAACTAACCGTAGATGGTTGAAGTTAGGGATTGATTAAAATTTGGGTTTAAAAAGACTGCCTCGGCGGTCTTTTTTTGTTATATAAGGCTGCTAAAAGCAAAATACTACTGTGAAGGGAACAGATTTTACATATGAGCATATATTCATATATAATAGCTATATGAGGGGAGTGAGAGCAATGAGTAGACCCGAGGATCACAATAAGCGAGAGAGCGGCGCTAGCCATGAATGGGTGTTAGAGGGGTTAGATTGTGCCAATTGTGCCCTTAAAATTGAGCATGGTGTAGCGAAAGTGAAAGGCGTCACTTCCAGTTCAGTTAATTTTGTAACGAAAACATTGAGCTTAGAGGTTAGATCAAGTGAAGAAGCTCAAGCTCAAGTACTAGCAGATGCTCGTAAAAAAATAAAAACGTTAGAACCACATATTAAAATTGTTGAGAAAAAAGGCAACAGCTCATATGGAGCTTTACGAGGGCAAGGGCATAGCGTAAACCATACTGAGAGTGCGCACGGAGCAGGTCTTGCACATCATGGACATCGTCATGATCATAGAGACGGACACGGTGCGAGCCATGCTCATAGTGCCGAGCACGATCATGGTCATGATCATAGAGACGGAAACGAACATCATGCTCGTAGCGAAAATCATGCTCATGGTGTGAACGACCAAGCACATAGTGACCATCATCACGGACATGATCACGGACATGATCACGGTGAGCGTAGTCATAGTCATGAACACGATCACGGCCACGATCATGGTCACAGTCACACGCATGGTTCCAATAAGGTGCTGCTGTATCGCCTGATTGCAGGTGCGCTGTTATTTATCTTCGCTATTGCGGCACCGCTAGATCATTTGCTACAGCTTAGTTTATATATCATTGCTTATTTAATTGTAGGCGGAGATATCGTATGGAGAGCCCTTAGGAATATAGCTCGGCGCCAATTGTTTGATGAATATTTCTTGATGACGATTGCAACAATAGGAGCATTTGCGATTGGTGAGTACCCTGAGGCAGTTGGAGTTATGTTATTTTATCAAGTGGGTGAAGTGTTTCAAGGGCTGGCTGTTAATCGCTCACGTAAATCAATTAGTGCCCTGCTTGATATACGACCTGACTATGCGAATTTACAAGTTGGTAACGAGCTTCGCAGGGTGTCACCACAGCAGGTGGGAATTGGTCAGCATATCGTCATTAAGCCTGGCGAGAAGGTACCGCTCGATGGTGTAATAGTAGAAGGCCATTCTACCGTGGATACATCGGCATTAACAGGAGAATCGATGCCACGTGAGGTAGAGACGGGCAGTGAGATTTTAGCGGGCTTTATTAATAGCAGCGGGCTTCTGACCGTGAAGACGACGAAAAGCTATGGTGAATCGACCGTTTCGAAAATATTAGAGCTTGTGCAAAATGCCAGTGGCAAAAAAGCACCGACGGAAAGCTTTATTACAAAATTCGCGCGGTACTATACGCCAGCGGTCGTATTTATAGCTATCGCTTTAGCGGCTCTGCCGCCACTATTGTTTACTACAGAAGCCTTTTCCGATTGGTTATATCGCGCATTAATCTTTCTAGTTATCTCATGTCCATGTGCGCTCGTTGTTTCTATTCCGCTAGGCTTTTTCGGAGGGATTGGCGCTGCCTCTAAGCATGGCATACTCATCAAAGGCGGTAACTATCTTGAAGCGTTGAATGACGTAAAATATGCAGTATTCGATAAAACGGGTACGTTAACGAAGGGCAGCTTTACGGTTGCAGGAATATACCCAGCGAGCGGAGTGAATGAGCAGCAGCTATTAGAATATGCAGCATATGCTGAGCAGCATTCCTCTCACCCAATAGCTGCGTCGATCCTTGCTGCATACGGTAAGCCGCTAGCGACAGAGAAGCTTGAGTTGTATGAGGAAATAGCAGGCCATGGTGTTGCGATCAAGTGGCGTGGTCATCATATTATGGTAGGTAATAGCAAGCTGATGAAGCGTGAGGGTATTGCATATGCCGAAGGTAAGGCAGTCGGCACACAAGTCCATGTCGCAGTTGATCGACAATATTACGGATACTTGCACATTGCTGACGAGGTTAAAGATGACGCAGCAGCTGCAATAGCTCAGTTGAAGGCGCTAGGTATTAAGAAAACAGTGATGCTAACAGGCGATGCTAAGGCAGTGGGTGAGGAAGTCGGCAAGCAGCTTGCGGTGGATGAGGTATATACAGAGCTGCTGCCTCAGCATAAGGTGGAGCATGTAGAGTCGTTAAATGCTAACAAAATGCCGCGTGAGAAGCTTGTTTTTATCGGGGACGGCATTAACGATACCCCCGTATTAGCACAAGCTGATATAGGTATTGCTATGGGCGGTTTAGGCTCTGATGCAGCGATTGAGGCTGCGGATATCGTCATTATGACCGATGAGCCCTCGAAGGTGGCTACCGCCATTAGAATCGCTCGTAGAACGCGTCGCATTGTGTGGCAAAACATTGCGTTCGCGCTTGGAGTAAAGGCTCTGTTCCTATTGCTAGGCGCATTCGGGATTGCAACGATGTGGGAGGCAGTATTCTCCGATGTCGGAGTAACGTTACTTGCCGTGCTTAATGCGATGCGCGTGCTGCGCTGGAATGGAGTATAGCCTTCAGTAGGTTCAGTCAGAGGTCGTGAGTAATGAAGAATTATACGCAGCATTTTTAAGGGTAACCCTTAAAGGATGCTGCGTTTTTGTATTTGTAGCTGGGAAGTAGAAATAACGCCTAGGAGTAAATTGGAATAATTTATGATAAATATAATCATTAAACTAGAATATCTGTTATAATTTATAATATTTGACTATATTATTGGGGATCTGAAGGAGCTGATTAATTGTGGCCTTAACGTTTGAGCTTGAGACTGAAATGAATGAGCCGCTATGGCAAACTGTATCTTCAATTAATCGTAATCTGTTGAAGGATTGGGATATACATAGGCAATGCTTACAGCAGCAACACTACTACAAGCAATCTCGCATGGAGGAAAGAATAGCAGGGGAACAATTACTAAATCATATAAAAAATAATCATAGCTTAATAGCAGCAGCAACCAAGCATTGTGAGATTGCAATGTCTAGCATGTATAAATCCGTTATTTTCATTATTACTTCAGTAAGTGGTGTAGTATTAGCGATAGCTGGTCCGCAAGAGATTACAGAATCCCTCAATCAACAGTATAACGTAGGTAAGGGTTCATTATTTAGTATTAAAAATGCCGGGTTAAATGCGATTAGTATTGCGATCGAATTAGAAAATTGGGTGTTTTTAAGTGGGGCAGAGCATGATTTTCAGCTATTCAAGGAGTGGAATTGCTTCTGTAGCCCAATACGTCAAAACGGTAACACGATGGGGTATTTAGATATGTCGTTTTCAGTTAGAGATGATCATTTATTAATGGCGAGTTTATTTACTACGACATTAAGAGGCATTGAAGCGGAGTTAGGAGCATGTGATCAGCGAAATTCTATTTGTGAACGCTTTCAAAGTTATCAGTTATCCCCAAGAGAAACGGAAATCGGTTATATGTGGCTGAACAACTATAGCGCATTAAGAATTGCCAGTGAACTAGGTATTGCTGAAGGCACGGTTAGAAACGTTATTAAAAAGGTCTATAGGAAGACTGAGGTTTGCGATAAGGGGCAGTTTATGAGGAAGTTTTTGTAGATATATAATAGAATTAACAAAACATATCCAATTTGGGATATATGATCGCTTTTCTCATTGTTATATAGTAATAACGATTGGTGTTTATGCCTGAAAACCTATACCAAGGGAGAAGATCGGATGAAAAAACTGACCTCATTGTTGTTATCGATTTTTTTAGTTTTTGCTCTTGCAACTGGTGTACAAGCACAGCAGGCTAGTCATGTTGTAAACGAAACAATATCCATTTCAATCAATGGTGAGCAGGTTCAATTTAATGAGCAGCAGCCATACGTTGAGAAGGGTACAACGCTTGTTCCAGCTAGAGCGATTTTTGAAACACTCGATTATAACGTAAGCTGGGATCAAGAAAATCAAATCGTTGTTGCAGAAAAGTATGGCGTACAGCTCGCATTACAAATCGGTAATTCTAATGCCTACGCTAACGGTGTTGAGGTACCATTAACCGTTGCTCCGAAAGTTGTTAAAGGCACTACGTATGTACCGTTACGTTTTATTAGTGAAGCGATTGGTTTTACGGTAGATTGGCATGGCCCTACAAGCGCAGTTTCCTTGACTAAGGTTCCAAGCAAGGGCTACATCTGGAAGGTTGAAAAAGACGGTAATGTTGCATACGTAGCGGGCTCTATTCATGTTGGTGATGCGAAAATGTATCCTCTGCGTGATGAAATTGAGCAAGCATTTGATAGCTCTGATCATCTTGTTGTAGAAATAAATGTGTTGCAGCTACCAGATGAGCAAATTGAGCAAGAATTGACAGCTATCGCTTCTTACAGTGATGGCACGACTTTAAAGGATCATGTATCGGCAGAAACTTATGCACTGGTGCAACGCTTCTTAACGGATATTGGTGCTGATCCAACAGCTTTTGATCCATTTAAGGCTTGGAACGTACAACAGGCCGTCGAAAACATCATGGCTTCAGCCAACGGTTACCAAGCTGGATCAGGTGTTGATCAATATTTCCTAAATCGTGCGCTTTTAGCGGATAAACCGATTCTTGAGCTAGAGTCTTATACTCTTCAGTATAAAGCGTTTGATAGCTATTCTGAGGAATTTCAAGAGGAGCTATTAGCTGCAACATTAAACGCTATTTATGGAATTAATCAAGATAGTGTGGAAGTAGAAGAGTCAGAGGCAAACGTTGTTGATCTAGCTAATCTATGGATTAGTGGTAATGATGAAAACCTGGAATTGTTAACTGCTACATTAGAAAAAGAAGCTCCAGAAATGTATGAAAACCTGATTGTTAAGCGTCATGTTGGCATGATGGAAAAAATCGAAGGCTACCTGAGCAGCGAGAAGAAGGAAACGTATTTTGTTGTCGTGGGATATCTCCATTTACTAGGTAAAGACGGTTTAATTACACAATTAAAAGAAAAAGGTTATACCGTCACTAGAATCTAAAATAGATAGAATGCTAGCCCAGCCGATTCGGCTGGGCATTTTTTATATGAAATAAGCAAAAGCCATTCCATATGTTACAAGGAACGGCTTTTATTGTTCGTTGTTATTGCTATACTTTTGCTCGATTGTGCTGATAAAGTCATTGGTTGTGTTAACAATGTATTTCACTTCGTTAATTGGACGCTCCATTAACAGCCAGCGATGTGCCTCGATCATTAGCTTCTTACTTTCATAATCGGAGCTGTTCTGGTACTTCTGAAAATTAAATAACTCAAAGGGCGTAACGTTTAAAGCATTCATCATCAGCTCTAGCGTAGAAAGGGTTATATTTTCCTTGCCTGATTCAATTTTCGATACGCGCGACTTATTAAATCCTTCTTTATCGTTTTCATTCGCAATACAATCTGCGACTTGCTGCTGAGTCAATCCTTTAACCTTGCGAATCAGCTTCAATTGTTTTCCAATTAATGAGCTTAATTCAGACATTCCATCACCCCTCATCCCTAGCGTATTGGATTTTACACAAAAAAGAGATTCGTGTATAATGAAAAACAGACAACAAGGTTTCATTATAAATAAACATTTGTGTAATTGTATATTAAAATGTTTAAGGGTTATTATGGAAAAATGACTAACAATGAAAAGTGGTGAGGTTGTGCAGGAGTTATATTATGAATTAAGCAAGCGTAAGGAGATGGATTACATTGTCGCAGAAGGGAAAGAGGAGGGCTATCAATTAATCTGGCCTGGAAAAAAGCAAGCAGAGCTCGAAGTAAGCTCGCCGACTGTCAGTAGATTGCGTCCGATAAAGCATGAGAGCATTAACTGGCAAGAAACACGCAACATTTATATAGAAGGGGATAATAAGGAAGTACTTAAGCTGCTTCAAGGTTCTTATCGTAACAGCATTAAGATGATTTATATTGATCCACCGTACAATACAGGCAAGCAATATGTTTATAATGATCGATACGATAGCGACGATTGGTTGTCGATGATGTATGTACGGCTTAAGCTGGCGTACAGCTTGCTAAGCGAGGATGGTGTTATTTTTGTAAGCATTGATGATCGTGAGCAGGCGAATTTGTTTAAGCTGCTAGAGGAGCAGTTCGGCAGAGATAACTTCGTAGCGCATATTGTTTGGCAGAAGAAATATGCTCCTGCGAATGATGCCAACTTAATTTCGGCAACTCATGAGCATATCTTGTTATTCGCGAAGAACAGCAAGGCATGGTCACCAGGGCTTCTGCCACGTACGGCCAAGCAGCAGGCGGCATATAGCAATCCTGATGATGATCACCGTGGAGTTTGGCGACCTAGTGATTTATCTGTGCGATCCTATCATAAGTATGGTGATTATCCAATTGTCGGTCCAACAGGTGAAGTTTTTTACCCACCACCAGGACGAGTGTGGGGCGTTAATAGAGAGCGATATAAGGAGCTTCTTGCAGACGGCAGAATTACATTTGGCAAACATGGCACAAGCAGACCGATGCAGAAGAAATTTCTTTCTGAGGTGAAGCAAGGCATAACACCAGATACTTGGTGGTCAAGGGACAAGGTCGGGGATAATAAAGCTGCACGTTATGAGCTAAAGGAGCTGCTTCCAGAGAATGTTTTCGATACACCTAAGCCTAGCTCTTTAATTACTTATATGATGAAGGTCGCGAATGTCGGTCATGACGATATTGTACTTGACTTCTTCTCGGGTTCAGCGACTACTGCGCATGCGGTGATGGCGCTAAATGCAACAGATCAAGGCAGAAGGAGCTATATTCTTGTTCAGCTACCTGAGCCGATTAAACCATTATCGCACGCAGCTCAGGCTGGTTATGCGAATATCTGTGAGATCGGTAAGGAAAGGATTAGACGTGTAGCGTCCAAAATTAAAGAGGAAAGCGGTGCGAATATCGATTACGGCTATCGTCTATTTCGCCTAGAATCAAGCGGAAGGAGATCAGCTCATACAGCTGATGATTATCTAGTGGAAGCGATGCTGCAGCTGGGTTTACCTCTCACCTTATCATTTGAATGCCACGAAGTGGCGGACACTACAATCTATCAAGCTGGTGGACTGATCGCTTACTTTTCTGACTCATTATGTCACGCAGTTATCATGAGGATTGTGAAGAAGCAGCCACATACATTAGTGCTTGGTGCCACAGCACTTGCAGATCAGAAGAAGAAAGCAGCGCTTGAAACCATCCTTTCCATGCTATCTCCATTAACGAAACTCAAGCTCCTGGATTGAAACCAAGCTAGTTTACACTGAATTTAGTCGTTCGCGTGATGTATTGCTCCCCCTACCAACAGGAATATGCTTTAAAGCTTGAGCTAAACCATACTTTGGCATATTTGCGTATACAGCCTCATACTGACCAGCCTTTATTTGATACATTTCGTGGTATACGGCCACCGCATCATTGCCCTTTAGCTTTTGATTAAAGCTTTGCCATGCTTTCAAATGCTTTTCCATTTTTGCATAAGCAAGAACATCATCCGCAGTTTTCCAATATTGAATCATTACTGTTGTGCGCAGACCGAAGTAGCTTTCAGTCGATAGGAAGCCCAGCTGCTCTTTATTACGATACAGTTCAGTAATCATTCCTGGCATAGCGAGAAATACGGGCAACCATCGGTGTATTGCCCACCGCTTATTAATTCGCATCCCAATAAGAAATACGACTAGATCCTTATCGTTGTCTACTGTATATCTTCCTTGGTAAATTTGTCCAGCCATACTAACCCTCCATTATTCCAAGCTAGATAATTGTTGCAAAGTATGGCTGCACCATTCAATGGCAGCAATCGTTGTACGTTTTCCATAATCAATTGTAATGAGCCAGTACTTTGCGTCTCTTTCTGACGTTGCCATGGGCAAAATAGATTGCTCGATATTGCAATAGGTTTGTAAACGAGCCTCAAGCTTGTTCCTGTAATCCTCAATGATCGCAATTGAGTGCTGCTGTGACTGATGATTACCGAAAAATAATTTCAGCAGCACCTCATTGCGCTCGAGTGGAGGCTGCACAAGGGGCTGTTCTAGCCAGTGCTTGAGAACTGACCAGCCTTTGTCGGTAAGCTCATATTCATGTCGTTCTGGACGCCCTTGCTGGGAGGAGGTTTTAATGGTTGCAAGCTGCTCAGCAACAATCAGCTTTAGCGTAGGATAAATTTGCCCGTAGCTAATTTTCCAAAAGTGATTGAGACTTCGATCAATTAGCTGCTTAATTGCATAGCCGGAGCGACAATTGGTCGTTAATATTCCGAGAATCGCGTAAGTTGTATCATTGTAGTTAGGTTTATTACTCATGTTATGCTATCCCACCTATATCTTTTAGATATATATCTTTTAGATATATGATACTACAGGAAAGAAAAAAATGGAAGATCTTCTCCGTCAATTCATCGTTCTTGTATGAAATCTAGCCGAACAGGGGATGTTACAAACACATTATCGATTATAGGAGTGACATTCATGGCGAGAAGAAGGAGAAGATATATTGTTCCGAATGCAGAAAGCGGGATGCAGGCGTTAAAAGCGCAGGTTATGAAAAATGAAGGGTATGCTGTTGATCCACAGCGTCCCGATGATGTGAAGTATGAAGTAGCTAAGGAGCTCGGGGTGCCGCTAAGTTCACAGGGTAACGGTAATCTTACGACAGAGCAGGCAGGTCACATCGGTGGGAAGATTGGCGGCTCGATGGTTAAGGAAATGATTCGTTTAGCTCAGCAGCAGCTTGCTGACCAAGGACAGCAATAGCAATACATTCATACACTAAAAAACGATACGAGAGGCTATGTAGATCATGTAATCAATGACATGGTCACATAGCACTCACATATCGTTTTTTATTTAAATAAGCTCGGCTCCGACTGTAACGACGGAGGAATGAGTGTCCCCTGGCTGCAGACGCTGAATGCCTTTATTCACATTCATGCCATTAACAGGTGCCATCCATGGCTCAATGCAGAGAAATGGTTTGCCTTCCAGCGCCCATAACACAACGTATTGATAAACCTCATCGAAGCCAACGGAAACCTTAAGTCCGCGTGCTTGATCGATCATATAACAGCTATGCGCTTGTAGCTGCTCGTAGATCGCATTCGATTCCTGCTGCTGTAGATTAAATTGCCCATCCACTACACTATTTGTGATCATATTTTCATATTGCTGTGACGGCACCTCAATCTGTAGTGTCGACTTATCTGCCACATAGAAATAAGGGTGGTAGCCCAAATAGAACGGCATTTCCTTATTATCCAAATTCGTAACATCCGCTTGAATGCGAAGTCCTTGCTCGCTAAGCGTGTAGGTTAGCTGTAGCTTGAATTGAAATGGATAGCGGACAAGCGATTCCTCATTCTGAACGATTTCAAGTGTAATGGAGGCAGCTTGATCATTAGCAGATACATCAATGACTTGAGCAGGCAGATTGCGAGCAAAGCCATGCTGCTTTAACTGATATTGTTTACCCTCATATGTATAGGTTTCGTTTTCCAAGTAGCTGCTGATCGGAAACAGTACAGGATTACCACCACGAATGTTTTTACTAGTGTCGGCTAATGTTTCCTCATCTAAATAAAACACATCTTGCCCTTGGTAAAGAAATTTGCTAATAATTGCACCACGCTGAGGAACGACCTCGAAGTAGGTTTGCTCCGATTCAGAACTTAACACATAGGTTTCAAATACAGCTTGTTTTTTATGCCACGTATACATAGTATGAACCTCCCAGTACAGTTTTTCTCTCTAATAATCCCAATATGAACGTTTATAGCGTAAGTACTACACTTGATCATACCATGATCATCATTACGAAGCATATACAAAAAGCCGCGCCAATTCAAACTTGTAAGTTACGATGGCACGGCCAGTTTTCGATTAATACGTTAATTTTAATTCACTATGTGCTATAAATTACATTGCAGTTAATCCACCATCTGCTACAAACTCTGCACCAGTGGAATAGCTTGATTCATCTGAAGCTAGGAATAGAACAAGGTTTGTAATTTCTTCAGCTTGTGCCATACGTTGCATCGGAATCATTTTAGCAAAGGCTTTGATTTGCTCAACTGCGTCGCCCTCTGTTACCATCGGTGTTTCGATTACGCCAGGATGCACGGAGTTTACACGAATACCGTACTGGGCAAATTCAAGCGCCGCTGCTTTTGTAATACCACGTACAGCGAATTTTGAGTCTGTGTAGCCTGGCGCTCCACCAACTAAACCATTAATCGATGAAATATTAACAATTGAGCCACCGCCAGCCTGCTTCATCGAAGCCAGTACAGCTTTCATACCAAGAAATACGGAAACCTGATTAATATCAATAATTCTACGATATTGTTCTTCGGACATATGCTCGATATTATTGGCAACACTGATGCCAGCGTTGTTAACAAGCACGTTGACGTGTCCAAAGGTCTTTTCAGTTTCAGCTACGACCTTTTCCCAATCGCTTGCACTGGTAACGTCTTGTTTAATAAACAGAGCATTTTCACCAAGCTCTTGTGCAAGTGCTTTTCCAGCAGCTTCATTGATATCCGTAAAAACAACCTTAGCACCCTCAGCAACAAATTTACGTGCATGAGCTTCTCCCATACCACGAGCTCCACCTGTTACAATGGCTACTTTTCCTAATAATCTTGACATATTCATCGGCTCCTTCTCTTATTGTTGATTCAAGATATATGTTGCCCTTATGCCTTAAGTTTAGCAAAATTAACTAAAGAAAAATGTGATTTTAGTTACTTACAACATTTCGCTTTATTGATACCGCTTTCTTGTTTAGACTTCTTTCAGAAAGAGCCGCACAATGAAAGCTAGCATTGCCCAAGCTGTCCGCGAATATAGTTTAGAAGTAGAATACGGAAAGTGGGCGTGAGGAGATGGGCTTTTTTGTCGAGGTTGAAACTGGTGTAAAGCTATATGTTGAGGATGTAAATCCAACAGGGAAGCAGACCATTGTTTTTTTACATGGATGGCCATTAAGTCATAAGCAATTTGAGTATCAATTTAATATTCTCCCTAAGTACGGCGTCAGATGTATTGGTGTGGATTGGCGGGGATTTGGCAAGTCGGATAAACCCTTCAACGGCTATAACATAGACAGATTGGCTGATGACATACGAGCTGTCATCCAAGCATTGGGCTTGAAGGATGCCATATTGCTTGGACATTCAACGGGAGGTGCGATTGCCTTTCACTATATTGCGCGCCATCAGAGCTTTGGCGTAAAAGGACTGGTGCTGCTGGATGCTGCTGTGCCTGTAGGCTTACCACCTGCTGCAGCACAAAATTATATTGATATGACTCTTCAGGATCGGCCGCATATGCTGCAAGTTATTACGAATCAATTTTTTTACCGATACGCAACAGAGCCATTTAAGCAATGGTTTTTTATGTTAGGTTTAGAAGCAGCGGGATGGTCAACCATCGCGATTATGAAAATGCTCAGCACACTGGATCTCAATGCTGATATTAGCGCTGTGAGCGTGCCAACACTTATTCTTCATGGAACTCAAGATCAAGTGGTGCCCTTTTCACAAGCGGAGCAGCTAAGCAAGCAAATGCCAAATGCACAGCTTATTCCTTTGATTAACGGCGGACATGGTGCATTTTGGGAAGACAAGGATATGGTTAATGATACGATTATTAAATGGTTACAGCTATCTCCAAATGAATAAATAGCACATGGCTTCAAGAGGGATGATGTTGCGAGCAATTGCAGCATCATTTTTATTTTAAAATAATAATTGACATACCCATAGGGGGTATAGTAAATTAAACATGTAAGAATGAAATATTGGTAGTTGTCAAAGCTAATAACTAGTAACAGCTGCCTAATTAAGGAGGAAGCATAATGGAACAAGCAACACTTCGTGTACAAGGTATGTCCTGCGGACATTGTGTTAACGCTATTGAAGGTAATGTTGGTCAGCTTAACGGTGTACAATCTGTAAAAGTTGATCTTGCTGGCGGCAAGGTTGACGTTTCATTCGATCAAGCGATCATTAGCTTAGCGCAAATTTCCGAAGCAATCGAAGATCAAGGATACGATATTCTTTAATCTTCCTATGCGTTTTACACGATAATCTGAGATCGTGCTATGCTAATGTAGCACGATCTGTTTTCAGCATTAATACATACCCCTACTGGGTATATTGAATATATCATATGCAAATAGTTAACATAATAAGCCCGAGGTGAAATCAAAGTGAATGATAAAATCGAATTTAATGTAACAGGCATGACCTGCGCAGCTTGTGCTAATCGAATAGAGAAGCGGCTTAACAAATTAGAGGGAGTAGAGACTGCTACGGTTAACCTTGCTTTGGAATCCGCTACGGTGCTCTATGATACGAATCAGCTTACTGCAGAACATATGCAGGATGTTGTGAAGAAGCTCGGATATGGGCTTGAACAGAAACAGGAAGAGGAGCAAGTAGATCATCGTCAGCAAGAGATTATTAAGCAGCAAGGGAAGTTTTTGTTCTCCGCTATACTATCCATACCATTGCTATGGGCGATGGTTAGTCACTTTCAATTTACATCCTTTATATGGATGCCTGATATGCTAATGAATCCATGGGTGCAGCTAGCTTTAGCAACGCCTGTACAATTCATTATTGGTGGACAATTTTATGTAGGGGCGTACAAGGCGCTTAGAAATAAAAGTGCCAATATGGATGTGCTAGTTGCGTTAGGAACATCGGCTGCATACTTCTACAGTTTATATTTAAGTATTGCCTCATTAGGCTCTGAAGCGCATATGGTGGAGCTATATTTTGAGACAAGTTCAGTGCTTATTACGCTAATTATTTTAGGAAAGCTGTTTGAAGCGAAAGCAAAGGGTCGTTCCTCAGAGGCAATTAAGAAGCTTATTGGTTTGCAAGCAAAGCAAGCGACTGTCGTACGTGATGGACAGGAGCTGGTGATTCCGATTGCCGAAGTGCTATCAGGGGATATCGTCTATGTTAAGCCAGGAGAGAAGGTTCCTGTTGATGGAATCATTGTCGAAGGACAATCAGCGCTTGATGAATCCATGATTACCGGTGAAAGCATTCCCGTTGATAAGGGAGTAGGCGATGCTGTTATTGGAGCAACGATCAATAGCAATGGTTTTCTAAAAATTAAGGCAACCAAGGTAGGCAAGGATAGTGCCTTAGCTCAAATTATTAAAGTGGTAGAGGAAGCTCAAGGCTCGAAAGCTCCAATTCAACGTATGGCAGATATCATATCCGGAATATTTGTACCGATTGTTGTAGCTATTGCAGTTGTTACGTTTGTTGTGTGGTACTTCTTTGTTGATGCAGGTCAGTTTGCTGAGGCGCTTGAGAAGTTTATTGCCGTACTCGTTATTGCGTGTCCATGCGCGCTTGGTTTAGCGACACCTACATCGATTATGGCAGGATCTGGTCGTGCTGCTGAATTCGGTATTTTATTTAAAGGTGGAGAATACCTCGAAACAACACAGACAATTGATACGATCATCGTGGATAAAACGGGTACAGTTACGAAAGGTAAGCCATCGTTAACGGATGTGCTGTTAGTGGATGGACAAGATAAGGAGAAGTTTCTTGCGATGGTTGGTGCTGCAGAGCTAGGCTCCGAGCATCCGCTAGCTCAAGCGATTGTGGAAGGTATTAAAGAGCAGGGTATTAAGCTTGATGCTGCAGAAGCAATAGCTGCAATACCTGGCTATGGTATTACTGCAACAGTGCATGGTAAGGAGTTATTAATTGGAACACGTCGGTTAATGGCAGAGCATCACGTTGCAGTTACAGAGCAGATGACAGCTATGGAAGACTTGGAGCAGCAAGGTAAGACAGCGATGCTAGTCGCGATTGATGGACGTTATGCAGGAATGATTGCGGTGGCAGATACGATAAAGGAATCTTCAAGGTCTGCGATTGAAACGCTACATGCGATGGGCTTGGAAGTTGTTATGATTACAGGAGACAATACGAGAACCGCTCAAGCTATAGCACAGCAGGTAGGAATTAAAAAGGTTATCGCTGAGGTGCTGCCTGAAGGCAAAGCGTACGAGGTTAAGGCGTTACAACAACAGGGTAAAAAAGTAGCGATGGTTGGTGATGGCATCAATGATGCACCGGCACTAGCGACTGCCGATATCGGTATGGCAATCGGGACAGGAGCTGATGTAGCAATGGAAGCTGCAGATATTACGTTGATGCGCGGCGATCTTAGAGGCATCGCTGATGCAATAACCATTAGTAGAAAAACGATGGTCAACATTAAGCAAAATCTATTTTGGGCACTTGCCTATAATTGCTTAGGAGTCCCGATTGCTGCAGCTGGTTTACTAGCTCCATGGCTAGCTGGTGCGGCGATGGCATTTAGCTCCGTATCCGTTGTATTGAATGCATTAAGACTTCAGCGGCTTACACTAAATCGTTAATCTAAGAATAGGTAAGTAGAAAGGAGCAGCTAAAGAAATGAACAAAAGTATATTAATATGGGTAGCTTCCGCTGTAGTTTATTTAGGCATAGTTGTCGCTGGTTACAGTGTATATTCCAGTTTTGCACCACAGGGGGAGCAGAGCGAGGAGCATACTAGCGGTGAGGTGCACGCAATGCAGCAAGAGGATTTCCGTGATGGGGTGCCACAAGATGCTCAGCATAGCGCACAAGCTGGCGATCAGCACAATGCACATCAAGGAGAACAACAAGGTACAGAGCACGGTGATCGGTATAGTCCGCAGAATGACCAGCACGACGCACATGGAGACCATCATGCTGTAGAAGCTAGTGAGGTATCAGCGAGCATTAGCTATACTAGCAATCAATTGCAAATTGGTTTGCTTGATCCTAACAATGCTCCACCGCAGCTACAGCTTACTCATGAAAAATATATGCATCTTATCGTTGTAAGTGAAGACCTGAAGCAGTACCTCCATTTGCATCCTACGCAGAAGGAAGATGGCGTATATGTACAGGAGATCGAGCTTGACAATAACAACTACAAAGCGTTTGTTGATATTAAGCCGCAAGGTCTTAGCTACGCTGTTAAGCCGCTTGAATTGAATATTTCTAATGGTACAATGACTGGGCAAGAGCAAGCACATCAGCACGAACACACGTTGACTGCTGATGGTGAGCTAAACAAATTGGTTAACGGCATAGCTGTGGAGATTAATGACGGTACCTTTAAAGCTAACGAGAATGTAACGCTTGATTTTAAGATACAGGATGCTATACCAGAGCCTTACCTTGGCGCGCTTGGGCATGTTGTCATTTTGGATGAAGGCGCTGAAAATTTCATCCACGTACATCCAATCGGTGATGATGTCACTACTTTCTCCACTACATTCCAAGAGCCAGGTCTGTACAAACTGTGGGCAGAGTTCCAATTTAATGGTACGGTCAATGTCTATCCTTTCATCATAGAGGTTCAATGACGATTAAATTCTGTTAAGATGTAAATAGTATTAACAGGCTTAAGCAATCGTTCATATAGAGAGGAAGGTTGGGATGGACAAGGAAACTGCAGTTGGGATCGGGTGGAATTGGCTGCATAGCTATGCACAATTGTCAGATAAGCTATATCATTTACAGCAGCCTACACCCGTTCAGGACCCTGAGCTGGTCGTACTGAATGAATCGCTAGCTGCTCAGCTTGGTCTTGATATTCAAGCGCTAGAAAAGCATGGGGCGAGTATATTAGGTGGAAATGAGCAGGCAGAAGGCAGCTTGCCACTAGCTCAAGCTTATGCAGGACATCAGTTTGGACATTTCACTATGCTGGGCGACGGACGTGCGTTGCTGCTTGGTGAGCATGCGACGCCAAGTGGTCAGGTCGTTGATATCCAGCTAAAAGGCTCTGGAAGAACGCCATATTCCCGTGGTGGTGATGGACGTGCTGCTCTTGGGCCAATGCTGCGTGAATATATTATTAGTGAAGCTTTACATGGGCTTGGCATACCGACAACACGCAGTCTTGCTGTAGTGGAGACAGGTGAAACGGTACAACGTGAGAAGGCATTGCCAGGTGCGATTTTAACAAGGGTAGCCGATAGTCATATTCGTGTCGGTACGTTTCAGTATGCGGCCAACTGGGGCGGCGTAGATGTGCTGGAGCAGCTAGTCGATTATACAGTGAAGCGTCACTATCCTGAGATCGCTAGCTCTGATAATAAGGCTCTTGATCTACTGCGTGCAGTAATCGATAAGCAGTCGAAGCTTATTGCACAGTGGCAGCTAGTCGGCTTTATACACGGGGTAATGAATACAGATAATATGGCGATTAGCGGGCAATCGATTGACTTTGGTCCGTGTGCGTTTATGAATCGCTACGACCCTAATACGGTGTTTAGCTCGATTGATACGGCTGGACGCTATGCTTATCGCAATCAACCGCAAATTGCTGCGTGGAACTTAGCTAGGTTGGCAGAAGCGCTGCTGCCGCTTATCGATGCAGATTCTACACGAGGTATTGAGCTTGCAGAGGAAGCATTGACAGAGTTCGGAGCTTCCTATCGGAAAAACTGGCTTGCAGGAATGCGCAAGAAGCTAGGATTAGTCGATGACAATGAACAAGCTGAAGAGCTTATCTTCGATTTGCTAGAGATGCTGGAGCAGGCTGGAGCGGATTATACGAATACATTTCGCCAGTTAACGCAGCAGGCGCTAGATCAGATGCAGGAGCAGAAGTCACAAGCCCAGTCACATGAGGGGCTAGAGGGTCAGCCGAAGCAACAGGCAGAAGCCCAGTCAATTGAGGAACCACAGGAGCTCAGCCAGCAGCATTGTGGAGCATCGGCCTTAGAACGTCAGTCCAATTGGTCATCCTGGCAAGAGCGATGGCAGCAGCTACGAGTTAACGGGTCGGTATCGCTTCAGCAATCGGCGCTCATGATGAAAGAGAGCAATCCTAATCTTATTGCCCGTAATCATATTGTAGAACAGGTTATTGCATCTGCTGTGGAAGAAGCTAATTACGAGCCCTTAGAGCAATTTGTCGCAGCTTTACGTGAACCGTATGCTTACTCCGATGCGCAGCTCACCTATGTACAGCCGCCGGCAGAGCAAGTTGATCAATCGTATGTGACATATTGCGGAACATAGTTTGAATAAATTTTCAAATATATACAAGTAAGTATAAGTTGCAGCATTTCTGAGCCATGTGCGTATTTCGCACAAGGCTTTTTTATTGTGTATAAATTGCCCATAACTACCATAAACCATTTTGTATGGAAGAGGAGGAGAGTTGTGAATAACTAATCGTAATATATACAATCGTGAGCACAATAATTAGTGAGGAGCAACGACAAGTGAAGCTAGCCAATTATCGCAACGTCCTTCATCACTTACCGCCTATTATGACCTTGAACAAGAAACAATTACTGATTGATGAGCTGCATGTAACAGACGTTTCCTCACTTAAGCTGTATTATGCTCCACACAATGACGTTGTCTATAGCGATGCTAAGCTGCTTATCGTCGGCTTAACGCCTGGGTTTCAGCAAATGCGACTTGCTCTTGCAGCAGCGCAAGCTGCGATTTGGGAAGGAGAGGACGATACGACTGCATGTTATCGAGCGAAGCAGAAAGCACGTTTTGCTGGCTCCATGCGAATCAATCTCATTGGCATGATGAATGAATTAGGCATTCAGCACTGGCTTAGACTTGCAAGCTCTGAAGAGCTGTTTGAGCAGTATGCAGCTTGGCTGCATAGCACATCAATGATCCGCTACCCCGCATTTATTAATGGGCGCAATTATAGTGGCACGCAGCCGGATCTAATGAACATCGAAGCTATCCGCATGTACGCATATGAACATATGGAAGAGCAGGTTACATTGTTTCCGCACATACCGATCATCCCACTTGGTCGGAAAGTAGAAGCCATTATGAGAATGCTTGTTGAACGAGAGATTGTTGATGAAGCTAGAGTGCTATGGGGATTTCCACATCCTTCAGGGGCTAACGGTCATCGGCATCAACAATTTGCGGAGAAAAAATTCAGCATGATGCAGCAAATAAAGCGATGGTAATCCAACTGACCAATGGACAACCCTTTATAACCTATCCATAATATGTATTGAAATGCTATTCATTATCTTGTATAGTTTTTCTGAATTGTGACTGAGCTAAAGGGAGAAAACGTATACAATGAAGCTTTCGTTAAGACTTCTTATTCTAGGTTTGGCCTTGCTTACTGTCGTGTTGACGTTATTAGGCAGTACGTTATCTGGTTACTTTATGAATAAGCAAAATTTAATAGATAACACGCTGGAAACGAATCGAGTGTATGCGCAAAAGCTTGCCTCTACAACTGACTTGTTCTTTCGCATGACGTTACAAACGTTAGAGCAAAGTTCACTAGTTGTGGCAAATTGGATGGCAGAGCCGGAGGGAGTCGATCATTTGTCTCAACTCATGGCTGAAGCTAATCGCTTGCGCTTACAGACGGATACATTGAATTCCATTATTATTGCAAGTGCTGAAGGAGAGGTAGTGGCAACCTCCCCACAGTCGCTTGATTTGTTAGGCCGAATACTAACTACTGAAGGTGGTCAGCAGGCACTGCGCGAGCGACGACCGATTATTAGTGAGCCGTATATGTCGATCACTGATCGTTTGATTATCTTTATTTCCCATCCGGTATTCGCACAGGACGGTACATACTTAGGCTTTGTCGGCGGTTCATTATACTTAAGAGAACAGAATTTCTTAAGGGATTTATTGGGCGATCATTTTTACGATGATGGCTCCTACGTGTATGTTGTAGATCCACAGGGCTATATCATTTACCATAACGACACAGAGCGAATTAGTGATCAAGTAACTGACAATCCAGTTGTGCAGAAGCTAATGAATCAGCATAGTGGTGCAGAGCGAGTGATCAATACGAAAGGGATTGATATGCTTGCTGGATACGCATATGTACCGACAGCAAGCTGGGGCATTGTTGTCCAGCGGCCAACTGAGGCAGCCCTTCAACCGAATGAAAAAATGATCAAGCAAATGTTTATCCAAACGATACCGATTCTTTTAGTGGCTGTACTTATTATTTTCATTGTTTCTCATTTTATTGCTTCACCTCTGCAAAAGCTGGCCCTTCTTACACAAGCAAGCACCAAAAATAATCAGCAGCATCCATTCGATGGTGTTAAAGCTTGGTATTATGAAGCGATTCAGCTGAAGCGGGTGTTAACGAAAAGCTTAGATTTTTGGCATGATAAGGTTGATCATATTACGCAGCAATCTCATACCGATCCGTTAACGAAGCTTACGAACCGTCGCACGATGGATATGCTCATTAATCAATGGATGATGGAGAAGAAGAGCTTTGCTTTAATTATTGTGGATATAGATCATTTCAAAAGAATTAATGATACGTATGGGCATGGCGCTGGTGATCAAGTGCTAGTTTACTTAGCCAATAAAATGAAGAGTGCAGTTGTCGCTGAAAAGGGCGTATGCTGTCGCTATGGTGGCGAGGAGTTTGTTGTACTGCTGCCTGACTACAATCGCCAACAAGCGTTAGGGGTCGCAGAGCGTTTGCGCTTAAGTGTAAGTGAAGCAGCGAGCCCTTGCGGAGACTTTATTACGATCTCTGCTGGAGTAGCCGATTCCCATGAAACGGTGGAGGCTAGTGTACTATTTGATTTGGCAGATCAGCGACTGTATGAAGCGAAGCGGGGCGGTCGTAATCGCTGCGTATAAAATTTCCACTCATAGTTAGTGTCCTTTGAGAGATACTGTCTAATGAGGTGATAATAATGGCTAAAGCAGGGATGAGAAGACCAGACCCGAAAGAACCACATGGCACAGAAAGCAATCATAAAATGCATATGCCGAAAAATGATATTCCACCAGTTCCTGAAATTCAAGGCAAGGCAAAAAACAAGTAAGCAGACAAAAAAAAAACAGCGCTATGGAATGATTTCCAATAGCGCTGTTTTGCTTTAATAGGTGCGCCCCGCACGGAGCTATCTTATCTTATATACAGGATAATGGCTGTTATCTGTTAAACAAATCAAACACATTGCCAATACCGCCTTCACCGCGCGACTTACCGCCTCCACCTTGAATAGAAGGAGCAGCAGCAAATACACGACTAGCTAAGCGACTGAACGGCAACGATTGAATCCATACTGTACCAGGACCTGTTAGTGAGGCAAAAAACAATCCTTCACCGCCGAACAATGCTGTTTTAATACCACCAACCGCTTTGATGTCGTATGTAACCTCTTGGGTCATCGCAACAAGACACCCTGTATCAACACGAAGCGTTTCTCCTGGCTGAAGCTGACGCTCAATAATCGTACCGCCGGCATGAACGAAAGCTAGTCCATCGCCTTCGAGCTTTTGCATAATAAAGCCCTCACCGCCGAAGAAGCCAACCCCAATTTTACGTTGAAATTCGATGCCAACGCTAACTCCTTTCGCTGCCGCTAAAAAGGCGTCCTTCTGACAAATGATTTTTCCACGATGCTGGCTCAAATCCATCGGAATAATTTTACCCGGATATGGCGAAGCAAAATATACACGTTGCTTCTGGTATCCCTCGTTAGTGAACATCGTCATAAATAGACTTTCACCTGTTAACAATCGTTTACCAGCGCCGAGCATTTTGCCAAGAAAGCCTGAATCGCCTTGACCAGAGCCATCTCCCATAATCGTTTCCATCTTAATGCCTTCATCAAGCATCATTAAACTTCCAGCCTCTGCGATCACTGTTTCTCCTGGATCAAGCTCAACCTCAACAAACTGCATATCGTCACCAAACAGCTTGTAATCAATTTCGTGATTATTCATGAATTAGCCTCCCTAATTAGCATTAGCATCATAGCAGTCGAATCTGGGATGAACGTTGTCTTTCCTCATATCTAGGCTAATTCTAACAGATTGTTGAATTCTATGTAAACCGGCTTGAGCTTTCATAGGAGCGCAAACCACCCGTCACATAAAATCAAGACCGCTGGTAATACTATCACCATCATCCATATGATGGTGGATGCTACATATCGGAGCAAAGCAAACAGGAGGTTAAGAGCTTGAGTACAGAAAACTATAATAATGAGCAGATATTGACGAATCAACAGGGACATCCCGTAACAAACAATCAAAATGTCCGCACGATTAATGATCGTGGTCCGATGACGCTGGAAAACTACGATTTTTTAGAGAAAATTAGTCACTTTGACCGTGAACGTATTCCAGAGCGCGTTGTGCATGCACGTGGAGCGGGTGCACACGGCTACTTTCAATCCTACGGCACAGTAGATGGCAAGCCTATTTCACAGTATACAAGAGCGAAGGTTTTCACGAACACAGAGGTGCAAACACCTGTATTTGTACGCTTTTCTACAGTTGTCCACGGTGGTCATTCTCCTGAAACATTGCGTGACCCACGTGGCTTTGCGATTAAATTTTACACAGAGGATGGAAACTGGGACCTAGTAGGGAACAATCTAAAAATTTTCTTTATTCGTGATCCACTGAAATTCCCGGATATGGTGCATTCCTTTAAGCCTGATCCCGTTACGAATGTGTCCAATCCTGAGCGAATGTTTGATTTTCTATCGAAAACACCTGAAGCGACCCATATGCTGACGTTTTTATTTTCGCCATGGGGCATTCCAGCCAACTATCGACAAATGCAGGGCTCCGGCGTGCACGCTTATCGCTGGGTCAATGCCGAAGGTAAATCTGTGCTAGTTAAATATCACTGGGAGCCGCTGCAAGGCATTCGCAACTTATTGCAAAAGCAAGCTGATGAAATTCAAAAGCTAAGCTACGACCATGCAACGCTTGATTTATATGAAGCAATTGAACGTGGCGATTATCCAGAGTGGGAGCTCTATGTACAAATTATCGAGGATCACGATCATCCAGAGCTTGATTTTGATCCACTAGATCCGACAAAGCTGTGGTATAAGGACCAATTCCCATGGCATAAGGTAGGCAAGATGGTGTTAAACAAAAATCCTGAAAATTACTTTGCAGAAGTGGAGCAGGCTGCATTTGGTACTGGTGTGCTAGTAGATGGATTAGATTTCTCGGATGACAAGCTGCTTCTAGGAAGAACATTCTCGTACTCCGATACACAGCGCCATCGTGTCGGTACGAACTACCTACAGCTACCAATCAATGCCCCTAAGAAGCGAGTAGCTACCAATCAGGAAGGGGGACAGATGGATTTTCGTACTGATTTCGGGAAGGATAAAAATCCTCATGTAAACTACGAGCCATCACGACTTGGCGGCCTTAAGGAAGCGGAAAATGGCGGTAAGGAATTTACACCGTATGTAGAAGGTAATCTCGTGAGACAGACCATTTCCCGAGAGAACAACTTTGCCCAAGCCGGTGAAACGTACCGCAGATTCAGCGACTGGGAGCGCGACGAATTAATTTCTAATTTAGTTGCGAATCTAGCGCTTTGTCACAAGGACATCCAAGAAGCACATATCGCTAATTTTACTGCTGCGGATCCTGAGTATGGACGTCGAATTCGCGAAGGATTAGAGAAGATGGGGCAACAGCCATCGAAAGAGGAAGCAGCTGTGCATGAAGCAATGGAGTTAGGGATACCTTCCGATCCGTATTAATAAAGTTGACATAACGATACACAAGGGAAATGCCTATTGAATACGATATGCTATCGAGAAAGTGAGGGTGATAGCTATGTCGGAGGCATTTCCTATTGCAACAAGAACGTTAACAGTAAATGCTGGTGAGGATAAGGTGATTCATTATCCTGAAGTTATTGGCTTGCAGGATAAGGGGTGGCAAGCAACCGTTAATGCGTTAATTGCAAAGCAGACACAAGCGTTAATCGATCAACAGGTTGGAGATGATCCATCAAACGTTACTACATTGATTGGTGAATATGAGCTGAAGAACAATCAGCGTAATATTTTTAGCTTGCTGCAAAGCAATTATATTTATCGCTATCAAGCGGCACATGGGATGACGATTATTGGCTCGTTAACCTTTGATATGGATAAGAAAAAAGTGTATACATTAAAGGAGTTATTTAAGCCTGACAGTGACTATGTGGGCAGATTGTCAGCGATTGTAGCGGAGCAGATTAAAGCACGAGATATTCCTGTGCTGGAGCCATTTACGAGCATCTCACCTGATCAAGAGTTTTATGTCGCTGATAAAACATTGGTGCTTTATTATCAGCTGTATGATTTAGCGCCGTATGTATATGGTATTGTTTATTTCCCAATATCGATCTATGACATCAGCGACATGATTAACGAGGATGGTCCACTTGCTGTATTAATGTAGTGAATAGAAAAATGCCCAAGGCAGCTGTTAAATCAGCTATCTTAGGCATTTTTTTATTTTATATAGACCCGACAAGCTTTTACTGTCATGTCATGCATTATGGCAAAACATTGCCTGCTGCGCGGTAAATGCTATACCATTCCTCACGCGTTAAGACGATCTCGCTTGCTTTGCAGCAATCTGCTAAGCGTGACACATTCATCGTGCCTGTAACCGGCTGCATGTTGGCAGGGTGACGAAGCAGCCAAGCGATGGCAATCGTCGTATTACTTACACCGTACTTCTCTGCAACGACATTAATTTGGGCATTAAGCTCAGGGAATTTGTCATTGTCAAGAAACACCCCTTCAAAGAAGCCGTATTGGAATGGTGACCATGGCTGAATCGTAATATCGTTTAGACGACAGAAGTCTAGCACGCTACCATCACGATTAACAGCAGACGCATTTTCCATATTTACATTAAAGCCTTGAGAAATCATTGTCGAATTCGTAATGCTTAGCTGAAGCTGATTGGCCACAATTGGCTGCTTAACATATTTTTGCAGCAATTGAATTTGCATCGGATTTTGATTGGAAACGCCAAAGTGACGTACCTTACCGGAGCTTTCAAGCTGCTCGAACGCTTCAGCAACCTCTTCTGGCTCGACAAGCGTATCGGGACGGTGGAGAAGCAGCACATCTAAGTAATCTGTGCGCAGACGTTGCAGGATACCATCAACCGATTGCAAAATATGCTCTTTAGAGAAATCAAACATTCCTTGGCGAATGCCGCATTTGGATTGAAGAATAATATTTTCGCGTACGTTAGCACTCATATGTATTGCATCAGCGAAAATCGACTCGCATTCTCCGCCGCCATAAATATCGGCATGATCGAAAAAGTTCGCTCCTAGCTCTAGCGCTGATTGAACAAAATGCTCTGCCTCGTTCTTCTCTAAAGAATTGATGCGCATACAGCCAACAGCTATAACTGGAACCTCGAGAGCTGACGTGCCAAGTTTAATATTTCTCATCATGAATACCTCCATTGATCGTTTAAGTTAGCAGTTCCTATTAGGACTCTTAGTTATAATAACCCATACTGCCGCTTGAGGTTAAGACTATTAATCGACTTCATATGACGAATTCTGCATATTGCCATAAGCGTATGCTATTTTAGTAATAACCATAAACATGGGCTTAGTATGTGTGATACATATCTGTTAACCGTTGATGACTTTCACAATTACCTGTCTAGTTCGCGGGCCGTCAAATTCACATAAATAGATGCCTTGCCATATTCCTAGCACAAGCTTTCCTCCATGAATAATGACATTGGCGCTTGAACCAGTTGTAATCGCTTTAAGATGAGCTGCGGTATTCCCTTCCGCATGGCGATCCAGCTCATGATGCCAAGGATATTGCTCGTCTAATCTTCTCAATACATCACGTACAACGTCAGGATCTGCATTCTCGTTGATCGTAATACCTGCTGTCGTATGCGGACAGTAGATCAATACCTGACCTTCATTCACGCCAGTCGATTGTACATACTGCACTACCTTATTCGTTATATCAATCATCTCATCACGTCGTTGTGTAGAAATGGTCAAAGTATGCATCATTGCCATCAATCATCACTCCGTTCTTGTTTTCGAAAATGAATCAACAATATCTGTAATAAGGCTAGACATAAGATTATTCCCCATAATTACTTCGCTAGAAGCTACACCTAGATATTGTTCGATAGGGTAGCCCTCAATAGCTGCTGCATTAATGATAACGGCCCTCCTCTAATACAAGCGGTAATAGATACAGTATAGCACATTTCGATATGATAACTTCCATATTTTACACACTGGAGCAAACCAATGACGCGGCATACAGATCTTAATGGAGAGTGATTATCCAAAATGAAAAAAGCAAGTAAACCTATTGAAGAGCAGTCCGAGACGGTTATATATTTGCGTCAATTAGAGCATGAAAAGCTAAAGCTATCTCGTGAACTGCATGATACTGCGCTGCAGGAGCAAATCATTGCGTTAAGAGAAATGGATTTGATACTTACTGAACCAGAGCTTCAGCAGAGGCTAGAGCTGAAAAGTCGGTTAATACGCGTCCGTGAGCAGCAGGCGAATAGCATTTACATACTGCGTAATTTCTGTCAAACCCATTACGTACCTCGTCTTGGGGATGGAGAGCTGCGTCATCATATTCAGTTTCTGCTCGATCATTTGCAAATTAGAACGAATATCGAGGTCGTATACCTTAATACATGGAGAGATAGCTTAGAGGGAGAACGAGCGTTACATACCTATCGCATTATTCAAGAGCTGCTGCACAATACGGAGAAGCACGCTAATGCTACTAAGGTAGAGCTTATTATGGAGCAGGAGGAAGAGCATCTGCATATAGATTATACCGATGACGGGGTAGGATGGGATGGCACAGACATTCCAATGGGCAAGCTGGGCATGAAAGGGATCTATAGTAGAGCAGAATTTTTACAAGCGAAGATTAACATCGTTAGCTCAAAGCAAGCTGGTGGATTTCAATGCAGTATTCAATTTCCGTTTAAAGGTGCTTAATGTCATAGCTATATGGAATTAGCAAAAGAGGCACCATGGTGTGTGCCTCTTTTGCGTTTGGAGCTAATTATAGGAAAGCAGCTTTTTCCGATAATCGCTAGGAGATACTCCGTTATACTTTTTAAACACACGACTAAAGTAAAAGCTATCATGATAGCCTACTAGCTCGGCAACCTGTGCCACAGTATAATGCTGTGCGCGCAGCAGCTCACGAGAACGTTTCATGCGGAAGTTAGTTAAGTAGTGATTCGGCGTCATGCCTGTATAGCGTTCAAACAAATAAGCGAAGCGTCTACGCTCGACACCGATATGTTGTGAAATCTGTGTCACTGAAATCGGCTTATTGTAGCTTTCATGCATATATTGTACAGCTTGCAGCATAAGCTCCGTCTTAGTAGTTGTAGTTTGCTGCTGAACGGCATGTAGCGCATGACGAATTAATTGGTAGAAGTCAGATTTGGCTTGCAGCTTAGTGTATGGAGTTGCTTGCTCATAGCGCTTCACAAGAGCGGTAAGCTGTTGATTCACGTTGATATTGCAGCCAGTATGCATCACAAAATTTTGTGAGTAGAGTGGATATTGCTCCTGCTCATCATTAGCTACACGATAGTTAACAACGGTATAGTTCCACGGCTCGTCACCGATGACATGAATGGTAAGCTTCATTTTTGCCGAGGCATGTAAGATGACCCCTTGCTCAAGCTTATAGTGTGCACCGTCAATCGTAATATATGCTGCTCCGCTAAGCGTAAATACAAGTCCACTACTATCTATAGAAGTATGTCCATAGGAGCTGCCTTGCTGTGCCGAAATCGCATATGTATAGGCTTCGACAAAATGCACGGGCGCTTCTGAAAAATAATCTACAAGCTGATTGATATGAACGTTCATATGCTCACCTCGAATTTCATAAAATCCATCATTAATTAATATTGATAATCATTATCAATAGAATTCTATCAAACTAATGATATCTTGTACATGGACAAATTACCAATTTCACAAGCGTAAATCGCGATAATTCAGTATTATATGAACTACTATGCAGGACAAATGTCCATCTGATGGCAGATACAATGAATTGTGAGTTAAAAAAACCGCCGTTTACCGATTGACGGTATAGACGGCGGTAACTGCTGCGATTATCTCGTTTCAATTTTCGATTTTCTGTACAGCATAGTTCCTAGCGCATAAGCTACAACTCCCCATATTGTGACAATCATTAATCCAAACCAGAATTTACTGGTGAGAAAGCCGCTAGCGTAAACCATACCATCTCTTAATGCATCTACAAAATAGGTGAGAGGCAATATTGCGCTAACCGGGACAAGCCAATCTGGGAATCCGCTCGTTGGGAAAAAGATGCCGCTCAAAAAGATCATCAAGAAGCTTGCGATATTTGAGATCCCCATATAGGCCTCTAATGTTTTACTAAAGGAGGAGATGAGATAACCAAGCGCGTTAAACGCGAGCACTCCGATAATAAACGCTACAATAAGCGTTGGAATATCGATATTGAGCGTAGCCCCGAAGCCAAATACTCCGATTAAACTTAGCAATACAATTTGTACGATAGCCAGTAGTATTCTTACAAGCAACGCCGCTGCAGCATTTAAGCCTAAGCGAACAGGAGTCATCTTTAATCTCCGCAGTAAGCCTGTTTTTCGCATTTCTACCATTTCGATCATGCCAAACAGACCGCCTTGCGCAATCGCCATCGCAATCATGCCTGTTAGTAGGAAATCTTTGTAGTTAATTGTATGGCCTGCGCTGGATATGGCCTGGGACTCCACCACGAAGGTAGGCTCCACGCCGATGACCGCCCAGTTTGCTTGCACAATAAATTCATTAATAATGCCTTTTATGCCTTGAATCGTTGCACTGGATTCATTTTCTTGATTATAGATAAGCTTTAGTTCGTTTCCATTTGAAGCATTCGGTAGAAGTATTGCGGCATCGATATCATCGCTTAATATCCATTCATTAGCTTGCTCTATGGATACTGGCTCCTCTGAATTCCATTCAAACATCGGAATACTGCTCAGCTGATCTGCCATTTGCGTGCTCATTTCGGAGTGCTCTACATCCACAAGCGCTACTTTTGCTTTAAATTCATTACTGCCCCCAGCGAAAATAACCATAAAAATGACCATTAAAATAATAGGGAAAAAGATATTCCAAAACCAAACCTGCTTCTCACGAAACATGCTTTTTAGATTAACCGAAAATAATTTCATAAACTGAGTAAACATCAGATTAATCCCTCCATTCCTTCCCAGTGAAGTGAATAAACACATCCTCTAAACTCTTTTCTCGAATAGCCACCTGCTCAACACGTAACCCGTTGTCCTGCGTAAAGCCAAACAATTTATATAGTGTTTCCTCTGGTTGGATTGTCCATATATGCAGAGTGCTACCTTCTAGCTTTGTATTTACTACAGTTGGCTCCTGACTAATATATTGCTTTGCTGTCCTAGCAGAGGCTTCACCATCGACGAAGGATAGTCTAACCTCTCGCTCATTGGAAAGCTGCTCAATCAGGTTGGCAGTTGTATCGATTGCGACGATTAGCCCTTGATCAACGATGCAAACACGATCACTTAATACTTCCGCTTCCTCCATATAGTGCGTCGTTAATATCGTTGTTTTTCCTGATTCCTTCCACTTGAGAATAATATCCCATATATTGCGTCTTGCCTGAGGATCTAGTCCTGTTGTCGGCTCATCAAGGAAGATGATTTGAGGATTGCTGATGATTGCCAGCCCAATCGCAAGTCGCTGACGCTGACCTCCAGATAGTGATTTCACTCGTTTGTTCCGATGCTCGGTTAAATTAATCATCTCTAGTACCTCTGCAACCTCTTTAGGATTAGGATAAAAGGAAGCAAACAAATCTAAATTCTCCTCGATCGTTAAAAGCTCATACATCGCACTCGACTGCGGCTGGATGCCGATCTTTATTTTAATTTGCTCGCGATGTTTCTCCCACGTCAGTCCATCAATGTCGATAGCTCCGTTATCAGGCGGCAGCAAACCTTCAATCATCTCCAAGGTTGTTGTTTTTCCAGCGCCGTTAGGACCAATAATCGTAAATACTTCACCAGCCTTTACAGAAAAGCTGATATTCTTCACGGCTTGAACTGCTCCAAAGCTTTTGGACAATCCCGTAACCTCAAGCAAAGCCATATCCTCATCTCCTCGTTCCACTCATTTTCTATTTGTATATTAACATTTACTGGTTATTTCCTTGCACCGTCTACAGCATGCATTTAACTCCTCCTCTGGACGGAGTTTGTATAACGTCAATAACCCTGCACGGAATGACCATGCAGGGTTATTGTTTAGTGATATTGAATTATACGAATTGTTGTTCAGCAGCTTTAATGGCTGAAGTGATCATACTATAAGCCTCGTCGATAATACGTTGATCCTCAGGGACGACATTAGTTAGCGGCTTGCGTACTCCACCGACGGTTACGCCTTGTTTCTGTAGGATGGCCTTCATGATGGCATAGAGATTGCCATGGCCTTCGCACATTTTATAAATAATGTTGCAGATGTCATTCTGTACAGCAAGTGCTGCCTGCATCTTTCCTTCATGATAGAGGCGATAAGCGGATAGGAATAGCTCTGGCATAACGGCATATGTACCACCGATACCGCCGCCTGCGCCCATAGCAAGTCCAGAAATAAATTGCTCGTCAGGACCATTAAAGACGATGAAGTCTTGCCCGCCCTCATATTTCCACATTTGAATATCCTGAGTTGCAGGTGAAGAGTTTTTTACACCGATGACACGTGGATTTTTGCGCATTTCCTTAAGGATAGGTAAGGTTAATGCAACACCCGCAAGCTGAGGGATATTGTAAATGATAAAGTCGGTATTCGGTGCCGCAGCTGAAATATCATTCCAATACTCTGCAATGCCATGTGCCGGCAATCTAAAGTATATCGGTGGAATGGCTGCAATTGCATCAACCTTTAAGCTTTCAGCATGCTTCGCCAGCTCTTGACTGTCCCTCGTATTGTTACAAGCGACATGGGCAATGATAGTTATTTTCCCCTTAGCTACAGCCATCACATTTTCAAGCACTAATTTACGCTCTTCGACGCCCTGATAGATACACTCTCCCGAGGATCCTCCAACATATAAGCCCTGTACACCTTTATCAATTAAATGGCTGGTCAGATTACGTGTGCGTTCTGGACTTATTTCGCCATGATCATCATAACAAGCATAGAATGCCGGTATAACCCCTTGATATTTTTCGAAGTTCATCATTTTCTCTCCTTTAAGTTCAGTATGCAACTTTAAATACAATTTTATCGACATCGGCCAGCTCATCTACTGCAAGCCCTGGCATATGTGCCTCTCCAGGATAAAGCAGCATAAATGTCTGTTCACGTAACATTACGGTATGATCGGCTTCCCCTTCATAGAAAGCAATATCATCGTCCGGACGATCCTCGACTTTAGTTAAAATATCCAAAGGAGCGAGTGCTATACCTTCGTGACCGCTAACAATCACTTGAATATCGATATATCGCTGGTGTGACTCGAATTTTTTATCGTTATTGCTCGCAGTATATTGCATACGATTCATAAAAAGCTTGTCACCATTAATGTCAGTGCGACCGGAAGGCAACGCCATAAGATCATTGGTCAGCATAAAGTCGATCGCTTGATCTAAAAGAGGGGATAAGCCGCGATAATTTCGTAGGTTAGCTAGGTGATCTGTAATCATGAATTTTTCCTCCAATTCCAATATTCAAAAGTAGTGTAACACGCTTTCACCTTGAAATTTAAGGAAGATACAGACTATAATTAGCACAATTCGCTCATAAAATAATTGTTATGTTGAGGTGAGAACGATGGAAATTCCAAATGCACTATATTCTTCAATGCGGTTTAACTTTCTGTACGTCGATCGTTATATTTTCCAAGAAAATTGGTTTTACCCGGAAAGCTATATTCCGTACTGCATGCTTCGTTACATGACGAAAGGAACGGCAATTTTTATTATCGACGGAGAAAGAATTACTGTTTCTGCTGGTGATGTGGCTTATATTCCCGAGGGCTGCAGGCTGGAGTGTCACGGTGCAAGTGATTTCATTGAGTTTATTTCGATTCGGTTTACGACAACGACCCGCCTTAATAATCATGATTTTCTGTCTGAGTTTTTCCATATTCCACTCTTAACAAAAAATGTCGGAGCGGCATTGTTTGAATATTTTACTGAGATCTATCACAATGCAACGAGTAAACAAAATAGTCGATTATTTCGAATCCGTGGAAATTTAGAGCTAATATTGGCGACTCTAGTCGATCTAGCTGAGGATGTCTCGCTAGAGAAAATTGAAAAACCGGAGGCGAATTTTACGATAGAGAGCATTCGGAAGCGGGAGAAGATCAGTAGCACAATTAAACGTGATTCACGCATTCAAGTGGTCGTTGATTATTTAATTAGTCATCCCGAAGAATCCTTTGATTCAGAATTTTTAAGTAAAATGGCGGATATAAGTCCCTCTACTTTACGCAGGCTCTTTAAGGAGCATACCGGAAAATCACCGAGAGATTTCGTCAAGGATTTACGTATGATGCTAGCTGCGCGAATGCTGCTTACTTCCAACAAACGTATTTCCGACATTGCTTACGAGATAGGAATTGAAGACATAAACTACTTCTCCCGAATGTTTAAAGACGTATTCGGTATAACACCGCGAAAATATCGAATGAATTCACGTGAGTAAATGACTAATAATATTGGAGTTTACGTTCATTGTTTGAGCGTTTTATGCTAATAATAAGTAATTTGTAATCTATAATTAAATTTTCCTGACCTTTATAATGAGGGTGTGCTCAAGAGAGCGAATCTTCAGAAAAAGGGAAGGAGCAATGCAGATGTATAGTGTTAAAAGGGTGGTATCAAGTATTGTTACTGTTTTTATGCTAACTGCAATCTTAGCAGGCTGTGCTTCATCAACCGGTAATTCTGGGACAACAACGACTCAAACTCCAAGTGAAAATCAAACGGCAACCAATGATCAACAAGGTAATTCTTCATCAGAACCACAAGAGTTAAAAGGGGAGCTTACATTCTGGCATTCATTCACACAGGGGCCAAGGATGGAGAAAATTCAAGCGATCGCCGACTCATTTATGCAAGATAACCCAGGAGTAAGCATTAAAATAGAGACGTTCTCTTGGGCAGACTTCTATACGAAATGGACAACAGGCTTACCTTCCGGTAACGTACCAGACATAAGCAGTGCACTATCCGCTCAAGTCGTAGAGCTAATCGATAACGATGCGATTGTTCCTCTGAATGATTTAGTAGAAAGAATAGGTCAAGATAAGTTTTATGAGAAAGCATTAGCTGAGATGACCTCTGATGGCAATATCTACGGTGTGCCTCTATACTCTAACACTCAAGCAATGTGGATTCGTAAAGACCTATTAGAGAAATACGATCTTGAAATTCCTCAAACATGGGATGAATTCTATGTTGCTGCAAAAACGATTACAGATGGCGAAAATGGCAACGCATACGGTGCAGCCTTCCCAACGGGTACGAATGATATGTTAGCTACAAGATGGCTCAATCAATATGTGCATAGTACTGGCGAAACATTGATCACCGAAGATGGGAAAGCCAATCTAACAAGCCCAACCGTTATTGATGGTATTAACTTTTGGGTGAAAATTTACAACGAAGTATCTCCGAAAGATTCGATTAACTACAACACGTTAGACGAAGCTACAATGTACTATCAAGGTAAATTAGCGTTTGACTTTAATACTGGTTTCCATATCGGAGGCGTGCAAGCGAACTCCCCAGAGATTTTAGAATACATCGATGCTGCACCAATTCCACGAGTAAACAGCAGTGACCCTGAGATTGGCGTAGAGTCCAATCATACCCCATTCGTCGTATGGAAAAACTCCAAACATCCAGAAATTGCAAAAGCATTCATTGAATACTTCTATGAGCAAGATCGCTATGTAGACTTCTTATTATCAGTTCCTGTAGGTATGATGGAAGCGATTAAAGGTGCTACGGACTCAGAAATATATAAAGCTGATCCTATCGTACAACAATTCCAAAATGCAGATAACGTTCTTAAGCAAATGCTATCAGGCAGCACTTCTTTAGGTATGGATTTTGGCCCGAGACCAGAAGCAGGGCTTCTCACCAGCCAACGCGTTATTGAAAACATGTTCCAAGATATTATTATTAATGGCTCTGACGTCGAAAAAGCAGCAAAAGCAGCTGAAGATAAACTTAATGAACTATTCCAAACTGTTCAGTAATCGGAGGCTCAAGCGATAAACTATATAACGAGAGCAGTTAGCCTATTGGTGATTGCCCTCGTTATATTCAGAGAAGGTGAAGAGTATGGAGCAAAAGAGTTACAAAGACAAACTTATTAGCTTTAGTTTCATCCTGCCGGCAATTCTTGTCGTTGGCTTGCTATTATTCTTCCCGGTAGCCACTAGTTTATTTTTTAGTTTTACCTCCAAGCATTTGATAAAGCCAAATTATGATTTTGTAGGTTTTGCTAACTACGTTAAAATCCTTAACGATTCAACATTTTGGCATGCGTTCTTTACGAATATCAAATGGACGGTAGTTTCTTTGGCAGGACAAATACTAGTTGGATTTACGGCAGCTTTAGCATTAGAGCGCATACGACATTTTAAGGGGCTATTTCGAACAATACTTATTATCCCGTGGGCTTTTCCGACAATTGTAATTGCGATGTCATGGAAGTGGATACTGAATGGCGTTTCTGGATTTTTACCGAATTTCTTAGTTGATATTGGACTAGTTCAAGAGATTCCACAGTTTCTATCCAGCGCTAATCTAGTATTTATGACCGTAGTTTTCATCAATATATGGTTTGGTTCACCACTAATTATGGTCAATGTACTTTCAGCCTTGCAGACGGTTCCTAAAGATCAATATGAAGCAGCAGAAATTGATGGTGCGAGCTCTTGGCAATCGTTCATCCGAATTACATTGCCGCATATTCGCATCGTTATCGGACTGCTAATTGTTCTTCGAACGATATGGATATTTAATAGCTTTGATATGATCTATCTACTTACTGGAGGCGGTCCAGCAGGACTTACTCAAATCGTACCGATCTATGCCTATAATTTAGGATGGGGACTAAAACAATTAGCGCAATCATCAGCAGTTACAGTATTATTGCTTATCTTCTTACTGGGTGTAAGCACGCTATACTTTAGACTACTAAACAAATGGGAAAGGGAGGGGGCATAATGGAAAAATCGAGAAAGCTAAAACGTGGTTGGTTCGGCTCATCTGTTAGCTATATTTATCTTATCATATTATCAGTGTGTGCTATGTTCCCCTTACTGTGGATTGTTTTATCCTCTATTAAAAGTAAGGGAGAGCTGAGCAACAGCCCGACCTCCTTTCTCCCAAAGCAAATTTCATTTGACTATTATAGGATTGTTATTGAAGAGCTGGATTTTGGTACAAATCTACTCAATAGTGTGATCGTCGCTGGCAGTACAACGTTACTTGCGATATTTATTTCTACAATTGGCGCTTACGGTGTCGTACGATTTTTTCCGCGATTTGGTAAGGCACTAACGAAAGTATTGATCACGACTTATATGTTTCCGCCAATTCTATTAGCTATTCCTTACTCAATTATCATTGGTAACTTAGGTATGTTTAACAATCGCTTCGGTCTAATTATTGTATATTTATCGTTTTCCGTACCGTATGCGATTTGGTTATTAGTCGGCTTCTTTCAGACGGTTCCGTTAGAAATTGAAGAAGCGGCGAAAATTGATGGAGCGAATAAAATCCAGGTTTATAGCCAGGTGGCGTTACCTATTGTGGCGCCTGGTGTAGTTGCTGTTGCGATCTATACCTTTATTAATGCCTGGAATGAGTTTTTATTCTCACTAATTTTAATGAACAGCAGCAGTAAAATGACGGTTGCTGTTGCACTCAAGTCACTGGAGGGGCAAGAGGTATTAGATTGGGGAGTTATGATGGCGGCTTCGGTCTTAGTTGTATTACCTTCAATCATTTTCTTTATGTTAATTCAAAAAAGAATTGCCGGCGGTTTAGCGTCAGGATCAGTGAAATAACAAAAAACTTTTAAAACACAGAGTAGGTCGGAGGAATTTGACATGAAACAGATTGGATATGCCATCGTTGGCACAGGATATTTTGGTGCGGAGTTAGGTCGCATTATGAACGAACAAGAAGGGGCAAAGATTGTTGCTGTACTTGATCCTGAGAACGGAGAAGCGGTTGCTGCAGAATATGGCTGTGATCTTGAGATCGATCTTGATGCCATTTGTTCAAGAGAAGACGTGGATTGTGTGATCGTCGCTACGCCGAATTATTTGCATAAGGAGCCTGTACTATGTGCCGCTAAGCATAAAAAGAATGTCTTCTGCGAAAAACCAATTGCGCTAAATTATCACGATTGTGATGAGATGGTAAAGGTATGTCAGGAGAATGGCGTTATGTTCATGGCTGGCCACATTATGAACTTCTTCAACGGGGTACGTCATGCTAAAAAATTAATTAGTGAAGGCGTAATTGGCGACGTGCTGTATTGTCATAGCGCTAGAAATGGTTGGGAGGATCCACAGGAAACGGTGTCTTGGAAGAAGATTCGTTCCAAATCCGGAGGACATTTATACCACCATATTCATGAGCTGGATTGCGTGCAGTTTATTATGGGGGCTACTCCTGAGGAAGTATACATGACTGGCGGTAACGTAGCCCATCAGGGTGAACATTTCGGTGACGAGGACGACATTCTATTACTGAATCTTAAGTTCCCTAATAATCGTTTTGCTGTAATGGAATGGGGGTCTGCATTCCGTTGGCCAGAGCATTACGTACTTATTCAAGGATCATTAGGTGCTATTAAATTAGATTTGTTCAATGCTGGTGGTACACTGAAGCTCCATGGTAAGGATACGCATTTTCTACTGCACGAAACTCAGGAAGAGGATGACGATCGTACAAGAATTTATAAAGGCACAGAAATGGATGGAGCCATTCAATACGGTAAGCCAGGCAAAAAACCACCAATGTGGCTGCATGGCATTATGGTTAACGAAATGAAGTACCTCAATAGTATTATGCAAGGTATGGAGCCAACGGAAGAGTTTCTTCCATTACTAACTGGGCAAGCAGCAAGAGATGTCATTGCTACAGCTGATGCTTGTACATTATCTCTGAATGAAGGAAGAGTGGTTAAGGTTAAGGAAATTATGAGATAACAACATATGACCAGGCATTGAAAAAACTGAATAGGGGGATTTTGAGTGAAATTGGGTATGAATAAGAACATTTCGTTGTGTGTGGTTGCTATGTTAATGTTTAGTTTGTTACTTCCTTTCTCTAGTTTAAGAAATGAGGTACTGGCGAATACTCTCCCAGTACCTTATATCGAGAAATCCAACATTAGCATCACGAGTGGGAATTTCTACGACCTTAGTAGTGAAAGTGCGGCAGGGTCCGTATACGGAATGACAGAAGGAACGATATTTGTTGAGTTTAACTCAACGAGCAGCGCGCAATATCAATCGTTATTTAGCGTGTCGAACTCCACAACAGGTAATGCTAATCGCCATTTTCATGTTTATATTACTCCCCAGGGAACACTCGGTATGGAGCTAAGAAATACCGATGCGATTTTGAAATACTCATTATCGGCCCCAAATGCTTTAACGCCTGGTCAGTCTAATAAAGTAGCGTTTGTAGCTGATTCTAGCAGTAATGACTATAAGTTATTTGCAAATGGTTCACTCGTAGCCACATTAAATAAAAGTAATTTCAAATTCATCTCAGATATTACAGGGTTAGATCGTATTACATTAGGAGGTACGGTGCGAGCTGATGGTAATAACCAATATCCATTCGCTGGGACAATTGAAGCAGTAGCGGTATATGGTGAGGTGCTTACTGATCAAGAGCTAGAGGATATGACTGCGCCAGCACCTACCTTATTGCTGAATAAAGACGACATTACCATCACTTCTGGTTCAACATACGATCTAAGTGGTGAAAGTAACGCAGCTCAGATTCAAGCACTCCAGGAAGGTACAATCATCGTTTCCTTTACTAGCTCATCATCCGCATCGATTCAGTCGCTATTTAGTATCGGAAATAGTACTTCTGGCAATCAGGATCGTCACTTTCATGTATATATAACGAATACGGGCTTGTTAGGTATGGAGCTTCGCAATACCGATAGTGTGTTTAAGTATACATTAAATCGTCCAGCGTCGTTACAAGGTAAATATCATGGTGAGCTTTCAGAGAATACAGTTGCCTTTAAAGCAGATAAAGCATCGGGAACATATAAACTATTCGCTAATGGTGATCTAGTTGCTACGCTGAATTCATCTAATTTCAAATTTGTAAATGATATTACTGGTGTAAATAATATTGCCTTAGGTGCAACGGTACGTAGCGGTACTAATGCTTATCCGTTCGGTGGAACAATTCATAATGTACAGGTTTATGATGGTCCTCTATCTGATGAGGAGCTGCTTCAAGCAACAGGCGTAACGACGTATGGGACAAAGATTTTCTATGCTGGTGATGGAACGGATTCAAACTATTACCGTATTCCGTCCATGATTACACTGGAAAGCGGAACGGTTGTAAGCAGTATTGATGCAAGATACGGGGGCACACATGACTCTAGAAGTAATATCGATATTGCTTTCTCTAAGAGTGTGGATGGAGGTTTAACCTGGTCTGCTCCAACACTTCCGTACGTTTTTGATGATTACGAGGCTCAACCTGTTGATTGGCCACGTGATTCGGTAGGGAAAAACGTACAAATATCAGGCAGTGCGTCATTCATTGATTCTGTCTTGCTGCAGGATCGTGATACGGAAAGATTGTTCCTATTCGCTGATGTATACCCGTATGGACGTGGCTTTAATAATAGCTCAGCAGGCTCAGGGTTTAAAGAAATCAATGGCAAGAAGTATATTAAGCTGTATCGAACAGGTGATGCAAGCAATACGTACAATTACAGCATCCGAGAAAATGGTGTCATCTATAACGACTTAACGAATACAGCAACTGATTTCTCTGTAGACGGTGAGTATCGTTTAATGGAGAACGGTGTATATGTTACGCAAAAACAGTACCGTGTGTATTTCTCAGGTACGACATTAATCGAGGAACAAACGAACACGGACGTTAATACGTCAGTATTTTATAAGGATTCTCCATTCCAAGTCTTGCCTACGAACTACTTAGCAATGAAGTACAGTGACGACGAAGGGGAAACTTGGTCTGATATGAGACTATTAGGCGAATTCCGTAATCCTAGCCAACGCAATGTGTTATTCGGACCAGGTATTGGCACGCAAATTAAAAATGGACCATATGCGGGTAGGTTATTAATATCGTCCTATAATAGTATATCAGGTGATTATGGTTATCTTTATAGCGATGATCATGGAGATACTTGGGGCTTCATTAATACGTCTCTCGGAGGCAGCGGAACCTTTGCTGAGGCTCAAATCGTCGAATTCCCGAATGGTGATTTAATCACTTATATGAGAACGAATGTTGGAAAAATTGGCTATATTATTAGTACAGATGGCGGCACCACATGGAGCAGTACTAGCTATATCCCTAATATTACGGTTGCCTCCTATGGTACTCAGTTATCTGTCATTAACTATTCGCAGCTGATTGACGGCAAACCAGCTATTCTTATGTCGACACCAACATCATCGAGCGGGCGTCGTGCAGGTAAAATATTAGTTGGCTTAATAACCGATACCGGCGGCACAGGCTATAATAAATATTCGATTGATTGGGCTTATCAATACGAAGTTGATCTACCAACGTACGGCTTCTCTTATTCGATGTTAACGGAGTTACCTAACCACGATATTGGTCTCTTATACGAGAAATACGACTCTTGGTCTAGGGATGAATTGCACTTAAAGAATATTATGAAGTTTGAAACGTACAGCATTGAAGAAATAACGGAGTAGTTATTAAACCCAATATAATGCGAGCTCCCATCATAGCATTCAGTGGATAAGGTATCTGCTGCTGTGTGATGGGAGCTTTTCATATCTAATGTAGCAGTTACTAGCCCTTTTTATACTCATTTGGGCTTACGCCAACCTCCTGCTTGAACAGCTTGGAGAAGTATGAATAGTTGGCATAGCCGACTTTTTTCGCGATGCTGTAGCTTGAAAGTGTCGATGCTTCGAGCAGCTGCTTCGCAGCGTTAATTCTAGCCTTAATAATATAGCTGCCTAAGGAGTTGCCGGTTTCTTTCTTGAACACTCTAGCTAAGTAGTCTGGGTTTAAGTAAATCACCTCAGCTAAGCTATTGCGAGTCAGCTCATCACCGATATGCTCATGGATATATTGTTTGATCTGCTCGATAACGGAGGTGGACTGCTTCGTAAATTCACGGTATTCCAGCGCCGTACGTACGAGATAGGTTGTATACTCCTCCATGTTCTCGATCGATTGCAGCGAAAGTGAGAATAATCGCTCATAGCTGGTTCCTGAGTACAGCTTATGCGTTAATATTTCTTTGGATTTCAGGAAGGAATACACAAGCTGTGTAATATCTAGTCGGAATAAGCTGAGAAACGATTTATCCAGATATTTGTCACTAACATTGCTGCGCAAATAATGCTGTACCTCTGCAATAAATTGTTCAGGCTTGTTTTGATAAAGCAACTCTTCTAGCTGTGCTAGATTAGGAGGAGAATACGTCTTTTTTGCATGCTGCTGATATTGATCGACGAAGAAGATTCCGTTTCTCGTATGAGCGATTTCTTCATTCATCTGGATTAGCTGCTTAACCGCTTTAGGTAGCTGCTCTAATGTTGTAGGCAGTCCCATACTACAGCTTGCTTCTGCTTTTAGGTACGGTGTTGCCTTGGCAATAAAGGAATGGCATAGCTGTTCTACATTGGACTGCTGCGGAGAGTCTATACATCGAAATACCGCAATCCAGCTATATTCCTTGTACTCCATAACAAGCTCAAGCGATAGGGAGTCGCTTTGGTATATTTCTTGAAATACATTTTCAAATGCAAAGTCAAAGATCCCCTTATCCGTAATTCCCATACTATTGTGATATGGATACAGATTAATTAATAATGCATGAAAGCTCTCCTCAAGCTTGTAGGACAGCTGGTGCTCCTCGATGGCATGCATCAGATCACTTCGTTTCATCGGGAAGCTTTGACTTTGTTGAATGAGTTTACGCCAAAAATGCTCAATGACTTTAAGCTGGTTTCTCTTCCATAGGTATCCTTCCTGCTTAGCCCGCTTGTCTAATTCGTTTTGCTTCACTCGAGCAATCGCTTTTTGAATAATGAGCATCAGCTTATCGAATTCAATTGGCTTTAGAAAGTATTCAAAGCTTTGCAGCTCAATGGCTTTTTGTGCATAGTTAAAGTCTGCGTAATTCGTTAGTATGATGCTTTGTATATCTAAACCTTGGTCACGTATCCAGGCTAATAGCTCAAGTCCACTTCCTTGAGGCATATCAATATCTGATATGAGGATGTGAATCGTATGATTAAGTATGATTTCTCTAGCCTGATTTATATTTTCAGCAGTAAACACCTCGTCAATATGAAGAGCATCCCAGTCCATTCGAGTCTCTAACGCTTTAATGACGAAATAATCATCATCTACAAGTAAGATGTTCATGAAAGCTCCTCCTTTCTTGCTGGCAGCCATATTTCAATACGAGCCCCACCAGCCTCCATATTTGAAAAGGTAATCTTCGCCCTTTGTCGATATAAGTAATCTAAACGCTGAATCGTGTTTGCAATCCCAATATGCCCTCCATGAGATTGATCAAGCGGCTCCTGATTTTGCAGCTTGTGCAGTACAGCCTGTGGAAAGCCAGGACCGGTATCCGAAATTGAAATATAAATTGTCGGCTCCTGGTCTATGACAATCTTATTAATACGAATATGAATATCAATTTCTCTATCACGGGATACGGCATATTTCATAATATTTTCAATAAAGGTTTGTAGCACAAGTGGGGGAACGTCACTGTCCTCCACTTCAGAATCTAGCTCGATATAATATTGAAACGCTGAGTGATAGCGTTGCTTTTGGATATCCATATAAATTTCAATATGCTCAAGCTCATCCTTTAGCTTGACAAAGTTTGTACCGCTTTGAAAGATGTAACGAAAATAGTTCGAGATCGACATCGTCATTTTTTGAATTTCATCATACATATGCATTTGTGACATACTGTAGATCGTTGTCAGGCAATTCAGGAAGAAGTGCGGCTGAATTTGCAGCTTCATATGTCTTATTTGCATATCCTGTTTTTCTAGCTCACGCTCATACATTTCGATTTTAATGTCTCGCAGCTGCTTCACCATATAATGAAATTGATGGTTAGCACGCTCAAGCTCGATAATTTTACTATGCTCCAACGTTAATGGGTCACCGCTGCTTGTTAATACCGTCAAATTTTTCGAGAAGTTTTTAATCGGAATAAGCACCTTCTTCAAAAAGTCAAGCGTAATAAAGCAGAGAAAGCATGCGATTAGTATCGCTAGCAAAACAACAAGAAGCTGAGCAATCATTATTTTCTCAAACGCTCCAAACTGGATAACAAGCTGAATATGAAAGGTAGCATTCGTAAAGTCACGATTAACAAACGTACCTAGCTGCATCAGCTTGAGCAGCTTGTTCTGCTCGGGAATTGGGCTTGTTATGCTTACGTTATCGTTACCAACTAACGTAATGTATCCCTCTCTGCCTAAATCTAGTTCCTGAAGTGGAGCAATCAAGTTTTCTGCAGAGATTAAGGCAATCATAAAGCTATCGTAATAAGGGACGACTTTAATAATATAGGAATGTTCATTCAGCTTAATCGTCGACCAGTTAAGCGCATAATGGTCGTAGAAGGACCCATCAGCTACAGTCGTTACGATGTTATGACGTAATGCTTCTACCTCAGGGTAGCTCAAACTCATCGGTGCAAAGTTCGAGAAGTATTCATTATCTTTTAAGTAAACGAAAAAGTTATACTCCGCACCTAGACTTCGCTTAAGCTCAGCATAACGCTTGTATAAATTTCGATTAGATTTAATGAAGGCTGAATCGGTAACGGCCAATGTATTCATCATTTCTAGATCTTCATCATTAGCGAGTGTCCAGCCCATAAATTGATTCAAATAGGAGAAGTTATTGTTAATCCGATCAATATATAAATCTGCTGTATTACGTAAATATTGTGCGGATTGCTGCTGTACTAGTGAAATCGAAATAAAGCTAATAAAGAGATCTAGTAAAAGCACGACCAATGCAATATAGAGAAGTCGCTTTACGTAATGCTTGATAGAAAGTAGTTTTCCTTCTTTTACGGCCTCCACAATGATCCCCTCAATTCCTTCTTTAATAATTAGAAAACGGATACAACCACTATTATAAATGGTTTTACTTTAAATAGTACGTAGAACTGTTACTTAGATTAAAGAAGTCCGTTATGTGATGGTTAAGGTCCGAATAGTTACAGTTTTCCCCATTCACTTTTCTAGCTCTCCTGTTTGAAGTCCGAATTGTAGGTTGAAGTGGTCCAGTAATTAAAGTTTTTCTATCCTATAATGAACTTATTCCAGTTCGCTTCAAGCAACAGTCAATCAAAGTGTTAAGAAAGGGGGAGAGGGCACTGAATCCATCTTCATTAAAGATAAAAGCCTCATTCGCACAAATTAAAAAGAACTGGGGTTTGTACTTGTTATTAGCACCAGCGGTTATATTGCTATTGCTTTTTACCTATAAGCCAATGTATGGCGTCATCATTGCTTTTAAGGATTACAATCCTTCATTAGGAATTAACGGAAGCCCTTGGGCGGGCTTTAAGTACTTTGAAAAGTTTTTCAACTCCTATCAATTTGAGGTTACGTTGAAAAATACGATTGTGATCAGCTTGTACAGCTTCGCCACCTTTCCAATTCCGATTATATTTGCACTGGTAGTGAATCAGCTGAGACAGAATTGGTATAGAAGATTTTTTCAGACGGTTACTTATATGCCGCATTTTATATCAATGGTAGTGCTAGTAGGGCTGATGATGATTCTATTGTCGCCTAGCAATGGTTTGATCGGTAATATTTATCGCTTATTTGGTGCAGAGGCTCCTAATCTTATGGGTTCAGCTAGCTTGTTCAGCAGCCTATATGTATGGTCAGAAGTCTGGCAGCAAACAGGCTGGAACAGCATTATTTACTTGGCAGCATTATCGGCGGTTAACCCAAGTTTGTATGAGGCAGCTAAAGTAGATGGGGCGAGCAAATGGCAAATGGTTAAAATGATCGATATACCGATGCTTATTCCTACTACGGTTACGTTACTCATTTTAAGAATCGGTGGACTACTAGGTGTTGGCTTCGAGAAGGTCTTCCTAATGCAGAACAATCTTAACCTTTCCGGAAGTGAGGTTATCTCAACCTATGTGTATAAAATAGGTCTGCTAAGTGCACAATATAGCTTTTCTTCCGCTATCAATCTGTTTAATACAGTAATTAATTTAGTATTACTCATTACATTTAATCAAATTTCTAAGAAGTATAGTGAAAACAGCATCTGGTAAGAGAGGGGAGGATGGAGATGGCAAATACAGCAACGATGCAACGACAAACATCAAGGAGCCGGGTATCCTTAGGTGAATACATTCTATATGGCTGGTCGTTACTTATTTTATTAATTACCTTATATCCGCTGTACTTTATCGTAATCGCTTCCTTCAGCGATCCATATGCAGTTGGTAATGGGCAAGTGTGGCTTTGGCCGAAGGGCTTTACGCTTGAGGGATATAAGGAACTGCTGAATCAGTCAAAAATATGGATCGGTTATCGTAACACGATCGCATATACCATCGTTGGTACATGTATTGGTTTATTCGTTAACCTATCAGCAGCTTACGCTTTATCGAGGAAGGACTTATTTGGCCGAAAAATTCTTACTTTATTTTTCATATTCACCATGTTCTTTAATGGTGGTCTTATTCCAACCTTCTTAACGATTCGAGACTTTGGATTGTATGATACATTTCTAGTAATGGTTCTACCTTTTGCCGTAGGAGTATTTGATATTATTGTCGCACGTACTTTTTTTGCTAATAGTATACCTGCAGATTTATGGGAGGCAGCGCAGGTCGATGGCTGTGGCAATTTGCGCTATTATTTTGGGATCGTTCTACCACTATCGAAGGCTATTATTTCCGTGCTAGCGTTATGGATAGCTGTAGGGCATTGGAATTCATATTTTAGCGCACTCATTTATATTAAAAGCCCAGATCTGTATCCATTGCAGCTTGTGCTTAGAAATATTCTAATTACGAATCAGATGCAGTCGGATATGGGGACAGGTGAAGCTGCGCAAATTGCACTGCGCCTAGCGAACATGCTTCGTTACTCGGTTATTATTGTTGCAACAGTTCCAATTATGTGTGTGTATCCCTTCGTTCAAAAGTATTTTAATCAGGGGGTGATGATTGGAGCGGTGAAATCGTAGGTTTCGTAAGTGTATGGTTGTTGCTTACTGTTATTTAATATTAAGGGGGAAAACAAACATGAAAAAAATGCTTGTGTCACTTACTGTTTTGGCGATGGTAGGTTCATTGCTAGCGGGCTGCAGCGGGAATAATGAGAAGCAAAACAAAGCGGATTCTACTAACGAAAGTAATTTCAATAAGCAGGGCTTACCGATTGTTAATGAGCCGATTACGCTAGATGTATTAACAGTACGCTGGGGTAATATGGGAGATAGCTTTGCAGAGAATACTTGGCTACAGGAGCTTGAGAAGAACAGCAATGTGAAAATTAACTGGCAGGTTATGTCTTCTAACGATTGGGGCGAGCAAAAATCCGTTATGCTGGCAAGCGGTAAGCTTCCAGATGTTATTATCGGTAATATGGCGTTTGAAAACTCAGACATTATTAATAACATTAGCTATTTCAGACCGCTTGATGAGTACATTGACGAGTATATGCCTAACTTGAAGGCAGCGATGGAGGAAACACCGCTGATGAAAAAAATTAGTACGTTTCCAGACGGACAAATCTACTCACTGCCAGCAAGATTACCTTCTCGTCCAAAGTCTGGCACTCAGCCAGTCATTAATAAAACATGGTTAGATAACCTAGGACTAGATGTGCCGACAACGATGGAGGAGCTATATACGGTACTGAAGGCGTTTAAGGAAGAGGATCCGAACCGCAATGGAAAGCAGGATGAAATTCCGATCAGTAATTCAGGAGATATCGATCTTAGTATACTTACGATCTTCGGAATTACCGATTTGCGCAGCAATAATATGATGATTAAGGATGACAAGCTCGTTTATTATCCGACGTCAGAGGAATATAAAGAAGCATTAAAATGGCTTAATAAGCTTTATGAGGAAGGCATTATTGATAAAGAATCGTTTACTCAGGATGAAACAATGCTAAGTGCTAAACGACAAAATCCAGATGCTGCTTTAATCGGATTTACATTCCAATGGACTCCGGATGCTGTATTTGGTCAGTGGAGTGATCAGTATATTACGATTCCAGCGATTAAAGGTCCGGACGGCAAAGGCTATACCATCGGTGAGCCAGATGGCTTGAGCTTCCGTCGTAATGAAGCGTTAATTACAACCTTCAATAAGCATCCTGAGGTGACTGCTCGCTGGCTTGATGAGTTTTATACCGGTGAAGCAAGTATTCAAAACTTTTGGGGAGCAATTGGCACCTCAATTGAGAAAAGCGACGACGGTACGTATTCTTTGATGGCGCCGCCAGAAGGAACAAGCGCAGATGCTTGGTATTGGGAGAAATCATTACGTGATTTTGGTCCGAAATATGTAAGCCCAAGCTTTGAAAAAAATATTAAGCTCGATCCGACAACAGGTGATGGTTTGAAGCAGGAGCTTGATAAGCTAGGTGCGGATGATGTTACGGTTCCATACCCAGATGTAATGTATACAACAGAGGAATATCAAGAGCTGCCAACATTAACAGCTGATATTAATAGCTATATTTCCAGCACTCGTGCACAGTGGGTAACAAAGGGTGATATTGATAGCGGCTGGGATGCTTATATTAAGCAGCTGAACGATATGGGACTACCACAGCTGATTAAGATTTATGAAGATGCATATGAGCGTTATATGAGCGTTGAGTAATGAGTGATGTCGTGCCTCGTGGACTTTCTGCGAGGCACAACTTATAGACAACAATTGACGAAATAGAGGAGAGAGTGACATGGTGAAGGTAACGGTATGGAACGAGAATAGACATGAGTTTAAAAATCCAGTTGTACGAGAAATTTACCCTGAAGGAATTCACGGAGCGATCGAATCATTTTTAAGCAAGGCTGGCTTTGAGACAGGCACTGCAACATTAGATGAGCCGGAGCACGGCTTGAGTGATGAAGTACTTCAAGGCACAGACGTATTAATTTGGTGGGGGCATTTAGCTCACGGAGAAGTACAGGATGACATCGTAGAAAAGGTGAAGCAGCGTGTACTGAATGGCATGGGACTAATTGTGCTTCATTCTGGTCATTACGCTAAAATTTTTCAGGCCTTAATGGGCACGAGCTGTGCGCTGAAATGGCGCGAGGCAGATGAGCGTGAGCGTCTATGGGTGGTAGCTCCTGGACATTCCATCGTAGAAGGAATTGGCGAATACATCGAGCTTGAGAAGGAAGAAATGTATGGCGAGCATTTTGATATTCCGAATCCAGACGAGCTAATCTTTGTCAGCTGGTTTGAAGGTGGAGAAATCTTCCGCAGCGGATGCACCTATACAAGAGGCAGCGGTAAGGTATTTTATTTCCGTCCAGGACATGAGACGTACCCTACCTACCACAATGAGCAGATTCAGCAGGTTATTATCAATGCTGTAAAATGGGCAGCCCCTGTAAAACGTGAGCTACCAGTATACGGGAATGCCACTCCATTAGAAGTCATTGGGAGCAAATAGGAGGAACAGATCATGAAAACACATCGCATTGGCTTAATCGGATTAGGCGGCATGGCACATTCCCATCTGAATTGGATCAAAGAGCTAGAGCGCTTTGAAATTGTAGCAATTAGTGATATTAATCTTTCGGCGTTAGAGCAGTTTGGTGAACGGTTAAGCATTGATAATTCCAAACGGTATAGCGACTACAAGCAATTAATCGATGATGAGGATGTCGAAGCAGTCGTTTCGGTAACACCGAATAACATTCATGCGGACATTATGGCAGCTTGTATCGAAGCGTGTAAGCCATTTCTAGGCGAGAAGCCATTTACAAGAACGATAGAAGAAGCACGGCAGGTTTTTGAACAATTTCAGCAAAAGCCTATTCCCGCAATGATTGGCTTTAGCTATCGCTATACACCGGCTTTTCGTTATATAAGAGAGCTAATTAAGCAGGGCAGCATCGGTGAGGTACGCAGCTTCTCCATTCAGTATCTACAGGGCTGGGGCACAGCAAAGACACCGTATATATGGAGATTTGATAAGGAGATTACAGGAACAGGCACACTCGGTGATCTTGGCTCTCATATGATTGATATGGCAAGGTTCTTGTTCGGAGAGTTTAAGGGGCTGTCGGCACAGATGAAAACGATCATCCCAGAACGTATTCATCCAGAAACGAAGCAGCTGATGCAAGTTGAGGTGGACGATTATGCTAGCTTCCAAGCACGCATGACTGGTGATGTGATGGGCATATTCCATACGACACGCAATGCAGTCGGCTCCGGTAATCAGCATGAGGTATCAGTGTACGGAGATTTCGGAACACTGCATGCATCGACCGTTAATCCAGACCAAATCATATGGATTAAGGAGGAGGCACCGGATCAATTTGTGAAGCAAATTATTGATGTACCGCAGCAGCATAAGCTTAAGCAGTATGAGCAATTCTTAGCGTTACTTGATGGTACAGCGGATGAGACGCTTCCTACAGTAGAGGATGGCTACCGTAATCAGCAGGTACTCGAGGCTATTGTTCAATCCAGCGAGCAAAAAACTGTTATTGAGCTATAATAGAGAATGTAATCGATTAATAGATACAAGTGTGTAAAGAGGCATGCGCGATCAAACGTGCATGCCTTTTTGCTGTGTCATACAAGATGAGCCGCAGCTAAACTAGTCTTCTATTTTTATTCAAAAGAGGGTTTAATTCAAAAGTTTCCTTAAACTATGAAAGTTTCTCTAAGCTATTAATGTTTCCTTGGACAATCAAAGTTGTTTAAATTTAAAAATGTTGCATAAGGGAAAGACTTTGCATATACTAATATTAAAAATAAGTTTGGAAAGGTGATGGAGATGAAACTGAAATTGCAAAAATTAAAGATCAGCTATTTGCTTATTGTCTTAATTGTGTCCGTTGTATTAGCTGGCTGTCAGTCAAATATCGGACAAAAGCAGGGAGGAAATAGCGATGAAAAGTTAAAGGTTGTCGCTACGATCGCTCAAATTGCAGAGCCGTTGTCTGTTATTGCTGGTGAGTACATTGAGGTTACAGGCTTAATCGGCACTGGTGTAGATCCACATCTGTACCAGGTGACGACAGGAGATATTAAGAAGCTAGATGAGAGCGACATCATTGTCTATAATGGCCTGCATCTTGAAGCGAATATGCTTACAGCATTTCAGCAGATGGAAGCTTCAAAGCCAGTTGTTGCAATAGGAGAATCGGTGCCAGAGGATCAACTGCTCAAGGATGAGACAGGGGCGATTGATCCACATATATGGTTTGACATACCAATTTGGAAAAGCGCACTGCATGCAGCAGTAGAGGAAATCATTAAGCTTGTGCCTGAGCATGAGGATCAGCTACGCCAAAACATGGAGCAATATTTTACCCAGCTCGATGAGCTGCATACCGACAATAAAGAGAAGCTAGCGGAAATTGGAGATGAGCAACGAATTCTCGTGACGGCACATGATGCTTTTGGTTACTTTGGCAGAGCGTATGATATCCAAGTAATTGGCTTGCAGGGCTTGAGTACGGAGGATGAAATCGGTCTAAGCGATATAGAAAATACGATTGATTTGCTAATTGAGCATGCTGTACCAGCAGTATTTATCGAAAGCAGCATTAACCCAGCAAGCATCCAAGCGGTTATTGAAGGTGCCAAGAAGAACGGTCTGGAGGTCGTGTTAGGTGGCGAGCTATATTCTGATGCGATGGGGGCAGAAGGAACCGTTGAGGGCACTTATCTCGGCATGTATGGGCATAATGTAACGACGATAATGAACGGGCTGCTCGGAAGGGGAGAGTAGGATGAGTGCTGTCATTACAGTGAATGACATGAATGCAGCTTATCGTAAATCAGAAGTATTATCGAATGTGAATTTCGACGTGAATGCAGGAACGTTGACGGCGATTGTTGGGCCGAACGGAGCGGGAAAATCAACGCTTATTAAAAGCATGCTAGACTTGCATCCTCGCAGCTCTGGAGAAGTTGCCTTTTGGGGTCAGCGCTACCAAGCTGTGAAGAAACGGATTGGCTATGTTCCCCAACGAGGATCAGTGGATTGGGATTTTCCTACCGATGCGTTAGATGTGGTGATGATGGGCTTATACGGTAGCATTGGCTGGCTTAAGCGCCCAGGCAAGGGTCATCGCGAGCAGGCGATGGAGGCGCTGCGCTCAATGGGAATGGAGCTTTATGCTAATCGTCAAATTAGTCAGTTATCGGGCGGGCAGCAGCAGCGTGTATTTTTAGCGCGCGCGCTTGTACAGGATGCAGATATTTACTTTCTTGATGAACCGTTAGCTGGGGTAGATGCTGCTACAGAGCATATTATTATGAATACACTGCAGCAGCTGAGAGATCGTGGGCGCACCGTTATCGTTGTGCATCATGACCTGCAGACGGTGGAGGATTATTACGATCATGTGCTGTTACTAAATCGTACGGTGATCGCACACGGTGCGACGGGTGATGTCTTTACGACCGACCAATTAGTTAAAACATATGGTGGTGCATTACGCTGGCTGAGGGAGAAGGTGTAGCAATGAATCTGCTCTCTTATAATGCACAGTGGGTTTTGCTTAGTACGTTATTACTTGGTATGGCTGCAGGTGCGGTCGGCGTACTGTCTTATTGGAAAAGACAAAGCTTAATGAGCGATACCTTATCACATGCTGCGCTGCCAGGTGTCGTTATCGGCTTTATGATTGTAGGCAGCAAGCAGCTTCCGATCATGCTGCTTGCTGCTGCTATTAGCGCATTAGTTGGAGCATGGCTTGTGCAAACGATACGGGGTTCTTCTAGGGTGAAAGAGGATGCGGCAATGGGCATTGTGTTGTCGGTATTTTTCGGCTTAGGTATTATGCTGCTTACCTTTGCTAACCGTATGCCAGGCGGCGGACAAAGTGGACTTGATCATTTTATATTCGGGCAAGCGGCAGCAATGGTGCAAAGCGATGTAGTAACGATGATGCTTGTAGCTGGTATTGTGCTGCTCATTGTCGTGCTGCTGCTGAAGGAGTGGAAGATTACGCTGTTTGATGCTAGCTATGCGCAAGGACTGGGCTTTTCTGTGAAAATGATGAACAGCCTCTATACCGCATTGCTTGTGCTTGTCGTTGTCGTTGGCATTCAAGCTGTAGGGGTCATTCTGCTAGCGGCCTTAATGATTATTCCAGCAGTAAGCGCGAGGTATTGGAGTAATTCCTTCAGCATTATGCTATTGCTGTCAGTCTGCTTTGGCGGAGGTTCTGGCGTATTGGGCACACTTATCAGTACTTGGGGCAAGGGCTGGCCAACAGGTCCATTTATCGTTGTAACGGCTGCTGTACTTTTTGTTGTCTCCTTATTGTTTGGTACTAGTAAAGGTCTAGTCACCGTATGGTATTATCGGCGTCGTCAAACGATAGAGAAGCAGAAGCATGCACTAAAAGCAGTGATCGCTAGTGAGCTGGGAGAGGGGGCACACCAATGAGCTATTCGATGTGGATTTTGTTAACAGCATCCTTAGTTGGTGTGTGCTGCGGCTTAGTTGGTGTATTGCTTATATTACGTCGTATGGCGATGATGGCAGATGCGATAAGCCATTCTGTGCTGCTAGGCATCGTTGTCGCTTATCTTATGACGTTGCAGCTTAGCGGCATCCATATGTTTATTGGGGCAATTGTGGCAGGGCTTGCTACTGCGCTGCTCGTGCAAGCCTTTAACCAGCTTGGAGTGCAGCAGGAAGCATCAATCGGCATTGTTTTTACAACACTGTTTGCAATAGCAGTCATATTAATTGCTACGAAGGCTGGCAACGCCCATCTTGATATTCAGCATTCTCTCATGGGAGAGATCACCTTTATTCCGTGGAATACCGTGCAGCTGCCGCTACTCGGAGCAGTACCATGGGCTGTCGTTAGCTTAAGTGCAGTGCTAATTGTCATATTGCTTGTATTGCTGCTCTTCTATAAGGAATGGAAGCTAACTTCATTCGATGCGGTATTTGCTGCAAGCATCGGGATTCCTGTTACACTAATGCATTATTTGTTTATGTCGCTGGTATCGTTAACGAGTGTTGCGGCATTTGATGCGGTTGGAGCGATTATGGTCGTTGCGATGCTTATCACACCGGCATCTGCTGCTTATTTGTGGACTGACAAATTATCAGTCATGCTTGTGCTTAGCTGCAGCTTCGGAGTAATCTCAGCATGGGGTGGTTATTATGGTGCGCTATGGCTAGACACCTCCATCTCAGGGGCGATGGCCTTTGCTACGGGCATTATCTTTATGATTAGCTTTGTCGTGGCTCCGCGTTACGGCATCATTGCCAAGTATCGCCGAGTATCTCCCACTCAAGCTCTTAGTAAGTAGACTATGTGACGATAAACAAAATACGGACTGGTCATATTCTCAAGCTGAGGATACGATCAGTCCGTATTTTTATCTATAATTAAATCTATTTAGCTGGTTGCCATAGCTTATCAATTTGCTCAAGCTCGACATCTTTTGTTTCAGGTACCTTTTTCCATGAGAAGAAGAAGGTGAAGATTGAAAGTACTGCGAAGATCGCAAAGGTAATCGATGGCCCGATTGTCGCAATAAGTGACGGGAACGATTGAGAAACAATATAATCCGCGATCCATAGAGACATTGATGCGATCGCAGTCGCAATACCACGTACATGGTTAGGGAAAATCTCAGACATAATAACCCATACTACTGGTCCAAGCGATACCGCAAAGGAAGCAACATAGATCAGTAAGAAAATAAGCAATAGTGTGCTGTTGGATTCAATCGATTGGAATGCGATGCTAATGACAATTAAGCTGATCGCCATACCTGCTGAACCAACGAGTAGTAGCTGCTTACGTCCAACTTTATCGATTAACCAGATCGACAAAATTGTAAACAGGAAGTTAATAAAGCCTACCAAAATCGTTTGAACAAGCGCTGCATTTGTACCTGCACCAGCTTGCTTAAAGATCTCAGGCGCATAATACATAACGGCATTAATACCTGTTACCTGCTGCATAACAGCTAGAATAATACCAACCGTTAGTGCTACACGAAGAGCTGGATTACTAAATAGCTCACTGAATGTACCTTTTTTCTGGTTAAAGGATTGTTCGATTTCCGTTACTTCATGCTGAGCCATTTCACTGCCGTGAACCTTGTTTAGAATAGCTAGAGCCTGCTCACGTTTTCCTTGCTTCATAAGCCAACGAGGACTTTCAGGTACGAAGAATAGGGCAATTAAGAAAATCAAACCAGGAATTGTACCTACGCCGAACATCCAGCGCCACGCGCTTTCAACCTGCCATGCATGATCACCACTATTGGAGATCCATAGGTTGACGAAGTAAACAACGAAGATCCCTGTTACGGTTGCCAGTTGATTCAGTGCTACCAAGCGTCCGCGGTAACGAGCTGGCGCGATCTCTGCATTATAAAGCGGACAAAGTGTAGAGGTTAAGCCGATGCCTAAACCGCCGATAATACGTGCGACAATATAGCCACTGAAGCTTTCAGGGATAGATGAACCGATACAGCTGATGATAAATAATAGGGCAGCAACGATCAGCACACGTTTTCTACCGAATTTATCACTCAGTACACCAGCAAAGCCAGCGCCGACAATACAGCCGACAATTAAGCTAGAAACAGCCCAGCCCACTTGGAAATCATTCAAGCTAAAGCGTTCCTCCATAAAGCCGATTGCTCCTGATACAACAGCCGTATCGAAGCCAAATAATAAGCCGCCAATCGCGGCAACAATGGAAATAAGCGTAACGAATTTTAGGCTAGAATGTTGTTGCGTTGTTGTCATAAAAATTCCTTTCCAGCACATGTCATGCTTCTTAGATATAAGTACTAGCTGATTGTATCATGTGCGGAATTGGACAAAAGCATGAAAAGTCTTCACTAATTTGTTTTATACTAGCACATTTTTAAGCGTCGTCGATTTCTCCTGCTTCCTGTGCTGCGCGATATGCTGTCGGCGTCTTGCCGGTTACTTTTTTGAACACTCGACTGAAATAGTTAGGGTCATTATAGCCAACAAGGTGACAAATCTCCTTAAGGCTTAAATCCTTAGATGCCATCCACTGCTTAGCTTTCTCTATCCGAATCCGTGTAATGTAATCAATGAATGTCTCGCCTGTTTGCTGCTTGAATACTTTGCTAAAGTAGTATGGATTAAGATGCACATGCTCTGCCACATCCTCCAGCGATAGATCGCGCTGATAAAAGCGCTCGATATAATGAACGGCTGCATCAACAATCGAGAACGTTTGCTGCTCACGCTCCTGCTGAATAAGAGCGATCGCTTGCTGAACATAGGCATACTGCTCTCTTTTAGGAATGAGATGTGGCTGTGGATGCAGATGCTCGATTTGTTGAAATAGACAAATTTGTCCTCGTTCCACTGCCGTAGTCGATGCAAATACAGCTTCATAATAGGAGCGACGTGCTCCTGCAACGCCTTCATGAACGTTACCGATCCCAATATGAATTCCTTGCTGCGGAATGGCTTTTTCGTACTTACTAATTAATCCTGTGCTAACTGAGTTAGCATAGTCTAATAGCATGAGTATTGCTTTATTATCGTTCATATCTGAAGTAATAAACAGCACAATATGCTCATTAACAAATGGACTACTAATAACATGAAAATGTGGATGACTTAGTTGATGCTCTAGCTTTTCCACCAGCTGTAGCGTCTGTTGTTCCAGCAACTTGCGATGCTGCTCACCGTAAGGTAAAGCAACAACAATTGCACATAATAAAGCAGGTGTGATCTCTAAGGAGTCAGCCATATTTACAATTTCCTGTTCATCAATCGCATTAGCGATAAGACGGAGGGCTAGCTCTGACTTTACTAATGGCAGCAGCTTATTAATCCGCTCTTTATGCTCCACCAATTGTAAATGCTCCTGCTGCTCCTGCTCGATTTCTTGAAAAAGCCTCTCAATTAACGCAACGATATCTTGTCTTTTCGCTGGTTTAACAATATAGTCCTTTGCGCCGAGACGAACAGCCTCTTGTGCGTAGTCAAAGCTTTCGTAAGCCGTAACTAAGACAAACTTTGTATGAGGGTTTAGCTGTTGAATGGCGCGAAGCGCTTCTAAGCCATCCATACCTGGCATACGAATGTCTAGAAAGACAATATGCGGCTTATGAATGCTTGCAAGCTGCAGCGCCTCACGCCCGTTTTCGGCTTCGATTACAGTGATCTGCTGCTGCAACATATTGCTAATGATCCAGCGCATCCCTTCGCGCTCTAAAGCCTCATCATCAGCGACTAATATGCAATACATAACTTCCCCTCCTAAAGCGTTTCAAGCGTAGCTTGAAACGCACGTCGTAAGCATAACTTGTTTCAGGCTCTGCCTGAAACGCACGTCGTAAGCATAAACTTGTTTCAGGCACCCCTTGGAATGCGCATTGTAATTGCCGTGCCTTCACCTAATTTACTTTCAATCTCTACTCCGTGCTGATCTCCATACAATAGCTGTAGCCGTCGGAATACATTATGAGTGCCCAGTCCAGTAGATTGTCCTGTAGCAGGCTTGCTGCTGTAAAAGCCCTGTTCATAATGCAGCAGCTGCGATACCGTTTCCTCATCCATGCCTTTACCGTTATCAGAAATCGTAATCCACGTAAACTGATCATCTCCATAAATTCGCAGATTAATCTTCGCTCCATGTTCTAGCTTTTCAATCCCATGTACAAATATATTTTCTAATATTGGCTGCAAGGTAAGCACAGGCACCGTGGTATCAAGCTGGTTTTGATCAATGTCCAGATGAAACTGTACACGGTCGCGAAAACGCGCTTGCTGTATGTAGACATAATCGTTCGCATGCTTTACTTCGTCACGCAGCGGTACAGGTGTATCAAGCTGCTTTAAGTTATAACGTAGCAAATTAGAAATCGCAACGGTAAGATCGCTTGTTTGCTCTGCGCCCTCAATTAACGCTAGCTTTGAAACAACATTTAAAGAATTGAACAGAAAATGTGGGTTGATCTGACTTTTTAGCACCTCAAGCTCCATTTCCTTCAATTGCTTGTCCTTTTCCAGCGCTTGCTTCTCCGTAGCGATTTGCTCTTTAAGGGCGCCTTGCATATGCGTAAATGCATTAGCTAAACTATAAAAATCACTTTTTTTATGATATTGGGTAATCTGCTGCTCCAAATTCCCTTGGGAAATTCCTTCTGCGGTCGTCACCAGCTCTTGAATCGGTGTAGATATACTTTTCGATATGATGTATGCCAGCCATAAGCTGAGCAGTAGCATGCTAAGTAATAAGACAATGCCTGCAATACGCATATTAGCAACCTGCTGCAAAATGATATTATAGCGATCCTGATAGCTGGAGAGCTCTAGCCCAATTAATGTATAGCATTCTTGGGATATAAAGGAAGCAAGCTGCTGTGCTTCGTCAAGATAGCCCCGTAGAAGTAACGTGTCTTCCTCAGTATTCAAAAAATGCTGCTCGATCTGCTGAAAGGAAATAATTAATTGCTGTAAGCTTAATGCTTCTGCTACAGCATTACCTGCTGGGTAATAGCTTTGTGCTTGCTCTAATGAAGCAGCTAGTCCAGCGCTACTGTCTTGAAGATCACTTAATAGCTGAATTTGGCGATAATTTAGCCATTGATCAGCTAATTGAACGCTTTGTTGCGCTTGCTCATTGATGGTTTCATAAATCAGTAAGCGAGCTTGAAACTGTGCGTAGCTTTCATTAACGCGATGGCTGCTATGAAACAGCAGCAGACTAATTGCGCTATAAGCTACAAATAACAACGGAATTACGATAAACAACAGGTGACGAATTTTCATGGCGTATCCTCCGATAAACTCGAGCTTAACACCGTTGTTGGTATAAAGATTTGCTCTTCATATGGATACCCATTGTAGTAGCTATATAAGGTTTCAATTGCTTGCTTGCCGATGATGTATGGCTGCTGAACGATGCTGCCCGCAATCCGACCCTGCTCAATGAAAACCTCCGTATTGGACAAATTATCGAAGCCAAAAACAAGCACATTATCTCGTTGCAGCGCATCTAATCCGTCGACAATGCCAACGGCATCAAGTCCGCTTAATCCAACAATGACATTAATGTCTGGCTGCTGCTCAAGCATCTCAACTGTCATCTTTCCTGCCTGCAAGCGCGAAATATTCGAGGAGCGCTTGTCTACAATTTGCACGAGTGGTGAAGTCGTTAATGCAGCTTGAAAAGCCTGCAAACGAGTCAGTTGATTCTCTGCTTCCTCGCTACCAATAATAATGCCAACTTTAGCTTCTAACCCGATTCGCTGCATAACTAATTGAGCGAGCTGCACTCCTGCTGCGTTATTATCTGTTCCGACATACGCAATTCTTGAACTGTTAGGTGCATCAATATCTACGGTAATAACAGGTATGTTTTTATGCTGTGCCTCTGCAATTAAATCCTCGTGGATATCTAAGCCTTGCACAATAATGCCTTGAGGCTGAGAGGCAATTGCCTTTTGCAGCAAGCGCTGCTGCTCCTGTGCATTATAGCGAATCGGACCTACATATTGAAGTAAGTATTGGTATTGCTCTGCTTGATGCCTTGCCCCTTGTTCAAGCAGCTTCCAATATGGAGTATCTAGCTCTTGGGCAATTAATATGATCCTTTTTTGCTGCTGGGTTGCTAAGTTATTCTGTTCTAGCTCTTGCAACGATGAATTAATCGTAAGCACCGATTTTATAAATAACATAAAAGAAATAATGACAGCTAATGATAGAAGAACAGATACAATTCGTTTAACCATGCTAAGCCCCTTTAAAATAAATTCCTCAAGTATCATACCCCTAATTGTAGCATGACCGTAAGTGGGTTGAACTATGAGTATATCAATAAAGCTATGACAAGGCCGCGTTCTATTATAATATATAATGGAATACATACGAATCACGATCCGACCGAGATTGGAGCAAAATTAATGACAAATCAATACGGACAATTATGTTGGGCGATGTTGAAGACAGGCATTATCGGGTTTGGTGGAGGCCCTTCTGTTATTCCACTGATTCGCCATGAAGCTGTTCAGCAATATCATTGGTTAAGCGACGAGGAGTTTGGTGAAATATTCGTGCTTGCGAATACGTTGCCAGGTCCGATTGCTACGAAAATGGCTGGTTACTTAGGTTATCAATTAAAAGGGACATTAGGAGCAATTGTTGCAGTAGTCGCTCATATTTTACCTTCCTCCATTGCGATGGTGCTATTAATGTCGATGGTTAGCTTGTTTAGCAATTCTCCCATTGTACAAGGGATGATAAGTGCAGTTGTTCCTGTTGTTGCAGTAATGCTGGGAATGATGGCGTACGAATTTGCACAGAAAGCATTTAAAGGCTTAGGTATTGTAGTGGGTATTGCTAGCTTTGCAATCGCACTATCTTTACTAACTTGGCTTGATCTGCATCCAGCAATCGTTATCGTACTCTTTATGCTATACGGAAGCTTTCATTATGCCTTCCAAGCAAGGTTTCAAGCTCGTCGTAATCGACAAGGGCAAGGGGGGCAATAAGTATGGACTGGATAGAGCTGCTACGGTTATTTCTTGCCTTTCTAGTTTCAAATATACTAGGCTATGGCGGAGGTCCAGCTTCCATCCCGCTCATTTATGAGGAAGTTGTGGAGCACTATAACATTGTCTCACAGGCTGAGTTTTCTAATATTATTGCGTTAGGCAATGCGCTACCAGGACCGATCGCCACTAAAATTGCTGCGTATGTCGGCTACAGCGGTGGCGGGCTGCTGGGAAGCCTAATCGCGCTAATCGCTACAATCGTGCCTTCAATTTTAGCGCTTATCGTGATGCTTAAGGCGTTAAGAAAGTACCGCGATTCTAAGGCTGTGAAGGGAATAGGGCTGTTTGTACAGCCTGTCATTGCGGTGCTGATGATTGTATTGACGTGGGAAATGGTTGATGACTCCGTCATTGATATAGGCTGGATTCAGACAGTGCTGTTAGCTCTTGTCGCATGGTGGGCGATGGCAATTAAAAAAATTCACCCAGCAATCGTCGTCGTTGCAGCCTTTGCATACGGAGCAATTGTTATTCCGTTAGTTGGCTAGAGCAGCATAACGTAAAGAAGAAGCCGTACACAGCACATGCTGCATACGGCTTCTTTAGTGATAACAGGAAAAAGCCTAGCTATTAGATGATGGAAATACCGTTACATCCCACGTGCATATTGCGGAGGTGGTGTAATGCTACCAGTTACTAGTTTTATCGCATGCAGTGCCCAGTAAGGATCGTTAAGTAAGCCGCGGCCAATCGCGATAAGATCTGCATCGCCCTTTGCTAATACGGCTTCAGCAACATCAGCTTGCTCCAGCTTACCAACAGCAATAATCGGCACCTCAGGGAATGCCTCCTTGTAGGCTTTAGCAAGAGGAACCTGATAGCCAGCGTGACTACCTGGCTGAACAACGGATACAGGACCTTCTCCACCAGAAGAAACATGGAAGCAATCTACACCTGCCGCTAAGTAGCGCTTGGAGATGTCAATCGCATAGTTGACATCGTAGCCATCCTGCATATATTCCATAGCAGATATGCGGAACAATAACGGCATATCATCTGGCATAACGCTGCGAACAGCTTGCACGACCTGCTCGCCGAATAATGCAAGATCCTTGCCATACTGATCGGCGCGCTTATTAATGGCAGGAGAATGGAATTGATGAATAAGGTAGCCATGGGCACCATGCAGCTCAATGCAATCAAACCCACAAGCAACGGCACGCTGCGCAGCTTCCTTGTAACGTAACACCATTTCTTCCACTTCTGCTGTCGTTAAGGCATATGGTTTTGGCGTTGTATCGTCATGCGATACGGAAATGCTAGACGGCGCAACCGGAAGCGGGGCGTCCTGTGCTTTACGACCAGCATGGGCAATTTGAATACCAATTTTTGCTCCATAGCGGTGCACGGTATCAACAAGAGATTTAAAGGCTGGCATATGCTCATCTGACCATAGTCCTAGACAGCGATTTGTAATTCTACCACGTGGCTCGACATTGGTCATTTCGACAATGATTAAGCCCGTTCCACCAATAGCGCGAGAAGCATAGTGAATATTATGCCATTCCGTAGGAATACCGTCTTGCGCTTCTACTGAATATTGACACATCGGCGCCATTACAATACGATTTTTTAATTCAAGACCTTTAATAGCATAAGGTTTATCGATATACGTCAAAAGAGTTCAGCTCCTCAATTCAAGATGATTCGAATTTATTATACTCAGATGTACAAAGTATATTATAAGACTATCATAAAGAATAGACACGTAACCATAAACAAACGAAACGCTCTAAACCATCTTCCTCAGTTCATATCTTAACCGACAAAGTTTAATCCCAATACATCGAGAAGCAATGTAAAAGCAGCTCAAATAAGTTGAGCTGCCCTTTAGTAGACTAATTTTTAATTTTGCGAAGCTTACCTGCTTCATAGATTATTGTGACAATTAATAACAAAATGAGAAACAATGTTACATAAACCGAACCATGATAGTAAATTCTAAATTGCTCGGGTGTCCATCTGTCTTCACCAATAAGGAGATAGGCAACAGTGTTTGAAAGTCCTATACCATCATTAACAGTTGGGATAAGACTATGAGTATAGTTTTGTGATAGGCAGATTGATGCAACTATTGAAAATAAACAGGAAATAGCAATCCCTAACGTTAAGCTAAATGAGAATCTAATTTTTATTAAATAAACAACTAATAGGACGATCGAAGTAAAGGTGATTATTCCATAAAGCAACCTCTTCTTACCCCCTTATGTTAGGTATGGGAGTATTGGTGTTTGTTGTTAATAAAGCGGCTTATCACCAATGTCCTCTAACAACCATGATACTGGATGAGCAAATACATCTTGCTCACCTGTAAAAGTATCGTCACCACTCGCATCCACTACGTAGGCTAGTTGATCTTTCAATAAACCTGCAATTGATTCTGAATTAATATGACCTTGAAGATTGATATATCCTTTGAAATTAACATCGCTGTGTTGCTCATTCAATACTACTTCTTTAAGGCCTTTGATAGCAAATGTTAGTCGATCACCTGCTACATCAATTCCTCTTGCATGTATCTGTTCTATGGTTATATTATGTTTTTTTACAAAGTCTGAAAGTACTTCAAAAGAAACAGCTTTGGGAAAGCTCACTGTTACAGCAATATCATCAATTTTACTATCATCGAGCGCAGAAAGGTTGTCACGACTTTCTTTAACAAACTTGCTAAAAGAAACTACATCTTTAGAGATTTCTTCGTATTTAGCAATAGGGTCAAAACCTTTTGCTGCATAATTATCAATATAGTTTATTTCCGATATTGCAGCTGTATTTTCTGTTGGTAAGGATTCAAATGTTGAAATAAGAGGAGAAGAGGACGAGAAAATACCTAAATTGTCACCATAAGTAAATGTATGTTGAACTACAGAAGATTGTACACAGTTATTATAGTCACTTAGACCTTTTGTACTCATGGCAAATTGAGCTTGAATTTTTCCACTATCGCCAGAATCACCATCTCGATAATCATTCCATACGGTTTCCATATAGTAGAGTGTATCAGCTTCAACAGTACCTAAAACCGTCACTTCGGACTCATCATTCTCTCCAAAAAAATTATTGTCTTCGATATCAATCTTCGGATTAGGCAAGTTTGTATTGACATAATAAGCGTCGATTTCTAAATCCCATGAGTCGGGAATCGCAGTCTGATCTATTGTTACATAGGCTTTTTTGTTATCACATGCCGTTCCTGGATTATCGTTACCATTGTTGTAATCCAAAATATTGGCTACATTGTGACTATCAAATTGAAAGTAAACCCAAGTATCAAGTTGATAAGTACTTCCGGTGAGAAATGTAGACTGCATCCCACTTCCAGATTTAGGAACATAACTGCCATAGTTATAATTGCTATAGCTCCAAGCAGAAGCAGTGCTGCTGAACGCCAGAAACAGGCAAGTAACGGCTAAGGCAACTTTAATGTTTTTCTTCATACTAATTTCCTCCTCTTAATATGCAGAAGTTTTACTAAGGAAAAAAATAGTTTAGATCATATAAACTATATTTCATTTAATTTCCATATAATCCTTCTCAATTTATCTATTTGACGGGGAACTGAACTGATCGTAACTACGAATCAATAAATTTAAGTCACCTCCATATTCGATTATCAGGATCAAATCACCCGTACATTACAATTTTAATTTTAATTTCATTTAAACAGAACGGATTATCTTATTAGGCAGTAACTCTATCATAAGCGGATTTGATATGCTCTTATGAATTCATAGGATGCACATTAAAGCTCATATATGATTGAAAGGCTCATGTTAGAGGTAGTCGGGGGAGTTATCTATATCTATTAACAATTAACATAACAAATGTATCAAATGTGACAAAAATATGAAGTGTGCGAAAAAAAGAAACTGATTGAAGCTGCTCTCGTAAATAGATTGTTGCAAAAAAGAGGAAACTGTCTAGTTGCGTGAGCAGCGGACAACAGCTTATTTAGCAGTTATTAAAGGGTATTAAGCATTAATTTAAGTATTAATTAAGTATCAATATCAACCCGTGACCCGTGTCTGATAATTTTGCAATGCAATAATAACATCCCGTGCGCTTGGGAAATCTCGCAAATTGTTAAGCATTCCGATAATAGTAGCATTACTTGGTATACTACTTTGTAGCTGCTGCTGCAATATGATAAGCGACTCTTTCTCCAGCTTATCCTCTGCCTGAGAGATCGCTTTTTGGATCTTTTGTTGAATTTCCTCCATTGGTATCGGAACGGAGTGGCAGATGCCGCGTCTTTCGAACATTTCCTTCGTAACAAATGCTTTCGTCGAGTATTGTGCAAGCACATTAATTTTATCGACAAGGCTTTGTGTTAGGTTTGGTATATTAATGTCATGCTGCTGGAACAGTACATATTCGCTATAGCTTGTAAGCAGACCCTTCACACATAAAACAAGATCATATTTTGTCTCAGCAATCGCATCGCCGTACTGCGCTTCAAACAGTTTAAGAAAAGATTGAGAAAACTGCTTGTCATAGTAATGCAGCTTATGCAGCAGCTGATCTTCAACCTGACGAGGTCTCTCCGAGCTGAAAATTTTAGCTAAGCTGCGTTGTGAGAGTAAAAACTGGAATAGATGAGAAAAGTAAAAATAAAGCTTCTGCTCAGCATCTATATCACTTTTGACCACTTGGTCAATTGCGTTACCAACTTCAACAACTACATGATCTATTATAGAAAGAAACAGCTCTTCCTTTGATTTAAAGCTTAAATAAAATGCACCTTTAGAAATTCCGCAGAGCTCGGTTATTTCTTGAATTGACGTGGATTCATAGCCTTTTTTTGCAAAGAGCTCAATGGCCGCCTCGATAATTAATGCTTTTTTCGACATACTTTCACTCCCCGACCTAAGTCCAAGTTGACAACTGACTGATTGGTCATTATTATAAATAACAGATTAGATATAGTCAAGAAAGGATAGGTGGATTTGTGAAGTCTATTGTAAATTTTGTTGTACGCAATAAGCTAGCAGTTTGGCTACTCACCTTAATTGTATTATTTTCAGGGATGTATTCCTCCGCTCGAATGAAAATGGAGACGATTCCTGATATTTCAATACCTTACTTAATGGTGATGAGCGTTTATCCAGGCGCTACTGCTGAACAGGTTATGGACGAGGTTAGTATTCCGCTTGAAAAAACGCTGGAGAATTTAAGTGGCGTTAAAACGGTAATGTCTAATTCATATTCAAGTATGGCAAGCTTGACCGTCGAATATGATTATGGCACAGATATGGATGAGGCAAAGCGCGAATTGAAATCTGCGCTTGACGACATTGCTTTACCTGACAATGCACAGGAACCAATGGTTTCGGCATTTAGCATGAATATGATGCCTGTACTGGCTTTAAGCATTAGCAGTACATCTGAGGACATTGTAGAGCTAACTAGCACGGTGGAGGACATTATTCTACCTAAGCTACAAAAGGTTGATGGAGTTGCTTCCGCTTCAATTACGGGGCAGCATATTGAAGAAGTAGAGCTTACTTTCAATAAAGAAAAAATGGAGAGCCTTGGTGTAACTGAGGAAACAGTCTCCAATATGATTAAAGCAAGTGATATGTACACTTCTCTTGGATTGTTTGAATTTGCTGAAGCTGAGCAAGCAATTGCGGTTGATGGTAAATTTACAACGCTAGAAGAGCTGCAAGAGATGCTTATTCCAGTAACACCTACTGAACAGAATCCAGTACCATTCGTTAAGCTAAGCGAGCTTGCTGAGATTGAGTTGGTTGGTAAAGTTCAGTCTATCTCTCGTACCAATGGTGAAGATGCAATCGCGATTCAAGTCATTAAAGCACAGGATGCTAACACAGTTACAGTTGTAAATGCTGTGAAGGACTTGATGAAGGATGAGCAAGAACGATTGTCTGGACTTGTAGTTGAGACGACGCTTGACCAAGGTGAGCCGATTGAAGAATCGGTATTTACGATGGTTGAGAAGGCTTTGTTTGGTGGACTAATTGCGGTTCTAATTATTCTATTGTTCCTACGTGATTTCAAATCTACGATTATTGCTATCGTATCAATCCCAGTTTCCGTATTTATGGCGCTGCTAATACTAAACTGGTTAGACATTACGTTAAACATTATGACGCTCGGTGCCATTACAGTAGCGATCGGACGTGTAATCGATGACTCGATCGTCGTTGTGGAAAATATCTATCGACGTCTGCATCTGAAGGAAGAGAAGCTGAATGGTCGTGCTTTGATTCGTGAAGCGACGATTGAAATGTTTAAACCGATCATGTCTTCTACGCTTGTAACAGTTGCCGTATTTGCTCCGCTTATGTTCGTTGGCGGTATGGTTGGTGAATTGTTTGTTCCATTTGCGTTAACGATGTCATTTGCTTTACTTGCTTCCTTGCTTGTAGCGATTACAATCGTGCCTGCATTGTCGCATTTCCTATTTAAGAAAAAGCTATATGCAGAAAAGCAAGAATCCAAGCATAAAGAAGTTGGTGCATTAGCGAATAAATACCGTGGTGCGCTTGATTGGACATTGCGTCACAAGGCCGTAACGATTATTGTTTCGTTGCTATTGCTTGGTGGAAGCTGCTTCCTGCCGTTCTTAACTGGTGTTAGCTTCCTCGGTAGTGATGAAGAGAAGGTTATGTATATCACTTATTCTCCTAAAGCAGGCGAACTAAGAGAAGATACAATCAAATATGTGTCTGAGGTTGAGCAAACATTATTAGAACGTGAAGATGTTAAGATTGTACAAATGTCTATTTCATCATCAGATAGTGCAGATATGCAAACAATGATGATGGGCGGCGCTGGTGGAGCGCTTATGTACGTTATCTTCGATGATGAAATGGATAACTTTCAAGAGGTTCGTGACGAGCTTGAGCAATATGTTGCTGATATCGGACACCCTGGTACTTGGGCAAGTCAAAACTTTATGATGACTTCATTCTCTAGTAACGAGATTAGCTACACATTATATAGCGAAAGCTTAGAGGATTTAGAGAAATCTGTGCTTATGGTTGAGGATGTGCTTAACAATAGCTCGCATCTAACGGATGTATCTTCAACTCGCGAAGAAAGTTATGAAGAATTTGTATTCCATGTTGATCAAGCTAACCTATTACAATATGGCTTGACAACAGGTCAAATTGTAATGATGCTTTATCCGGACAATTCAAGAGACGTATTAACGACGCTCGAAAAGGACGGAAATAAAGTAGAAGTCGTAGTACAAAAAGACGTGAACCTTCCGCAATCGGTTGATGATCTACTTGCAACTCCTGTGCCAACAGCAATGGGCACTGTGATGAAGCTAGGCGATCTTGTTGAAGTTGAAGAAGGCTATGCGTTAAACACGTTGGCACGCAGTAAAGGTCAATACTACGCGTCTGTATCAGGTACAATTGTTGGTGATGATGTATCTAAAGCATCTAATGATGTGAATAAACAAATCGATACGCTAGAGTTCCCTAAGGGCGTTGAGCTAGGTAGTGCAGGTGCAATGGCAGACATCCAAGAAACCTTTACTCAGCTTGGAGTAGCGATGCTAGCTGCGATTGCGATTGTATACTTTATTCTAGTTGTTACCTTCGGTGAAGGATTGGCTCCATTCGTTATCCTATTATCATTGCCGTTTACTGTTATCGGGGTATTCGTTGGACTATATATTGCTGGTGAAACAGTATCTGTACAGGTTATGATGGGTCTACTGATGTTGATCGGTATCGTCGTGACGAACGCTATCGTTCTCGTCGACCGAATTCTGCATATGGAACGTGATGGCTTAACATTGCGTGAAGCGATTCTAGAAGCAGGAACAACACGTCTTCGTCCGATTCTAATGACTGCTATTGCAACGATTGGTGCGATGATTCCGATGTTGTTTGGCGGTGGAGGCGGCTTGATCTCCAAGGGTCTTGCGATTACAGTAATCGGTGGTCTTGCGAGCTCGACGTTACTAACGCTTATTATCGTACCAGTAATGTACGAGATTCTATCTAAAATGTTGAAGAAGAACCGTCGTGAAGTGATGGATAACTAATTCTACAGAAAAACAGCTTCGTTCTCTTGCAGCCTGCAAGCAGAACGAAGCTGTTTTTGTATAGTGAATGGATACGTTTCACATTGCAATGATTACAGATCAACGTTTAGACCTGATGCTACCTTACGAATATGGGCAGCGGCTTCGCTGTACTGCTCATTACTCGACAAATGCTCAATAATAACCGGAATATCGCGTTGCAACCCATCTAAGCGCTGTAGCAACACGTCGTAGCGCAAATTACCGCGACCTGGAACGACCTCGTCAAGATGCATCGTAAGCTTAGGCTGCAGCAATATATCCTTGGCATGGACATTCACGATATGCTCACCAAGCTTGTCAATAAAATCATGAATGAGCACATCGCTGTTGTAATAGGTATCGACGCTGTTAATGATATTAACGGGATCAAAGTGAACGGCAAATTGTGGTCGGTCAATCGCTTGCAGCAGCTTAACATAGCTGTCTGCACTGTTAGGATAAACCCAAGGCATCATTTCTAAAGCGTATTTTGCCCGAGTTGGCTTCACCTCATCAATAATAGAGCGCACGGTATCGACGATATAAGCGAAGGTGTCTTCTGTTAGATTAAGCTCATGTGGTCCATCCCATACTTCTCCGCGTGAGCCTGCAATATTTACGCAAACACGCGCTTCGATCTTATCAGCTAGCGCAAGTCGTTCTGCACAATAATTTCTTGCTTGCTTAGCTTTTTCTTGATCTAAACTAATCGGATTGCTCCAAGCTCCTACCTCGGCAATGAGAATGTCATATTGCTTGGCGACTTCAAGATATGCCTTAATAAGAGCATTATCTTGTCCGTCAAATGGGCATGGCGCAGCGCGAAAGCCTGCTTCTTGCATCGCTTTAGCCCAAAGCTCTGGGTTTTGATTGTCGATATATACTTGTCCACCTAATCGTAGCATAATCAAACTTCCTCCTCTTGCATGATAGCTTAATTGCGTGAGTTGTAAGCGAACTGACATGATGTAATACCTGTATCAGCGACAGGTTATCATAAACACGCGTTTATGTATATGGAAAAATGCACAATAATTATGGATTGTAGTAATAAGTTTGGGGCACATTGACAATGGAATATTACAAGTTCTAAAATTAATAATAAACACGTGTTTACAAGAAATCCGTTACTGCTAATCGTAGGAGGTTTCATTGAAAAAAGACAAGATTAATAGTAATGAAGTAGCATCCTTAGCTGGTGTTTCTCGTAGTACGGTAAGCAGAGTCATTAACAACTACTCCAATGTACCACCGAAAACACGAGAAAAGGTTATGAAGGCGATTAAAGAGCTCAATTACTATCCTAATGTTTCAGCGCAAATGCTTGCAGGGAAAAACTCTCGAACGATTGGCTTATTTATTATTACCTCGGCAGCTGTAGATGTTCTGACCAATATGATGATTGCTAGTGTTATGGAAACTGCCTCGGATATGAACTATTATGTGCTCACGTATATCATTCGCGATATTAACGATGAGAATACGCAGCATAATGTTCGGGAAATGTTCCATCAGCGTCGTATTGACGGAGGAATATTTATTGCCCTGAAAAGAGATGAGCCATTTATTAATGAGCTTGTTGCAGCTGGATTTGTTATTGGTGTTTTTGATCAGGAGCGCAATGAGAAGCGACTAGCCAATCATATTCCAGCTAAACTCAACAATGATTCTGGCATTAAGCAAGCGATCGCTTATTTAATTGGGTTAGGGCACACGAAGATCGGAATCGTTAATGGTGATCTTAATCGCTTATCTGGACTACAGCGTTATGAAGGCTTTCAGTCCGCGATGGGGCAGCATGGTTTGGAAGTGAATCAGAGCTGGGTGCTCGCTAGTGATTTTAACGAGGATGCTGGCTATGAGGCGATGGATTCATTTCTGCAAGGAGCTAAGGAGCTGCCAACAGCATGGATTGCTGCCAATGATAGCGAGGCGTTCGGGGTAATCCGCGCCTTGCACAAGCATGGGCTGCACGTCCCTGAGCATATGTCTGTCATTGGCTTTGACGATCATTTGCTTAGTGAAAGATTTCATCCACCGCTTACGACAATTAGAGTAGATTTTAAACATTTATTTACGGAGTTAATGCAGCTTGTGATTAAGCAAATTGAGGAGCCAACTCAGCAGCTTCAAGAAGCGACCTGTGATAGCACATTAATTATTCGAGCATCTTGCCGTCGTCTGGATTAATTAGATTAACGCAAGGCTGAGCAACAATACAATAATATTTGAGGAGAGATGAAGATGTCAGGATTATTAGGAAATCAGGTAGTAACGCAAATTGGGCTTGTGGTGCATGATGTGGATAAAGTAAGCAAGGCGTATGCACAATTTTTTGGTGTGGAGCAGCCGACAAGCTTCTGGACAGACGATTATGAGAAGGCACGTACAGAATGTAATGGTAAACCGACTACTGCTAAGGCGAAGCTAGCGTTTTTTGATATGGGCTCGTTGCAGCTTGAGCTTATTCAGCCAGATGAGAATGAAAGCACATGGAGACATTACTTAGACGAGCATGGCGAAGGCGTACATCATATCGCATTTGAAATTAAAGGAATGAATGAGAAGATCGATCTACTAGGTAAGGCTGGATTCTCACTTCAGCAGCGTGGTGAGTATACAGGTGGTCGTTATGCATATATCGATACATTTCCACAATTGAAAGTCATTCTTGAGCTATTAGAAAACGACTAAAGCTAAAGGGGAGTGCTGCAATGAATATTTTTATTACAGGTGGAAATCGTGGTTTAGGGTTAGAGCTTGTACTAGAAGGAGCGCGCAGAGGACATCATATCTTTGCAACGGTACGTGGTGAGCAAGCTTCGGCACAACTAGAGCAGGCTTTGCAAGAAAACGGGAATTTACGTAGCGCTGTGACGTTTTTACAGGCTGATGTACGTGATGAGGCTTCCATTAAGGCAATTGCAGATCAATTGCGTCAAGAGGGCGTCAAGCTAGATAGCATCGTTAATAGTGCGGCGGTGCTGATCGGTAGAGAAAATGGGATAGGGAGCTTAAATATTAGCGATGTAGAGCTAAGCTTCGATATTAACTTGTACGGACCTTTGCGTGTAGTAAAGCATCTGCTTCCATATTTAAGCGAAGGTGAAGGCGGCTCAATTATTAACATTTCCTCCGAAGCGGGCAGCATTCATCGAGCGTATGGCGGTGATTATCCATATGCGCTATCCAAGGCAGCACTCAATATGTTCTCGCAGCAATTAAAGCAGCTTCTCGCTAATCGCGGGATTGATGTATGGAGCATTCATCCTGGCTGGATGCGCACAGATATGGGCGGCTCTAAAGCGCCATTATCTCCTTCAGAGAGCGCCGCAGCGATTGTCGACATCATAGAACGTAAGGTGAAAATCGATGCTGCAATGAGCTTTATCGATTATCGCGGAGGGGCGATGGAGCTGTAAAAACAAAAAGTTTGCAAAAAGATAACAAAGAAAACGGTTTCTACACTTTTTTATGTACAATTATTGGATTACCATTTGTAATTCTTATTTAAAATGGATATGATTAATAAGTATAGTTTAGTGGAATCATGAAATGATTCACGAAAAGTTTTAGGAGGAATAATAATGGCATTGGTTTCAATGAAAGACATGTTAAACAAAGCTCTTAAAGAGGGGTACGCAGTAGGTCAATTCAACATCAACAACCTTGAGTGGACTCAAGCGATTCTTGCAGCAGCACAAGAAGAAAACTCTCCAGTAATTCTTGGTGTTTCTGAGGGTGCAGCTCGTCATATGGGCGGTTTCAAAGTTGTTACTGCTATGACTGCAGCGCTAATCGAAGAAATGAACATTACTGTTCCAGTTGCAATTCATCTTGACCATGGTTCTAGCTTCGAAAAATGTAAAGCAGCAATCGATGCAGGCTTCACTTCTGTAATGATCGATGCTTCTCATCATCCATTCGAAGAGAACGTTGAAACAACTAAACAAGTTGTTGAATATGCACATTCTAAAGGCGTTTCAGTAGAAGCTGAGCTTGGTACTGTTGGTGGTCAAGAGGATGACGTTGTTGCTGACGGCGTAATCTATGCTGATCCTCAAGAGTGCTTGGAGCTAGTTAAACGTACTGGTATCGATACACTTGCACCAGCTCTAGGTTCTGTTCATGGTCCTTACAAAGGCGAACCAAACCTAGGTTTCAAAGAAATGGAAGAAATCTGCAAATTGACTAATATGCCACTAGTTCTTCATGGTGGTACTGGTATTCCAACTAGCGATATCCAAAAAGCGATCGCTCGTGGTACTGCTAAAATCAACGTTAACACTGAGAACCAAATTTCATTTACGAAAAAAGTTCGTGAAGTTCTTGCTAACAATGCAGAAGCTTACGATCCTCGTAAATATCTTGTTCCAGGTCGTGATGCAATTAAAGCAACAGTTATCGGTAAAATCCGTGAGTTCGGTTCCAGCAACAAAGCTTAATTAAGCTTTTCTAGCTGGACAAGCTGTTATGGCTGTCCGTCATACTGTTACGATAATAAGACCGCAGCTCCTATGATGAATACATCATAAGGACTGCGGTCTTTTTGTTAGATTGGATCTATCGCTGCTGTCGAAATTGTGTCTGTAGGTTTTGAATGAAGCTGAGATTATGGCTTAAGCTTAAACGTCGCTGTAACCGCGTGGTGATCGCTGCTAGCAAACTGATTATCCGTTGTATGAACACTGGTGTACTCAATGTTAGACGATATTAGAAAGCCGTCTATAATCGCCATAAAGTTCGTCCCTGTTTCATAAGGAATGTCTAGAGTACGGACAGTAGGAATTTTACCGTTGATCGCCCAGTTAAAGCCTTCAGGAGTAAAGTCCTCAGGTAGCTTCTGCAGCCATTCTGGCCATGATTGCTTTGAGCCATAGCTATTAGGATCTGTGCCTGGTAAGGCATGATTCCAATCACCGCCAACGATAATGTAGTTGTTCTTGGCAGCTTCAGCCTTCAAATAATTGCTTAAATATTGTAGCTGCTGCTTACGAATTTCGCCACCTTTATCGAATGCGGATAGATGCGTATTTAATACAACGAGCTCCTTACCATTGTCCACAGGCATTCTTAGCTCGACGAAGGCACGATCAAGCTCGAATAGCTGTACAGGCCACTTCTCCTCGCCAGGCAAATCGTAACGAGTTTGCTTTGTAATTTGAAATTTACTTAGGTTTAATAAACCGCTTTCAACTTTACCCATTGGCTGAAATAGTGGAACAGGAACCCAGCCTACTTTATAGTTTAAGGCAAATACACTGCTATGCTCTTGAAAAGCCTCTTGAATAGCTGCAACCTGATCGACCGAATAGGAGCGGGATGCGTCTACATCGACCTCTTGTAATAAATAAATATCGGAATTCAATTCCGTTAACAATTCAGTTGTTGTTTGTAAATTTTTCTCCACCTGCGCTTCGCTCGCGGCTCTTGATGATTTACCACCATCCATAAAGAAATCCTGCCCTGCATCAAGTCCTGCATAGCCGATATTCATCGTAGTAATGGTGAACGGTCGAACCACTTCAATTATTTTATGCTGAGGGTTACGAAGCAGTAAGCTTTCTTGCTGCTGTGGTTTATAGTCTGTTACAGTGACATAGCCAAGTAATGCTGCAAATAGTAAAATTACAATTCCAATCAACCAGCCTATGAGCTTGAATGAACGTTTTAGCAATGGATTCCCCCCTAAAATTTTCAAAGTATGACATGATTTCATTATAGCATCGCTCATTACCAAAAAGGGTATTTATATAGTAAAAGGTGGAGTAAATGTATATACTAATGCGAGAAAATGAATATGCTCCATGAAACAGCCAACAAATAATGCAACTGCATACTGCTAGTGAAGGGGAAAATAAGGTATAATAGAAGTTACGCAAGCTGTACATCGAGGATGGAATACGGTATTAACGACTGTATAACATGTTGGATGCTGTGAAAAGTTTGAGGGGTGTGCCTAATGGAAAATGATCAATTTGTATTAACACAAGAAGGATATGATAAGCTGGTTGAGGAACTGGAGCAGTTGAAAGGACCTAAGCGTCGTGAAGTTGCTGCACGTCTGAAGCAGGCAATTAGCTACGGTGATTTACGTGAAAACAGCGAATATCATGCAGCTAAGGATGACCAAGCTTTTATGGAAACACGGATTAAGCAGCTTGAAAGTATGCTTCGTAAAGCGTCTATTGTAAAAGCGACTAAAGCATCGGGCGTTACAATCGGTTCAACGGTTGTACTGTATGATGAAGAATTCGACGAGAATGTTGAATATACGATTGTAGGTCAAGCAGAAGCGGATGTTGCTAACAACCGTATTTCCTTCGAAAGCCCACTTGGTAAAAGCATCATTGGCAAGCAGGTGAACGATATTGTTACCGTTGAAGCGCCTGTAGGTACCATTGTTTATAAGCTGTTAGAAATTAAATAGCTGCTGATTACATAGCCGTGCGTGGTTGAGTACTTCGTGAAGAAGAGTCAATCATCACGGTTTTTTATATCTTCTTCTAGACGCACTGAAGGGACTGTCCACTGCTGGACAGTCCCTTCTTTTAACGAAGCTCTATTACATTTTTGATGTTAAACTACGCATTACTTTGAATAGCTGAAAGCGAGAGTAACGCGCGTAGGTTCGAATTGGACGTGGCATCCAAGACGATGAACCACCTTGACTAAGTGTATTATGAGCCAGTGCTAATATAATAATCAAAGTACCGCCAATCTCAAATGCGTTAATGCTATAGCCTTGGAACGCGATAATGACAAACGTTGTAATTGGTACGAAGTTGATAAACAACACACCATGAGTAGAAGACAATAGCTGTAATCCTTTGTTCCAGCTTAATAGTGCCACTAAACCAGGAAGCAAGCTCATGAATGCCATCTCATATTTAATCGTAGACAATGTTTCAAGGCTTGGTACGTCTAGCCAACCTGCTGCAGTACCAGAAGCAACAACTAAAAATGCAACGCCATTACCTAATATACAAGTTAGGGTTGAGTAACGAAGCGTCGACCATGCTTTGAACTGAGCGCCGCCTAGGGAGTAAACCACCCAACCTGTTACGCCGATTAGAATCGACAGTAGCGGTAGAAATTGACCGTTACCCATTGAGAAGAATGTAAAGTCTCCACGTGTAATAACAAATAGTGCTCCGACAAATGCGATTGCGATATTACGCAGTGTCGTACCATTAGGCTTGCGACGTGCAAATACCCAAAGCAGCACAATGGTAATGACTGGCATTAGCACTTCCATAATGGAAGCAATAATCGTTCCTGCTGTGCCCATCTTCTGTTGTCCAAGAAAGACACCCATATTATAAACAACAAACGCCATCGAACCGAAAAAGGTTAGCGCTAGGCCGCGACCTTCCAGACGAAATGCGCTCTTGCCCTCTTTGAAATAAAGAATAACCGCCAATAACACACCAACAACAAAGTAACGAATAAATGAGAAATAGAAAGGATCAATATGCTTTAATGCTTCGTGTGCAACTGGAAACATTGCGCCCCAAGACATACTAGCGATTAAACATAGAACTGCTCCAAGTAATACCTTGTTCTTTAACACGAGTAACTCTCCACCCTAATAATATAGTATATGTTATGTACGTGATCTATCATATTAAATTGTATGTAACATGTAAAATGATTGAAAATAACATTTACCATCATTTATAATGATATCAAAAGCTAACGATAAGGAAGATTGAGATGGAATTGAATGACCTTATTATATTTCAGAAGGTTGCCGAGCATGGAAGCATTAGTAAAGCAGCAGCCGAGCTAAATTATGTACAGTCAAATGTGACAGCGCGCATTAAGCTGCTTGAAAAGGAGCTGCATACTCCCCTATTTAGCAGACATAAGCGCGGAATGATTATTAATTCTGAAGGCAAACGCCTGTTAGAGTACGCCAAGGACATTACAGCTAAGGTTGAAGAGCTTAAGATGAGCTTTCAGGACAAAGCGGAAGCTGGCGGGCTATTAAAAATCGGGATCGTCGAAACGGTAAACGCGCTACCACATATTTTATCCTCATTTAACGATCATTATCCTAATATTGAAGTATCGCTGATGGCAGGAGTAACCGATCAATTAGTGCAGGATGTGCTGGATATGAAGCTTGACGGGGCATTTGTTACAGGTCCGATTCGTCATCCCAATGTGGAACAGCTGTCTGTTATATCAGAACGACTAGTGCTAGTTGCGAAGCGAGACAACTTTACGATGGATCAGCTCACAACGACACCGTTTTTGCTCTATCATAAAGGCTGCGGCTATCGTGGCAGATTAGAGAGCTGGATGAAGGTTGAGGGCATTATTCCACGCAAGGTGATGGAGTTTGGTACGTTCGGGACGATCATTGGCAGTGTCGCTGCTGGAATTGGAGTAACAGTCATTCCGCAATCGACGGTAACGGAGCTAGTGGAAAAGCAGGTTGTTGAGGAGCATCCCTTGCCAGAGCCGTATTGCGATATTACGACGATCTTTATATGGCGAAAGGATGCTTACATTACTCGTTCACTTGCCCATTTTATCGAGGAAATTCGTATTCATAGCGAAAGATTAATGCAGAATGAGCTCACGTAAAATTTTAATTGAGTGATCACTTCTAGGTCGTCAATCTCTACGATGAACTCGCTGTATGATGTTTTGAAGCCTGTCGCTTGGGCGATCTTAGCATTAAGTATTGGTGTTGAAGGCGTGTCATTGGGAGTGGTTTGACAGCTTAATAATAGCGCAGTGAGTAAACAGAGAGTGACGGTGACGCAAACTAACTTCTTCATTCATTGTACCTCCTAGTACGGCTGGTTTAAGTTAGACGTGCTAGGATGGACGGATGTTTCTTAATATTAGATATAATGGAAAATGATTGTTGATTTACGGTATAATAATAATAAATCAAGCCATTGGTTTAGTCATAATAGCTCTATCAAAAATTGTAGAGAGGAGTGATAAGTATGCCAAAATTGAAAAAAGGCGTGGTTGGAAGATCAAATGCTACCAGTGATGGTTTTGTTTTTAAGGGGGTACCTATTTATGGACGAAATGATGCTCATACTCCGATAGGCCATTTTCAAGAGGAACGAATGTACGACATAATAACCAAGTATAGAGAGGAGAAAGACTTACTAAAGAAAGAAGCTGTTTCTTTAGGCGTTTCAAATATTCATATATTATCTCCAAGAATAGGAAAAGTGAAGACAGATTTAGTGTTCGGGCTTATTTCTGAAGGGATATTAGAATTAGATATTAGAGATCTAGTTAAGTTATTAAATGAGGTTGATATGACTCTGGAAGAGTTCAATATTGTGAGGTTTATGGGATGAGGAATATAACGTTTCACATTTTGTTAGGACCACCATCATCTGGGAAATCATTTGGATTAAGTTCTTATTTAGAAGGCGTCTCTTTAATAATCGACTTTCCAGAAAACCTCTGAAAATCTATAAGTGTAAACATAAGCATCGGTTTATATACTACAGAAAATCCTCAAATTAATTTTCAGTTAATGAAAAGAAGAGAGGAAGCAGGTGGTATTGGAGCTTCAGGATTGGAGCTAGAAAGCTTAAGTGAATTATGGAAATTAAGCAATAAATCTTTAGTGCCTTTATTAGATTACATAATTAAGTTTCAGAATGAATATAACCAACATTTAAAAATCAGCACTGGCTATTTTGTTAGAATTATGGATTATAATTATTTAGATTTAGTATTAAACGATAAAAAAACCCCAGATCCACTACAATTTAATGCCAACCAAATAAGAGTAGAGAATAATTGCCTTATTCTCGAATCTGACACCAAAACATTTTCCCTTGAAGTTGTTTAACCCCCAGTCAGCATACATCCTAATGATTTCACTCAACTATACCTATACTCATTTACAATAAAAAATAAAGTAACTTGAAAATTTATTGAAATGAAGGCACAATAGATAGGAGATACTGTAACAATGATTGCATGTATCTAGCTTGTTACCGAACATAATAGGAGTGATTCTAATGGAGCTTGGGATTTCAACCTTTGTCGAGACTAATCCAGATCCCCATACTGGAGAGCTTATTTCTCATGCTGAGCGTATTCGCCAGGTTGTAGAGGAAATTGTGCTCGCAGATCAGGTGGGACTAGATGTATATGGAGTAGGGGAGCATCACAGACGTGATTATGCGGCCTCCAGTCCTGCAACAATTTTAGCGGCCGCAGCTGCCCGTACGAAAAATATTCGCTTAACGAGTGCGGTAACGGTGTTGTCTTCAGATGATCCGGTTCGTGTATATCAGCAATTTGCTACCGTCGATGCAATATCTAATGGTCGAGCGGAAATTATGGCAGGAAGAGGTTCGTTTATTGAGTCGTTCCCGTTGTTCGGCTATGATCTTAATGACTATGATGAGTTGTTTGACGAGAAGCTAGAGCTGCTTCTTGAGCTAACGAAGAATGAAATGATTACTTGGAAGGGTACGCATCGCCCTAGCATTAATAATCGCGGTATTTATCCTCGCCCTGTACAAGATCCACTTCCTGTTTGGATCGGCAGTGGTGGTAATCAAGGCTCTGTTATTCGAGCGGGCATGCTTGGTTTACCGCTTGTTCTAGCCATTATTGGCGGTAGCCCATATCATTTTGCACCGCTAGTTGAGCTATATAAGAGAGCAGCAGATCGAAGCGGACATGATAGCAGCAAGCTTCCTGTAGCTTCGCATTCACACGGCTTTATTGGGGATACGATGGAGCAAGCCGTCGAGCAGTTTTATCCGTCCACAGCTGCGGTTATGAATCAGCTTGGCAAGGAGCGTGGCTGGAGCTCATATACTCGTCAAACCTATGACTACGCGCGTAGCGTAGAGGGGGCGTTGTATGTAGGTGATCCTGAGTATGTCGCACAGAAAATTATTAATCTACGCAAGCATGTTGGAATTACACGCTTTATGCTACATATGCCGCTTGGAACAATGCCGCATGAGCAAGTAATGCACGGTATTGAGCTGTATGGTAAAGTGGTGGCACCAATGGTTCGTGAGGAAGTAGCGAAGTGGGAGAAGGAGCAAGGGATTGAAGCCTAGGTTACTCCACTGCTAGTAATACGTCATCTGCAACGTGACAATTCAAGAGCTTATTAATGCAATAGTGATGCTCCCCATAGTGTAGTAGGGTATCAATAACCTGCTACTGAGGGGGAGCATTTCATTATTTTAAATCATGATATTTTGTGAATTTTGTCATAAGTTCATTAGCAATATTAAGCCCATCTTGTCTATCCATAGCGGGTGCTACGATTAGACGACCATCTTCACCGCTCCAGCCGTTAGTGCGAGCTCCATCACTAGTATAGTAAGGAATAATTACGAGTCTTCTCATGTCTTTATCAACAAACAGTACTCCGTATTGCATTAGATATGGAGTGCCGTTCTCCCAGTAATCATATACCATATGCCCTTCGCCATCATTGTCGAAGGAAATGGTTATTTGTTTCTCATACTTTTCTGTAGGAGTAGTCTCTCCTTCGATGTCTATTGTTCCTTGGAAAGACTTAATTCGAAACCAGCTCTTCTTGATTGTGCCATTAAGCTTCACTTCTGTTTGGAAACCTTCCTCATTCGTACCAAGCTGAAATTGCGTACCTTGTAAAGTAATATCAAGCTTCATTGTCCAGCTAAAGTTAAATAGGATAAGAGCTACTACACAGAGAAAGAGGATGATTGCAATTACTTTTTTCTTCAAATTATCACTCCCGCATTAGTTTCTCTATAGTTCGTTACCAAAATGTGTATAATGTGTAATTATAGTATGTTGAAGGAGTTATTTCATGCAAAAACTTAAAAGAATAGGTAGCAAGGCAAGATTGAGACAATGAATTAGCCAATCATTGTTTATCCTCTTCTAGGTACAGCATGTGGTATATGGTTATTCGATTATATATTTAATAGACTATGGTCCATATGATGGTCTGATTATAAGAGTGAAGGCACTCCCATAGAGGAATGCCTCGCTCTAAGCCATAGCAATAATTTTGCTAAGTATTAGATGTATAGGTCAGGCAGGACATCTATAGCCAGTACTTCGGATATTGCCGATTGTGATCTAAATTATTAATTACTAGCGCAATGACCACGATTAATATTGATCCAATGAGCACGGGATTCAGTAGAAATGACCACGAGCTGCCAGCCATAATGACGACGATTGGATTAGCACCAGCAGGCGGGTGAGTGGTGCGTGTAAGGTGCATTAAGGCAATCGCTGCCCCTACGCCTAGTGCGATGACCCAAAAGCCGTCTCCTAACAGATGATAGAGCAGCAAACCTACTGAAGCAGAAATAAGATGCCCACCAATAATGCTGCGAGGTTGTGAAAACGGAGCATCCCACGCAATAAAGGCCAATACGCAGCTCGCACCAAACGGCGCCATAAGCCACATTGATGAGGTGAAGCTGGTTAAGAAGGCTAACAATCCAATTGTAATAAACCCTCCAATAAAACCGATAGAAGCTGTTCTTGCTGAAACTTTTAGAGGATTGGTTCCGGCTCCCCCCATTTTAGAGAAAATATGAATCCAAGCTGTACGTCGTTCCATGTTCATCATCCTTTATTTATAATTACCTAGTTAACTATGTATATATGTATATTATGTTCTTGACTACGAACTGTCAATCTTTATTTAGGGAAACCCTTGTAATCATCTATTCCTCACTATACGGTGTTAAATAACCAAAGATATAGTAAAATAGATATTATAGAGCAAATACATGTGTAGAATGGAGCATCTCTATGAGCAAAGAGCTTTATTTAAAGAGTGACTCTAACTTGAATTTTAGTGTCAATACGCAAATTAAAGAGCAGCTAAAGTGGTTGGTCGGATTGGATCAGATTTTGCCTGGAGATATGCTGCCATCTGCTAATCAAATGGCCGATCTATTGAATTTGAATAGAAATACGATAAACCTTGTGTACACGCAGCTTCGCGATGAAGGCTTGTTTTCCATGCAAAAGGGACGCGGTACAGAGGTGAAGGATAACCGTGTTGTTGAGGAGTTGCGTAAAAAGCGACAAGCTATGCACGAGTTAACGGTTAAAAGCATTGAAGAATCTAAGGCGCTTAATATTGAGCCGAGCGAGTTTTTTATTGCAGCACTTGCTTATGTATTAATGCATCATTCTCAACCAGTGAAAGGCTTGCGGGTTGCATTTATCGAATGTCGTGAGCATGATTATATCTTTTATCGCAATGAAATCTCACGTCTAACCGGTGCTGAGGTGACGATGATTGATGTCGCAGAGCTGCGTTTGGCACAGGTCGATGTTATGGAACAGCTTGAGGCTGCAGAGCTCGTTATTACAACGCTCAATCATAGCGAGGAAGTGAAGTCTTTGCTGACATCTAGCGGCAAGCAGCTTTATGTAATAGGGGCAACTGTACCAACGACGCTGCTGCTCGAAATATCTGCCATGCATAGCGGCAGTAAAGTAGCATTTGTATGTCTTGGTAAGGCAGGTGGGCAGTGGATGGCTTCTCATGTGCAGGCGGCTGGTATTAGCCAGATTGAAGCAACATCCATCGGAATGAACGAGCGTGAGCAAGTAATAGAGGTACTCCAGCATAGTGATAAGGTGTATGCTTCCAATGCAGTTTTCGATGAGCTGAAGCAGCTGTCACCTGATAAGGTTGCGCTTTATCCGATGCTGCTGGAGCGTAGCAGTGAAAGCTTACTTAAGGATATAGCAGCAACAACAGCTTCAAGTTAGCCCGATGCTACGCTGAAATCAATTAATATCGAATTTTGTAGAAAAAATGCAACAGTATAGTGCAATTCAATGCTATGATTAGTTATAGAACATTCCACAAGGAAATGAGGAGCGTGCTTGTTTTATTTACTTGGGGCATTGAAGAAATATTTAATGAAGCAAAAGCTGCTCGTATTTATCGTGATATTAGCGATTATGTTTGAGCTAGCTTTCGAATACTTCACATCTATGAGTATGAAGTACTTAATCGATTTTGCAATTGAACCGCAAAATATAACGATGTTTTTTATTATTCTTATTATATTTGTTGCAGGTGGATTAATTAGCTTATTTGTTGGGGTAGCGGGAGACTACTCATTAGCAAGATTAACTGAGAAATCGATGGTTAACATTCGTAGTGATATGTACGCACGCTTCCAACAGCTTTCGTCACGAGCCTTCTCGAGGTATCGCAGTGGCGACCTGCTCGCTAGGTTTACACTAGATATGCCGGCTGTAGAGTATGCCTTGCAGCAGGTATTTGTCGTGGGGCTGTATTCGATCACGAGTGTCATTATTGGTATTGCTCTAATGTTCTCGATCTCTTGGAAGCTGATGTTGGTGGCGATTGGTGGCTCTTTGCTCGTTATGCTGCCGCAATTAATATTAAATAATCGTGCGAAAAACTATAATCAAAACTATGTCGATGTGATGGAGCAGCTATCTAATACGGTAGAGGAAGAGGTAAATGGCTACCGAACGGTTCAAGTATTGAATCTAAAATCAGCTTTTCACAAACGATTCCGTAAGCAGATGGATCAGCTTTTCTTTTTTGGGGTCAAGCGTAGCTTTGTCAATTCCAATCTAGAACGCCTTCCTGTCATGGTATTAACATTAGTCAATGTTGCTGTACTTGCAGTCGGCGGCTACTTTACATTTCAGAAGGAAATGACGATCGGGGATTACACTGCGTTTAACTCTGTATTTATTACATTTAACTTTGCGATTACGACTTTTATGCAAATTATGCCGATTTTCATCGAGGGTGAGGTTGGTATGCGGCGCATTAAAGAAATCGAAGAGCTTGAAGCTGAGCTAGTCGACCGTGAGGATGCGAAGTCGTTAGAAGGCCAAGAGCTTGCAGTGCGCTATAACGACGTAAGCTTTAGCTATAACGATGACGAGCCTGTGCTGAGTAATATCAACCTACACATTCCGCCTAAGCAATATGTAGCGATCGTCGGCTCTAGTGGATCAGGCAAAAGCACGCTTATTCAATTATTACTGCGCTTCTATAAGGTAGAGCAGGGCAATATTGTCGTTGGTAATTACGAGCTGCAGGATATTTCGTTAGATAGCTTATTCCAATCAATCGGTGTAGTCTTTCAAGAGCCATATTTGTTTAATACGAGTATTCGTGAAAATCTATTGCTGGCTGCAGAAGGTGCGACTGAGGAGCAGCTGCGTTCTGCACTAGAGATGGCAGGTTTGCTAGAGACGATTGACAGCATGCCGCTAGGCTTAGATACACCACTTGTTAATCAGGGGCAGAATCTATCGACTGGAGAGAAGCAACGCCTAGCTATCGCACAAGCGATTCTGCATAACCCGCAAATTTTTATAGCTGATGACATTAGTGCGACGTTAGATATCGAAGCGGAGGAGGTCATTAACCGATGTCTAGCTCGATTGCGTCAAGGACGTACACTTGTTCATATTACACATCGCTTGACCAGTGTAACGGAAGCCGATCTGATCTATGTGCTTGATCAAGGGACAATCGTTGCCAGCGGTACACATGATGAACTACTCAAAACAAGCAGCTATTATGAGCAGCTATGGCGTCGTCAGCAGGGCTTCCAGTGGAGCTCTGACCGTATGTCGGTTAGCATTACTGGCGAGCGCTTAAGTCAGCTGCCGTTTTTTGCGAATGTTGATATGGATGTGTTACAGTCGCTTGCAGATACCTTCATTACAGAGCGACGCAGCAAGGGCGATATTATTATTCGTCAAGGCGAGCAGGGCAATAAGTTTTATATTATTGTTCGTGGTCATGTTGCGATTGTGAAGCGTGATGGACATGGCTTGGAGAAGACTGTTGCGCATTTGCAGGATGGACAATATTTTGGCGAGATTGCCTTGCTACGGAATATTCCGCGTACAGCAGATGTCAGGGCGGTTAGCGACAGTGTCTTTTTAACACTGACCTCGCAGCAGCTTATGCCGCTGCTAACTCGTTATCCGCATCTTAAGCAGCAGCTTGAAGATATGATTGTTTCTCGAATGGGTTAGGTTAATTGCTGTCCAAGAAGTTGACTTCTGCTTTGGACTAATGTGCAGACACATTAGTCCAAAGCAATGTCTCTCTGGTCAGCTTTTTTTATTGTTATAAACTAAGGGATTTATATCATAATCATTCATTTTATCATCTTTTCCGCTTTAATAATGTACGATTATGATAAATTTAGTTTAATGTATGAGTGTTGTATTAGCCACTTTCTAATAATTGGTAAACTTGTATAAGTTACTTATTATTCTGTTAGATACATTAATATGTATCAATTATACAAGGAGGTAAATTGTTTTTTAATGTAAACCATACATATTCATATCTTAATTAGTGTAATAATTAGCCATATCAGAAATTTGAGGTGAAATAATGAAACAAAAAGTTTTTTTATTTGTTTTATGTCTTACTCTTCTTCTAAGTATTACTCCAGTTTCTGCGCAACAATCTAACGAAGACACTAATTCCAACTCTAACTTCATTACAATAGATACGTGGAAAGGGACTATGTTTTATGAATATTATAGTATTCCAGATTTAGCTTGGGTTTACACCTATAGATACTATGATGGTGAAAATAGAATTGAAACCGTGAAGGCAAACGAATATTGGTCAAGATATAATTCAACCAACAACACAAGTGCTTCTACACCAGCTCTACCTACAACGCAGCCATGAAGAAAATTATTGCAGGCCTAGGTATTTTTACTCTATGCACATTTATCTTTTTAAGAATCCACCAAAATGTGGTTGCTGTAATGCCAACTGTCAGCACGTTCAAGAGTTCGCTATTTGGGAAATATGGCACTTATCTTAAAGAGAGCAGTGGATTCGGAGTTTTTATTGTGCTATTGCTCCTATCCATCTTCGCATTAATCCTTATTATCCAAGGTTGTTACTTTGATGAAAAACAAAAACAGTGATGATAATGTTACTGGAGATTAACGGGGCTGTTCAGAAAGTCAGAAAACTGACTACTGACAGCCCCTACCTTGTGCTCCACGCATGGCGCGTAACAAAGCCGTGAGTGGCGGTAGTCAACCATTAGCCAAGAGCAAGGGTGTCCACAACGTGAAGTGGAATCTGAAGGAAGCTGGAGGCAAAGTTTCGACCCGAGGAACACGAATCGTATCAGGCATCTGTAGTGGGATGAGTCTGCAAGACAAGACGAAATTCAATAAACTGCACAGACACGAGTATGTAAATGAACCTTCAGGATGACGAGAAATATTACAATCGCTTCACCATATGCCAATACGGATGATGGTGGAGCATTTTTTGTCCGATCGGCTCATAGCCTTGACGTAGATAGACATGCTTCGCACGGGTATTATCGACATCGACGAGCAGCGCGATTTGGTCCATGCCAGCAGCGAGCGCATCCTGCTCCGCCTGTTGCATTAACTGTGCAGCGAGCCCTTTGCCGCGATATTGTGGCGCAACAGCAAGTGCATCAATATAATATTCATTCGGTTCTGCTTCGAGTGGATGCTTAACATCCTGCTGCAATGCCCTAGAGCGGAATTGTTCTACAGGCGCATATAACGTTGGGGCATCCCCACCACTGTAGCATAGAATCATACCAGCAATCTGACCATCCAGTTCGACGACTTTAATAAGCTGTTGACTGAAACGATTGCCCGGCTTTGCATAGAACTGAGCTAGAATTGGTGCAGCCTTCTCTGTATTGGATTCACCAGTATATAGCGTCGTTAGCTCGCCGATTGCTGCAATAATGAGTGCGACAACCTCATCAACATCGCTTGGCTCTGCAGCTCTAATCATTGTAAGCAACCCCTTGTAGAATAATTAAAAAATCATTGACAAAAAGCGCAGGCTAGGAGCATAAAAGCTGCTCTCAGCTTGCGCTTTAACTATTGTTATCGCTAACGTTGACTGAACAACGAGCAACTAAGCTTCAACATTGACGAAGAAACGAAGGAATTTATTGTACCGCTGTCTCTACGATTAACATTTCATAAGGTGCAAGTGTCCATTGTCCAGCATTTAGCTCAGGGCGTGTACGAGCAACAAAGCGATATGAATCATCTAGTGCTGGTATTGGTGCATTACCATTGCTAAAGTTATGAATGAAGATGTATTTACTGTTTTCATTCTCACGTGCAACAGCATAAACTGGTGCTGGAAGCTGAACAGGTAGTGCACGCTCTAGCTCAAGCTTCAAAGCTAGCTCTTGATAGAAATCGTCATAGAAGGCATCCTCAAAATGACTACCAACATGATATGCTTCACCGCTTCCGAAGCTATTGCGAGTCAATACAGCACGTCCTGCATAGAAGTCATCACGATAAATCATTAATGCTTCTGCACCATCCAAATGAACAAGATCACATAGCATTGTGCAGCTATAGCTACCAGATAGTGTACCCTTTGCAAGGGATTGCTTAACAACACCGTAGTTGTTCTCATGATCATATAGACCATCAATTTCCTCGCTAACAAGTCCTAGCACATCAGTTAAGCCATGCGGAGCATCCCCCATAAACATCAAGTCATTCTCATTAATCATGCCTGTCCAGTACGTTGTAACAAGCGTTCCGCCAGCTTCTACAAATTTGCGAAGCTTGCCTTCAAAGCCAGCACGCAGCATATACAGTAGCGGTGCAACGACAATTTTATAGCCGTCCAATTCGCATTCCATATCAACAAAGTCAACGGAGATGCCTTGTTTAGCAAAGGCACGGTAATGAGCTTGTACCTCTTCGATATAACCCATATTTTTGTTGCGAGGACCTTGAGAATCTTCAACAGCCCATTTATTTTCCCAATCATAGACGATCGCTACTTGTGCATTCGTAGTTGTTGTTGCGATCTGTGGAAGCTCAGCAAGCAATCCTCCAAGCTGTGCAACCTCTTTAAATACGCGAGTATCATTGCGATCATTGTGGGCTACTACAGCACCATGCAGCTTTTCACTAGAGCCGCGGCTTTTTCTCCATTGGAAGTATTGCACGGAGTTAGAGCCGTGTGCGACTGCTTGCATAGAAGATAACAGATGCATGCCAGGTTTTTTTAGCTTAGAAACGCTTTGCCAGTTTGTGCTTGAAGGCGTGCTTTCCATAAGCAAGAACGGTTGCTTCTTAATTGAACGCATAAGGTCATGCATCATCGCTGTATCAAGTCCGATGGAGAAATCATCACGTTTATGCCATACTGGATAGCTATCCCATGAAATCACATCAACATCGTTTTTAAATTTGAAGTAGTTCAAGCCATCAAAGTAGTACATAAAGTTAGCTGTTACAGGCAGATCCTGATTGAAAGGCTTAACTGCAGCGATCTCGTGCTTCATAAAATCAAGCGTTTGATCAGATACAAAGCGTTTCCAGTCAAGGTTCATGCCGTGAATTGCATTTTCACCATGTGGAGCAGGTGATTCAACCTCGGAGAAATCGCTATACGTATGGCTCCAGAACGTTGTCCACCATTGTAGATTAAGCTCCTCGATCGTACCGTATTTATTTTTTAGCCAGCCACGGAATGCTTCTTGACAGTAATCACAGTGACAATCTCCACCGTACTCATTGGAAATATGCCATAGCTTCACTGCTGGATGCTTTGCATAACGCTCAGCTAGCTTGCTGTTAATGATACTAATTTTTTCACGATACACAGGAGATGTGTAGCAGTGATTATGACGCGCACCGAATAGATTGCGTTGACGGTTCGCTTGTACACGTAGCACCTCAGGATACTTTTTCGCTAGCCACATCGGTCTAGCACCTGAAGGCGTTGCCAAAAATACAGAAATTCCATTTTCATATAGAGAATTGATTACACTATCCATCCATTCAAAATTGAAAACGCCTTCTTCTGGCTCCAGCTTAGCCCAAGAGAAGATGCCTACAGACATGACATTGCAGCCAGCTGCCTTCATATATTCAATATCTCTTGCTAGAATTTCAGGATCATGCAGCCATTGCTCTGGATTGTAGTCTGCTCCATGTAGTAAAGCATCAGAAAATAATTGCGTCATGTGTTGATCTCCTTTTCATTACCTACTATTGAATACTACCCATTATAATCGACAAGCCGTTCTTCGCGAAGGAAGATCGGCTTGTCGCCACTATCTGATCAGCACAGCAAATTTCGCCGGGCTGACCAATGGTGTTGTATGAATTTATTAGCAAATGTTGGCTTGTTTCTATTTTACTGAGCCAAGCATACCTTGCACAAATTGTTTTTGCAAGAGGAAAAATATTAGAACTGTAGGAATCGTCGTAATCACAATCGCTACCATAATAATTCCATAATCCGGGTTGTAAGACGATGCTAGTGAAGATACGACTAGCGGTAATGTTTTTTGCTCTTGTGTACGCAATGCAATCAATGGCCACAAGAAGTTATTCCAGTTTGCCATAAATGTAATGATTGCTGCTGCTGCATAAGTAGGCTTCATCGTTGGCATGTAGACACGAGTGAATAGCTTCAGCTCGTTCAAGCCATCGACGCGTCCTGCTTGCAATAGCTCACGTGGGAATGATTTTGTATTTTGTAGGAAGAAGAAAATCATAAACGCAGTCGTCATTGTCGGTAAAATAACCGCTAACGCTGAGTTAAGCAATCCCCAACCACTAAATAATTTGAACAAAGGAATCATGATCGCTGCAAAAGGCATCATCATCGAAAGCAGCAATACGCTAAACAGACGGTCAGTTCCTTTTGTGCGATAGATTTCAAAGCCATAACCAGCAATCGAGCAAAGAAGTAAAGTTAGAACGGTACCGATAACTGAGATATACACGGAATTCATGAATGCTGAGCCTACTGGAGCTGCATCGAATAATTTGGAAATGTTATTCGTAAACTCAGAACCGATAGAAAACTTACCTTTAACAATATCACTTGAAGTATTGGTCATCCCAATTAACATCCAGACGAATGGAAACAGCGATATGACTGAAGCAGCGATAAGAAATGCGTGCTTAAAAAATGTACCTAGTGCTCTCATTTCTTATCACCTCCAACTTTCATTTGTAAGAATGCAAGAATTGCTACGATAATAACAATGGCATAAGATACAGTTGCTGCATAACCGAAGTTAGGTGTGTAAACAAAACTCAAGTTATAAATGTACTGTGAAATTGTCATTGTCGAGTTACCTGGACCACCATTAGTAATGTTAACGACCTCATCAAATAGTTGCAATGTACCGTTTGTCGAAATAATCGCTGTAAACAGGATAATCGGTTTAACCATTGGAATCGTAATTGAGAAAAATTGACGGAGTTTAGAAGCGCCATCGATTGAAGCAGCTTCGTAAATACTTGGGTCAATGTTTTGCATAGCTGACAGATAGAAAATCATATTGTAACCTGTCCAGCGCCATGTAATCGCTAAAATTATAACAACACGAGCCCAAACTGGATCCATTAGCCATGCAATAGGTTCGTTGATAATATGCATATTCAAGAGCAGTTTATTGAAGATACCATCAACTGCGAAAATACTTTTGAACAAAATGGAATACGAAACAAGAGATGTTACACAAGGTAAAAAGATCGCCGTGCGATAAAAGCCTTTGAATTTAAGTTTTGGTGCATTTAACAAATGCGCAATAATTAGTCCCAGGAACAGCATGATTGGAACTTGAATAATTAAGTAAAGAATCGTATTGAATAACGCCTGTCTAAAAATAGGGTCAGATAGTAGTCTAGTGTAATTGCCTAGACCAACAAACTCAGACACATTACCTTTACCAGATTCAAAGCTCAGAATAAATGATTGAATCATTGGGTAAAAGCTAAACAACATAATTAATGCGGATGGCAGTAATATAAACTGCCATCCGATTAGAGAGGATTTCTTCATTGTGCCCCTCATTCTCTCACCTGCTAACTGTTAGGATTATTGTACTTGTTGTTCAAATAGTTTTTGAATGTTAGCAAGACTTTTCTCAAGGTCTGCACCATTCAGAATGTTAGGAAGCTCATTTTTTAAGGCATCCTTAGCTTCTTGAGTGTACATGCCTAGAGAAATACCAGGAACTTGAGTAGACCATTCTGTAAAGTCAGCATAGATTGCTTGGTTACCGAAGAACTCAGATGTTTGTTGGTAAGCTTCACTAGAGAATGCTGGAATATAAGAACCAACACCGCCAGCTTCAGTTAGGAAACGCTCATAGAATTCGCTGCTGCCGCCAATTGTGCTGCCCAAGAAATCCATAGCTAGCTCTTTGTTAGCAGAACCATCAAGTACGAACCAGCTAGATCCGCCTTCATTGGAAGCATTTACGCCGCCTTCAATGTTAAGACGAGGAGTTGGAGCTACTGCCCATTGACCTTTTTGATCTGCTGCATCCATAATTGAAGCGATTTGCCATACACCAGATACGACAGTTGCAACATCACCAGCGTTGAAGCTGCCGACAAACTCACTCCAGCCTGTAACTGGTTTAGCGATACCAGAATCAGAGATTGCTTTGTATAAACGAAGTGTTTCAGTCATTACTGGGTTATTTACGAAGTTACCTTTGTTATCTGGAGTAATGTACCAGCTACCACCAGATTGAAGCAGGATAGAAGTCCAAGCTTCATCGTTAGGGTTAATTGTAGACATATACTTACCAGTTTTTTCTTTAACTACTTTACCGATTTCGATGTACTCATCCCAAGTGATGTTTTCTAGATCTTCAGCAGAGTAGCCAGCTTCAGCTAGAATATCAGAACGATAGAATAGTCCAGTTACACCGATATCAAATGGAATACCATAAATTTTTTCGTCAACAGTTAGAGCGTCAACTTTATATTGAGAGAATTGGCTGAAGTCAACGTTGCTGTTTGTGAATTCAGCAAATGTACCAGGATAAGAATTTACGTATTTTTGGATGTTAGGATCATTAACTAAGATAATGTCTGGAAGTCCTTCTGATACGCCTGCTGCCAAGTTTGTATTTAGACGTTGCTCAAGATCTGTTTTTGCCATATCTACAACTTCAAGCTCAAATCCAGGATGCTCTTGCTCATATAGTTCTGCTGCAATGTTAAGAGCTTTACCGTTGAATGATGGATCCCATGCCCACGCAACTACTTTTTGTTTGCCTTCTGCTGCTTCGTTACTGCTTGCATCATTAGCTGTGTTTGTGTTGTTACTGCCACATGCAGCTAGTGCGCTTGCCATAACTGTAGTAACTAACAAAGTTGAAAGTGCTTTCTTCAATTGTTACAACCCCTTGTTTTATATTTTGAATACCTTTTCATTTTAGGGAAAACAACGAGGACTGTATAATAACTATTTTGTACGTATGTGCAACAAATTATAGAGATTTTGGAAAGCGTATATTTTCCTTAGTATTTATTTTAGATCTTAGTAAAAAATTTATATGACGAAAAAAATTTGCCCAAAACATGTACTTAATTCACAAAATCCATTATGTTAAATAGATAAAATTGCAAATGATTACGAATACATAGAAGGTGAACAGAATGACGATGTGTCGTGTCATGATCGTAGATGATGAAGCGATATTCCGCACGGGTCTCGCGCATCTACATAATTGGAGAGATGAAGAAATTGATATTGTGGCGCAAGCAGCCAATGGAGCAGAGGCGTTAGAGCTTGTGGAATTTGTAAAGCCCGATGTCATTATTACAGATATCATGATGCCGATTATGGACGGAATTGAATTAGTGAAGGCAGTTCGTAGTCGTTATCCCGACATTAAACTTATTATATTGAGCAGCTATAGCGAATTCGAGCTTGTCCGTGAAGTATTTAAGTACGGTGTGGACGACTATTTATTGAAGCCGAAGGTAACGGCAGAGGAGCTTGTTACGCTTATTCACAATGCCAGTAATACAGGTGAGCGTTCGGCAAGTAATGACGCGCCGCTGAAGCTAGAGCCTTCATTAATTCTGAGTCAATGGTTCGAGCAGGAAAGACTGTCTGAGCAAGATCGTGAGGAGCTGAAGAGTCAATTGCCAAAGCCAGGACTAGCGCTCCTGCTCGGCAATATCACTGTGCTGCAAGGATTAACGCACGCTAGTCAGCATCAGCTGGAGCAGGTTGTATTAGAACAGTGCAGCAAGCATCTGTCAGCCATCAATCATGTTGCTGTATTTACGAAGCAGATCGTCGCTATTGTACTTAATGGAGATGCGGAGCAGATTGCCCAGCTTCAGCACGAGCCATCACTGCATCAGTTTGTTGAGGCTGTTCATGAGCAATATCCTTCCTTAACATTTATATATGGTACGCATATCAATGGGTTAGAACAGCTAATAACTGCGTATAACAAGCTGGGGCAGAAGTTTAGTAAAGCACTGTACTTTAATAATCAGAGCTTTATTCATGAGGATGAAATTAAGCTGCAGCGCGTAGAGGTTGCGTTTGACCATGATCGATTTGTTAACTCGATCAAATGGCTCACCTTTAGTCAAGCATCAGAGCAATTATTTGAATACTTTAAGGTGGTGCAGGAGGTTCAAGGCTTAGAGGACTACGAGCTTAAGCGCTTCACTCAGCATATCATTTATACAGTGATGAGTGTGCTGGAGCATCTGCATCTGCCCTTTACAGAGAATAGCACGGAAAAGCTAATCTGGTTCAAACGAATTGATCTCGCGACACGTTTACAGGAGCTGGTGGACATTGTTGGACAGTTTATAGCGATGGTCGAACAGCAAGTGCATGCCAATCAGGATGATGGACAAGCTAACACGCTGCGACAAATTATGGACTACATTCATGAGCATTATGAGCAGGATATTTCGCTTGCCGAGCTGGCTGAGCAATTCCATATGAACTACAGCTATTTATCGTGGTATTTTAAGCAGCATACGAATGAAAACTTAACGGCTTACATTAATAAGGTGCGTGTGGAGAAGGCGAAGGAGCTGCTCAAATATACAGACGAAACGATATCACATATTAGTTCGAAAATTGGCTTCTCTGAGCATAACTACTTTTCTAAAGTGTTTAAGAAATTTGTTGGCATGACACCGCTTGAATATCGTCATGCGAATAGTGGAGCAAGGTGACAGCATGCTAAAGCGCAACAGTATATTTATGAAGTTTTTAATCGTTGTACTGGTGACGACCGTCATCATCTCCGTACTATTGGCGTTTGCAGCAGGACAAATTTCCGAACGGATTTTGCTAGAGCAAACAAAGCAGAATGCTACCGTCAACTTGCGTCTTGTGAAGGATGATCTGTTGAAATACAACGAACAGATCGTTAATACGATGGTGCAAATTAATGCCAGCGATGCCTTCAAGCAATATTTAACGCGTCCTGCGGAATCGACGCTGGAGCAACTGAATATGGTCATTGATCTTGGGCGGTACATTGATACGTATAAGGACTACTTGAGTCCAGATAATACACATTTTGTCGTATCGGGCATCGGTGTTAATCAAAATCGTAACTACTCAAGTAATGCTTTAAAATGGGATCGTGTTCCGCCGAATATTTTGCACGATTATATGACGGTGGACGGGCTAATCGCCCAGAAGGTGCTTTATCATAGCAGTCGGGATTTATTTGCCGATTCTGTTCCATATACTCATTATATATTTGCAACAAAGCCTTTAATGGATCGCATTAAAATGTATGGATACGCTATTGTCATTGTCGACGAGGATAATATATACAATCGATATAGCTCGTATTTGACGGCAGGATCACGTATTTCATTAATTAATAAGGACGGTCTTATTCTGTCCAGCAGTGAGCGTGAGCTAACTAGCACGTTAGAGCCGGAGCTGCTGCAATTTACCGACATCGCTGACAACGATGAATACTACGGAATGAAGACAGAAAATGGGTTTACGTATATCTCCTTGTATTTACCTGAATTCGATGCGTACCTCTTACAGGAGATTAATCAAAGCGTAGCCTTTGAGGCGCTTCAGCAGATCGCTTGGAACATAGCGAAGGTCGTATTGGTGCTCAGTGTTATCATTATGGTTGTTGTCTACCTTATTACGCTTCGGATTACGAAGCCGCTATATAAGCTCGTTGATACGATGCAGTCAAGCAAAGTAGATGCGCTGCAGCCTCATCCGCTGCAGGAAAGAAGCAGCTATGAGATTAATGTCGTAGCGAAAACCTACAATGATCTTGTTAAGCAAATTGATCGTTATACAAAGCAGGTTGTCCATGAGCAAACGGAGCGACGCAAAGCGGATTTAAGCGCACTGCAAATGCAAATTAATCCTCATTTCCTATATAATACGTTAACTTCGATTAAATATTTAGCTAAAATGAATCGAATTGATGATGTAGACCGTACGATTACCAGTCTTAGTGCCATGCTGCAAAATACGATTGGTACGACGGAGGATACGATCACCGTTAGTCGTGAAATCGATAGCTTAAAGCATTATGTCTACATTAATCAAATTCGCTATGGTGAACAAATTGATGTGCATTTTGATGTGCAGCAGGATTGCTTAGCGCTTATCGTTCCGAAGCTCATTATTCAGCCGTTTGTAGAGAATGCCTTTTTCCATGCGTTCCCTGGCGGAAGACGAGGCAATATTTATGTGTTTGTGCGACAGCAGACAAGTCATCTGCTCATTGAAGTGTTGGATGATGGTGTAGGTGCCGAGAAATCTGCAGCCAATGGCAAGCGTCGTCCCGTTTCAGGGATTGGGATTGAAAATGTTCATCACCGCATCGTGCTGCTGTACGGGGCGAAATATGGGGTGACGATGAACAGTAATGAGTACGGTACAGCGATTAAAATTAGCTTGCCGATCTTGCAAAATATTAGCATCGAACAGTAGACATTTTTCATGTATAATGATAGGGTTGTGATCACTTAAATAATAATCTAATGCAATTGTTTAGCATAAATGATGGAGGTAACGATTAAAACTATGAACCCAAGAGATCAGCAATTTACGATGCCAGCAGAATGGAGTAAGCATGAGCGTACATTCATTTCTTGGCCGATTCAATCGTCAATGTGTTATCCAGAGCAATATAGCGAGGTATGCGCAGCGTATGCTGAAATCATTACAGCTATGGCAGAGTTTGAACCAGTTACGGTACTCGTAAATGCTGCAGATGAAGCTACGGTAAGAGAGCAGCTAGCAGGAGAGCATCCATATGGTGTTGATCTTCTTGTTGTTGAGCACAATGATGCTTGGCTGCGTGATAATGGCCCGACCTTTGTCACTTCACCTGATGGTAAGCTAGCAGGGGTGAATTGGGGTTTTAATGCGTGGGGAGGCAAGTACTCTCCTTGGGATTTAGATGATGCCGTAGCACCACAAGTAATTAAGCATGTTGGAGCGATCCAGTTCGATGCTCCATTAGTGATGGAGGGCGGCTCCATTCATACAGATGGTGAAGGAACGCTATTAACCACTGAGGAATGCTTGCTGAATATCAATCGTAATCCAGAGCTATCAAGAGAGCAAATCTTCGAGGTGCTTAAGCAATATGTGAACATCGATCAAGTGATCTGGCTTGAGCGTGGATTAAGTGGTGATGAGACGGACGGACATGTAGACAACATCGCTTGCTTTGCTGCACCAGGCAAAGTGATTCTTCAGATGTGCTACGATCCAGCGGATGAAAACTATGAAATTACACATCGTAATTTAGAAATATTAAAGCAAAGCGTTGATGCGAAGGGTCGTAAGCTTGAGGTGATTGAGATCGAGCAGCCGCCAGCAAGATTCTACGAAGGCGAACGTTTGACGTTAAGCTATTTGAACTTTTATTTTGTTAATGATGGCATTATCTTGCCTGTGTTTGGCGAGGATGCAAGTGCTACGGATCAGAAGGCGATTGACGTGCTTGCCGCGACTTTCCCAGACCGCCGCATTCGTACGGTGAATGGGATGGGGGTTATTAGTGAGGGTGGAAATGTACACTGCACAACCCAACAGCTTCCGGCGGTAGCGAAAAAGATCCGAAGCTGATTACGAAGCAACGCGTTGTAGCTTAGTCGACATCGAATATGACAGCCTAGCGAAAACTACTGTGCTCACGTACCAAAAGCGTACGCTGCGCGCCTCGTTTTCTACTAGTCTGGCATCTTCTTGGTACTGAGCTCCGAACTTTTTCGCTTCATTGTAATAGGCAATGTGAAAACTGGACTTTGATGACGATGTAATTCACTGTAGCGTATTCGACGTCGAATATGGCACTCATCGGGAGCCTCCGGTGCTCACGTACCTAAACCGTACGCTGTGCTCCTCGTTCCCTAGCTTCGTGCCATCTTCTTGGTCCTGAAAGCCCGGTTTTTACATTTCTATTTAAATTAGGTAATGTAAAAACAGGACTTTGATGACGATGATTCGCGTTGTAGCCTATTCGACGTCGAATATGGCACTCATCGGGAGCCTCCGGTGCTCACGTACCTAAACCGTACGCTGTGCTCCTCGTTCCCTAGCTTCGTGCCATCTTCTTGGTCCTGAAAGCCCAGTTTTTACATCTTCATTTGAATTAGGTAATGTAAAATCTAGACTTCGATGACTTGTAATGCATTGTAGCTCACGTACTAGAAACGTACGCTGCGCTTTTGTTATTAGATTTAAGAACTTTATATAAAAGCGAAGCTCACTATTCTTTGTCTCTCTTTAACAAGCGGAGACTCATCCTTCTTTATCGCGAACCTGTTCTGAAGGAACTCGCGAGCGATAGAGAGGGATGAGCGAAGCAGGATCTCACGGAGCGTCATAGATGGATGAGCGGAGCCCATGATTGGAGGAATTGCTGTGAGAAAGGTTAAGGTTGCGGCTACACAGATGAGCTGTGCGGCTACACGTGAAGAGAATATTGCGAAGGCAGATGCATTTGTTCGTCAGGCTGCTGAGCAAGGTGCGCAAATTATTTTGCTGCAAGAGCTGTTTGAGACGTATTACTTCTGCCAAAAGGAAAAGGCGGATTATTATGCTTACGCTACGGAGCAGGAGAAAAACCCAGCGATTCTTCACTTCCAAAAGGTAGCGAAGGAGCTTGGCGTTGTGTTGCCAATTAGCTTCTATGAGAAGAAAAATAATGCTCGCTATAACTCGGTTGTTGTTATTGATGCTGATGGCGAGATTTTAGGTAAATATCGTAAAAGTCATATTCCTGACGGCCCTGGCTATGAAGAGAAGTTTTACTTCAACCCAGGTGACACAGGATTTAAAGTATGGGATACGAAGTATGCGAAGATCGGTGTTGGCATTTGCTGGGATCAATGGTATCCAGAAGCGGCACGTTGCATGGCTTTAATGGGCGCAGAAATTTTATTCTACCCTACAGCGATTGGCTCAGAGCCACAGGATAGTGGCATTGATTCTAAGGACCACTGGCAAGTGTGCATGCTAGGTCATGCCGGCTCTAATCTTGTACCTGTTGTTGCCTCTAACCGAGTTGGTCTAGAAAGCGACGAGGATTCCTCCATTACGTTCTATGGCTCCTCCTTTATCGCTGGTCCGCAAGGTAATAAGGTTGCAGAAGCGGGTCGCACAGAGGAAACGGTGCTTGTTGCTGAGTTTGACTTGGATCAAATTGAAACAATGCGTATCGAGTGGGGCGTATTCCGTGATCGCCGTCCTGATCTGTATGGAGTGATTGGTACGTACGACGGTAGCGAGCGCTTCTCAAAGTAGTATGAGAGTTACTATAAATATGGTTCAGACTGCCTTCAAAGACATATCAACTTTGAGGCAGTCTGTTTTTTGTTTAAAAATCATTCAAGTTTACGTAAACGCTTTATTTTCTAGTTTTCATAGAATTGCAGGTATGATATATTCATTGATGGAAAATGCCAATTAAGGGGATGAACAGTAAAATGTCAGATGCAACAATACCGAACCAGTATACGATTGTATTTCAAGGCGATTCCATTACCGATGGTGGTAGAGGAAGAACGGAAGATCAAAATCATGTGTTAGGTCATAGCTACGCATATATCATTGGTGCGAAGCTTGGTCATGAATGGGCTGAAAAGCAACCTGTTATCTATAATCGTGGTATTAGCGGCAATCGAGTTTCTGATCTTTATGCACGTTGGAACGAAGATGTCATTAGTCTTCAACCCAATTTGCTTAGCATATTGATTGGTGTTAACGATGCTTGGCGAATTGTTGGTGAGCTGCCGACTGGCGCAACTGATCGTTTTGCTCGTGCATACAGACATATCCTTGAGGAAACGAAAGAGGTATTACCAGATACAAAGCTTGTTTTACTCGAGCCATTTATTCTAAATGTCGGCGTCATATCTGAAAACTACTCACGCTGGTCTGAGCTGATTGCTTCCTATCAGCAGACGGTAAGAGAACTGGCAGCGGAATTTGGAGCGACTTTTGTTCCACTACAGCATTTATTCCATGAGGCGAATCAACGTGCAGACGCGGCATACTGGTTATGGGATGGCGTGCACCCGACTGCAGCAGGTCATCAACTCATTGCCAACCAATGGTTATCTGTTGTGATTGGGCATGAAAACTAAACTCAACTAGAGGTTACTTAACAAGCTTCGTCCTCCGTTTTATGCGGACGGGCGAAGCTTTTTTCATAATAAGTAAAATACAATGGATGCATCACGTGCATAACTGCTAGTTTATCGCAGTGCAACTTGATCCGTCAGTTTGACTTCACCTTCAGCAATGAACACAATGTCCCTTTGGTGTACTAGCTCTGTCACTTGCTTGATCAGATCCTCTGTTATAGTCGGCACAATAATGACTACTTGATTGTTTTTTATATCGGTATATGAAGCGACAATCTCATTTGATAAATGTTCGGATACAATTTGTTCTGCTTCATCTAACTATGCTTGCGAATATTTCACAGGATTGATGATGACATGTTCTAGAGAGGTTAAGTCAGCGTCACTATTGTTATCTGCAAGAGCAGTAGCTGTAGCGTAAACAAGAATATTCTCTCCTTCAAGCTCAGCGCCAGCATATAAGTGGGGAAAGTGATCTATTTCTGCTTGAACTAGCTTCAACGACTGATCTAACGTAAGTTTATCCGATGCTATGACGTGCTCTTTATGTGAGCGTGTAGAAGTATCATTTACAAGCACTAAATATATAGCAACTGCAATCAAGCAAATAAGTAACAAATAACTACTGCTTCTTTTCATCGCTTCCTCCTACGGATAAAAAATGAGCATTTTGTAAACAAGCGTCAGCTTCAATTACACCAAAAATTAGTAATAATGGATATAAAACATAAGATGTAGCATATGAAGTAAAAAGAGATCATTACTCATTATCCTAGTGAGCAATGATCTCTTGAACGTTACAATACCATCATGTTATGTGTATGCTTGCGATGCCCTCAGGCGTCTGCTGCGTCATCACTTTGCTTTTTCTTCGCTGACCACGGTGTGCCAAGTATCGGCAATGCCCAACGATCAAGTCCATACCAGCCTGCGTTTTTCCAAGCCAATACTAACCAAGTTGCAAGAATGAATAGCAATGGATTAGAGCTAACAGTACCTGCGAATAGGAAGCTGACGTTCATCAAACCGCCACAGAAAGCAGCGATACCAGTAAGCAAGCCTAAGATCAAGCCTAAGCCAACAAGTAACTCACCGAACGCAACCACATAAGAGAATGCTTTCGCATTTGGAATAACAAAATTTTCAAGGAATGCTGCATACCAAGAAGATACATCCTTACCTTCCTCTGCTTTAGCCAATGCACCTTGCATAAAGCCTTTAACTGCAGTACCTGCATTTTCACCTGTCCATGCATCGCTATTTACTTTTTTCCAGCCGGAAGTTACCCAAGTGTATCCTACATACAAGCGAACAACCAGCCAAATCCAAGCTGCTCCAGTACTGCTGAACAAGAATTTTGACACTGGGTTTTCGGGAATATGAATAATTTTATTAGACATCAAAAATTCCTCCTGAACAAAATTTATCATCGTTTCCACTATACTATAAAGCAATCCAGTTCATTATCAAGTGATTTTTCTCACAGTACGTATTTATTTGATTACATGTATTCGGTTCAATCTCCTTTGTGATCTATGGTATAATTTAATAAATATATGAACGGAATGAGGGCAGAGGCGATTGTGGAAGCGAAGACGAAGTATTGTATAAGCTGTGGGCTGGAAAAGCCACTCAATGATTTCCTCCGCCGCACGGGCAGGCGAGAGCGGCCAGATAGCAGACGTGGCACATGCAAGCAGTGTAGACAAGCAGGTACTATGGCAGAGCAGTATTTGGATCAAGCAACGCTATCCGTCACGCCATACTTTACTGTTGCTGGTCGAGCAAGATGGAATCGGAAAAGACGACAGCCGTTGCTGTATGTTACGCCATCACATGCCATGAATAATGGAGGCTTGCGTTCGGAGGACCTGCGACCGACATGGCAAGGCATTGTGCGTATGCGCGGAAGATCGGATACTGGACGACGCTGGATTCAAGAAATTGATCTTGCTCAAGCGAAGCTGCTTGTGAAGGAAGGCGCAGCTGTCATTATAAATCCGTATACGATTCGAATGATCTATAGCAATAAGGAGTTTCGTAAATTTATTCTGACACGGGATCACCATACTTGTCATTATTGTGGCGAATACGGCGATACAATCGATCATTTGCTACCTCGAGCGAAGGGTGGCTATACGACCCCAGTGAATTGTGTATGTGCATGCTTAAGCTGTAATCAGCAGAAGGGCAATTTGACGCCAGAGCAATTTATGCAGGTGCTGCTAGAGCAGCATAAGGAGCAAGAAATTACGTAACTTTTTTGTGTGAAACGCTTTTATCACGTCCTCAGTAACTTGAATAAACAAGGGACTGGATAAACGTTAAGCAATAATACGATAGAAAGTTAGGTGAGCCTTATGAAACAAGTAAAAATCACTGGTACAGAGCTAGTAAGCTCAACGATTGCGCTTGGCGGTGTACCTCTTGGTAGTCAGCTTAATGAAGCAGAGTCATTTGCACTTATGGATGCCTATATCGATAAGGGCGGTAATATGGTTGATACGGCAGAGGTGTATGCGAACTGGCTGCCTGGGGAAAAAAGTATAAGTGAAATTACGATTGGTAAATGGATGAAGGCTAGAAACAATCGCAATAGCTTAGTGGTGACAACCAAAGGAGGTCATCCGGTAATGTCTACGATGGAGATTGGTAGATTGGCACCGGAAGAGATTGCTGAGGATGTCGAGGGCAGTTTACGTCGTTTACAGGTAGATACAATAGATTTATACTGGCTGCATCGAGATGATCGTAAGCGCAGTGCTGGTGAGATTATTGAAACTTTAAATAAGCTGGTGAAGGAAGGCAAAATTCGATACTTTGGTTGCTCGAACTGGAGTGCAGATAGAATTGAAGAGGCGCAGAGCTACGCGGCTTCTCATCAGCTACAAGGCTTCAGCGCTAATCAACCAATGTGGAGTCTAGCGACAATCGATCTGTCCACCTGCTGGGATCCAACGTTAGCTGCCATGGATAATGCTATGTTGAAGCTGCACCTTGAAACAGGACTGACAGCAATTCCTTATAGCTCTCAAGCGCAAGGGATATTCACGAAGCTAGCTGAGGGCAGGATTGCATTTGAAGATATTTCGAGCATCTATCAATCTGAGGCTAACCGTATAAAACTAGATAAGGTTGTGAAGCTATCCGCTGAGAAGGGGATTACAATCAGTCAAGTCGTATTGGCATACATATTATCTCATCCATTTGTAAGCATTCCGATTATTGGTAGTCACACAATAAAGCAGCTTGAGGATAGCCTGAAGGCTGATGAAGTACGCTTAACTGCGGATGAATTGGCATATTTGAATAGTTAGCAGAGGGTTGCAAGAGAGTAGAAGGTTACAATGCTCTCTTGCTTTTTTATGTTCCGAAATAATCCACTATATCATTTGCTGTATTTCTGTATAATAATGTTATCGTATGTGGAATAAAAGCGGAAGCATCAAAATAACGAGGTGTCGGAATGAAATCAGATGTGACAATGCGTGATATTGCAGCCAAGCTAGGGATTAGTGTGGTTACCGTGTCCAAAGCATTAAATGATAAAGATGGGGTCGGCGAGGAGCTTAAGCGCAAAATTAAAGAAACCGCTAATGAGATGGGGTATCGGATCAACGCCCTAGCTAAGGCTATGAAGGAAGGCTACTCCTACAACATTGGCGTTATCTGTGCAGAACGCTTTACGAGTGGTGTTCAGCCCTTCTATATGCAGTTTTATCAATATATTGCTAAGTCGCTTGAGGAATCTCACTACTCTGCAATTCTGCATATTTTATCAGCGACAGATGAGGAAGAGCTAGTATTCCCGCGCATTTATAATGAGAAAAAGATAGATGGATTTATTATTCTGGGGCAGCTCAGTCCGAAATATTTGCAAGCGATGCACGATGAAGGGATTCATATTGTATGTTTGGACTTCTATACGGACAATCCGGTGTTAGATTGCGTTATTACTGATAATTTTTATGCCTCTTATAAGCTAACAAATTACTTAATTAAGTGTGGCCATCGACAAATAGGCTTTGTAGGCAATTTGCATACGACGAGCAGCATTCAGGATCGATTCCTCGGCTACTATAAGTCACTGCTTGAGCACGGACTGGAGCTAAAGCAGGATTGGATTGTGAAGGATCGTGATGAGCTAGGCAAGATTCTTGAGATTGTGTTGCCAGAGCAGCTGCCTGAAGCCTTCGTCTGCAATTGTGATCAAATCGCTTATCTTGTTATACAAGCGCTGAATCAACGTGGCGTACAGGTTCCTCTTGAATGCTCGGTTGTAGGATTTGACAATGACTTATATTCGACGATATCAAGCCCTGCAATTACGACGGTTGAAGTCAATATGCCAGAGATGGCCAAGGCTGCAGCTAATATAATTGTGCAAAAGGTACAGGGGCAAACGATGCAAAATAGCAGATTACTGATTAACGGTAAGATTGTATATCGAGACTCTGTACTTGTGAAAAAAGGCTAAAATAAATTTCGTAATCGTGGTTTACAATTCTTTCCCTTTACTATATAATGTGAAAAATAACAATAAGCGTTGATTAGAAATAGTAGAAAAATGGAAGCTTACAGAGAGCCGATGGTTGGTGTGAATCGGTAGTAGAAGTTTTTTGAACTCATCTAAGAGCTACTCTCTGAACTTGTAGTAGGAGATGTCGGTTTTCTACCGTTATCAAGATAGGCAGTGATAGCTGCTGAATTAAAGTGGATTATTGCACTCTTATTTGAGTACCAATAATCAATTAGAGTGGTACCGCGAGCAACGCCTCGTCTCTATTTTTATATAGAGACGGGGCTTTTTTTATATAAATTAAAGCTCAAACGAGATCAATACTGGCCAGTAAAAATCTCCAACTACATGCTTTTTAGGAGGGAAATTAATGGTAAGAAGGATTTTGGTGTTTGACACAACATTACGTGATGGTGAGCAAGTCCCAGGTGCAAAATTGAATGTGTATGAAAAAATCGAAGTTGCTAAACAGCTGAAAAAACTTAACGTGGATATTATTGAGGCTGGCTTCCCCGCCTCATCTCAGGGAGATTTCCTTGCTGTCCAGGAAATTGCCAAAAAGGTAGGACAATCAGACGATTTAATGATTACAGCATTAGCGAGAGCTGTAAAGCATGACATAGATGCGGTGTATAACAGTGTAAAGCTTGCACAAAATCCACTTATTCATATCGTGCTTGGTACATCTGATATTCATGTCGAAAAAAAATTCGGAAAATCAAGAAACCAAGTACAAGAAATTGGAATTGAAGCTGTGAAGTATGCGAAATCTCTGCTTCCGCAAGTGCAATATTCAACGGAGGATGCCTCTCGCTCAGACTTTGAATATCTATGGTTGACGATAGAAGGAGTTGTCAAAGCAGGCGCGACGATGATTAATGTTCCAGATACTGTTGGCTTCGCTGATCCTGAGGAGTTTGGTTATCTAATTCATCGCATCAATAATCGTCTGAAGAATCTGAATAATCAGGTTGTATTGAGTGTGCATTGTCATAATGACTTGGGAATGGCAACTGCCAATACATTAGCTGCGGTGAAAAATGGGGCTGATAAAGTTGAAGTCACCATTAACGGCATAGGAGAACGAACTGGCAATGCGGCGCTAGAGGAAGTGGTTATGGCGTTAAAAACACGATCATCGCTCTATCAAGCAGAGACGAGGGTTAATACGAAAGAAATTATGAACACATCTCGACTAGTTAGCAGCTTTATGGGGCTAGATGTTCAGGTCAATAAGGCGATCACTGGCGATAATGCATTTGCACATTCTTCAGGGATACATCAGGATGGTTTGCTAAAGTCACGTGACGCTTATGAAATCATCTCACCTAGTGATATTGGGCTTGATGATATGGAGTTGGTGCTAACCGCACGCTCTGGAAGACATGCAGTGAAACATGCATTAGAAAAGCTAGGACTATTGCATGAGGATGAGCAAAGCTTCGAAGAGCTATTCACTCATTTTTTAGAGCTGGCAGATCGTAAGAAAGAGGTATATAATCACGATTTGTACGTATTAGTTGAAAATTATAATCAAAATAAGGGACATCAAAGTAAACAATCGATTAGTGAGCATTTCTATGTACTTGATGAATTTCAGGTCATCATTAACAGTACATTGCCAACAGCTAGTATAAGGTTACGTAAAGGTAATGAAACATATACCAACAGTTCCAATGGATCAGGCCCTATTGATGCACTGTATTCTGCTATTGAAGGTATAAGTGATATTGAGTTAAGTTTACTTGAATACAATATCAGCAGTGTTTCAAGAGGCAAGGAAGCATACGGTAAAGTAAAGATAAAGGTTTCACATGATGATAAACATTATGTTGCGAAAGCGACTGACACAGATATTATGAAGGCTAGTGTGCTTGCCTATATTGATGCACTGAACAGTGTAATAGTGGAAACCTCTTCTGCTTCTAAATAAGATCCGTTTGACATAGGGAAAGCCTCACTTAACTAAAAACTCCGCGTGCGCCATGCAAAGAAAGCAGCGCACGTGGAGTTTTGATTTTTAAATATAAAAAATAAAGTATTGACGAATAAGGAAACGAGAGGTAAATTATTCTTGTAAGCTAAACGTTAAGCTAACAAATTAACTTAATGGAGTTGGTGAGCAGAATGGCAACGGTAAATTTGCTTGCTTGGAAAGAAAGTATCGAACGTGAACTTAAAGATAATATATTGTCATTCTGGATGGAACATTCGGTGGATCAAGCCAATGGCGGATTTGTAGGGGAAATAAGCAATGATATGAAGATTAACCCTAATGCTGATAAAGGCTTAGTGCTGCATGCTAGGGTGTTATGGACATTTTCAGCTGCCTATCGCATCTATAAGGATGCTGCGTATTTGAATATGGCTGAGAGGGCCTATCGATATTTGCTGGACAAGTTTTGGGACAATCAGTATGGCGGATTCTTCTGGATGCTAGATTATAAGGGTGAACCGATACAGGAGAAGAAGCAGGTATATGGTCAAGCCTTTGCTATCTATGCGCTAGCTGAATATAACCGTGCTACTGGAAATGCTGATGCACTTGAACGTGCGATATTGATGTTTGATCTGCTTGAGCAACACAGTGTAGATCATGAGTATGGTGGTTACATTGAGGCGCTAGGACGAGATTGGCATGAAACCGATCAGCTTAGCTTAAGCGATAAGGACTTGAATGAAAAGAAGTCGATGAATACACATCTCCATGTGATGGAGGCATACACCAATTTATATCGCGTGTGGCAGACTGACGTGCTGAAGAGCAGATTAGGTGAAATTATTAAAATAACAATTGATCATATTCTTACGCCTGATCAACGTCACTTCTATCTATTCTTCGATGAACAATGGAATGTGAAATCGCATGAGGTTTCCTATGGTCATGATATCGAGGGCAGCTGGTTACTTGTAGAGGCAGCAGAGGTGCTTAGTAATCCAGCTCTAATCGAGCGAGCAAGTAAAGCAGCTATTGCTATGGCTGAAGCGACATTGGCAGAAGGCGTAGACGAGGATGGCGGCATCATTAATGAGGGGGATTCCTCCGGCTGGATTGATACCGACAAGCATTGGTGGCCACAAGCAGAAGCTATTGTCGGCTTTGTTAACGCATATGAGATGACTAATAAAGAGGACTATTTACAAGCGGCATTCAAAACATGGCAATTTATTGATTTGTACATTATCGATAAAGTAAACGGAGAATGGTATTGGAAGACAGACCGTGCTGGAAACCCCGATCATTCTCAACTGAAGGTCGAGCCGTGGAAATGTCCGTATCATAACGGACGAATGGGATTTGAAGTAATCGAGCGTTTGGAACGCATTCATTCTAAATAAAAATTGAAAGGTGAGATGAAAATGACACAGGTTAACAATGAAAATTGGTTTATGGAGAAATTAAAGAGGTTGTCTGATGAGCATCGCGAGCTAATTAGCAGACCCAATACTCCGTCTAAGCAATACAACGGCATTTATACAAGATATGAGAATCCAGTCTTAACGGCAGCGCATGTTCCGCTTTACTGGCGCTTTGATCTTGATCCGGAAACTAATCCAAGATTGCAGGAGCGTCTAGGAGTTAACGTTGTATTTAATCCTGGTGCAATTGAATGGGACGGTAAAATTCTGTTAGTTGCCAGAGTTGAAGGGTTAGATCGCAAGTCATTCTTTGCAATTGCTGAGAGTGATAACGGTGTAGACGGCTTCCGCTTCTGGGAATATCCAATTCTTCTTCCAGAAACAGAAGATCCAGATATTAATGTTTACGATATGCGTCTCGTTAAGCATGAGGATGGATATGTGTACGGCTTGTTCTGTACAGAACGTAAAGACTTATCTGCAGGACCGTATGATACGTCTTCGGCAATTGCCCAATGCGGGATTGTTCGTACGAAGGATCTAAAATCTTGGGAGCGACTACACGATCTTAAGACTCCTTCTCCACAACAACGTAACGTTGTACTGCATCCAGAGTTTATCGATGGTAAGTATGCGTTCTATACTCGCCCGCAGGATGGATTCATCGATGCAGGCAGTGGTGGTGGAATTGGATGGGGCTTATCTGAAAGCATGTCTCCAGCAGTTATTGAAAAGGAATCGATTGTAGACGAGAAAATTTATCATACGATTAAAGAGGTTAAAAATGGACAAGGACCAGCTCCGATTAAAACTGAGTTTGGCTGGCTTCATATTGCTCATGGCGTAAGAAATACGGCTGCAGGACTTCGTTATGTTATTTATGCCTTTATGTCTGATCTGAATGATCCGAGTAAGGTTACTCACTCACCTGGAGGGCATCTCATTGCGCCTGAAGGAATCGAACGGGTTGGCGATGTTTCCAATGTAGTATTTACGAATGGACTAGTTGTGCGCGAGGATGGTCAAGTACTGCTCTATTACGCATCCTCTGATACAAGATGTCATGTTGTTACAACTTCTGTTGAGCAGCTAGTAGATTATGTAATGAATACACCTGAGGATGGCTTACGTTCACGTGCATCCGTGGAACAACGAGTGAAGCTAATAGAAAAAAACCTGCGTTTAATGGATAAAGCGGAATATCAATTCTTAAAGGATTAGGCTAAAAAGTTAATATATTAGTGATAGACCGTCAAGCTAAAATGCTACTATCGAGGTGATAGAAGTTTTTTAGGACTTGACGGTCTATTTTATATTTTTTATGTTAAAAAATAAAAATTTGAATTTAGTTAAAATTTAATTTAGAATGAGATTGTAAAATAAATGGTGTGAGGGGAACAATTTATGAAGAAAGTAACTCTTCAGATGATTGCTGATAGATTAGGCGTATCGAAAGCCCTTATATCGAAAGCTCTCTCTAATGACCCAACGGTCAATGAAGGAACAAGAGAAACAATATGGAAAACTGCCGAAGAGATGGGTTATCGGTTTAAGAGTAGTCATAAGGCAATTAAAGAACCTAAGTTGAGAAATATAGCTGTGCTTATGCCCCGAGCATATCTAGATGATATGGAATATTGGGGTAAGGTTATCCGTGGAATTGATAAAGAGCTAGAAAACAATGGCTTTAGCATGATTATGTCCAGCATAGATATCTCTCTTCCACCTAAAGAAGGTTTACCGAATAGCATTTATGAAAAGAAAATTGACGGTGCAATTGTAATGGGGCAGCTTCCTGACAGCTACATTAAGGCATTAGTTGCACATAACGTGCCACTCGTCATGGTTGACGCTGATTTTTACAATCCGTCGTTTGACCATGTGCTAGCGAATAATTTTTTAGGTGCGTATCTTGCGACAGGCAAGCTGCTTGAAGCGGGACATCGGAAATTAGCTTTTGTTGGAGATGCGGATACGACTTGGAGCTTTAGGGAGCGCGAGCGTGGATTTGAGGAAGCAATTCGCTACTTCAATGCTACTTCTGATGAAAAAGCGGAATATGTGACGATCAATGGTATTGGTGTAACGGGTAAAGGGATGTATACGTCTGAGGAGCTAGATGCTAATCTTCATAAATATATTGTTGCCGATAAGGAACCAATTACAGCGATGTTTTGCGCTAATGATCTTTGTGCGGTGGAGTCGCTAAAGCGACTAAACAACTGGAAGGTTAGTTGTCCTGATGATGTATCGATTGTCGGCTTTGATAACTTAACGATTACTGAGTTAATGAGCCCGAGATTGACAACGGTTAGCGTACCTAAGGCAGTGATTGGCTTGAGAGCAGTACAAATGCTATTAAAGAGAATTGAAAATCCATTGCACTTCCCTGAACTCGTGCTGATATCAACTCAGCTCGTAGAAAGAGGTTCCGTTCGTGTTATCAAATAGAATAATAGATTGTAAAGAACACTTCCGATTATTTCGATTGGGAGTGTTTTTTGTTGATTTAAAAAGCTTGTATATAAACTAATTTTAAAATTTTAATCAATAGGTAAAATTTGTTGAAATTAGTTAATTAATATGATAGTATCTTTGTAAGCGCAACCATAATGGATAGAAAAGGAGGAAACGTATTTGTAAACAATATAAACAAATTTTTATTTAGAGCTTTACAGTGAGTTTTTATGACGAAAAGAGAGAGGGGAAACGTATGAGAAAGGGAGTATTGAAGAAAGCCACATCATTAATGATGGCATTTGTTCTTCTAGTAAGTATGATCGTTCCTTATACGAATATTGGTTTTGGCGAGGTGAGTGCTCAGACAATGAATTTAATTGCCAATGGTGATTTTGAATCAGGCAATTTGAATGGCTGGGATACAAGCGGTAATGCGAAGTTCACCGTAACTGACGCTGAACAGCATTCAGGCACCTATGCTCTGCAAATCGACGGACCGCAGAACTGGAACGGTATTAAGTACACGGTCGATGTAGATCCAAATACGAATTATTCGCTTACCTTTTGGGGAAAGGGTGCGAAAGATGCCGCGATTAAAATATTAAGAGCATCTGATGAAGCGACAATCGTAGAGCAATACACTGGTCAGCATGAGGATTGGCATCAATATATTATTAACTTCAACAGCGGAGATAATGATAGCATTAAATTCTATTTATCGGATGCTGGTGCAACATCCTACTACGATGACTTTGTATTAGCTAGAGTACTAGATAATCTGTTTACGAATGGTGATTTTGAATCAGGTAACTTGGACGGCTGGAACACAAGCGGTAATGATAAATTCCAAGTAACGGATGTAGAAAAGCATGCTGGCGAGTATGCGCTAGAAATCGCAGGTCCGCAAAATTGGAATGGTATTAAGTATAGTCTTAATGTAACGCCAGACACTGACTATACGCTCACATTTTGGGGAAAGGGAGCTGGCGGTGCTGCTTATAAGGTGTTAGGCTCAGATGAATCTCAGATTACTGAAAACTACACAGGACAACATGAGGACTGGCATCAATATACGGTTAACTTTAATAGTGGCAGCAACAGCCAAATTATCATTTATGTATCGGATGCTGGAGGAGTAGCTTACTATGATGATTTTTATATTGGAGATCCAATTGTAAGCGTATTACCTACAGCGAGCAATGTAGCTATTACTGGAGAAGCGAAGGAAACATTAGCACTAGAAGGTAGCTTCGACTATTCGCATCGCGAAAACATTGCAGAAGGCTATTCTATGTATCAATGGTTCCAAGCTGATGCAGAGGATGGAGAATTTACACCAATTCCGCGAGGATTCGGTAAAAGCTTTACATTGACCGAAGAGCTTGTCGGTAAATATATTAAGCTGCAAGTAACGCCAGTTGATCGTGTTGGCGTTGCAGGTGAAGCGGTTTGGGGCTCTGATGTTGTTGGTCCAGTTGCTGCAGCAGCTCTTGCAGACAAGCTGCAGGTTGAAATTGACGATGCATACAACATTCTTGCTCAATCTGAGATAGGAACTGAGATCGCACAATATCCAGAAGAGGCATGGAATAATTTTGAGCAAGCGATTGCTAATGCTGAGCAAGCATTAGAATCAGGAGAGCCAGCTCAATCGGATATCGATAGCTTGAATGGTGCGAAACTAGCATTCGACCAAGCGAGAATTAAGAAGGAATCTCCACTAGATACTTTTATTACGGTTGATGGTACGAAGATTATGGAAGGTGATGAGGAATTCAAATTTATCTCCTTCAACTATCCTGGTGCCTTAAATAATGAAGATGAAAAAATATTGCCAACTGAATTTGAACAGGAAGATGCCATTCGTACTATTGTTCAAACAGGCGGTAAAGTATTCCGTACGTACACATTAACAATTCGCGATAAAGACGATGCTCCAGATAAATCACGTCATGTAGAAGGTCCTGGCATTTACGGTGAAGAAGCATTTAAGACGATGGACAAGCTGCTTGAATTAGCCAATAAGCATGGTGTGCGTGTCATTATTCCGTTTATCGATAACTGGGATTGGCCGCCTGGAGGTATTACAGACTTCGCGTATTTCCGTGGTCTAGATCGAATGAGCTTCTATGAGCATCCTCAGCTTATCGAGGACTTTAAGCAAGTAATTGAACATGTGATGAACCGTGTCAATACGTACACAGGTGTAAGATATAAGGATGATCCAGCAATTCTTGGCTGGGAAACAGGTAATGAGTTGATGACGGCTCCAGAGTGGATGTCGGAAATTGCTGCCTTCTATAAGAGTGTTAACCCGAACCAACTATTAATCTCTGGTAACCAAATGGAATTGCCGCATTTCTATCGTAATATTACAGTTGAAGCTCTTACTGATCCAAATATCGATATCGTAAAGAGCCATTATTATGAAGGTAATTATGCGAATCGCGTAAGAGAGGATAAGGCGCTTGCAGCTGAGTATAATAAACCTTTCTTCGTCGGGGAGTTTGGATTTAAGCCAACAAGAGAAGTTGAAGCGATGCTTGATGAGGTAATTGACAACGGAACTTCAGGAGCATTGATTTGGAGCTTGCGTCCTCATAGCGCGCAAGGTGGATTTATTCCGCATTCAGAATATGAGGTGGGCGGAATTCTGTATACTGCATATCATTGGCCAGGTATGCCATCTGGTGACTATCAGGATTCAACCAATGTGTTGCATTTGATGAGAAATAAAGCCTATGAAATTCAAGGGATTGATGCACCTGCGCTTCCTATTCCAGAACCAGCACCACAACTGTTCGTGACAGATAGTGTTGCTCAATTATCTTGGCAAGGTTCAACAGGAGCAAGCTCGTACATCATTGAACGTGCAGAGACTGCAGAAGGCCCGTGGAATGTACTTGCTGAAGGTGTTTTAGATGATGTGAAGCCAGGAGGTAATATGTACTCCGACGTTACGGCGATCACTGGGAAAGACTACTATTATCGAGTGAAAGGTATCAACATTAGCGGTGAAAGCGATTATTCCAATGTTGTTGGTCCAGTCAATGCGAAATACATCCTTGATGACCAAACAGAAGGATTAACGAAGCAGTATTATTCCGAAAATGATTCAATCGTATATCGTATTCCAAGTCACATTGTTATGGCATCAGTAGAAGCGACAATTGCTGATGGCGTTGAAGACAACTTCACATTCTTAATGTCTGCAGATGGAATTCAGTTTGATCCTGTAGCGTTTGTTCAAGAAGGTACAAGCTACGAGCTGGATGCTTCCGCTGTGAAACATGCGAACCATCTAAAAATTGTCTACCCGAATGGAGACAAGGCTGATGGCGTAGTAACTAGAGTTACCATTGAATACTACGGTAACGGTAACATCATGACTCCGATTGAGCCATTGGTTACATCTGGTGCATTAACAGAGGATTTCAACAATTTCAACAATATGTTCTACCGTAGCAACAATCTTGATATTGTGACAGATGCGAGCGCTAAAGCAAGCTACCCGCAAATGGGACGTTTACAGATTGCGGTTGGCGAAGGTTCAATTCCATTGCCAAAGGCTCTTCCTGTAGAAATAATTGACGGTGCAGAGCATTACGGTGGAGAAAACTTATTGCTACAACAGTATCAGCATGCTGTGAAAGCTGGTCAGCTGGCGCTACTGTTAGATTCAACCAATAAAAGCGCTGGTGATTATTCACTTAAGCTGCAATTTAATATGAACGATGATGAGAAGGTAGGTATTACTAAGCAGCTCCATGAAGGTGACCGCAGCGCTTATGATACGCTTCAGCTATGGGTTAAACCAGATGGGCAAGAACGAGTGATTACAGTCGAGCTAGCAGATACAAACGATAATGTTTGGTCGAAGGATGTTACTGTAACAGGCACTAATGGCGCTTACATCAATCTTCCATTGGATTCAGAAGCACTAGAGTTATCTGAGCTTACTAGCTTCTCGTTCTATGTAAACAGTGGAGCAGCTAGTGCAAACGGCACATTATATATTGATGACATTCGCTTCGTACAAACACGTGTCATTGATAGCTTTGATGCATATGATCAACTTAGTAAGTTTAATGCAAGATATGGTACTCGCAACACAGGTGGCGGCCAGATCACAGCATCGCTAACGGATGAGTTCCAATCTAGCGGAACACATGCTATGAAAGTTGATTTCGATATGACTGGTCCAGGCTATGCAGGACTGATTACGCAGCTGCCACGTGCTGACTGGTCTGCGTATGATGCAATTAGCTTCTGGTTAAAGCCAGGAGACATTTCTCATAATGTTACGATTCAAGTAAAGACGGGTTCTGATGTGTACTATGAGGCGACGATTTCAGTAACGGGGGGAGCAGAAGCGGGAATCGTAGAAATTCCGTTTACTGACTTCGACTATCCGAGCTGGTATGGTGGTTCAGGTGAGCTAGATCCAAGAGATATTAAGGAATTCAACATTTATCTTGGTCAAACTGGAGAAACAGTAGGTTCCTTCATTATCGATCAAATTGAGCTTGTTTCTCATGCTGAAGATGACAATGATGATTTAGATAATATTGTTGCAAGCTCAGTTGAAGTTAATGCTGTCGATGAGGATGAAGGTGTAAGCTTGTCTGCTGTAGAGCAGGATTCATCGCGACTTGTTCGTACAGATAATAAAGAAGCGTTTGTTATTTATCGAACACAAGGAAATATGAGTGCGTTCAAGCTAGAATCCTATTACGCTTCAGTGCCGAATGATAAGCAATATTTTGCCTTCTACGGTTCAGCAGATGGGGAGAGCTATGAGCAATTAGTGCCTGAGGTTGATCTGCTAGGTGGCGATGGCTCGTATAAAACAAACTATCAGCTTGGTGAACTGCCAGAAAATATTAAATTCCTGAAAATTGTATTCCCTGCGGCTTCAGATAAACCTGATCCAGGTCCAGGTCCAGGCTCAGGCGACTCTGAACCAGTACCTACAGAGCAACCAAATAACGACACAATCGTTGTCTCTAACCCGCAGGCTAGTAGTGATGGTCAGATTGTAGTCAATGCTGGACAAGGCATTAAGCATGTTATTATTCCAGCCAATGCTGCAGCGATTAATGGTAAAAATACACTTAGCGTGAAAGCAGGCGATGTAGAAATTGAAATTCCTGCTGAATTGTTAAGTGAGCTTCAAGGCTTGGTTGCTGCCAATGAGCTTGAAAATAGTGATATTTACTTCTCGTTTGAGGCTGCTATAGGACAAGCGGCAACGACTCTATTGGACAAAGCATCTGACAAGCATAAAGCGGATGTAGCGCAAGCAGGGCCAATTTATCAATTCAGCATCGGTATTGTAGATGCGAAAGGCAATAAACATCCACTGACACAGTTCAGCCAAAATATCAAGCTGGTATTTAAACTTAATGAAAAGGTAGATACGAGTTTAGTAGGCGTCTATTATATTGCTGAAGATGGAACGCTTGAATATGTAGGTGGTACGATTAACGGAGGAGTAATTACAGCTGAAGCCTCGCACTTCAGCACCTATGCACCGTTAACATTTAAGAAGTCCTTTGTTGACGTTGGCGCGGACTTCTGGGCTAATGAAGCGATTACTGCACTTGCAGCGAAGCATATCATTAAAGGCATTAGCGACACAGAGTTTGGTCCTGCGAGAAGTGTGACGCGTGCTGAATTTACAACGTTGCTTGTTCGCGCGCTTGGTCTGAAAGCAGAGGGAGAAGCGACATTTACGGATGTACAAGCAGGTTCATGGTATGCTCAAGACGTAGCTGCGGCAGTTGAAGCGGGGATTGTCAATGGTAAATCAGGGACGGTGTTTGCACCTAATGCTAAAATTACGCGAGAAGAGATGGCCGTCATGATTGTTCGCGCACATGAATATCGTACCGGCGTTAAGTATGAGGTGAAGGGCGAGTCTGTATTTAAGGATCGTTCTGCAGCTAGCACATGGGCACAAGAGGCAATTGATGCAGCATATGAGCTAGGTTTGATACAAGGTAAAGGGTTAGGCAGCTTTGATCCAAAAGGCGATCAATTGCGCTCAGAAAGTGCACAAGTGATTTGGAACTTCTTAACAAGATAAGGTAGTGAATAGAGCTGCCTATTGATGCCGTAGGGTAGAGAGGGCAGCTCTATATAAATTTAGTTGAAATTTGTTTAATTAATTTAGTTAAAATATATTGAAAAAAGTTAAAATGTATGTATAATAAAGGATGTAAGCGATTTAACATATTTTTTTAGGGGGAAAGAAAAATGAAAAAATCATTATCGGTGATACTTGCTTCTGTATTGATGTTATCAACGCTTGCAGCTTGTGGTGGCAACAATAAAGTTGAAACTAACAATGGTGCAAATAATGCTAACAATGGCACTAAGACGAATGCGACTGAAAATAGTACTGAGCCGCCTCCAGCTGAGGATGAAATTAGCGGAACGATTACTTTTCTTTCAAATCGTACTGACATGGTAGATAAAGAATATGTTGAGTATGCAAAAAGATTTTCTGAAAAGTATCCGAACGCTAAGGTTGAGTTTGAAGCGATAACGGATCACGATCAAGGTATTAAGCTTCGTATGGCATCAGGTGAGCTGCCGGACGTTACATTGATTCCTTCAATTCCTAATAGTGACCTACCTAAGTACTTTGCACCGCTAGATGATCTTGGCTTGAATGATAGAATTTACTTCCCTGACTTCAAAGCTTGGGAAGGAAGTGTATACGGTATTTCAGTTGGCGCGATGACAACTGGTGTTGTTTATAATAAGAAAGCATTCGCAGATGCGGGTATTACAGAGGTTCCAACTACGCTTGATGCATTTATGGAAGCTGCTGAAAAGCTAAAGCAAGCAGGTATCGTGCCACTAGCTTCTAACTTTAAAGATCAATGGCCGCTTTATCCTTGGATTTCTGAGCTGCCGATCTCTATCGCAGGCAATGTAAATCTTAACAATGAGCGTGTAAACACAGATACTCCGTATACAATGGATGGACCTTACGGACAAGGGTTGTCAATCGTTAGAACCATGTATGAAAAAGGCTACCTAGAGCCAGACGTTAACTCTACAAACTGGGAGCAATCTAAAATTGATGTAGCAACAGGTAAGTTCGGTATGTACCTGCTAGGCAACTGGGTTATTCCACAAGTAATTGATTCCGGTACGACTTCTGATAATGTTGGTTTCTTCCCAATGCCGTATGATAACAGCGGTAACACGAATGTATTGCTTGCTCCAGACTGGGCGTATGGTGTGAGCAAGGATAGCAAAAACCTTGCTACTGCTAAAGCGTTTGTAAAATGGATGCTTGAAGAATCTGGATTTGATACATTTGCTGGCTTCATTCCTGTATTGAAGGATAAAGAAGCAGAAGTTCCACAGCTATCCGAATTTAACAGCTTTAATCCTACGTATCTGGAAGCAATCCCGGATATTCCAGAAGCAACTGAGATTAATAACAAAGCTCAAATTACGAAAGAAGCGATTGTTCAAGAGTTTGTATTAAGCTCTGAACCTGAGAAGATTCTTGAGAAGTACAACAATCAATGGGCAAATGCGAAGAAATAAGCTTAAATAATTAGCAAATGAGGTGGATTATCCTGTTTTAGATAATCCACTTCGTTTACTTAAGACTAGGATTGAATGGGGTTGATCCAATGGGCAGCATGTCCTATCGCACACAACGGCTACTTATCATTATTGGGTTTTTGGCTGTTCCTCTCGCGCTACTCTGTATTTTCACATATTATCCGGCTATTCGAATGGTGTATTTGAGCTTTACAGACTACAACGGTTATAGTGCAAATGCGGAATGGATAGGTCTTGATAATTACAAGACAATATTTACGAATCCTGATTTCTTTGGAGTTTTCTTGAACCAAATACCATATGTCATTGTAGGTGTTATTCAAAACTTTGTTGCGTTAATGTTTGCGATCATATTGAATTCGAAATTACGTGGTAGAAACTTTTTTAGAGTTATGCTGTTTCTCCCTTTTATTATGAATGCTGTCGCAGTTTCATTTATGTTTCAATATGTTTACGATACGACCCAAGGCTCGTTGAATCTATTACTTGGATTTCTCGGTTTAGAATCACTTCAGCAAAGCTGGCTCGGTAATGTTAACATTGTCAATTACTCACTGGCATCCATCGGCTTCTGGCGGTTTATGGGTTATAACATGGTCATCTATTTAGCAGCGCTTCAATCATTACCAAGTGATATGTATGAGGCAGCTAAAATTGATGGAGCTGGGCGTTTTAGAACGATATGGTCACTAACGCTGCCTAATATGACTAAAATCATTCAGCTTAATATGTTCCTGACGCTAAGTGGAGCGTTGTCAGTGTTTGAATATCCGTTTGTATTAACAAAAGGTGGCCCTGTAGGTGCATCTGAAACCTTCCTATTGAAAACGCTAGAGACTGCTTTCCAATTTAATAACTTTGGTTTAGCCTCGGCGATGAGCATTGTGTTACTGATCTTTGTCATTATTTTGCTAGTTATTCAAAACGCAGTTATTGAAGGGAGGGACAAAAACAAATGAAGAAAATAGATCCAATCCAATGGCTTAAGTACGTCTTATGTATCTTTGCAACATTTGTTGTTTTATTCCCTCCTTATGTTGTGTTCGTTAATGCCTTTAAGCAGCAGCAGGAGAAGAGCAGTCCATTCGCGTTGCCAGAGAGCTTCTTCAACTTTGAGAACTTTAGTGTCGTAATTGAACGTGCGAACATTATCACCTCGTTTTCGAATATCGGCATTATTATTGTTGTTTCGCTATTAGGTAATATTTTGCTTGGTACGATGGTTGCTTATGTGCTAGGAAGATTTGATTTTAAGGGCAAGGCATTAATTCTAGGGAGCTTTTTATTTGCAGTTGTTATTCCGACGATTACGACACAGGTCGTTGTCTTCTCGATTATTAAGTCTCTAGGATTGTTTAATACGTTGTTTGGTCCAATCCTTCTATATGTAGGGGCGGATATCGTACAAATTTATATCTATTTACAATTTATTAAGAACATCCCTGATGAGCTTGATGAAAGTGCAATGATCGATGGAGCGAGTTTGTTCAGAATTTACAGTTCTATTATCTTTCCATTGTTGAAACCGGCAACGGCTACGCTTGTTATCTTAAAAACAATCAACATCTATAACGATCTGTACATTCCGTATCTGTACATGCCAAAAAAAGAGTTGGCTGTCGTATCGACAACAATTATGAGGTTTGCCAGCAATAACCAAGCACAATGGAGCATGATTTGTGCGGCAATCCTATTAATTATGATACCTACGATTATCCTGTATTTATTTTTACAAAGATATATTTTCTCAGGAGTTATGGGTGGGGCAATTAAAGGCTAGTTGTCAACTTTTGTTTCAATAAATTATAGAAAAGTCGAGTGTGAGAGATATGGAACATGGAGAATTTGTAACGAGGAAGGGCAGTAAACTATATCTAAATGGAAACCCGTTTCGCTTTGCTGGTCCTAATATTTACTGGTTAGGTTTAGATGAAAATGTTGGTGGAATTGATTGGCCTACACCATTTCGTATAGTAAATGCGCTAGATACTGCCAAGGAGATGGGAGCAACTGTCGTGCGTGCCCATACACTTGGTGCATCACATGGTCATCCTAAGTCAATTATGCCTGAGCTTGGGCAATTTAATGAAGAAGCGTTGCGAAGAGTAGATTTTGTCATTCGTGAAGCGAAGGCACGTCAATTGCGCTTAGTCATTCCATTCGTATGCAATTGGAGCTATTATCATGGTGGCAGAGAAACGTTCGTGAAGTGGAGAGGGTTAACGGATTACAATGATTTCTACCATAATCGAGAGGTAGTAGAGGATTTTAAAGCATACATCGAAGTTCTCCTTAATCGGGTGAACAGCTATACAGGTGTTTGCTACAAAGATGACCCTACAATTATGGCTTGGGAATTGGGGAATGAGCTTAACGATTCGCCACCTAGCTGGGTGCAGGAGATCGTTGATTATATAAAAGGTATTGATTCTAATCATCTAGTGGCACATGGTAAACAATTTGGTGTAGATGAAGATAAGCTTGAGGTGAATGGCTTAGATATTGTTGATGTACATTACTACCCTGCTGATGGTAATAAAATGCGTAACGATGCACAGCGTATAACTGCTGCAGATAAGGTATATATCGCAGGAGAATACGGCTGGCCCGATGCAGAATTAAATCAATTTTTTGAGGAAGCAGAGTCGAATGAGCAAGTTTCTGGGACGTTGTTCTGGTCTTTATTCGGTCATGATGACGAAGGGGGCTACGTCCAGCATCTTGATGGATTTACCGTGCATTACCCAGGAATCGGTGGGGGTGTAGATATTAGCCAGCGAGTATTGCGCATGCGCACACATGCCTTTACAATGAGCGGCAGTGCTATACCGAGCGAGTCCGTGCCTCTAGCTCCAGAAATTATTGAAGCAGGCAATAACATTAGATTTCGTGGCGTAGTTGGTGCAGCGTACTACACGATTGAGAAGTCAGTAAATGGTAAAGATGGACCATGGGCAGTCGTTTATGATAAGCGTCCAGCGGACTATGCTAAGTATTGGATTGACCCATTAAGAATTCAAAGCCTTGAGGCTTGGTATCGCATAAAGGCTTATAACTCGTCTGGGGTACCCGGCGAATACTCACCGGTTTATCATTCTAGAACGTTAATTATGATGTAATTGATCAGCAGCTAGTTATCTTAAAAAAAATCAATAATTTAACAATGTAAGCGAGTTAGCGCATCTGCGTGAGACTCGCTTTTTTTTGTTGTGTTGACCAACGACAATAAGATCCTTTGTTCATAAAGGGCTGGAGGAATTTAGTTGAATAAAGTTTATTTAAAATTTTAATTTATTAAAATATTTTACTTCTAATTTGAAATTAGTTGATATATAATTGAAATGTTGGAAGCGTTTGCATTAATTTATAAACTCTAGCTCAATAACCATTCAGCTTCTACTTCCAATATCGAAGCACTATGCAAGGGAGGTGGCTGTAGGGGATAGGGGACAAGGTAGAGATAGGTAATTGAATTGGAGAGAGAATCACATTGTAATTTACTATTATGGAGGTCGTTTTATGGTAAATAAGAGTGGACTTGCATATGCATTCGCTCTAATTGCTAAAAAAAGTGTGACAATCATGTTGATTGTTGCTCTACTCTTCACTGTTTTGACACTACATCCCTCTAAAGCTTCTGCGGCAACGAATTTAGCGTATGGTAAATCTGTAACGGTATCCTCAGCAGAATCATCAAGCTATGGAGGTCAATATGCAGTTGATGGCAATGGTAATACACGATGGGCTTCGACTTATGCCGATAATCAATACATTATTGTTGATCTTGGCTCCAATCAAACGGTTGCTAGCGTTCGACTTGCATGGGAGGCTGCGTATGCAAGTCAGTATCAGATTCAAGTTTCCACCAACAATTCAACCTGGACAACCGTCTACTCGAATTATAGTGGTGTTGGCGGCAGTAACACGATCACCTTTACGCCTACCACTGCGCGGTATGTAAAAATGTATGCGATCCAACGAGCGACACAATATGGCGTTTCTTTATATGAGTTTGAAATTTACGGCAATGAGTCTACTGGTGGAGGTGGAGGCAACGTAAACCTAGCCTACAATCGTCCAGTAACGGCATCATCTACAGAAGCAGGTGGTAACGTTGCGGCGAATGCTGTGGACGCCAATGGCAACACACGATGGTCTTCGACTTACGCCAATAACCAGCATCTTATCGTAGATCTTGGCGCCAATTACTCGATCTCCAGTGTCAGAATTGCATGGGAAGCCGCCTATGCCAGTCAGTATCAGATCCAAGTATCGAGTAATAATTCTACCTGGACAACGGTGTATTCGAACTACAATGGAGACGGTGGCACAGATACGATAAACTTTACACCTGTTACTGCACGATATGTGAAAATGTATGGCATTCAACGAGCGACACAATATGGCTTTTCAATCTATGAATTTGAGGTCTACGCTGGCAGCTCTAGTGGTGGAGGCGGATCTATGGGGGTTCTAGAATATTTGCAAAGTATTAGCGGCAGTCAAACTGTCATTGGTATTCATAATAGAGAGCCTAATTCCCAGCCATCGCTGCAAACCGATACAGTATATGGCATAACGGGGCGCTATCCTGCGCTATGGAGTGGAGACTTCTTATTTTCACAATCCGATGTTAATAACCGCTGGAATATGATTTATGAAGCTAAGAGACAGTGGGATAATGGCGCGATTGTCAATATTATGCTGCATGTGACGAATCCAAAGCAAGGCGAAGTTGGTTCATGGGAAGGTGGCGTAGTTAGCTCACTGACCGATGCTGAATGGAATTCATTAATTACTAATGGCGGCACATTAAATACTGCTTGGAAGCAACGTCTAGACACGTATGCGACGTACTTACAGTATTTAGAGGATAACGGCGTGAAGGTGCTATTCCGCCCATTCCACGAGATGAACCAAGGGATTTTCTGGTGGGCAGGACGTCCAGGATCAAACGGAACTGCGGCGCTATATCGACTAACACATGACTACTTAGTGAACACTAAAGGCTTATCCAACTTAATTTGGGTATGGAATATGCAGGATTTAGATTTGAACTGGAGTGCTTACAATCCAGGAAATAATTATTGGGATATTTTTTCTGTAGATATTTACAATCCTGATGGTTTTACAACAGCAAAATACAATACCGCACTTAGTGTTGCAGGGAATAAACCGATTGCGGTCGGTGAGTGTGCTGTGTTACCGACAGCCAGTCAGCTACTGGCTCAGCCGAGGTGGGTCTTTGTCATGAGCTGGGCGGAGCTTACCTTTAGTAACAACACCAATGCACAAATTCAAGCGTTATATGGAGCCTCGAATGTCATTACGAGGGATGAGCTGCCTGATTTATATTGACGAGTAGCATACAGGCATCGTATATGATGGTCAAAAGCCTGATTCTCGCATTTGCGGGGGTCAGGTTTTTGTTAAATATATTTAAATTAATTTTAATTTTAGTTGAAATATGTTGAAAGGAAATACTCTCCATGATATAGTCAAATTAGTTATAAAGAAACAGTGTGAATACATATATGGGAGGCAACAATGAAACCACAGTTTATATATCTAGATAAACCAGTGCTAGAACCTCAGCCTGGATGTGATTGGGCTGATAAAATGGTGCTTAATCCAGCCATCATTAAAGATCCGCAATCCAATACGCTTCATATGTTATTTAGAGCTACAGGACCTTGGGAGCGGAAGCGTAGAGAAGGCTGCTATCCTCCATATCCGATTTTTCTTGGTTACGCAAAAAGCGAAGACAATGGTCTCACTTGGGAAGCGGACTTTTCCCGACCTGCGTTATCTCCTGCTTTAGGCTATGAGGAAGAGGAGCTGTATACGACCAATATTCGCGGTGAAAGGGTACGCAACTATGCAAACGGCTGTATTGAGGACCCGAGAATTTTTCCTATTGAGGATGAGTTGTATGTCACTGTCGCTTGTCGACCTTTCCCGCCTGGTCCATACTGGCTAAGCGATCAAGATCCGCCTGTAGAAACAAGATTCCAATATGTTCCCGAGTGGATATTCCAAGAGGATGAGCAGGATCCTTTTATTAAAACAGCGCGCTCTAATGATACGGTAACAGTACTGTATAAACTGGACCTGGACAAGCTTAAGGCTGGCAACTATGAGGCTGCATTTCAATATGTTTGCCCTTTGACAGAGGGACATGTCAGCGATAATCGAGACGTATTTCTATTTCCTAATAAAATGCTAATCGACAATAAGCTACAATATGTGATGCTGCATCGCCCAATGAACGTAAAGCCATTTGATCCAACAGGTGAAGTGAAAACTCCGTCGATTTATTTGGCTGCTGCAGAAAATATTGAGGATTTTGCCTCTTCTAAGGCGAAGCATCAGCTGCTTGCGACAAGTATCTTTGATTGGGAGGATAATCGTATTGGCGCAAGCTGGCCACCGATTGCAATCGATGGTCAGGATTGGCTTGTTTCTTACCACGGCAAAAAGGACGCTCAGTTCGGCTACACTCAATCGTTTATGATCGTAAGAGAGCAAGAGAACGGTTTCCCAGCTGTGGTCAATCGTTGCTCAGAGCGTGTCATGTACGCCGAAAGAGAATGGGAGATGCCATCAGATTATCCAACACCTTGTCTATTTACGACAGGGGGCATTGTTGCTGGCGATCAGCTTATTATGTCTTACGGTGCAGCAGATCAAAAGGTAGGTATTGCATGGGTTAATTACGAGGAGCTAGTATCCTATATCCGTAGCTTTGATGAGCATGGAGGAAAAATAAAATAAGTTTTTGGGCAAGTGCCAAGCCGATCCACACTTTACAGGTGAGGGTCGGCTTTTTATCATGCATTGATAACTACTTAAGCATAAAAAGTAGAAATTTGTTGAAATAAAAATATAGAAATATTTATTTAAATTGAAATAAATCTATTTAAATTTGAAATTTGTTGCTGTATAATTTGAAATGTTGGAAGCGATTTCAAATGATTCCAGCTATTATGAGTTGGGGGGATAAATGTGAAGGAAAAGTTAAACCGTAAGAAGCTAATGGCTTCTATGCTAGCAAGCTTGATGCTAGTAGGGGCTGCTTGTTCCAGTAATTCAGTCAATGAACCTAACAACAATGTGAAACCACAAAATAATAATCAGGAAACGACGAATGAGGGGGACAGCGAGACACCAAAAGGGCCTTTGTCAATCAGTATGGCGCTTATGGGTGGACCAAAGACACCAGATTCATGGGTAGAGAAGGCGTTGGAGGAGCAGCTAACAGATAAATTAAGCAGGGAGGTCAACGTTGTTCCGGTATTTTTACCTGATTGGTCAGAAATGAATACCAAAATCAATCTACTAATGAGCGCTAAGGACACTAGACCGAATATTCTATGGACAGGGGAAACAAAGGAGTATGCAAAGTGGGTAGAGGCTGGTGTAGCTCAGGATGTAACGGCATCCCTGCAAAAGTATGGTAAAGAAATAATTAGCTACTACTCAAAAGATACGATGTTCTACCACTGGGATAAGAGCGGGAAAATTTATCGTATTCCTGGCGATGTTCCTGAAGCGGGCTTTATGACTACAATTATTCGTAAAGATTGGCTAGATAAATTAGGGTTACCGATCCCGACTACGCTTGATGAGTATGTAAATGTGCTTCGTGCATTTACCCATAATGATCCAGATGCCAATGGAAAGAACGATACCTACGGTCTGTCGGGCGATAACTTCTATCGCAGCTTAGCTCCTTTCTTCTATTCACATGGAGTGGATGTTGAGCAGTTTATTAAACAGCCTGACGGCTCAGTGAAATTTGGTGCATTAATGCCTGAGGTGAAAACGGTGCTTGGATTGCTAGCAGAGCTATATAAGGAGGGCGTTATTGACCCAAGGATGGCGAATGCAGCTAACAACTCCAATGAGAAGGTTGATGAAATTTTCGTATCAGGCAAGGTAGGCTCCTTCTATCGTTTCGTTGATAGCTTTAATCCAGGAGCTCCAGTGAACATTTCGTTTAAGAAAAATAATCCAGATGCTGAGCTAATCTCCATCGCTCCAATCCAAGGTCCAGATGGATTCGCTTCCGATATGCCAGACCCACGTATTGGCTGGTGCTTCTTGATCGTAACGGACACAGCTGATGCAGACGAAGCGGTTCAAGTGCTTAATGTGATTGCTTCTGCTGAAGTTAATTCATTGCTTAAGTTTGGTAAGGAAGGCGAGCACTACACGATTGAAGATGGTGAATTCATTAGCCAGATCACTCCAGATGAAGGTAATAAGCTTGGCTTTGGAAACTTTGACTGGGTTATTCAACGTAAAGATTATGCCAATATTAAAAATACGCCAGAAGTAACCGCGATGTTTGAAGAGAAAATTACGACTTCGCAGCCAATGAGAGATCGTATTGTCTTCTTCAAGGCGATTGAGCGTCCGGAATGGGATAAGTACTCTGAGGACATTAAAAAGCAACGTGACGAAACATTCTGGGGCATTATTACTGGCAACCTGCCGCTAGATGCATTTGATAAATTCGTAGCGCAGTACGACAAGCTTGGCGGTAAGCTGGTCGACGAGGAAGCGAATACGCTGTATAAAACCCAAGCAGAAGAATATGAGCTGTATGATGCTTGGTATGAGGAAAACATTACGCCTTTCAAATAGGAATGGATGAACAGAGAGTAGGCTCCCATTGTGGAGCTTACTCTTCATTATCTTAAAACAACGGCTGTGAAAGGATGCTGCTTGATGAAAGCTGTTATTAGAACACCAATTTCAAGTCCTGCAGAGCGAAGAAAACGTCTTTGGAAGGATATCGTGCGAGACAAGTATTTATATCTGCTATTGTTTCCTGGGATCGCGATGATTTGTTTATTTCGCTATGCTCCCATGTATGGTGTTGTTATCGCATTTCAAGATTACAATATTTTCAAAGGAATGGGTGGCAGCGAGTGGGTAGGCTTCGACCAGTTTACTCGATTATTTCATTCACCAGACTTCTATGAAATTCTTCGCAACACCTTATTAATTAGTATTTATAAGCTGATTGCTAGCTTTACTGTTCCTGTTATATTATCGCTACTCATTAACGAGCTACGGAATATGACATTTAAGCGATTTACACAGACGATTATCTATATGCCTCATTTTGTATCGTGGGTTATCTTTTCTGGAATTATTATTGCCTTCTTAAATCCTGTTGATGGGTTGTTTAATTTTATTTTAAAAGGCGTAGGCTTTTCACCGATTGATTTTCTCAATAGCCCGACCTATTTCCGTTCAATTCTAGTTATAAGTGATCTATATAAAGAGGTTGGCTGGGGCACGATTATTTATTTGGCAGCTATATCCGGCGTCAATCCTGATTTATATGAGGCTGCACGAATTGATGGCGCTAATAAATTTCGTCAAATGTGGCATGTTACGCTTCCTGCAATAAGACCAGTAATCATCATCCTTGTTATTTTAAGCCTAGCCAACATTTTGGAGGCAGGCTTTAATCAGGTGTATCTGCTATATAGCCCGCTTGTTTACGATGTGGGGGACATTATTGATACCTATGTTTATCGAGTGGGAATTCTCCAAGCGAACTATAGCTATGCAACGGCAGCAGGGGTATTCAAGTCGATTGTGGCGATGGTACTCATCATCTCTGCAAACTGGATTACTAAGAAATTTGGACAAGACGGACTTTGGTAGGAGGAGCGTATGATTGGAGCATCTAAAGGAGAACGAATTTTCTATGTGTGTAACTATCTCATATTTATAGTCATTATGATGATAATGATCTATCCTTTTTGGTATATTATTATGGGCTCGCTGAGCGATCCAACGCTCACGATGGGCGGAGGCTTCTTCCTAAAGCCCGTCGGTTTTTCGCTATCTGCCTATGAAGCGGTGCTTAGTAATGTAAATATATTAAGTGGCTTGCGAGTGACCGTTCTTTCTACGTTATTCGGGGCACTAATTGGAACCTTCTTCACTGCGACAACGGCATATGCAATTTCTAAAAAGAGACTTAGAGGTGTAAAGTTCTTCTCTTTCTTCATACTACTGACCATGTTATTTAGCGGAGGATTGATTCCTACCTATTTATTAATTAAAGGTCTTGGCTGGATTGATTCTTACCTGGCGTTAATATTACCTAATGCAATTGGTGCTTGGAATATCTTCGTTATGCTTAGCTTCTTCAGAGGCATTCCAGAGGAGCTGGAGGAATCCGCTAGGATCGACGGAGCGAATGACCTGACGATATTTTTCAAAATTATTCTTCCGCTGTCTACAGCTGTACTTGCGACGATCTTTCTGTTTATTGCAGTTTGGTACTGGAACGACTTCTTCAGCACCGTGCTGTACATCACTCAAAAAGATATGTGGCAGCTCCAGCTTGTGCTTCGAGATTTAATTAGCAATACTTCAGCCGCAATCTCGCAGGCTGGCGTAGCAATCAGTTATCAGACGGAGGTAAATGCCTTTACGGTCAAGATGGCTTCGATTATTGTTGGAAGTGTACCGATTATGGCGGTATATCCTTTCTTACAGAAGCATTTCGCTAAAGGTGCGATGATCGGTTCGATTAAAGGCTAGAGATGGAGCAACAACAGTTTAGTACAGTGACAGCCTAGGGCGAAGCAATTAGCTCTTAGGCTGTTGCTTTAGTTGATCTACAAAGCTACCAAGTCATTCTCAAAAAAATCCATCACAATTTACATTTATATGCTTAAAGCAGGTCTATTTTTATAGCAAGCATCATAACTATCTATTGATAATAATAATCAATATCGTTATAATAGGGGAGATAGAATGCTAGAAAATAATACTAGATTACATAGAATGTAGCAGCAGGAGGTGCAATTACGTGTTAAAGGGATCGAAGACGAACAAATCTCTTTTACTCGCCGCAGTATGTTTACTTTTGATCCTGGCCACACTGATCGCGATTGGGATTGGTAGTGTGAGCGTTAATCCCATCGTGACATTGCAAACACTGCTTGGTTACGGGGATGATACAAGCTCCGTTATCTTATGGGATATTCGCATACCTCGAGTATTGCTTGCTCTAATTGTTGGAGCTAATCTGGCGATCTCGGGAACACTTATGCAGGCGGTCGTGCAGAATCCACTCGCTGATCCAGGTGTAACAGGTGTATCCAGTGGAGCAGCAGTTGCGGCGCTATTCATTATGCTTGCCCTACCTGGCGCTAGTTCATATATTCCGCTTGTCGCAATTGCTGGTGGCGTTGTGGCTGCTGCAATGGTGTATGGCATGGCTTGGCAGCGCTCGACGGGCTTTCAGCCGGTGCGTATTGTGTTATCTGGGGTAGCTGTTAACGCGATTTTTGGTGGAGTGATTGGCTTGCTTTCATTGTTATATAGCGACCGTTTACCTGCCGCTATTCAATGGATGAACGGCAGCTTAGCTGGTAAGGAAATGAGCGATGTGCTAGTCATTCTTCCTTACTCAGTCGTAGGCTGGATCATTGCCTTGCTGTCGATTAGACAAATTAATGTGCTTAGACTAGGCGAGCAAACCGCACATAATCTTGGTCAAAATATGAATCGAGTGCGTCTGCTGCTTAGCTTATTGGCAGTATGTCTAGCTGCAGTTTCCGTATCGATGGTCGGTTTAGTCGGCTTTGTTGGTCTTGTCGTTCCCCATATGGCGCGCATGCTGATTGGCTCGGATTATCGTCATAGCTTGCCGCTCAGTATATTGCTAGGTGCGATGATTTTATTGCTTGCTGATTTGATTGGACGTTCATTATTCAGTGCTACGCAAATTCCAGCAGGGATCGTAATGGCAATGATCGGCGGTCCTTACTTCTTATACCTTATGCGGAAAGGAGGAGCGTAGCATGCTTGCCTTACAGAAAGTTAGCATTAATTATTCAGATCGCAATATTATTAAAAATGTATCGCTTGATGTGAAGGCTGGAGAAGTTGTATCGATTATCGGTCCTAACGGTACGGGAAAATCAACGATTCTTAAGGCGATATCGAAGCGTATTGCGGTTGCTGATGGCTCAATCATTTTTAACGAGCAAGAGATTGCCAATATGAGTGTAAAGGAAATTTCTAAGCAAATGTGTATGGTATCACAAGCCAATAACAGCCCTCATGATATGACGGTTGGTGAGCTCGTTGGCTATGGACGACTGCCGTATAAAAAATGGTATGAGCGGATGTCCAAGGAGGACGAGGAGATCGTGTTATGGGCGCTCCAGCAAACAGGATTGGAGCCTTATCGCGATCGCTTGCTGCAACGCCTTTCTGGCGGAGAAGCACAGCGTGCTTGGATTGCTATGGCATTAGCACAGAAGCCGAAAGTATTATTGCTTGATGAGCCGACGACCTATCTAGATATCGCCCATCAGCTTGAGGTGTTGGATCTCATTAAACGGCTCAATAAGGAGCTGGAACTTACCGTCATTATGGTGCTGCATGACTTGAATCACGCCGCGCAATATAGCGATAAAATATGCGTCATACATAGAGGCGAGGTACATGCGTACGCTAAGCCTGAAGAGATTATGACAACAGCGTTGATTGGCAGAGTTTACGGTGTTGAAGCTGAGGTTCAGCATGTTGATGGGAAACCTCGTATTCATATTATTAAAAAAAGTAAAGCAAAGGATGTGTCCAGAATGATGAATATTAAGCCAATGGATATTGCTGTGCTCAAGGAAAACTATCAGAAACTAGTGGCAGGCACGAAATCTGTATTTATAAGTACGATTACACCTGAGGGCTCACCATTTCTATCGTATGCGCCATTCGTTGAGCATGACGGCAAGGTTTATCTATATTTAAGTCAAATCGCTGAGCATTATCGTAATATTGAAGCTAATCCAGCAGTTGATGTGATGCTCGCTGCTGATGAATCAGCTACGAAAAATATCTTTGCCCGCGAGCGTGCTCGCTTCCAAGGACAAGGAAAAAATGTAGGCAACGAAGGCTACGAGGACGTATTTGCCAAATTCGAAGAGAAGTTCGGGACGCCAACATTTAAAATGCTGCGCACGTTAGACTTCTCCTTGTTTGAACTGACACTAGCTAAAGGTCGTTACGTGGTTGGCTTCGGTCAAGCATTTGATGTTGACTTTGCAGGTGAACACTTCGAGCATATTAATCGTGACGCGCACGGATTAGATGTTAAACCAAGCAAACCATAAATCAGGAGGGAACAACATGGATTCAGCAACAGTACTGGCGATGTGGGAATCGACACAAGGCCGTTTTCATAACATGGTTAAGGAGCTTCCTGAGGAAGCATTGAAGCTTGCAATCGGTCCTGCCTCTGTTGGTTATATGATTCGTCATAGTGCCGAGGTAGAGTATGTATATGGTGAGTGGGTATTCGGTAAGAAGAAGCCTGATGATCTAGGGTATTACACATTGCGTGGTCCAGCTAATGCCACTGCAGAGTTTAATAACTTGGCGGAGCTCGTGCAATTACTTGAGGCTTCCAATGCTGTGATCGTAGAGGCGATTAGAACTTTGCCAGCAGAGGATTGGACCAAGGAAGTAAAAACACCACGCGGCACCTTTACGCCACTTGATGCTATCTCGCAATTACTGTATCATACAGGCATTCATGCAGGTCAAATTTCATTGATGCAAAAATACGCTTGAATCAATACCTATATTAGAAAGCTAGTTCTGGTAGAACGTAGCAATTGTTGCCTACAGTCTGCACAGAAGTAGCTTTTTTTGAAAGGTCTTCATCCCGAGGAGCCGATTAGGGCGCGAAGTTCAAAGCGTTTGGCAACAGAATGTCAGTCCAAGAAAGCTGCCATTTAAGATCCAGCGGAGAGACTTATATGGTAAAGACTAGCCAGTCAATTATTATTTTGAAAACGCTTAAAAAACCAATTGACAGCATTTAAAATTAGGTATATGCTCTTTATAGAAATTGGTCCATCCAATTGACCAATCTCTAGTGAAGTAGATGAGAGGAACAAAATATGGTTATTAAAAAAGTGAAGTACCACAGAGTATATGAAGAAGTGATTGAACAAATAAAAGAAATGATTACTGAGGGGAATTTGAAGCCTGGTGATTTGCTGCCGACGGAAAGAGAGCTTGCTCAATCTTTTGGAATTAGTCGAGGTACGTTAAGAGAAGCTTTTAGAATTTTAGAAAGAGAAAACTTAATTGAAGTTAAACCAGGTGGCGGCAGATACTTATCTCGTACGTTAGAGTCTACGGAAGATCAGACGCGAATTCTTGATAACATTGAACGTGCAACCATTATTGAATTGTTAGAGGCACGTGAAATATTTGAAACGGGAATTGTACAGTTAGCCTGTGAACGAGCTACTGATGAAGATATAGCTGACATTGTCAGCGCTTTTGAACGCTGGGGACAATTAACGGAAGAGGATGATCATACTCGTCCTGATCAAGCCTTTCATTTATCTATAGCTAAAGCATCACATAACGTTGTCTTACTTAATATGATGGAGCTGCACATGGATTTATTGCAGCGAACATTAAGTAAAACATTACAAAATGCTGGACGACGAGAAGAGGTTTACGAGGAGCATTTGCAAATCGTTGAAGCGATTAAAGCGAGAAATTCGCAGCAAGCAAAAGCAGCATTACTTAATCATTTACAGAAGGTAAAACAAAATGTTATTGCAAAGCAGTTAGTTTAACTGCTTTTACTTTATAAAATATTGGGTCACCCAATTACCCAATAAAACAGTGAATTTTATAAAATGACTATAAATGAGGGACATGTATGAGTCAGGACATTAAAATTTTATCGCCAAGCGGAATGCTTGGATACGGTTTTCCAGAGGAGTCATTTCAACGAGGAATAGCGGAGCAGGTACATGCGATTGTAGTAGATGCTGGCTCTACAGACGGCGGCCCGCACAAGCTAGGAGCAGGTGTATCTATAGTAAGCAAACGCGCAGTTAAGAAAGACCTAGATATGATCCTTCGCGCAAGCTTACCTCGTAAAATTCCAGTTATTATTGGTTCTGCAGGTGGCTCTGGAGCCAAACCGCATGTTGACTGGACGCTAGATATTATTAGTGAAATATTACAGGAAAACAATGTTCAAGCGAAGCTGGCGATAATATGGGCTGACTTTACACAAGATTATGTGATTGGCGCATTACGTGAAAATAAAATTGTTCCTTTAAGCGCAAATATCCCTCCATTAACTGAAAGTGCAGTGCTAGAAACGAATAGCATCGTCGCTCAGATGGGGCATGAACCGATTGTTGAAGCATTAGCTGCTGGTTGTGACATTATCATTTGCGGAAGAGCCTATGATCCTTCTCCGTTTGCAGCAGTTGGTATTTATTATGGCAAGGATAAGGGGCTTAGCTATCATCTAGGAAAAATATTAGAATGTGGCGCACTATGTGCTGAGCCTGGTACGACAAAGGATTGCATACTAGGAACGATCGGTGAAGACTACTTTACGGTTCAGTCATTAAATCCTTCTCGAACCTGCACGGCAATCAGTGTAGCTGCACACACCTTCTATGAGAAGGAGCATCCTTATATCTTGCATGGACCTGGCTTTACTCTTAATTTGCAGCAATGTACCTTTACTGAATTAGGATCAGGTATCGTTCGCGTAAGTGGCAGTCAGTATATAGCACAGCCAGAAACTTATATTAAGCTTGAAGGTGCAAGATTAATTGCTTATCGTACCTTTGTCATTGCAGGAATACGAGATCCCATTTTACTGAGCAAGCTAACAGATGTTGAGGCAATTGTAGAACAACAAACTAAGCAATATTATCCCGAAATCAATGAACAAGACTACAAAATTTCTTTTTATAACTATGGTATGAACGCTGTGCTCGGCGACAAAGAGATAGAGCACTTTAATGGACATGAAGTTGGCGTTATGTTCGAGGTTGTAGCAAAGACACAAGAGCTGGCCAATAGTATATGTGCGACATTACGGTCAACCTTTTTACATTACGGTTATGAAGGCCGAAAATCGACTGCAGGAAATTTAGCATTTCCGTTTGCGCCTAGTGATATCGAATTTGGACCAGTTTATGAGTTCTCAGTTTACCACCTGATGCAATTTGATGGTAATGGATTTCCGATTGAATATAGACAAGGGGGGAAATGAATGGCGAAGCTAGGCGATATCGCAAAAATTTTGCGTAGTAAAAATTCAGGTCCGTTTGAAATAACGCTGGATTGCTTATTTGATCAACCGCATTTATACGAAGTAGTTAAACAATCAGGACTTATCACGAAAGAAAAAATTGCGAAATTATATCAAATAGAAGAGAGCGACATTCACCACCTTGTGTTCTTCGATCAAGCACTTGGATTTAAAGTGACAATGGCAAGAGAAGTATCTTCCGGCTCTGTTGGTGAACGTGATGTATATGGAGCGCAGCAGCATGCACCATTGCTTGCATTAGAAGTACTTATTAAGGAGGTTGACCAATGACTGTATTAAGAAAACTCCGTCATGATTGGATTTTATATATTATGCTGGCACCTCCTCTAGCTTACTTTGTTATATTTCATCTCATTCCGATTTTTGGCATGAGGCTTGCGTTTCAAGATTATCGGATTGTTGGAGATAATGTGTGGGTTGGCTTTAAGCATTTTGATGTATTGTTTAGTTCCCCTGCCTTTTTCACCGTTATTAAAAATACGCTCATCATCAGTACAATGAAGATGGTATTTGGCTTTCCAGTACCGATTATATTGGCCATTTTAGTCAATGAAGTAGCCAATCGTTTTTATCGTAAATATGTTCAATCTATTATTTACTTGCCGCATTTCTTAAGCTGGGTCGTTATTGCTGGAATCTGGATCGGCTTGCTGAATCCATCTGAAGGAGCAATAAACCTAATATCTAATATATTTGGTGCGAGTTCGATTGATTATATGACGAGTAAGGACCATATTCGCTGGGTTTTTGTTGTATCTGAAATTTGGCGCAGTGCTGGCTGGGACTCCATCATTTATTTAGCTGCGATTATGAAAATTAGTCCTGGACTATATGAAGCTGCCAAAATTGATGGCGCAAACAGGTTGCAGTCAATGCTTTATATTACTTTACCGCAGCTGTATGGAACAATTGTAACCGTATTCATCTTAAACCTTGGGTTCTTTATGAGTGCTGGATTTGACCAGGTATTTAATATGATGAATGACTCGGTCATTAGCGTAGTTGATATTTTAGATACTTATGTGTACCGTATCGGAATTGTGAATGGACAGTTTGCTTATTCAACTGCTGCAAGTTTGTTTAAGGGCGTTATCGGTATTTTCCTTATTTTAGGCACGCATTTTACATCTAAAAAAGTAACTGGCAACGGGTTATGGTAAAGGAGGAGACAAAGTGAAAAAGCTGGATATTTCAAAGATTGTCATTTATCTCATTTTGTTTCTGTTTTCACTTGCAGTATTAATTCCAATTCTTAATCTGTTAGCTATTTCTCTTACGGATGCTAGTAAAGCTCACTTAATGAATGGCTTAGACATTATTCCGAAGCAGTTTTCACTAGCGACATATCAAGTGTTGCTCAATAATCCGCTTATTACCGGAGGGATCCTGAACTCTGTCTGGATTACCGTAGCAGGAACGGTATTAAACCTTGTTCTAACATCACTTGCAGCTTATGTTGTTGCTCGCAACAATTTTTATGGCAAAGGTGCCGTTGTTATCTTTCTAATTATTATTATGGTGTTTGAACCAGGCCTAATTCCAGAGTATTTGCTCGTAAAAGAATTAAACCTGCTGAATACGTATACGGCACTTATTTTGTATAAAGGCGTCAATGTCTACTATCTCTTTATTATGATGCGATATTTTCAAGATGTGCCGGAGGAGCTGTTGGAAGCAGCCAAAATCGACGGTGCAGGACACCTGAGATTATATGCACAAATTATGATTCCGCTTTCGAAGGCAGGCTTAGCAACATTGGGATTGTTTTACGGTGTATTTCACTGGAACGAATATTTCCGCTCGATGATTTATATTACTGCGCAAGAAAAATGGACTTTACAGGTTGTATTGCGCCAGTTCGTTATCCGTCAAGATAATACGACAATTATGGGCGGTTATGAAAATATGTTTGGCGGTCAAATGCTGGATTTTGCTTCACTACAAGCAGGTACGATCATTATTGCTATTGTGCCTTTGCTGTTACTATATCCGTTTATTTTGAAATATTACACAAAAGGAACGATGGAAGGTGGTGTTAAGGACTAATCATCATCGGTGAGTTATTTTGCTAGCAATTTTAATGAACATCAAGATTTGCATAACATCATTCAATGTATATGAAAAGGGGAGATTGGTATGAAAAATGTAAAAAGCTTGATTTGTTTAATTGCAATGATTCTTGTAGTAACAGCTTGTTCTTCAAGTAATTCAGGCAACAGCGGTACAACAACATCTAACGGTAATGAAGCAAGTAAACCGGCAACAACAGAAGGTTCAAAGGAAACAGCTGCACCATCAGCAGATCCAATTACAATTAGAACAGTTATTAAAGATGTGTCGCTGTCTAATCCACTATATGCACAATATTTTGATGCGCTAGAGGCTGCTCTATTAGAAGATGCAGGTCTAAACGTGAATTTTGAACTGGTTGAAATGGCTCAAGGTAGCTACGCTGAAAACTTAAACCTCTTATTATTAGGTGGGGATGTTCCTGACCTCATTTACTTCCAAGGCGGTGATGCATCAATCGCTGAACAGGGCTTGTTGGAGGATTTAAGACCTCATATTGAAAATTCTAAGTATATTAAAAACATTATGATGGAGCACAATGAAAAACGAATGGAAAGCTATCCATATCTATTGTGGATTAAGCCATATACCCCTAAAGTTCCAGTTGTTCGTACTGATTGGTTAAATGACACAACATCTGGTCAGGCGCTGTTAAACGATCCTACGCCAGATAATTACTACAATTTCTTAAAGGAGCTTGTTAGTTCAGGTAAATCCAAATACGGTATTACCGTAGCGGGCGATCTTGCAGAAATCAACTTTATATTCAATGAAGCATTTGGTATTACCTCGACTTGGATGAAAAATAGTGAAGGGAAATATGAATATTCACTAATCTCTCAAGCTGAAAAAGATAAGCTGACTTATTACAATAAGCTTTATAGTGAAGGACTGTTTGATCAAGAGTATTTAACGAAGCAATGGGATACGAAAGAGGATGCTTTCTATAAAGGTGACGCAGCTCTCGTTACAGGTACTGCAGGTAAAGTAATCGATTTGTATGAAAGCAGAATGGTTGAGCTTAATGGAGAAACTGCTACACTGACCGCTTTACCTCCGGCAAAAGGTGTATCTCAAGGTTTTGGCGCGGTTGATGTAACGAAAGAGTCGCGCGGTTTTGCAATTTCATCGATTTCAGAGAATAAAGATGTTGTGTTCCAAGTGCTAGATTATTTAGCTAGTCCAGAAGGTCAGACGTTAGATCGTCTTGGTTTTGAAGGACAACATTATAATCTTGAAAATGGTAAAGCAGTGTTCACAGATGCTTTCTACAGCGAATGGATTGCTTCTTTCTGGGAGCCAGTTGAACTAAATACAACAATACCAGTCGAAGGTGCATTGCTTGGTGCTACTGCACAAACAACACTTGAAATGCCAACACAATATTTTAAGGAAGACAATAACTTCATTATTCCAGAGCAATACGTAGCAACATGGGATGCTTTAACGAATGTTTACAAAGAATACGCCACTGATTTTATTACTGGCAAAAAGCCACTTAGTGATTTTTCTAAGTTTGTTGACGCTTGGTATGCAAACGGAGGCCAAGACATTACAAACTATGCTAATGAGTTACTGAATAAATAAACGTTTGGCTTCGCCAGGACTATATGGATAAAGGAGCATAAAATAAATGATTAGCTTTCAGGATAAAGTACGAGGAGTCATAGCTGGGATAGCGCTTGGAGATGCAATGGGAGCGCCAGTGGAGAAGTTGACTTATGCACAAATTAAAGAGAAATACGGCAAAGTGGACTCGATTATGACGAAATGGTATAAAGCAGATTATGATGCCGATATTCGCTTAGGCAGAATGCGTGGAGATGGGATTATTACAGACGATACCTTGATGACGATGGCATTAATGAGAGTTTATTGCAAAGAGCAACGTCATCTTGATGCTTACGATCTGGGTAATGAATTTGTCAAAGAAATCGCATTTCGTAAAGTGTTTGTGCCAGAGCTTAATCAAGAAGCATTGATTATCGATCGACTATTTTATCCTGAAAAGTACATCTTTATGCGACATGTGCTGGCAAACTGTGAACCGCGTGAAGGCGGTATTGGCAATATGATCAACTGCGGTGCGGCGATGTATATCGCCCCCGTAGGTATTGTTAATGCGGGAGATGTAAAAGGTGCATATGATGAAGCAATTCTATTTGCAATGGGACATCAAGCGAGTTACGGATTAGAGGCAGCAGGCGTGTTGGCTGCTTGTGTAGCGAAGGCTATGGATGACCAGTGTAAGCTAGACGATATTTTCTCTGCTGCTTTATCAGTTGCTAAGGATGGAACGAAGCTGGCAATTGAAGCATGTCTAAAGGCTGCTGATGAATTAAAGCAGCAAGGTAACTATACGTATGAAGAGGCGGTTATGAGGCTTCATCAAGCATTGTTGCCGTACTCTCCAATGGGAGACGACGTCAATCGACATATCGATAAAGTAGGCAAGCCGAGTAATCATTATACACCTAGCCGTCTGGGCAGTATTGAGGAGCTGCCGCTGGCACTTGCCTTTATCTCCTTAAATAACGGAGATTTATATGCTTCGATTGTTGATGGAATTAACTCTGGCCGCGACACGGATTCAATCGGTGTAATGATTGGTGCGATTCTTGGCGCAATGCATGGTGCATCCGCAATTAAAGAAGTAGATATAACGCAAATGAACAAAGTTAATCGCTTTAATTTATTTGAAGCGAGCGATACATTTGCTAATGTATCGCAGCAAATTATCCAAAAGGACTTAGAGAAGCTTCAGTATAGACAGCAAATGATTAATCGAATTGGGATAGGGGAGTGAGCAGGAGTTATGTTGCCTAACAACTATTTAGAGCGTGTTTACGCAGGTTTTCTTGGAATGAATGTAGGTATACGTCTTGGTGCTCCTGTTGAACCAGAGGTTTGGACGTTTGAACGAATTGAGCAAGTATATGGTGATATCCGAGATTATGTAAAGCCTTATCGAACGTTTTCAGCTGATGACGATGCCAATGGCCCAATCTTTTTTATGCGGGCGCTATATGATGACGCAGTAGATCGTGAATTAACTGCACAAGATGTAGCAAGAGCATGGTTAAACTATGCGCGTGAAGGAGTAGGGATTTTTTGGTGGGGCGGAGTTGGTGTAAGCACCGAGCATACCGCATATATGAACTTGCGCAAAGGGATTGAAGCTCCGCGCTCAGGTTCCATTGAAGTGAATGGTGAATTGCTGGCTGAGCAAATTGGCGGGCAAATTTTTATAGATACATGGGGCTTATTGTGGCCAGGAAATATGGAGCAAGCTGCATTATATGCCGAACGAGCTGCAAGTGTATCGCATGATGGCAATGGTATTTACGGCGCTCGCTTTATGGCAGCTTGTATTGCAAAAGCTTTTGAATCAAGGGATGTTATCGAGGTCATTAATGAAGCGTTGAAGACGATTCCGAGCGACTCCTTATATGCTGATGTTGTGCGAGCTGTTATTCAATTCTATCAAAATGAGCAGGATGATTTCCGTGCATGTCGCCGATATTTGGAGGCAGAATGGGGCTATGACAAATACGGTGGCGTTTGTCATATCATTCCTAACGCTGGTGTGTGCGTGCTTGCATTGCTGTATGGTAAGGGAGATTTTGCCCGTACGGTGGAAATCGCAACAATGTGCGGCTGGGATACAGATTGTAATGCCGGCAATGTAGGCACCATTATGGGAGTAATGTGCGGTATAGACAATATTCCTGATCACTATCGTAATGTAATTAATGATTGTATTGTAGCGAGCAGTGTATCTGGGTATCTAAATATTGTAGATTTTCCAACGTTCTCGAAAGAGCTAGCGTTGCTGGCGTATCGCTTGCATGGTGAAGAGCCGCCACAAAAGCTAATGAACAGCGTTAAATTTGGTGAGCTTTATTTTGACTTTGACTTGCCAGGCTCCACGCATGGAATAAAAACGAGCAATCCTTTTAAGACACCTGTTATTCGTCATTCTCGTAAATTCTCTTATGGTGAGAGCGACGGATCGCTAGAAATTATATTTGATCGCATTACTAATTTTGAACAAAGTAAAATCTATTATAAGCCGTATTATCGTCGTGACGAATTTAATGATGAAAAATATAAACCAAGCTTCGCTCCGCAATGCTATAGCGGACAAACGATTCAATACCAGCTGTACATTGATCAGTGGGAAGGAGCACCTCTTCGCTTTACGCCGTATGTGCGCGACACGTACAGTAAGCAGGATATTTTGCTGGATGCAGTTGAGCTAAAGGAAAAGAAGTGGAATACGGTTAGCTTTACGATTCCTGAGCTAAACGGTAGCTTTGCAGATGAGGTAGGCTTTATTATAGATTCACCTCAATCTACACCAACATCTCGGGCGCTTGGGGCACTTTATATTGGACAAATGCATGTGTTCGGCAACGGTCAGTATTACATTGATTGGGCGAAGCAAAGCATTGAGTTTCTATCTGTAACACCAATGGCACAGCAACGCGGACAGTGGAAGCTAGCAGAAAACGAGCTTCATTATGTAATTGAGCAAAATGGTTCAGCCTATACAGGCAATTACTACGCCAAGGATTATACAGTAGAAGCAACGTTTACACCACAGTCTGGTGAAAGTCACGGACTTATAGCCAGAGCGCAAGGGATAGAACGTTATTACTGGCTAGGTCTGACAAAGGATCATACCGTTTCTATTATCAAGAATAACTTTGGTCTGCAGTCGCTAGCTTCTGCTGACTTTACTTGGGAGCTAGGTCAAAGTTATACTTTAAAAATGGCGATTACAGGACAATCGCTTAAGCTCTATATTAATGGAGATTTAGTGATAGAAACTGAGGATAGCGAATATAAACACGGCATGTATGGATTAGCTAGCTTAAAGGATGCTTCAGGGGCCATTGCTACCTATTATGTGCATAGTTTTTCAGTCTAATTAATTAGTATAACGACACGTTATTTAAGGGTGATCAAATGAGTCGGATTGTAGTGATTGGTAGCATAAATATGGATTTAGTGACATCGGTAAAGGCTTTTCCTAAGGCCGGTGAAACGATTCATAGTACGTCGTTAGCTTATTTCTCTGGAGGCAAAGGTGCTAATCAAGCGGTAGCAGCTGCTCGTAATGGCGCTGATGTGCAAATGGTTGGCGCAGTAGGAACAGATAGCTTTGCGCAAGAATTAACATCAAATTTAGAAAGCAGCGGTGTCAATACAAAAAGCATTCTCCAGCAAGAAGGGAATTCGGGCTTGGCATTAATTACTGTTGAACATGCAGGAGAAAATCAGATTATTCTTGCCCCGGGTAGCAATATCTCGTTTACCTATCGTGATATTGAACAAAAAATATCTTGGCAGGATGCTTCAGCTATATTGCTGCAAAATGAAATCCATTGGGAGACAACGATTGCTGTTATGAAGGCAGCTACTGAGCACGGTGTTCCAGTGTGGTTTAATCCCGCACCAGCCATTAAAATTGAAGCTGAACTGATGCAATATATTCATACTTGTATTCTAAACGAAACCGAAATCGAGGTTATTACTGGTATAGCGATTCATAGTGCTGAAGATGCGGTGAAGGCTGCTTCGTTTATGATTCAACAAGGTATGCGAGAAGTCGTCGTAACGCTTGGTGAAAAGGGCTGTGTATATATAAGCGAAGAGGAGCAGCTAACTATCCCTGCATTCAAAGTTGATGCAGTGGATACAACAGCAGCGGGTGATACGTTTATTGGTACATTTGCTGCAGCTGTGAGCAAGGGCCGATCGAAGCTTGAAGCGTTGCAATATGCGGTTGCTGCCTCAGCTTTAACGGTAACAAAAAATGGGGCACAAGCTTCTATACCGACCGAGCAAGAGGTTACTCAGTTTATGGATGGTAACGTGAGGTAATACGTACAACAGAACTTATTAATTATAATTATCAAAGGAAGCTATTTCAATAATTGTAGGTTTTCTATGACCTGCATGCTGGAATAGCTTCTTTTTGTACGGTTTTGATTGTTTTACTACTTGTATTGTGCCCTGCAATTTGGGAAAATAGAGAGCGAGCTAACATAATTACAAGCTTGAGGTAGGGATACCTACTGAAGCGAAAGAGGTTAAAGGTTATGAAGTCATCAATATATGGACTAACGTTAGAGCAGCTAGCTGATTGGCTGCAGCAACAAGGTGATAAACGCTCGCGTGCGATTCATATATGGCGTGGATTGTATCGCCAGCGCGTACGCAGCTTCAACGATATGACTGGTGTTAATGAAGCGACGCTTTCCTTACTCCAGGACAATTTTACAATTACAACATTAACGGAGCATACACGTCAGCAATCTCAGGATGGCACAGTGAAATTTCTGTTCCAGCTGGCAGATGGTAACTTGATTGAAACGGTGCTCATGCGTCATAAATTCGGCTTATCGGTCTGTGTAACGACACAGGTTGGCTGTAACATTGGCTGCAGCTTCTGTGCTAGTGGACTGATCGCCAAAAGCCGTGATTTAACGAGCGGAGAAATTACTGAGCAGTTAATGCAGGTACAGTTTTTCCTTGATGAGCGAGGTCAAGGTGAACGAGTGAGTCATATCGTTGTGATGGGAATTGGTGAACCATTCGATAACTTCGTGCATATGTCGAATTTTGTTCGCACAGTGAAGGAGCATCAAGGACTGGCGATTGGACCTCGTCATATTACCGTTTCAACAAGCGGACTAGTCAATAAGTTCAAAGACTTTACGGATAGTGATCTGGGGGTTAACTTGGCGATTTCCTTGCATGCACCAAACAATGAGCTGCGTTCACGTATTATGAAAATTAATAAGGCGTATCCGCTAGAGAAGCTCATGCCTGCGATTGACTATTACTTAGAGCATTCCAATCGTCGCGCAACGATTGAATATATATTGCTGAAGGGTGTGAACGATCAGCCTGAGCATGCGTTGCAGCTTGCTGAGCTGCTAGATTCACGTAAGGCAATGGTCAACGTAAACTTGATTCCTTACAACCCTGTCGATGAGCATAGTCAGTATCAGCGCAGCACGCAGGACGATATTCGTGCCTTCTACGATATATTGAAGAAGCAGAAAATTAGTGTAAGTGTACGTATGGAGCATGGAACAGATATTGATGCTGCCTGCGGACAGCTGCGCAGTAAGCAGCTAGATAAAGCCTCTAACGGCTAAATCCTATAGAGACGCCCCACCGCATAGTTCATACTATTGCGGTGGGGCGTTTAATTGTTATGTCGATTACAGCACTAAAAATCCCATATTGCGTTTTGCTTTTAACAGCGTTTCATTGGCAACCTCTGCTGCACGCTCTGCGCCATCGCGCAAAATGTCATCCAGCTCTGAGGAATCAACGATTTCCTTGTAGTGCTGCTGGATTGGCTCTAGCTTAGCAATAACAACTTCAGCAAGCTCTTTTTTGAAGTTACCGTAGCCTTGACCTTCAAACTGCTTCTCAACCTCTGGAATAGAAATACCAGCAAATACACTGAAAATTTCAATCAGATTACTTACGGCAGGCTTCGTATCCCAGTCATAACGCACGGACATGTCGGAATCTGTTACCGCACGCGAGAATTTTTTGCGAATAACCGCAGGCTCATCAGTCATTAGAATGTAGCTGCTTGCATTCGGATTGGACTTACTCATTTTTTTAGAAGGATCATCTAAGCCCATAATACGAGCACCAATTTCTTGGATGACAGGCTCAGGGACAATAAAGGTTTCGCCATAGCGATTGTTAAAGCGGTTCGCTAAGTCACGTGTAAGCTCCAGATGCTGCTTCTGATCCTCGCCAACAGGAACATGTGTCGCTTGATACAGTAGAATATCTGCTGCCATTAGCGCAGGGTATGTGAAGAGCGCAGAGCTAACCACCTCTTGCCCTTCAGACTTGTCTTTAAATTGAGTCATACGACTAAGCTCGCCGAAATGTGATTGTGTTTCCATTAACCAGCCTAGCTCAGCATGTGCAGAAACCTGTGATTGTAAAAATACAGTTGAGCGCTTCGGATCGATCCCTGCAGCGATATATAGTGCAGCGAGCTCACGTGTACGTGCATAGAGCTCCTTAGGATCCTGGTAGACAGTAATCGCATGTAAATCAGGAATGAAGAAGAAGCAATCAAACTCCTCTTGGTTACGTACAAACTGACTTAATGCACCAGCGTATCCTCCAATATTCAATACGCCGCTTGGCTTAATGCCTGATAAAATTCTTTTCATCTTACTACCCCTCACTTTTTAAAAATAAAAAAGCCTCATCCCTATTGCATATAGGGACGAAGCTGTAAACTCCGCGGTACCACCCAAATTCGACATCATGTCGCACTTGAATCTTGGCGTAATAATGGTTACTAAACTTGACCAAGAAAGCTCATTAACGGTGAGCGCCGACAATGCCTACTGCCTGTTGTCCAGGGTTCGGATTGTAGCCAGCAGACCCATTCATTATGTGGCATGTACCGATCTTTACACCAACCATCGGCTCGCTAGAACACGCCTCGCATAATTACTCTCTCTGCTCATTGCTATGTCGTTATAGTATTAGCAATAGCATACTGATTATTAGGATGTGAGTCAAGAGCGTGTAGCCACTCTGATTAATAATTAGGCTCACGTTCATGTAGTCCTTCATGTAGCTCTTCAGGTTGACACTACAGTAACCTTCTGTTATCTTAAATTTAAGATTATTTTGAAAGGATTTGCTGTTATGAGTGAAACCAATCGTTATACATTGTATGAGGATGCACTTGATTTATATATTGCCTTGTCTCGTGCCAACCAATGGGTCAGTGCTCATGGAGATCGAGATATTCGGCAGCACGGACTTAACCGCACAGAGTTCGGTGTATTAGAGCTGCTATATCATAAGGGTCCTCAGCCACTACAGCAAATTGGCAGCAAAGTGCTGATGAGCAGCGGGAATATTACGTATGTTGTTGATAAGCTTGAGAAGAAGGGGCTAGCAAGACGACGGGTATCTACTGAGGATCGAAGACTGATCTATGCTGAAGTCACCGAAGAGGGTGCTGCTTTTATGGAAAAGGTATTTCCGGAGCATGCCAGTGTAATTCGTGAAGCTGTTGCAGGCTTAGATGCTGAGGAGCAAAAACAGGCAGTGGCACTACTTAAGAAGCTTGGATTATATGCGGAGCAAGCCTATAGAGCTGAGCTTGGCGGTGAGGTGAGCAAGCACGGTTTAAGGTAGCGGAGATGAAGGGTATGCTGGGAATAATCGTTTAGGGTTCATTGCGCCCAATCATCTTAATTTTAAGATATAAAACAACTTTTAGGAGGTTAACAATATGAAGCATATTTTTGAAGTGGGTTCAGATCCTGCAGCGCCGGTATTGCTGCTGCTACACGGTACAGGTGGTACAGAGCGTGATTTAATCGGGATTGCTAAGCATATCGATGCTACAGCGTCCATTTTAAGCGTACGAGGCAATGTGCTAGAAAACGGCATGCCGCGGTTTTTCAGAAGGCTGGCAGAGGGTGTATTTGATATTGAAGACCTGAAGTTTCGCACTGCAGAGCTAAAAGACTTTATTGACGAAGCGGCTGTGCAGTATGGCTTCGATCGCAGCAAGGTCATTGCAATCGGTTATTCTAACGGTGCCAACATTGCCGCTAGCCTGCTATTCCATTACGAGGATGCGCTGCTGGGCGCAAGCTTACATCATCCAATGGTGCCGCTGCGTGACATCAACCTTCCTGATCTAACCGGTAAGAATGTCTTTATCGCGGCAGGAGACAATGACCCCATCTGTGTGCCGCAAGAAACAGAGGAGCTTACTTCACTGCTACAGGGAGCGGGTGCAAACGTAGAGCTTATATGGGAACAGCATGGCCATCAGCTTACGCGCAGTGAGCTTGAAAAAGCGAAGCAATGGTACGAACATAATTTTAAGTAAGAAGCTCACCTATTTACTGATTATGGCTCATACATTTAAACAAAAACGATAAAGGTGTGAGCATATGACGGTAGCCATTATAGGTGGAGGTCCTGCAGGGCTTAATGCAGCATTAGTTTTAGCTCGCGCGAAGCACCGTGTGCTGCTGTTTGATAGCGGCAATCCGCGTAATGCCGTGACGAGGAAAATGCACGGATTTATTACTCGTGAAGGGGTGGCGCCTGCTCAATTTCGCAGACTAGCTAATCAGGAGCTTAGTTTGTTTCCTGGAGTGAAGCGTTATCGCACAACGATACAATACATTGAACGGCTAGCGGACGGTAGCTTTACACTTACGACCAATGGGGGCAAGCGCATTAAAGCCCATCAAATATTGCTTGCCACAGGGTTAAAGGAAGCATTGCCTAATGTGCCGGGCATATCGCGTTATTATGGGCGTTCATTGTTTAGCTGTCCGTATTGCGATGGCTATGAGCTGATTGATCGGCCGCTGGCGATTATTACCGAAGGAAGAAATGCAGTCTCACTAGCTGCTACGATTAGTCAGTGGAGTGACAAGCTTCATCTGTTTACCAATGGCAAAGTCAATCTGTCCAGTGAAGAAGTGCAGATGCTCCGGCAAATGGGGGTTAAGCTTCACACCTTGCCGATTACCGCACTAGTCGGGAAGCAAGGAAAGCTAAGTGCGATTGTGACAGCAGATGGTGAGCGAGTGCGCTGCAGTGGCGGCTTTATATCACCTTATTGGCAGCATGCTGGCTTATTGGCACAGCAGCTTGGCTGTAAGCTGGCTGCACATGGCGGCATATGGCAGGATGGACGAGGCAGAAGTAGTGTAGCCGGTGTATACGTCGCTGGGGATGTCAGCAATGTTTCACCAGCTCAAGCCGTGCTTGCTGCAGGCGATGGCGTTCGAGCGGCGATTAGTCTTAACCAAGACATTATTCAAGGACGGTTAAACGCTCATGCTGCTGTCATACGCGGCTTCGGGTCACCCCCGCCATCATCACGATAAAAAGACAAGGGCTGCGAAATGTTGTACCTAATCATTAGATACGACGGATCGCAAGCCTTGTCTTATTCAATGTAATCTGTATGAGTAAATATTAATGCTTTATTCGCGATAATCCTCAACAAGCAGCTCGAGTGCACCTGTTGTTGGGTCCATAATAAATCCATGTACTGGAACATGTGCAGGGAATAGCGGATGATTACGGATCATTTTAACGCTGTGCATAACTCCGTCCTCTGGAGCTGAGAAGCCGCGTAAAAACTTCTCCATACGAATGCCAGAGCGCTCCAATGTTTCAATAACTAGTGGATTAACCCCGCCATCCTTCACAAATTTCTCTACCATGCCTTGGCTATCCAAGTTTGTCATGCCGCAGCCATGATGACCGATGACAACAACCTCTTGTGCTTTCAATTCATAGATAGCTACTAGAATACTACGCATCGCAGAACCGAAAGGCTGAGTTAGAACAGCACCAGCATTTTTAATGAATTTTGCATCACCATTGCGCAAATTCAATGCTTTTGGAAGCAACTCCATTAAGCGTGTGTCCATACAAGTTAAAACTGCAATTTTTTTCTCAGGGTACTTATCTGTAATATATTTTTCGTACTCCTTGTTTTCAACAAATTGCTTATTAAAATCCATCAACTGAGAAACAATGCTCATTATAGTTTCCTCCTCCTACTGCATCCAACAGAACAATCAAACAAAAAATGTCTTTTTTTTATTATTCTCTTATTTGTTTTCAAAGTCAAATAGCAAATATAAAAAAAATCAGAAATCATTACCTATTATGGTGAATTAGTGTTCTAAGTAGTCTCTAAAAATGCGATCGGTAGCTTAACTGTGACCGTCGTACCTTGGCCCACTTGACTAGCAAAGCTTATACAGCCATGATGATTGGCGATAATTTGCTGGCTGACAAGTAACCCTAGGCCGTTGCCATCCTGCTTGTTTGTATAGAAGGGAGTGAAAATATGCTTGAGTGCTTCTTCATCCATTCCGATGCCCGTATCCTCTAGCGTAATGATTAGCTGCTTGTCCTGAGTTGCCTGCTGAATATCTATGCTTAGACGGCCGCCTTGCGGCATCGCTTCAACACTATTTTTAATAAGATTGACGAAAACCTGCTTCAAATGCTGTTCTGAACCCATTACCTTAGACTGCTGCGTGCTGCATTGAATGTAGACTTCAACATCTTCTTTTAGCTTGCCAGCCGAGGTCATTAACGTCACAATATCTCCAAGCAGTCGGTCAACCTGAATACTCTCCCACTGTTCAATTTGCGGTCTAGACATGCTAAGAAACTGACTGACGATGAGGTTCATATGCTCGATTTCCTGCATGACCAGCTCCATATGCTCTTCACTAATTTGACCAGCACTGCGATTGAGAGCTAAGAAGCCTTTGACTGTCGTTAAAGGATTACGAATTTCATGGGCAATGCTTGCAGCAAGCTGCCCCATCGCTTCCAGCTTTTCATTGTTGCGTCGCAGCTGTTCGTTCTGTTTATATTGGGTAATGTTGCGCGTAATGGCGGCAACGGCTACCGTTTCGCCATGCTCATTCGTAATCGCTGACAGAGAGCTGCTCACATCAAGAGCCGTGCCTAATCTTGTATACATAATCGTCTCATAGCTTGACGGACCGTTATTGCTCATTACACCAATTAATAGCTTCTCATAGGAACGCTGCTGCTCGGGATCATTAGGGAACAGAGGTTTACCGATCAGCTCACTACTGTCGTACTGAAACATCTCTTCAAACGCTTTGTTAACTTGAATAATGTTGAAGTGCAAATCCATAATATGAATTGCTTCCTTCGTATGCGTGACGAACGATTCTAAATATTGCTTGGTCTTCTGCAGCTCAACATTTGTCTGCTTTAATTGCTCCGTATATCGATATAGATGATCACCCATCGTATTGACGTGGTCAGCAAGCAGCCCTAGCTCATCGTTTCGATTAAGCTCCAATGGTGTGTTGAATTGCTTCATAGCAATTGCATTGACCTTCCCCATAATTTTGGTCAACGGCGTAGTAAGTAGTTTGGCGATGTGATAGCTGCTTATGACGGTTAACAGCAGCAAAATAATGCTAATGATCGTATGATCATGCAGTTGCTTTTTAGTACTCGCCAATAGCTTGTCATAGTCAAACACCATACTAATCACATAGGGGTGCTCGGCAATGATTGGTATAAAGGTACGAATAAAACGGGAATCATCAAATTCAAATTTAGACGAAAGGTAACTTGTTGAAGTTAACGCAGCTTGTACGAGTGAGGCGTCGTTTTCATTGGTGTATTCGTATGCGCCAAATTTAACATCTCGAACATCTAAGTTATAGACAGGTTTACCTTGCTTTAGCTTAATAATCTTTTCTTTCCCGAAAAATTGTGGATCAAATGCGGTAATTTCTACAAGTAATCTATTGTTAGCAATTAATTGATCGACAATTTTCTCCTTACTATCTATATAACCATTCGGAAATGATTGGTCGGTATTAAGCACTGTGTTAATCATATAATTCGTTTTGCCCGAATAGTAATATCCCCATTTATTAATCGCCGAAGGATCAGTTACAGCAAAGTTTAACGGTCCTGAATAAAAATGAGTGGAGTATTCTCCTTGCGATACCGTAACAGGCTGCAGGTTGAAAATTTGCTTCATCGCAACGTCCCAGTAGTCCCAAGTTTTAGAACGTAAATTAATTTCCGCCGCATTAGTAGAGATGGCTGAAACGAGCTCATTGTCCTCCGATACCCATAGGGTGATGTCGGTTAAATGAAGCTCATCGCGAACCTCTGTAAGCTGTGCTAGCGTGACATCCTCAATGGAAGGTGGCAGAAGTTTTTCTACAGCCTGGGCGGCAGTTTTGAGACGCATAGCCAGCTCCTGCTCAATGTGAAGATTGGTCGTTTCAATCAGCTCGATGGAAAGTGCTAATTGATTGGTCATCGTTGTAATTTGCTGCTCTATATTTTCTCGTTGAACGGCTCGCGCGTTTATTTGTGCAAAGGTGATGTTTAATAGCAGCACTACGAAGACAATAAGAGAGATTGCTAATGATAATTTTCCACGAATTGACAAGCGATATCCCTCCAGTTGTCGGTGAGTTCTATGAAGCCAATAGAAAAATATCGACAAAAATAATTCCTAGTAAATAAGTATATTTAATGATTGTAGTATTGACAACAGGAAAATGACGTTATAAAATAAATATACATACTTTACTTAAGTTAGTTGATATAAATAATAAATATACGGAGGTTTTTGAAATGACGAAATGGGCAGTAGATACGACTCACAGTACGATTGAGTTTTCGGTAAAGCATCTTATGATTGCTAAAGTAAGAGGAGTTTTCCACAAGTTTGATGCAGATATTGAAGCTGATCTTAATGATTTGACTTCAGCTAAAGTGGAAGTGAATATTGACCTTGCAAGCGTTGATACTCGTAATGAAGATCGTGATAATCATTTACGCTCCGCAGACTTTTTCGATGTTGAGCATACACCTACATTAAAGTTCGTCGTAACCTCAATCTCCAAATCAGGTGAAGATGAATACGATGTTGTTGGTGACGTAACGCTTCACGGAGTTACTAAGCAAGAAAGCTTTAAGCTTACATTTGAAGGAACTTCAACTGACCCTTGGGGCAATCAAAAAGCAGGGTTTAGCGCAGCTGGTTCTCTTAAACGCAGTGACTACGGCTTAACGTACAACGCTGCACTTGAAACAGGTGGCGTTCTAATCGGCGATGAAATCAAAGTTAACATCGAGCTTGAAGCACAACAGGTATAATTCATTAACGATCTAAAATTAGACCTTATTTATTGATCATAAGCTACCCCTTCCATGAATAGTTATTGATGGAGGGGGTTTTTATGTTGTATTAAATAATTCCGCTTTCATTGTAAAAATAGGATTGACAACTATAAATAACCAATGATATTGTTGAAAAAGACTTTAATTACAGGGAAGGAGGATTACGAATCATGAAACATTTATTTGGAATTCATAATGCTGCGTTTAATATGAATAATGATTACGTAATCCGCGCCGTTCACGTATAAATATATACGGCGCATGATTACGTACCGTAGTCATGTGCCTTTTATTTACATAGGGACAGTTGTCTAATTTTAGATTGCTGTTATCTTTGTGAGGAGCATGCCTACGAATAGGCATGCTTTTTTTGATGCCTAAGACTTAAATTTGCACAGCAAGGGGTTGTTAAACAGTATGCTAAGTGTATTAAAAAAGCTAGGTTGGTTTTTTAAGCTGGAGCGGAAGCGGTATATAGTGGCAATCAGCTTATTATTTTTAATTGGTTTAGTTGATCTTCTACCGCCGTGGCTCATTGGATTCGTTATAGACGGCATTCAACAAGGGTTGTTTACGGATAAGCAATTTATGTGGATGATCATCGGCTTCTCTGCCGTTGCGCTTATTGGTTATGGTATCAACTATATTTGGCATTATCTATTGTTTGGTGGAGCGTTCGTGCTAGAGCGTTCACTAAGAATGAAGCTGATGGTTCATTTTTTACGTATGAAGCCGACCTTCTACGAACGCAATCGTACAGGTGATTTGATGGCGAGAGCGACCAATGACTTGGGTGCGATCTCTAACACAGCAGGCTTCGGGATTTTGACCTTGTTTGATTCAACGATCTTTATGATCTGTATCGTCATCATGATGAGTGTCGTAATTAGCTGGAAGCTAACGATCGCAGCACTGCTGCCGATGCCGCTTATCGCCCTGCTATTATCGGTATTAGGTAAAAAAATTCATCAACGCTTTATGGCAGCACAGGATGCGTTCGGTGAGCTTAACGACGATGTATTGGAATCGGTCTCGGGTGTACGTGTCATCCGTGCATATGTACAGGAAAAGGCCAGCGAGCGCAAATTTCATCGTAAAACAGAAGAGGTGCTAGAGAAAAACCTTAATGTTGTGAAAATTGATGCATTATTTGAGCCAGGGATCAAAATTATTACTGGGATTAGTTACTTAATCGGTATTGGTTATGGTGCATATCTCGTATTTAATAGTGAGCTTTCGTTAGGGGAGCTTGTTACATTTAATATGTTTTTAGGGATGCTCATTTGGCCGATGATTGCGATGGGTGAGCTGATCAACATTATGCAGCGCGGTAATGCTTCACTAGATCGTGTCAATGAAACGCTTCAGTATGAGGCGGATGTACAGGATAAGGAGAAGACTGCGGGCAATCATACGCCTTCAAGCGTGAAGTTCCAGCAATATCACTTTAAGTATCCAAGCTCCACACAGACTAATTTGAGTGGATTGAATGTTGCGATTAAGCAAGGGCAAACGCTCGGTATTGTCGGGAAAACAGGAAGTGGTAAAACAACGATACTTAAGCAATTGCTACGGGAATATCCACTTGGTGACGGCAGCTTGAGGCTCGGTGAGCATACAATTGATGAGCTGAAGCTTAATGACTTGATCGGTTATATCGGTTATGTACCGCAGCAGCCGTTTCTCTTCTCGCGTTCAATTCGTGACAATATTGTGTTCGGTAAAGAGAATGCGACGGAAGAGCAGCTGCAGCATGCGCTAGAACGAGCATCCTTCGCCAAGGATATAAGCTTCCTGCCAGATGGCCTAGAAACGATGGTTGGTGAGCGTGGCGTGGCATTATCTGGTGGGCAGAAGCAGCGTGTCAGCATCGCGCGAGCACTTATTGCAGATCCAGAGATCCTATTGCTGGATGATGCGTTATCGGCTGTTGATGCGAAGACAGAAACAGAAATCATCAACGGAATTAAACAGGAGCGTCAGCAAAAAACGACGATTATTACTACCCATCGCCTTTCAGCAGTACAGCATGCGGATTGGATTATTGTCTTGGATGAAGGAGTCGTCATTGAACAAGGCACGCATGAGCAGCTGTTAGCGCAAGGCGGCTGGTATCGAGAGCAATATGATCGTCAGCAGATCGAGCAGGAGCTGGGTGCTTAGGTTTTGCTTTGCAAGTGCATGACGCATTCTACGTTATGCATGAACGGTATAGATAGAGAAGTAAGGTTAGAGAGGTGAATCCTAGATGACAACAGATAAACAGAATACAGCAGCTAATACAGGAAAACGGCTGTGGCAATATGGCATGCTATATAAGAAAACGATTATTGTGGCATTAATCTTTCTTATCATTGCTGTCGGCGCAGAGGTACTTGGACCGTTTATCGCTAAGCAAATTATTGATAATCATATTACAAGCATTAATCGAACCTGGCATTATGTTGAGGAAGGTACACCTAATGCGATCCCGTATCAGAATCAATGGCTAGTTCGTCAGGATAAGCTGACAGAGGAAGGGCAATCGTTAGGCCAAGCGAGCTTTGTGCAGAAGGGATTAACGTTTTCGCTTGTTGACGAGGGAAGCACGGAGGAGATGGGCGTAAAGCTGACGAAGGAAGAGCTTTATCAATTTTATAAGCCGGAGATAGCACCGATGCTACGCCTGTCACTCCTTTATTTTGGGTTACTGGTTGTCGCAGCGATCTTCGTATATAGTCAGCGGATCATGCTGCAGACTGCGGCGAATCGTATCGTGCAGAAGCTACGTCATGATGTTTACGCACATACACAGCGCTTGCCAGTACAATATTATGACCATTATGCAGCGGGGCAAGTGGTTTCACGCGTTACCAACGACACAGAAGCGATTCGCGAGCTGTACGTAGGGGTTATTGCAAACTTCAGCATGGGAATCGTATATATTGTAGGTATTTTTTCAGCAATATTTATTATGGATGTTCAGCTAGGACTTATTACATTGCCACTTATCCCAATACTATTGCTGTGGATTTATATCTACCGTCGTTTTGCAGCCAAATACAATCGAATCCTGCGTGCGAAGCTAAGTGAAATTAACGCCAATATTAACGAATGGATTCAAGGGATGACGATTATTCAAGCATTCCGTAAGGAAAAGGCGATGAAGGAAGAGTTTGAGGAGCTGAACGCTTATTATTTCAAATATCAAAATAAGATGCTTAGCCTGAACTCATTAACCTCCCACAACTTGCTGAATTTATTGCGTAACATCATCTATGTCGTTGTTATCGTATTGTTCTTTAATGATCAATTTACTACGGCGATTACGGTTGGTTTGCTCTTCGCTTACGTTGATTATCTTAACCGTATGTTCAATCCAATTGTCGGTATTGTCAATCAGCTATCTAATCTTGAGGTAGCACGTGTTTCGGCAGAGCGTGTCTTCAAGCTCATGGATGAGCCAGGCTTAGAGGTTGAAGAGGGACATATGAAGCGTTACCGTGGCGATGTGGCCTTCCGAGATGTGACATTTGCTTATAAAAATGACGAGTATGTTCTAAAAAATATTAACTTTGAGGCAAAGCAAGGGGAAACTGTCGCATTAGTTGGTCACACTGGCTCAGGGAAAAGCTCGATTCTCAATCTGCTGTTTCGCTTCTATGATATTGAGCAGGGCAGCATTTCGATTGATGGCATCGATATTCGCCAGTATTCTAAGCAGCAGGTGCGTGAGCATATGGGGATTGTGCTGCAGGACCCGTTTCTTTTTACGGGAACCATTGCTTCTAATGTGAGCTTGAACAATCCGGCAATTAGTCGAGAGCGCGTTGTTCAAGCGCTGAAGGATGTCGGGGCGTACGATATGTTTATGACATTGCCAGATGGCATAGATAGTGAAGTGATTGAGAAGGGAAGTACGTTGTCTGCTGGTCAACGACAGCTTATCTCTTTCGCTCGTGCGCTTGCTTATGATCCAGCCATTCTTATTCTTGATGAAGCAACGGCTAGCATCGATACGGAGACTGAAGCAATTATTCAAAATGCGTTAGATGTGCTTAAGCGTGGTCGTACGACCTTCGTTATTGCCCATCGCCTATCTACCATTCGTGCGGCGGATCAAATCCTTGTGCTTGATCGTGGCGTTATTGTCGAACGCGGTACCCATGAGACGCTAATGGAGCAGCGAGGTAAATACTACCTCATGTATCAGCTTCAAGGTGGGGGTACAGCGGTACTTTCATAACATGTAACAGTATACGAAAAGTCGTGAGCTTCAACGCTCACGACTTTTTTAATGCAAACTATAGCTTGTCTAGACTAAGTGAAGCAGACTTAACTCTTTTTGCGATAAGCGCTTGGACTAACACCCATCCATTTGCGAAATGTATGTCTAAAGTGATCCAAGTCACGATAACCGATGTGATGGGCAATATCTTCTATTCGATGATCGGTTTCAATTAATAATTGGCAGGCAAGTTCGATTCTTTTTTGTTGAATATATTCAGAAAATATTGAACCCGTATATTGCTGGAACAATCGAATAAAATGCCGACGACTCAATCCTAATCGGTCTGCCAGGTCATCTAAAGTTAATGGTTCTGTAAGATGCTCATGTACATAAGCCAGTATCATCGACATATCCTTTCGTCTTGAGCGATTGAACCTTACATTGTTATCAATGTCGGATGCCTCACTAATTTGCCGTGAAATTTGTACAGTCAGCTGCATCAGATTAGCAATCATGCTCGTTTCGTATCCTGGCTTCATTTTTTCAAATTCTATTAATAGTTGTTCAAATGCTTTGCCGAACTGCATAGAGCTGTCCTTTACAGCAATATGACTGCCTGGCTCCCCTCGGAATAATGACCATAGCTGCTCACAGCTGTTAAATTCACTTACCAAGCGCTCTAGAACATCAATAAATTCGGGACGAATACACAGATTGATAACAATAAGCTTGTTTTTGCTCGAAGCATCACTTGGTCGCAAAATATGAGAAGTGCCAACAGGCAATATATAGAGATGTCCCTTCATAATTCGTTCCATACTATCTCCGATATAATGATAACCACCGCCAGACACAACATATACAATTTCCAAATAATCATGGTCATGCTGGCGCAGCTCAAAGCCTTCCTGATAGCGATTGACAAACAGAGGGAAGGAACCTCGAAAATGCTCAGACGCCGGTGAATGGTGGACAGCAGCTTTTTTTGCTTTCGGGATGGTTCTATCCTGTGAACTGACACTTTTGTCTACCATAATTGTCACTATCACCTTTCCTCAACAAGTATACAAGGGTCTATTAGGTTACGTCTGCTTAGCAAATTTTGAAGGAGCTACTTTATAGTATTTCTTGAACGCTTTAGAAAAGGTAAAGGGATCAGGATAGCCAAGTTTTTCTGCAATCTGTTGAATGGTGTATTTGTTGGTATGGAGATATCCTCTTGCTCGATTCATTCTAATGTAATAGATATATTGGCCAGGAGAGATCCCTAATGCTCGTTTAAAATAGGTAATAAAGTATTTCTCCGAAAAGCCAGAAATAAGCGCAAGCTCGCTCATTTTTAGCGGCTTGTGTAGATTATGATTAATATATCTGAATACAGGCTGCAGCATATCTAGGCTTAGCTCAGATTTTGGCGTTTCATTATTGACAAGAAATTGTCCCGAATATGCCCCTTGCTGATACACTTCTATAATTTTAGCGATTAACGCTGTGAAAAACGCCTTCAAATAAAGTCTGTTATCGTTCTCTTGATAGTAGACACTCGTAAATGCTTCAGCTTCCTTCTGTATTAAGTGCTTCGGAATAATCCCTGATAATTGAAAGTCACCAAGAATACGCGGTTGCGAACCCATCCCAAAATCAAAATGAACAAAAACAAAATGACATCGTTCACTGATGGAGGTTGCCGTATAAGGGATATTGGGATAGAAGAAAACAATATCTCCAGGCTTTGCAATATGCTCTCTTTCATTGATGGTGATTTGGACAGTACCCGACTGAATAATCCATACATCATAATCACTATGCGCTTTGTTTTCGACCCATTTACCATGATGGCTAGGATCAAACACGGAGTTCATACGCAGAAAAACCGATTCAGAAAGCTCACCTAATAAATCTAAATGCTGCTTCACAAGCAATCTCCTAAACGATTAATAATTTTAGATTCATTATAACATAGCTTAAGCTTCTCTTTATTTTGATAATCGTACTATTTGACAGTTTCGATGTCGGCGGTCATGTCAAGACGACAGTGTAATAATAGGTAAATATTAAGGTAACACTAAACCATCTTGCTAGCTTAGCTTCTATTGATGAAGAAGAGAATCTAGGGTGAGATGGTTTTTTGTGTTGCAGTATCAATTGCAATGTTGACTAATTTGTGAAATTTAGGCAAAATTAGTTCTACAGACAAATAGTTCAATGATAGAATAGTTTCATGATAAAACTAAATCTTTGATGACCAGAAGGAGGTGAGATAATGGCGTCCGATCATATAATGGCTCAAATTGTTGAACGATACGAACGAGCAACATTTTTAATTGAACGGCGGCTTTTCAGTAAAATTCGAGAGGCGTTGCCGACCGATATTTCTGCTGAGCAATTATTTGTCGTCCGATACTTAATGCGCAACAAGGGTGTTACCTCATCACAGCTTGCCGATCAGCTCTGTGTTGGCAGGAGCACGATCACTTCACTTTGCAACAAGCTCGTCAATAAAGGCTTAATAGAGCGTACACCAAGCCTAGATGACCGACGCGTCGTATATTTAACGTTAACAAAGGAAGGCCATCGCGAGTATGAGATTATTGAACGCGCGATTTATGATATTATTCAGCCTTATCTTGATAAAATCGGTGAACGCAAAGGCTTTGAGTTTATTGAGGTGCTAGAATATGTCGCTGATGTATTGAAGCTTGATATTGAACAGGAGGTACAGGAGTGAAAGCAATATTAAAAGCTAGATGGGCAATACTTGTAATATGGCTTGTCGCTGTAGTTGTTATGATGATTACTGCACCAAACCTAGCAGAGCTAGTCAGAGAAAAGGGCCAAATTACAGTGCCAGACAATTACTCATCCTCGCTCGCTGGTGAGCTGCTTGCAGAGAAAGATAGCAGTGAAGATGGTGAAGGAAGTAGTAGTAACTCTACCGCATTGGTCTTCTATCATGAAGGCGGCTTATCGACAAGTGAGATGGAAGAGGTTAAACAAGCAATTGAATTGTTGAAAAGTCAGCAATCTGAGCTAGGTATAACCGAAATTATGACTCACTTTGAAGATAGTCAGCTAGAGGAGCAGATGGTATCGGCTGACCAATCAACCGTTATCGCTTTGCTTAATGTTGACTCGCTTGATCGCGAGCCTGAGGTAGCGGTTGAGGAGCTGTATACTGCATTAGAAAATGTAGGGATCGAGCATTACTTAACAGGTAACTGGATCATTAGTCAGGATGTTTTACTTAGTTCGGAGGAAGGGCTAAAACGGACGGAGCTTATTACCGTTGTATTTATTTTACTTGTACTGTTTCTTGTATTCCGTTCCGCCGTTGCACCACTTGTACCGTTGCTTACGGTAGGATTGTCATACCTTGTTGCCCAAGGAGTGATATCTTTCCTTGCAGAATACGCTGATTTTCCATTATCGACGTTTACACAAATCTTTATGCTAGCAATCTTATTCGGTATTGGTACGGATTATTGCATCCTGCTCATTAGCCGTTATAAGGAAGAAATGAGTAAGCATGGCGATAAGCAAGAAGCGATATTGACGACTTACCGCACGGCAGGACGTACAGTACTCGTTTCTGGTATTGCAGTGCTTGTTGGATTTAGTGCAATTGGTTTATCGACCTTTATATTATATCGTTCCGCAGTAGCCGTAGCGGTTGGTATTGTTGTGATGCTTATCGCTTTGTATACGATCGTACCATTTTTCTTAAATACGTTTGGTAGCAAGCTGTTCTGGCCTAGCCGCGGTAAGCTTGAGCATGGCCATAGCAAGCTATGGGATAAGGTTGGAGCATTTTCACTAAAACGACCGATGTTTGCTCTACTGATTGTTGCCGTTATTATTGCACCACTGCTATTAACGAAGGATGATCTTGTCTCATACAATTCATTGGATGAAATCGGTGAAAAGTACGATTCGGTGAAAGGCTTTAACATTATCGCTGAAAACTTTGCCCCTGGTGAGGTTATGCCTGCAACGGTCGTTGTTAAAAGTGATCAGCCATTCGATAACCCAGAGGGGATGGCGATGATTGAACGTACGACGCGCGCCCTGCTGCAGCAGGACGGAGTATCGGGTGTTCGCAGCGCTACTCGTCCTTTAGGTGAACAGATGGATGAGTTTCTTGTAACCGATCAAGTGAGCTTGCTTGAGGATGGACTTTCTCAAGGACAAGAGGGCTTAGAAGAAATCGTTAGTGGATTGGCAGAGGCGCAATCGGCTCTAAGCGAGCATACGCCTCAGCTAGATGAAGCAATCGCAGGTGCGGAAGAGCTCGTATCAGGCAGCAAACAGCTGCAGAATGGTGTAAATGAGCTATCTAAAGGGTTAAAAGAGCTCAGCTCTGGTATGGAGCAGGGCGCACAATCTGCCCAGCAGCTTGAAGCGGGAATAAAGGAGCTAGAGAGCAATGCGCTTAAGCTAGCGGAGGCAAGCGACCAATTGCTTAAGGGCTATCAGGAGCTTTATGCAGGTGCCGAGCAGCTATCTGATGGATATGGTAGTGTTGCACAGCAGCAAGCAGCACTTGCTGAGGGCTTGGCAGGTGTAGAGCAAGGAATGCAAGGCTTACAGGCACAATACCCAGAGCTTGCAGAGGATGCGACTTATCAAGCATTGGTTGGTTCTCTGCAGCAGCTTTCAGCTGGAGCAAAAGCATTATCCTCCAGTATGGAGCAGCTTAATCAGGGGTTATCTGGCGTATTGGGTGGTTTAAGCCAAGCAAATAGTGGTTTAGCTGAAGCAAGCAACGGTCAGCAAGCATTCTCAGATGGAATGAAGCAGGTTGCTAGCGGTATGAGTGCGCTTCGTGAAGGCTTACAGCAGCTTGCTGCTGGGTCTAAGCAAGGCAGCGGTCAAGTGCCTCAAATCGCCGAAGGATTAGGCGGGGTTGCCGATGGCGGATCACAATTGAAGCAAGGCTTTGTTGATATTCAAGATCAGCTTACTCAATTGACCGAGGGCTTAGGCTTAAGCGTGGATGGCTTGCAGCAAGTAACCGATGGTTTTAGCTCTGCTGAAGCATATCTGCAAGGGCTTGTCGAGTCTCCAGATAAGGAGCTGGCAGGCTGGTATATGCCGATTGAAGCAATTACTAATGAGGAGTTTGCACCAGTGCTTGAGCAATATATGTCAGCTGATCGCAAAATTATTACGTTTGATGTCATTATGGAGGATAATCCTTACTCCATTAATGCCATCGATGTCGTCGACGGCTTAAAGCCCGTTGTTGTGGAGCAGCTTGCAGGCTCGAAGCATGAAGGCGCTGATATTCAAATCGGCGGTGTTACAAGTATGAACCATGATCTGAAGACATTAAGTGATGAGGATTATTCGCGTACCGTAACACTTATGCTGATCGGCATATTTATTATCCTGCTCTTGTTATTCCGCTCGATTGTTATTCCGATCTATATCGTGTTGTCTTTGCTTATTACGTACAGCACATCACTGGCAATAACAGAGCTCATTTTCGTAGATATTGTTGGATTGTCAGGCGTAAGCTGGGCGGTGCCATTCTTCGGTTTTGTTATGCTTATTGCGCTTGGCGTAGACTATAGTATCTTCTTAATGGATCGTTTCCAAGAAAACAAAGAGATGTCGCCAACAACGGCAATTCATGAAGCAATGAAAAGCATGGGTTCAGTTATTATGTCTGCGGCAATTATATTAGGAGGTACGTTTGCAGCTATGCTCCCTTCAGGAGTAATGAGCCTGCTGCAAATCGCAACCCTTGTATTATGCGGACTAATGCTGTACGCACTCATCATATTGCCATTGTTTATTCCGGTAGCAGTGAAGCTGTTCGGAAAATATAACTGGTGGCCATTTGTTAGAAAGTAAGAGGGAATTGAAGATGAAGTCAATCATGGTTGTATTTACAGGCGGTACAATCGGCAGCTCCAAGCAAACAGATGCAATTGATGTAAGCAGCTCAGGCTCGTATCTTATTCTCGAGAGGTACAAGGAGCTGTATGGTGAAGAAGTGGCATTCGATACGATTCAGCCGATGAATATATTAAGCGAAAATCTTCACGCCCAGCAATGGTTAGAGTTAGCACGCAGCATTAGAAGCATTCCGCAGGATCAATATGCTGGAATTATTGTGACGCATGGCTCCGATACATTAGCCTATAGTGCGGCTATGCTAGGTTATATGCTGTCGGCAACGCAAATTCCGATTGTGCTTATAGCCAGCAACTATCCGCTCGATGATGAGCGCGCTAACGGCATGCGTAATTTGCAAGAGGCGACGCTTTGGATTCAGCGACAAGGGGCTCCAGGCGTATTCGTTGCTTATGAGAATAATCGCAGTCAATGTAAGCTCTATTTGGCAACTAGATTGATGCAATGTGAGGCGTTTACCGATCAATTCCGCAGTCCATATGAGCTAACCTTGGGAACATTGCGAGACGGACAGCTGCAGCCTGAGAATGATTCGCGCAATCCAGCGCTTGAATCACTAGCTCCTGTTACGCACCGTTGGGTAGAAAAGATTGCGAAGCTAGATCAACTGGCGAGCGATATTGTATATATTAAGCCGTATCCAGGTCTGAATTACGAGCTGTACCAATGGGGAGACAACAAACCGAAGGCGATTGTTCATGATTTATATCATTCTGCAACGGCATACTCGTTGCAGAGTGGTTCAGCATCATTGACGGCATTTATCTCTCGTTGTCAGCAGGATGGGATAGAGGTGTATCTTACACCAGCGAAAAGTATAGATGAGGCACAATATGCCTCTACAGCTAGCTTACTTGCTGCAGGAGCACATTTGCTTGCAGGCATTGCACCTGAAGCAGTCATTACAAAGCTAATGCTCGCTTATTCCTTATTATCCAAACGCGAGGACATCATTTCGTTTATGAAGCACGAGGAGCTGTATTACGAGCTGCACCGAGTTAATTAGAATTTGAATCACATACAAAAGGCATGCACGTTCAAACGTGCATGCCTTTTATTGTATCTATAAAGTTTCACTGCTTGCTTAATGCTGATCCTCTATTTTTCTTCCTTCGTCTTACCAGGCTTTAGAGGCAGAGAGTTTACATAGCTGTCTGACATTTTCAGCAGCTCAAGTGCGCGCTGGAATTCTTCTTCTGAAGCACCATCAGTGCCTACACTTGCATCAGATAGCGAATAATGCTTACCATCCTCATAGCCGCTACCAGATAGGAACAATTCCTCACTTGTTAGGAATGAACCCGTTGGCAAGTAATAACGCTGAGGCAGTAAATTTTGTTTTGTATTGAAGATATCTTGACCAAAATGAATTTGATCCTCTAAGGAAACCCCTAATAGATTGGCTACTGTTGGTAAAATATCGACCTGACCACCGATTTCACTGAATACTTTACCTTCTGTCGTACCTTCGTTAATAACTACCAACGGAATATTAATCATATCCGTGTACGTGTAATCACGTCCGTACATTTCCTTCATCAAATTCATCTCGTGATTGTCTAATGAGTAAATTGGTAAGCCAAGATGGTCACCATATAAAACAATCAGGCTATTGTCCCAAAGTCCGCTTTCCTTCAAATCCTCAATAAATTTACCGAGCTGCTGATCGGCATAGTATTGAGCGATAAGATAATTACCTACAAGCGTATTTTTATAACGCTCAGGTAATTCAATTAGCTGCTTTTCTTCTGGCATTGTGTAAGGATGATGTGCTGTCATCGATATGACTTGTGCGTAGAAGCGCTGATCAGCCTCATTTAATTGTTCAAGCTGATCTAATGTTTTACGATAAAGCACTTCATCAGAGGCACCGAAAAATACAGTATCCTCGTCACCGAAGTATTTCGCATCATAATAGCTATCAAAGCCAAGCGATTCATAAAGCTCTCCACGATTCCAAAACTCAACCACATTGGTATGGAAGGTGGTGGACACGTAGTTGTGTTTCTTTAGCAATTTTGCAATGCTCGGCAGCTCGCGATCAGCATACATTTGTGTAGCTGCACCACGAGGCGGAATATATAGCGACGTATTGACAACATATTCTGCATCGGAAGTATTCCCTTGTCCTACTTGCTGATAAAACTTATCGAAATAATAGTGCTCATTCACTAATTTATTGAAGTTCGGCAATATTTCTTGTCCTTCAACCTTTAGGTTTACAAGAAAGTTTTGCAGCGACTCCATCTGGATAATAATTAAATTTTTACCTTGTGCAGAACCATGTAATTGCGGCTGTTCAACTGGCTGTACATTTTTCAGCTTATTGATATTAGCCTGTGTAATTTTCTCAGGCTCTACATATTCTTGATCCTTATTAGAGAAAATCATATAAGCCTCGTAGTTTAGAATACCCATTTGCTCAGCTTTTACAATTTCGTTCATGCTCGCACGGTTCGGAACGATGTTGAATAGACACACAATCAGTGACACCGTTAGCAATGCAAGGGCAACCTTACGACTGCTTGGTGTATTGAATTTTGTTTTCCAGTTAAGGTCTCTCTTTTTCTTAATCATTAGTGCTGCTAACACAACAACATCAGTAAAAATAAACAAGAAGTACGGATCCATTAATGAAAACACACTATTTTTGACAGCTGTGACTTGATTGACCTGTGCTAATGCAAAGTATGTTACAATGACACCGTAGTACTTGTAATACATGATGACGGCAAATAAAATAGTAGTCATGAGTAAATTTGCGATCAAATAATAGAGCATTTTGCGTTTCTTAGCAAAAGCTTCGATTAGGCTAAATACAATTAACACGAATGGAAGTTCTTTCAGCATCACCATCCAGGACGCGCCATTCTCGAAAATAACTAGCCAAGCTAATGCACCTTTTAGCAGCATAATTAAGGAGAAAAACAAAATTGGTGGCATACTAAAAATGCGTTTGTAGCTTTCGTTTAACACCATACATCCTACCCTTCGTATAACTTATATATTCATGAAAGCTTCATAGATGATATAATACTTACTTATTATGCTGCTCTCTATGTGTAATGTCAAAATCGAAATAATGTAAATTGCACACAATTTTACAGTATATGCAACAAAATAATGAAGATCACCCCGCTTTTCTTTATTGTACGTATCTTTTTTAAGGGAATTCACTCAAGGAGGCAACAACCATATGAAATTTGGCAAGTTATTATCATTTTTAGTTTCTTTAGCCATATTAGTAGCAGTAGTCGTATATTTTGTAGGTCAGAAGCAGGAGCAAGTAGAAGATATTCCACCGCTTGGCCAAATTTCAGATAATAATAATAACGAACAAACACCAGATAAGGTTGCACCAACTGGTGGAAATTTGGAAAATGAGCCTTCTGAATCACCTTCGGTAACAGCTGAACCAACTGAAACAGCGCCAGAGGCAAGCCCAGAGCCAGCGGAGCCGACTGCTGATCCTCAGCAAAGCGAGCCTGACACCGATGCAGAAAGTATTGGAGTAATCGTTAATCCTAATTACAAGCTGCCAGATAATTATGAGCCTAAGGATCTTGTATATCCTGATGTACGCTTTACGTTTAACGAAAAAATCGAAAAGCGTATGATGCGAGAAGAAGCTGCAAGTGCGTTAGAGACAATGTTTGAAGCTGCTGAAGTTGACGGTATTTATTTGGCTGGTGTATCAGCTTATCGGTCTCATAGTACACAAACTGCGCTGTTTAATCGCTATGTAGAGCGAGATGGCTTGGAAAAAGCGAAAACCTATAGTGCTGAGCCGGGTACAAGTGAGCATGAAACAGGTCTAGCCATCGACGTATCGGGTAGTGATGGTAAATGTGCTGCACAGGATTGCTTCGGCGAAACAGTTGAAGCGGTATGGTTAGAAAACAATGCAGCAAAATTCGGCTTTATTATACGTTATCCAGAAGGTAAACAGGATATAACCGGTTATAAATATGAACCGTGGCATTTGCGTTATGTAGGAGTAGAGATTGCTGAGCAAATTGCTGCTCAAGGGTTAACATTAGAGGAGTACTATGGAGTTGAACCTGTAAAACGGTAACGCAAACCACAGTGAAGGAGAATTAAGAAATGATTATTGGGCAGCAAATTTATTGGATCATTACAATTCTTAATATCTTTCTTGCAATGGCGATTATCTTCCTTGAACGACGTAATATTAGCTCGACATGGGCATGGGTCATGGTATTATTTTTTATTCCAATTGTAGGATTCGTGCTTTATCTTATATTGGGACAGAAGTTCAAGAAGCGTAAATTTACGAAGCTGCTCGGTATTACGCCCAGTATGATTCAGGATTTGGTGCTGGAACAGCGAAGGCAGCTGCACTCAGGAGAACTGGATTTTGCAGGGCCAGAGGTCGATCATTATGCGGATCTCATTACAATGAATTTGACGACAGATTTCTCATTGTTTACGTCACGTAACGAGGTCGACATTTATACGGATGGCAATAAAAAGTTTGATGCACTGATTGCCGATATAGAGGCGGCGCAGCATCATATCCATCTTGTATATTATATTGTTCGTGATGATGAGCTAGGGCGCAGGCTAATGCGAGCATTAACGAAAAAGGCCCGCGAAGGGATAGAGGTTCGCTTTCTTTATGATCATATCGGCAGTCATAGTTTACCGAGAAAGTTTTTTAAAGAGTTTCATGAGGCGGGAGGTAAGGAAGCGGCATTTTTCCCTTCGAGAATTCCGTTTCTTAATGTGAAAATTAACTTCCGCAACCACCGCAAGCTAGTCGTTGTCGATGGGCATATCGGTTATATCGGTGGCTTTAATATTGGTGATGAATACTTGGGATTGAATAAGCATTTCGGTAAGTGGAGAGATACGCATTTGCGGATTAGAGGCGATGCTGTATTGCAGATGCAGGCTCAATTTATGATGGACTGGAATATTGCCGTTAAGGATCATCAGATCGCTTTTGATCCGTTATACTATCGCACGATGCCTGAAACGCATAATAAGCATATTGGGATTCAGGTCGTAGCTAGTGGACCAGATTCAGAATTTCAGGAAATTAAAAATTCTTACATTAAAATGATTTATTCGGCAAAGCAAACCGTATTTTTGCAGACACCATATTTCGTACCTGATAGCAGCCTGCTCAATGCATTGCGTACAGCGGCATTGTCAGGTAAGGATGTGCGCTTAATGGTGCCAAGTAAGCCTGACCACTTCTTTGTGTTTTGGGCAACGCAATCGTATTTGGAGGATTTACTATCCTGTGGGGTGAAGGTTTATCGCTATGAAGCGGGCTTTTTACATGCTAAGACATTAGTTGTAGACGGCATGGTAGCTTCAGTAGGCACTGCAAATCTTGATATTCGCAGCTTTAAGCTTAATTTTGAGATGAATGCTTTCATCTATAATCGTGGAGTAGCGGAGCAGCTAGAAACTATATTTTATGATGATATTAAAGTATCCCATCTGCTCACGTTAGAGGAATATCAACGCAGACCGCTGTTTAATCGCTTTAGAGAGTCGATTTCAAGGCTATTAAGCCCAATATTATAGCTATTTGTAGTGTAATCACACGGAAATAATTGACGTAATACATTATTAGATTTATACTTAGTCTAATATTGAAAGAGGGTGCAAAACAATGGCTCAAAAATTAAATTTAACCGTACAGCGTAGAGCAATACTCGAAGTTGTTCAAGAGTCGCATGATCATCCTACGGCGGCAGATATTATTGAACGCTTACGTACGAAAGGCTTTAACTTCGCTTATGGAACAGTATATAATTCACTTCGTTATTTGACAGAGGTTGAGCTGATCAAGGAGCTCAAGCTCGGAGAATCTGTCAGTCGATATGATGCTCGTACAGAAGAGCATCAGCATATTGTATGCACGTCCTGTGGTCATGTAGAGGAGGTATTGGTTGATATTCCGCAAGAGTGGCTTGTACAAGTATCGGAGCAGACGAAGTATACGATACAGCATCCACATATTGTAATGGAAGGATTGTGTGAGCAATGCGCGATCAAGCATTAGACTCAATAGTTCCAGAGCAGGAATCAGCCTTATCGCTTTGCAGCTTAACGAAGCGAGTTATGATTGTCAGTCCGCTTCCTGAGCGAGTGAATAGCTTGTTTGTCGCGTTGTCGAACGCTTGCTTTGATGTGTTTAGCTTGCATGGACTTGACGAGCCGTTGCTGCGTTCGTTACAGCCTGAGCTAATAATATATGATGCGCTGCCTTTGCCTCAGGTGGAGCTAGAGCTAGACCCGCTTGAGCGAGATGAATTGCTGCTACGTAATGTGATTAATACAGGCATTCCACTTATGCTATTAGTAGCCGAGGACACGATGAACGATCGTGAGGAGCAATCGCTAGAGCTTAAGGGAAGTCAGCGGCTGGTATGGCCAGTAGAAGTTTCTGAGGTGCTGACAGGCATTGATGAGCTGCTTAAGAGGCAATCTAGCTCAGCGAATTTGCAGCATATACTACTCTTCAAAGACCTTAAGATTGACATGAAGCGGATGATTGTCACACGTGATGGAGATCGAATTGAGCTAACGAAAACGGAGTACGACCTACTATTACATTTTTTAACCTCTGATGGCTCAGTACAGAGCAGGGAGAAGCTACTAGATGTGATATGGGGGCTTCAGTTTTATGGCGGAAGCAACGTTGTTGATGTGCATATTAAAAGCTTGCGTAAAAAGCTCGAGGATAGTGCCGTTGACCCGAAGTACATTGCTACCGTTCGAGGAGTTGGCTATCGCGTAGCCGATTAAACCTTTTAAATGAGAAAGCGCCCAGCCTAGCTTGATTGCTAAGCTAGGCGCTTTGTTGTTACTGCTGCTGTTTAGCTCTTAATGGCGGAGTACTGACTTGAAACAAGCCAGATATCACAGGTTGAGCGGATAAACGGCAGTAACTGATAGAGCAAGAAGCTAATAAACGTCACCCAAAGGATGGATAAGGCATGGATCGATAGACTAATTACACCGTAGAGTGCAACAATGATGATGCCAAGCAGCACTACCTTGCCGATATGCTTCAAACTCCCGGTAGCTGCCTTAAAAAGAGACTGCTCTGCGCCAATTCCAAGCTGAATCATATAGCCGACGATCGTAACGAGTGCTGCCCACAATAGAAATACAGCCCCGATCCAAGGTGAGGTGCCAAGCACCGCTTGCAGCGCAACAGCTTTATTCTCTTCTTTCATTAACGGCGAGAGTATCCATAGCAATGGTGCAATAATAAGTAAGCTTTTGATCCAATAGAGCAGCATCATTGGCTTCCAGCAGGTGCGAATTCCTTTGCGGAAATTAGAGCGCTGCTCGCCGCTGCACATCGCATGAGCACTATAAAAGATCCCGCTTTGCCAAATTGGCGTAATAAGCATGCGCAGCACTAAAAGTAAAATAAATGAGATCATATAAGGCAATAAAATATCGGTTTTCAGCAGCTGGAATTCAATTTCAATCCAAAACATCTGTAGCGCTTCAGCACTGTTACTAACTGAAGGGTAGCGCAGCAGTAATGGCGAAGTAATTTGATCGATCGTTCGAAACAAAAGAAATCCCCACAGCGCCTGATATAGAAACAACAGCACATTAATTTTGAAATGCTGCTTCGTAATGCGCCAGCCTTGTCGCAATTGATGGGACATAACAAATCCTCCTAAAATTTTTCATGTCTACTCGTGCGTGCTTCCATGCACATGAAAAATACTTCGGAAGCACAGACTTAATTTTTCATGTCTACTCGTGCTTGCTTCCATGCACATGAAAAATACTTCGGAAGCACAGACTTAATTTTTCATGTCTACTCGTGCTTGCTTCCATGCACATGAAAAATACATCGGAAGCATAGACTTAACTTTTCATATCCTACAAAACTGCTTCCTTGTAAATGAAAAGTACTTCGGAAGCTTAAACTTTTAACTTTTTGTGTTACCAACTAAACAACCGCAGCAGCAAATTCACCAATGATGTAGAAGTAATCGCAACAGCTTTGCGCTCCTCACGCGGCAGCTCGACACGCATAAAGTTATTGTTAAGATTAGCATCTAGCTTATTAATCTGGTCGGGATCAAGCTTAATGTAGAGCAGTGGGGTCTCTGAGCGTTCAACAAAATGCGTATTGGCGTCAGGACCAATATCCCACGAGCGTCGCACAATTTTGCCACCCTCATAAGCAAGCTCAATCGGTACGCTGCGAGATACAGCGCTGCTTTGCTGCAACAGAATGTTATATTCATACAAGCTTGTATCATTCTCCTGCAATTGACGAGCTTCAATTTGTTTTATCGATAGATCATTGGCATCGCTAGAGTAGACGTAAGCATCAAAATATTGCTGCCAAGACTGCTTCGTAATCTGCTCAAGCAATGCTTGGAATTGCGCGGTCGTAGGATGCTTAAATTGATACATGCTGAAGTAGCTGCGCATGAGCTTATTCATCATCTGTTGCCCGATAATTTGCTCAATATCAAGCAGTAGCAGCTTGCCGCGCAAGTATACATTTTCAGCATAATGCTGATGATTGCGGTATTCCCATGCATTTAGCTTTAGTGGCGCACGATTTTTCATATATGCCGCTTCAATACGGTTGTTACTAGTTACGCCATAAGCATTTTCCATCACTTTATCTTCCGCATACGAGGTGAAGGCTTCATCTAGCCACGCTTCTTCAAACTCATTGTTAGCAATGATACCGTACCAATATTGATGCCCGATTTCATGAATGACGGTGCGCTCCAGCTCATAGCCGGGGTTCTCCTCATTTGCAGCTAAGGCAGTGACAAGTGTTGGGTACTCCATTCCTCCTGCTCCAGAAGCGCCTGCTGGTGGAACAACAATCGACAGGGTACTGTACGGATAGGTGCCGTAATGCTTACCATAATAGGCTAAGGCTGAGGTTGCAGCATGGAGATAACGGTCTGCCAGCTTTTCATGTGATGGGTCAACATATAGCTTAATTTTCACGCCTGGTATCGCATTAGATGAAAACGACGTTTCATGCATGACAAAATTCGGTGAGGCAGCGAATGCAAAATCATGTACATCCTCGGCATAAAATTGAACGACCTTACGTCCTTCTTCAAGAGTGGTTGATTTGGTTTGCAAGCCTGTTGCGGCAACAACATAATGCTCTGGCACATGAATTTTCACGCTATACACGCCAAAATTACTGTAGAACTCCGAATTTCCATGATACTGATGTACGTTCCAGCCTTCATCACTGCGGCCGCGCGTCCCCACTTTTTCATATGCAGCAACTTTAGGGAACCATTGACCAGCCATAATAAAGTCGTTCCAGTACCCCATTCTGGCAAATACCTCAGGCAGCTTAACCTCAAACGTAAGACGTAGCGTCACTTCTTCGTTTGGCGCAAGCGGCTCAATTAAGCGGAACATTGCTACAGTTTTGTCGTTGGGATTGTCATCGTCTGGCGCAACATATTTAAGTCGCGGCAGCAAACTCTCTCCCTCAAGCGTTTCAAGGCTTGTCAAGTTAATATATCCTTCACTTTTGCTTGTTGCCGAATCTGTGCGTAACTTACCACCTGATTCCTTCATAAATGTGCTTTGCGATGATTGAAATGCGTTGGCATAAAGATGTAAGTAAAAATCTTTGACTGGTTGTTTTCCTGGATTGCGCCAAGTAATAATCTCTTCCCCTTCTAGCTTGTGCTCTGTTTCATTAAGACTCACTTGAATGTGATAATTTACGACTCGCTCACTTAGTGCTGGTTTTGTAGCGATATTGCCTTGTTCACTGCCGATAGGCAGCGATGTTGAAGGCTTGGCCTCATTGGAAGCAAGCTGCGTCCCTGCCGTTGTACTGACGGGGATTGCCTCTATAGCGGTAGACTGGTTGGATGGGGTAGGTGCTAACGCATACGTATATCCTGATTGCCATGCATGTTGGAATTGATACGGCCATGCAGCAAACAAGAATACAACAATGAGTAAACCAAGCAATAGAAAAGAGTATGGCTTTTCAGACATCGTACGATTCCCTCCCGTTGACAAGCATCTACAGCATGTATATGTTGGCTTTTCCAATAATATTAGCTAAAATAGAATTAATGTATTGGAAGGTGTGAGAAAAGTGACTGAAAACGAAAATCAACCGACACAGCCTGAGAAAAAGGAAAAGAAAAACCTTGCTCTCAATGTAGTAGGTAACAAAAAGCATAAAGGCTTTGGCGCAGGCTCGATTGATTTAAGTGATGTTGCATGCGTCATGATTGATGAGGGCGTAGCGTACATCGACGTAGGAGCTATGCATGCCAAAAGCAAAATTGAACGAGGAATTAAATTCACTCCTAACAAAGAGGACACGCCTAACGGTCGCCCGTGCTGGATTGTATGGGTTGCGGTAGAGCGCTCTGAGGAAGGGGCATATTATGCTGGCGCAGCGTCCTGCGAAATGCTGATTGATAGCGAAGCGAAACGCGGCTGGAAAATTCTTGCCGACCATGTGAACCGTCTTGATCGAGCGATTAAACGTAAATATATGCTCGATAATATTGGTCCAGTAGAAAAAGCAGCACTTCGCAAGCTGCTTATGGAGCACAATCTTGAATGGTGGGAGCGTTCACCAGAGGAATTGAAAGCTTTACTGGCTGATTAGATTTTAGTAAGTAAATAAGCTGTGGGGATAGCATTCCTCGCAGCTTATTTTGTTATTTAAAATATTTTTATAAAATGTGCAGTGATATGCCACTTGAGATTCGTCTATTGTAGTGAGAAAGGGGGGAGAGTCAGATTAATGAGCAGGAGTGGGTAAGCAAAATCTATCATGGTGGTGCTGCAGCCTATAAAGATTTTGTGAAAGCCTATTATGACCACGTATATCGTACAGCTTATGCGGTGCTGCATCATCATCAGGATGCTGAGGATGTGACGCAGGAAGTCTTTGTTCAAATCTATCGAGCTCTCCCCGAGTATCGTCAACAGGGTTTGAAAACATGGATTACTCGTATTACCGTCAATCGGGCGATTGATGCTAGGCGCAAGCTTGGCAGACAGAAGGTGCATGCTTGCGATGATCAACAATTACAGGAGCAAGCAGAAGGGCAATGGCAAGAGGAGCTGTCCACTGAGCAGCAGGTGATAAGACAGGAGCGTCAACAGCTGATCCAAGAGGAATTGGAGCAGCTACCCCAGCATTATCGCGACGTGATTCAATCCTTTTATATGGAAGAGAAAAGCTATGAGGAAATTGCCGTAGAGCAAGGCCTAGAGAGGAAATCCATTGAATCTCGATTGTATCGTGCGAGATTGTGGCTAAAGCGTCATTGGCGAAAGGAGGATTTTGAATGAAGGAAGCCAAGCTACATATTACCGATAAGGAAATGCAATTATACATTAGAAATCAATTATCAGATTATGAGCGTGAGCGTGTCGAACTAGAAATTCAGCTATGCGAGACATGTCTGCAATCGTTTATTCATTGGAATAGCGTGGAGCAGCTTCTTCATATTCCTCAAGTCGATGAAGCCGCCGAGCAGATTATGACAAGGATTGAAATGGAGACAACTCAACATAAAAGGCAGAAACGAAAATGGATTCAGCATCCTCTGGCACAGGTTGCCGTTGCAGCTTCCATTACGCTGCTGCTGGTTGGTAGTGGTGCGATGGGGGTCATCTCTAATTCTTTATCTGGACTAGAGGAAGCAAGCATGACAAAGCCGATTCAGCAGCAAGCTGATTATGGACAGGGCTCATCGAGCGATAACGAGGGGCATGATGGCAATGGGCAGAATGGAGCTGGGCAATCGTTAGATGGAGCAGATGGCGAGCAGCATCAATCGAGCTCAGAACGTTGGTTGAACAAAGCAAGCCGCTGGCTTGAGAAAATAGAAGAACGACGATTCAATCATAATGAATAAGAGACGGAATGGAGAGTGAGTTATGAAAACGGAGGCTAAAAGCCCAATCGTAGCATTTCTGCTAACGTTTATTCCAGGGTTCGGGCATTTATATATTGGCAGAGCATTTCGGTTTGTTTTATACGCAGGAGGTTTTTTTGGACCGCTTGCGCTGATCGTGTTTGGCTTCATTGCATTTCAACATATGGATGAAGAGTTTTTAGTTTTTATGTTGGGGATTTCTGGACTGTTCTGGGCAATTAACGGGATAGATATGTTAATTACACTTGCGAAGGGCAAGCATCGTGCTTTTCGCAATTATACGGAGCTGCCCAATGGAACGATCGTCGATAACGATCCGCTAGCATATTTCGAGCAGCAGGAGAAAACGAAGGTTATGCTATTATCGGTTGTTCCTGGTCTTGCACATATGTATATGGGCTTGCTGCAGCGCGGGATTACATTGTTAATATCATTTGTCGCTGTATTTGGCGGTGTATTATTTGTCTCGATCGTGATGAATTCGGCAGCTGTTTTAGTATTGTGGTTGGCCCTACCAATTATATGGGTTTATAGCATGTTTGACGGAATGAGTATACTGGCGCAAAAGCAGCGCGGTGAGCTGCTTAACGACCAATCGCTGTTCGAGCATTTGGAGCATCATCTAGCAAGCGGTAAAAAAAGTCGCGGTGCAGCCATGGTGCTGTCGATTTTCCCAGGAGTAGGGCATTTATATATTGGCTTGCAGCAGCGAGGCTTGCAGCTTATGGGACTTTTCCTGCTAGGGATATTCATTATGGATCAGCTTCGTCTAACCTTATTTATTTTCCTATTGCCGATGCTATGGTGTTATGCATTTTTCGATGTGATGACGCAATTGCGTAAGCTTGATGAGAAAGCCATACAGGATGAGCCGATTCTGCTGTCGATTACGCCATATCAGCGCTGGATTGGAGCAGGCTTACTTGTTATTGGAGCGTATTATTTGATTGATCGAATTACCTTGAAGCTCATTCAATTCTACGACTTGAAAAGCTGGTTCGTGCGATATCAAGAGATCAAATATATGCTGCCAACGGTTGTCATTGCCTTTATCCTTATTCTGCTTGGCATTAAGCTGTTATTCGGTACATCAAGCAATAAACAAACCTCACGTTATAAGGGGGATGAATAATGGTCGAGTTATCTTCTAATGAGCAGCAGTTTAATGAGCAGCAGGGGGGATTACGAGGGGCTCCAGCTAATCCATACGCCTATGATTATCACGGTGGCAGAGGACAAGTGCAGAAGGTGTGGCGAATCGGTACGTATTCTATGGGGATTACGTTAATCGGTATCGGTCTTGCCTTTGCCGCCTCGTTATGGAAAACAGTAACCTCCTATGAGCTATTATTATGGCTTGCACCTATTGTATTCATCGTGTTAGGCGTAGAGTTAATGCTCGCTCATACTAATAAATTTGCAAATCAATACAAAGTGGTCTACAACTGGCTAAGCGTATTCTTTGTTGGTTGCGTCGGTGCAGGTGCACTATTATTGTCTGCATTTCTTTCGAGCGGCGTGCTGGATGAGGTTAATGGGCTATTCAGCGTGAAAGAGAGAAGCGTATATATAGAGGAGAAGATACAGCTTACCGATCCTGCGATTGATAAAATTGTCATTAAAAGCGACGTCAGCTACGAGGTTCAAAAGCAAGCTGGCTTGAACGAAATATCTCTGCTAGGGCTGATTCATTATGAATCAGAAGAGCCGGCGAAGCTAACAGAGCAAATCATGAAGAGCAAGCAAGTCGGCAGCGTACTCTATCTATTTATTCAAAACATCGACTACGACAACAATACATTTTCACCAAGCTATACGCGAAGTGGGCTTATATTAAATGTGCCGGAATCATTGGCCGTTCAATAGCAGCTGCAGTGAGCGTTATAAGCGAAAAAAAGACTTCCCATGAGATCATAGTGTTCATCTATGCTCCTCATCAGTGGAAGTCTTTTTATTTCATCTATTAATCAGCTAGCTGTTCCTTAATTTCTAAAATTTTTGGAAGCTGCTCAAAAAACACATCGACGATCGCAGGATCGAAATGCTTGCCACGCTCTTCGCGGAAAAGGTTCAATATTCGATCGAGCTCCCAAGCGGGCTTATATACACGCTTGGCGCTTAATGCATCAAACACATCGGCAACCGCAGTGATTCTACCGTAAATATGAATTTCCTCACCTTTTAGACCATGCGGGTAACCAGTGCCGTCCCATTTCTCATGATGCTGCTCTGAAATAATCGCGGCAGTATGAAGCAGCTTACGCTGGGATGAGCCAAGCAGCTGTTGACCTAGTAAGGTATGGCTTTTCATTGTATCGAACTCTTCTGCAGTTAGCTTATCGGGTTTATTCAGAATACTATCTGGAATCGCGATTTTCCCAATATCGTGCATTGGCGAGACATCACGCAGTAGTTGTGATTCTTCTTGGCTTAGTCCATAACCCAGTGCTAATACATAAGAATATGCTGCGACACGCTTTACATGGTTGGCTGTTTCTTTCGAACGCAGCTCACTAATTTCACCCATTGCCGAAATAATTTCGCGCTGCGTATCGATAATTTCTTGATGGAGTAAGAAGGTTTCAAGTGATTTTCCAGCGTAAGAAGCTGCTAGAGTCAAATACTCTAGATCCTGGTCTGAGAATACTTCAGTATCTGTCATTTTATTAATCGCTTGATAGGCGCCAATCATGATATTGTCATTGTTGCGAAATGGCACGGTAATAATGGATTTCGTACGATAGCCAGTACGCAGATCATTTTCTACATTATGTCTAGGATCAAGATAGGCATCCTCAATTACGATAGGCTCGCCCAGCTCAATAGCTGTACCAACGATTCCCGAGCCGTAAGGAATTCTAATCTCGTCTACACCGTGAGCTACTGTTGTATATAGCTCATTTTTATCATGATCAATAAGCCATACCGTACAACGATCAGCTAGTATCATCTCTTTCCCCATATTTGCCATTAGCATAAGCAGTTCCTTTAAATTATGAGCCGCTGAAATCTTTGCTACATAGCTAAAAATGATACGTAGTAAGTGTTCAGGGGTATGCTCAGTTGCCACAGTTGATTCCTCCTAGCCGAAGCCTTTCATATCCACAACATAAATTCTATTATCCGAAACATATTTCTACATCCATGATAAAAATCCTGCTTATATTTAATATTATATCGTAGCATCATGGCATATGTGGTTTATGGTATTGTAATAAAATATGGAATTATATACAATTATATGAAAAGTTATGGTGAAAGAGGTTGTTTCTTTGTTTAAATGGCAAGTACGAGCATTGGCCAATCTTATTTTTAGTGGCTTATTTACGGGGCAAATCATATTAAAGATGTTTTTTGGAGGAACGACTTCTACGCAAGCTGTGGCTTGGATGTATACAATTGGGATATTCATAATGATTGCTGTGCTAATGTTCAAATCATTTCCTGACAAATGGCATTGGATCTCCGCATTAGGCGGTATGCTTGTTGGTGATCTATTAATTAAGTTAGATATATTAGTGCTAACGATTATGGGGACACTGATATTTCTTGTTTCATCGTTTCTATTCGCATTTACAAGGAATCAAAGGGTGGGCGGGAATGCGGCTAAGCAAGCTGTAGAATGAATGATTACTATTAAAGCAAAAAAAACGTCCCGCCAACCTTAGGGTGAAGCGGGATGTTTCTTTTATGTTTATAGCGTACTAGAAGAACTATCATCTTAAATCGAATTCATAAATACCTGCACCACCATCTGCAGATCCAACAATAAATGCACCAATATAATAGGGAATAGTCGATTTGTCTTGTTGAAAATAAACCCGAGCGCAATGGCGAGAGGGATAAACCCAACGAATCTCCACAGCATATAGGGAATATCAAAAACAAGTGGTAATGCGATATGCTGCAATGCTAAAGCTAAGCCTGCTACAATAATTGCTAGCCATACGCTCCCTGTCTGTTTTTTAAGCTTAGGCAATGCGTAGCCAATATAGGTTGGCGTTTCTACTAAGCTATTGGAAACTGGAAACAGAATTAAAGCAATCACTGCAGCCCATATCGGCAGTGGCTGAAACATTAATTCAGGAGGGATCCATGAACTAAGAAATACGAAAGAAAACAAGGAAAGCGGGATGCCTGCTAATAGAAATCCCATGACCAACAGTAACAGAAATTGACGAAAAATCTTCTTAAAGCTTTCTATTCCTATAATTGATCTATAGCTTAACCCATCCTTATGTATCAAATATCTTAGTATGAAAAAGGTGACAATATTCGCAATAATTGCTTGAAAAGGCCACCACTTCTCAGCCTCCTTGAGCGGTTGTTCGCTACCAAGCAGGGCAAGTATGCCTACAAAACCTGCACCAACCATAAAAAATAAAATCGTTCTCATGAGTAATGAAATTACGATATCTCTGATACTTGTCATCATTGTTATCTCCTTCGTCTATACAACTAGCTATCCTCGCTTTATAATTTCAATTACAGTCAACTAAAGGGGATATGTCATGTTTAGAATTCGCAATAGTAGCTTCTGGCTTGTGTTTACTTCCTTTGTACTACCATCATCGTCATTAGTATTAACCATTTACGCGCTATCTTTTTTTCTACTAGAATACTTTGCAGAGTCGCCAGAGCTTATCTCTTATGCTGAATTGCTTAACACGCTTCCCGTCCTAGTAGGCTTTTTGTTTATCGGTTTAGCGGTTGATCGTTTTCATCGTAAGCATCTCGCAGTTGTCTCTTTATTGCTACGTCTATTATTTTCTGCACTTGCATTGCTCTGTCTATATTACGATTTATTAGCTGCAACCTTTGCGATGTTATTTGCTAGAATGCTATTTCATAAATTATTCGCCACGATGGAAATGGCGATTATTCAAGGTCTGCTGCAGGAGCATGAATACGTTCAGGCAGCATCTCTGAAGCAATTAGTTAATGGGGTGTTAGCGCTCACTGGCTCGTTTATCGCATTATTTATATACCGCAAGTTCGGAATGATTGGGATTATGACGATAGATTGCGTATTTACATTGCTATCTACACTATTGATTAGCCGAGCACGTATTCCACTAGCTGTTTGTTTGCCTAATGGACGACACCAACATCGCCGTCTACGGCAATCACTGGTTACGTTTTGGACAGAAACTAAACTAGGCTTCCGTTATGTTTGGTCTAGCTGGACCTTTCGTTCCATTCTTTTTATCTATATGGTGTTTGGAATTGTGAATGCGATTATAACAACCTTACCTCTATACTCCTTAAGATTTGTACTTGCTGATGATGTAGAGACGTATCAACAATACGCAGCGACCTTTTCCTTTATGCTAGGGCTCGCCTTTGTCTTAGGCAGCTTAGGCTATTCGTTAATCGGAAAATCGCTTCACCCTGGCAAAACAGTGAAAACAACGCTGATCATTTTGCCATTACTTTTGTTAGCGCTAGGCTTTATTCATTATTTCATGCTGTTTTTCGCCATCGTGTTCATCATAGGACTAACAATCGTCATTCTCAATGTAACGATTGGTGCATGGATACCTAAAATTGTTGCCCCTGCTTATATGGGACGCACCCACGCTCTATTAGATCCGGCATCACTTTCTATGAAGTCATTAGCGCTATTATTTTGCGGCTGGCTATATCCTAAGCTGCTCTCACTACCTATGATGTATGTGCTTTTTAGTTCCCTGATAGCAATAGGAGCGTTAATCATTTGGCGATTTATTCGCTATGATCATGCCTAGATTAGTGCACCTGTCTTTCGAATAAATAGTGACGTTGATTAAATTTTGCAACCCACTTTAACATTAGGATGTTAATCATTAATAGGACGAGCCCAATACCTAGCAGTAGTTGCGTGCTCAAAAATAATAGGCCTGTAATTTGCGAGATGGCCAGTGCAATAATAGGGAGGACAATAACGCCACCTAACTGCTGTGCTTCTTGGAATCCCTTTGATCTTGCCGAAATCATAATGCTAAATTGGATAACTAAAGCGGTCAGCATTGGGGTTACCCATAGTAAAATAATGATCCAGTTCCAATTTGGGAAAATTAGACCGTCAAACATGGAATAGGTTAAACCATCTACAATAATCGTGCATAGCAGGAAGCTAGCGATGGTAACGGCAATGGTTGGAATGAATGTAGCTATAAGCTTTCCTAGAAATAAACTCTTTAGGTCAATCGGTGAGAATAATAAGCTTTCCAGCGTCCGTCTTTCCTTTTCACCGACAAGGCTGTTCAATGAAATCATTAGTGCGTTCATAACAGGAATCAGCAAGAAGAATGGACCAAGCATATAGTTAGCAAACATATAGATGATTTGATGCTGAGTTGTTGGAAAGGAAACAAGCTTATCTTTAATTTCTCCTGCTGGAAATTGCGTGATTAGCTTTTCAATGAGCTCTACGATATTCATATTGGCCACATTGCCTGTTTTCGCGAGGATGATGAAAACAGCTGGTACGATAACCCCGAAAATAAGTGGTAGCAATATTAGGCCGATCATAACTTGAATATTACTTGTAATCCCCTTCATATCTTTTTTTGCAACTGCGTTTACATGTCTCCAGTTCATACGTTTCCGCCCCTTACTTGGAAATAAAGTGATTCTAAATCGTTATTGATAATTTCCGCTTCATGTATCCAGCTTTGTTGTAAAATTTGCTCTAATAACGGAGAGATCACGTCTTTAGATGGTAGGTCAAACAATAATTGTTGGCGGTCTAGCTGCTGTACCGCATATCCGGCAAAGTGATCGCCATTCACGGACAGTCCTGTTTTCACTCGCAGCTTCACCTGCTTCAGGTATTTATTTTCAATTTCCTCTTTTGATCCCTGTTCAATGATGCATCCGTCCTGCAAAAATAAATATTTATCACATATGCTTTCTAATTGATGTAATACATGAGAGCATAAAATAATTGTCGTACCTTGCAGTTCGTTCATTGCTTTGAGGTCCGTTAATACCTGCTTCACACCATCTGGGTCTAAACCGTTAGTTGGCTCATCTAGGAATAGAATCTCAGGTCGAGATAGGATTGCTTTCGCTAATGCGAGACGTTTTTTCATCCCTGTGCTGTATTTGCCTACTGGTTTTTTTTGCGCTTCTTCAAGTCCGAATTGTTGTAATAGCTCCTGAATCCGCTTCTCATCATAGCAATCGTAAAGCTTGGAGAAAAATCTTAAGTTTTCTACGCCGCTCAGCTCGTGATATAAACCAGCACCTTCCGTTACAACGCCGCTAATGCGACGAATGGCATCACCATCAATAACAGGATTATGTCCATGAAGCACCATTTTACCGCTGTCAGGCAAAATAACACCGTTTAACAATCGCACGATTGTTGTTTTACCAGCACCATTAGGCCCGAGCAATCCGACAATGCTTCCTTGCTCGACCGTGAACGAAACATTGTTTAATACTTGATACCCACCATAGCTTTTACATAATTGCTCCACTTGAATTGACGTTCGCATGTTATTCACTCCACTTATTATTATCATTCTTGATAATGATAATATAATCAATAATAAAAATAGTCAATAGGGAGTTTTAATGTTCTTTGACAATCGAGGTGAAGGTGTTGACTTAAAAGCATTTTAATTATATAGTTTGTTTAATGTTATCAATAATGATAATAATAGAAGCCTAGTTACATGAATAACGATTGATTTGATTAAAGAAGGTAGTCTAACGTATCATCATCTTATTTATTATCACGATCGATCGCCTAAGGAGAGGTAAAGATGTCTTCAAAGAAAGCCGATATCATTCTTCATCCTATCCGGATGCGGATCATTAAAGCATTAATTAGAGGGGAACGAATGACAGCTCAGCAGCTGCAAGAAATATTAAAGGATGTTCCTCAAGCGACATTATATAGACATTTGAAAAAGATGACGGATTCACATGTGCTAGTGATCGTTGACGAAATTCCTAATCGTGGAACACTAGAGAAGCTATATATGTTACCGACAAACGCTGCAGAAGTGTCTAAAGAAGAGTTTACTCAGGCAACTGCCGACGAGCATTTTTCATATTTTATGAATTACATCGCGACGCTTATTGGTGGATATGAACGTTATCTCAACCAAGATTATGACTTAATTAAAGACGGCGTTTCCTATCGACAATACGATGCTTATCTCTCCGAGGAGGAGAACTTAGAGCTGCTTTTTGCGATTAGAGATTTAATTAATAAAGCGATGCAAAATGAACCAGATCCATCACGCAGAAAACGTCTAATCTCGGTTATCCATTTCCCAGAGGTTTAGAGAGGATCGTCTAATGTTAACTGCAGGAGGTCATCATGAAGCTATTGGCGTCGCATGGACAAGGATCTGACAGAATCGTTGTCTATGAAACAGATACCTTGTTTGAGGAAAAGGGCAGTTATCGTGTGCTGCAATTTGCTGATGAGGCGGTGCAAGGAGCAATTGATTTACAGCAGCGAGCTCGAATCGTATTTGAATATCCGCGTGCACTGATTCATCTGATGGAGCATAACGGGGAGCTTGGCGAAGGCTGTAACGATATTTTTGTTATTGGTCATGGAATAGGGACCATTGCAAGCTATTTTTCTGACAAGCGGTGCATTAGTGCTGAGGTTAACGAGGCTGTTGTGCAATTCAGTAAGCAATTCTTCGCTTGTGAAGCTCATAACATACAGATTGGAGACGGGCGTCTGCTGCTAGAGCGCCAGACACAATTGTTTGATTACATTGTGCTGGATGCATTTACAAGCAGCGGTGTACCGTCTCATTTGTGTACGATACAATTCTTCAGTCTCGTACTGTCTAAGCTTAGACCGACTGGTGCATTATTGATCAATTTAACAGGTCGCGGCAAGCAGGATGTGAAGAGCGGAGCGATTTATGTAACGCTGCAGCAGATATTTAATTATACGCAGGCCTTTACCCTTACAGGGGCCGCAGAACGCGATATACGCAACAGTATTATGGTGGGTAGCAATAGCTCTATCCAATATCGTTTGCGAAGCATGGCGGGCTTTGAGCCGTATGAACCGCAAGCAGGATACATTCTCTATGATTAGACTTTAATATGTACCTTGTATACAAAACGAAAAGGCGCTACCCAGACGGGAGCGCCTTTTTCATTTATTGCATTAAACCGCAACTTTATTGTAGGTCATAATCCAGATTGAACCGATAACGATCGTAAGCAGTAGTAATGCTGCGAAAATTAACGAGATCAGGTTGTAGCGTGGTTTATCCTCTTCACGAATATGCATGAAGAAAATCAACTGAACTAAAAACTGTAATACTGCTGTTACAAGGATAACCCCAATCGTTGTCGTACGATTGAACCAATCATTTAACACTGCAAAAAGTGGAATGATCGTCAATACTATCGATAGCACGAAACCGATAATGTAGGATTTTAGTGAGCCATGTGTATGGCCCGTTTCTTCATGTGAATGATGCTGAGATGCCATACTACATCACCTCCATAAGATAGACGATTGAGAATACGAAGATCCACACAGCGTCCAAGAAATGCCAGTACAAGCTAATAATATTAACTTTACGTTTCGTAACTGGCGTAATGCCGCGCTTAGCAATTTGAATAATAATTGCTGTCATCCATACGATACCGACCGATACGTGAAGTCCGTGTGTACCGACCAACGTATAGAAAGCAGACCAGAACGCGCTAGTTGAAATAGCAGCGCCTTCATGTACTAGGTGAATAAATTCGTTTACTTCAAGATAGATAAAGGATAGACCTAGCAAGGCTGAAACAGCTAACCATAAGATTAGTCCTTTTTTATCGCCTTTATTCATTGAAAGTAAAGCTAAACCGCTTGTAAAGCTACTTGTAAGCAAGATGAACGTTGAAATAATAATGCCGTTCATCTCAATCAGATCAGTCCCGATAGGACCACCTGCAGTATTATCACGCAATACGATAAACGTAGCAAACAATGTTGAGAATAAGATAACGTCGGTAATCATGAAAAGCCAGAAACCAAACTGCTTCAATGACTCTAAATCATGATGACCATGATCATGCTTGCCATGACCGTGAGCATTAGAATGTGCTTGTGCCATTAGTTAGCCCCCTTTGCTGCAGCGGCTTCAGTGCGCTCAATTTCTTCAACAGTTACATAATAGTCGTCATTATAGTTAAAGGAGCGAGCCAGCATTGTGACAATGACGCCACCAAGACCTAGAACAATCATCCATTTCCAATCCCATACAAAACCAAAGCCAGCTAGGAACCAGAAGCCAGACATAATAATCGGAATACCAGAGTTTTTCGGCATATGGATTGGCTCAAGCGGAGCTGTTTTTGCTGCAGCTACATGTGCAGGATCAGCCTCGCCGCGTTCTTGACGCTGTTTTGTCTCCCACCAATCATCTTGCCCAACAACCTGTGGTGTACGAGCAAAGTTATAATGCGGTGCAGGAGAAGGAATTGACCATTCCAATGTACGACCTTGACCCCAGTTATCGCCTGATTTATCCATCTTCAAGAAGCGAATGCTATGTGCGATTTGCCATACTTGGAAGAGGAAGGCGATACCCATAAGGAATGCCCCAACCGTTGATACAACGTTTAGAGGCTGCCAGCCCATATCGAAGTTATATTCGTTAAAGCGACGAGTCATACCCATCAAGCCTAGTGCGTATTGTGGCATAAAGCACACATAGAAACCGATATTCCAGAACCAGAATGCCCATTTACCAAGCCCTTCGTGAAGCTTGAAGCCGAACATTTTTGGCCACCAATAATACAGACCTGCAAAGTATCCGAATACGACACCACCGATTAACACTTGGTGGAAATGCGCGATTAGGAAGTAGCTGTTATGGAATTGGAAGTCTGCAGGTGCTACAGATAACATAACCCCTGTCATACCACCTACAACGAAACACGGAATGAACGCAACCGCCCATAGCATTGGCGTAGGGAAGGATAGCTTACCGCGATACATTGTAAACAGCCAGTTAAATACTTTAACACCAGTAGGTATGGCGATAATCATCGTCGTAACCGCAAAGAATGCGTTGACGTTCGCGCCAGAACCCATTGTAAAGAAGTGATGCGCCCATGTAAAGAATGAGAAGAAGCTGATAGACATTAGGGCAAACACCATTGATTTATAACCAAAGATTTTCTTTTTAGAGAACGTTGCTACAACCTCAGAGAAAATACCGAAGGCTGGCAAGATTACGATGTACACCTCGGGATGTCCCCACATCCAAATTAAGTTCAAATACATCATCGGGTTACCGCCACCGTCTACGGTGAAGAAATGCGCTCCTAGATAACGGTCAAGGAACAGCAAGAACAACGTAACCGTTAGAATAGGGAATGCGAACATAATTGTAATGGATGAAGATAATACAGACCAAGAGAACATTGGCATCTGCATAAGCTTCATGCCTGGTGCACGCATTTTCAAGATTGTCACAACAAAGTTAATCCCTGATGCCAGGGAACCGATACCGGAGATCTGAATCCCCCAAATATAGAAATCTTGTCCTAGACCCGGACTACCTGACAGCTCTGAAAGTGGTGGATAAGCTAACCAACCAGCATCCGGTGAACCGCCGATAACGAATGAAACGTTGAACAGCATTGCTCCGGCAAAGAACAGCCAGAAGCTTAATGAGTTCAAAAATGGGAATGCAACGTCACGAGCACCGATTTGTAACGGCACGACAATGTTGAACAAACCAAACATCAGTGGCATCGCCATAAATAGAATCATAATAACGCCGTGTGTTGTAAAGATCGCGTTATAATGGTCCGCATGCAAAAACTCGACTTGTGGCGCAGCAAGCTGAATACGCATAAGCAATGCGTCAACACCACCGCGGAATAGCATTAAGATCGAACAGATGATATACATAATCCCGATCTTTTTATGGTCAACTGTAGTTAACCATTCCGTCCAGAGCCACTTCCATTTTTTGAAGAACGTTAAGACGAACACAATCGCAACAAGAGCAAGTGCAATCGACACTTGAGCTCCAAGAATCATTGGATCGCCCGTAACGAAGAACTCGGATGCAAACTCTTTAATCGTATCTAACATCGAGTAAGAACTCCTTTCATACCAACATCATGAATTTAATTACTAATGGTTGTGATGCTCGGAAGCTTCATCATTGGCTTCAGCTGGCATATGACCTGCATGTGCGCCTTGCTCGCCTTCTTCAACATACTGCATCATAATGTCATAGAACACATTGTCTGGGAAGCTAGAGAATTGTGCCACTTCAGCTGTACCTTGCTCTTTTAGCTTCTCCACATCTGTTTCGGTTAGTGCACGTTCAGTAGTTTTTACTTCACTAACCCATGCATCAAATTCTTCCTGTGAAGTAATATCTGCAGTAAAGGTCATTTGTGCAAAGTGCTCACCAGTGAAGTTAGCACCAGAACCATAATATTGACCTTCCTCATCCGCTAGCAAATGCAGCGTCATCGCCATACCGCTCATTGTATATAATTGGCCACCAAGATTCGGTATCCAGAATGAGTTCATCGCCATATCCGATGTTAACTTAAAGCGAATTGGTGTATCCACTGGAGCTTTGAAATAGTTTACCGTTGCAACGCCTTGATCTGGATACGTGAATAACCATTTCCAGTCGAGTGAAGTAACCTGGATCTCAATAGGCTCCTTCTCCGATTGAATGGCAACCGCAGGCTCAAGCTTATAAGTGTAGTTGACTGTAATAACAGCCAGAATTGCAATTGCAATAATGGGAATCCCCCACCAGATTGTTTCCAGCTTCGTGCTATGCTCCCAGTTAGGCTTATAAGAGGCCTTGGAATTAGGACGCTCACGATAACGCCACACAATCACAGCAGTAATCGCAAAAACAGGAATCGCAATTACAGCACATATGAGCGTTGTAATTAAAATTAAATCCTTTTGAGCAGCAGCAATTGGTCCTTTTGGATCGAGTACCAGATATTGCTCACTACAGCCCGAGAGAATCAGTAGTAACGCAACACTGAGTAATATCGACAGTTTGCGAAAAGCAGGTCTCATGACAATTTCACTCCTTGAATTAATGACTTACGCTAAAGATAACAAATCTTTGTTTAAAACACTCTAGCGTTTTCTAATCCGTAAATAATTCGTCTTATATTCGTCAAACATTCTTCACTAGTTAGACATAACCTTTCATAATGTAGAAAAAGCAATGATAAAATGCAGGAAATCCATGACAAGTGAACAAAAAAAGGAAGCTAATATCTCTCGGCGAAGAGATATATCGCTTCCTTAATGTAAAGGTTATGAGCAAACTTATTTGGATGAACTGGAGTTTTCAACTGCTTGATTCAGGGCACGTTTGTGAACAAGACCGATTGCCGTGCCAATGACATAAATATGAACGCTACCTACTAAAAATCCGATACCAACCATTAATCCCCAATTGCGGTCGTTGAATTCAGCTATATTAGCTACACATAACACAACGCCAATTGCCAAGACGAGCCATGCGATCATCGTCATAATTTTGACGAGACGGCCAGCATCCGGCTGTGATGGTTTTAACTGGTGTATATTAACAGATCTTGTATTAGTATTCATATCAATCACTCCTCAGATGAATGTAAGGGCTTTCTTGGTATTAATATAACACAAAATTGTCACTTTGTTCAAACTTTTTTCACTTTTTAATCAAAAATTGGACAAAAGTTTAGTTCAGCCACCACTTTTTCACTTGCTCCCACCATTTGCGATAGCTCTTATGCTCGTTAATTTCAGGCTGAACTGGCGGTTCCGGTTGTTGCTGTAACGGCTCTTCTTCATCCGGCTGGCAATATTGTGTCGGCTGCGTGCCTTCTAGAAAATATTCAAGCTGCTGGGAAGGACATGCTTCAGAAGCTAACAATCCCGTATCTTCATCAATATAGACAGCAACAATCCCTTCAGGCAGTGGAAACATTTTAGGCGGTATATCCTTTAATGCTTCCTCTGTAAAATGAGCGAAGATTGGCGCTGCTCGATGCGCTTCAGCTACCGTCAAGTAACGATCCTTATCGTAGCCAACCCAAACCGCAGTGCTGAGCTCAGGTGTATAGCCAACCATCCAGGCGTCAACTGGGGTAGTACCGCTCTTTCCAGCAACAGGACGATGAATAATCGATTGAACGCGGTGTGCTGTACCGCCTTGCTCAAACACATCCTGCAGCAGTGAGGTAACCAAGAAAGCTTCCTCCTCGCTTAATGCATTTTGCGGCTCATAGCTAGCTTCATAGATGATCTTTCCATGCTTATTTACAATTTTCAAAATCGCAGTTGGCTTATAATATACACCTTGATTAGCAAAGGTTCCGTATGCAGAAGCTAGCTCAAGCGGACTAATCGGTGATGAGCCAAGTGCTAATGATGGCACTGCCTCAAGCTCAGCGGTAATGCCAAGCTTACGGCTCATATCGATCACCGCTTCTGGACCAACCTCCATCATCGTGGAGACCGCGTAAATATTGTCTGAGCTCGCTACTGCTTTACGCATAGATATGTAATCATGCACATATTTATCACCATAATTTTGCGGCTCATAGGTTTTGCGCCCCTCATCATAAGTGAATACTGTCGGTTCGCTTTTAAAAGTAGACATGACGTTTAGCTTATGTGAGCTAAGTGCTGTCGCATAGAGAAATGGCTTAAAGGTTGAGCCTGGCTGTCTAGTTGTAGCTGTCGCACGATTGTACTGATTCTGCTCATAGCTCCGACCGCCAACCATCGCTTTAATATGCCCATTACGCGGATCAATGGCTACAAGTGCCGCTTGCTGCTGACTGCTTGAGGGAATCCCTTCAGCGATTTTCTGCTCGGCAATTGCCTGCATATTTTGGTCTAGAGTCGTATAAATGGTAATGCCGCCTTCATAAAGCAGCTGCTCATCAATGCCTAATGTATGAATCGCTTCCTGAATAACAAAATCTTTAAAATAAGAAGCGCCGCTAGTTGTATCCGTTTGCTCATTGGTAGCAAAGGTCAACACTTCATTGTACGCCGCTTCCTTTTCCTCCTCACTGATGTCGCCACGATCTACCATTGCCTGTAAAATCAACGATTGGCGATGCTTGGCATTATACATATTGTTAAGTGGGGAATAATAGGTAGGTCCTTTAGGGATACCAACGAGCATCGTGCTTTCCGCTAAGCTTAGCTCGCTTGCTGGTTTATTAAAGAAGTAGCGAGCCGCTGCTTCAATGCCATAAGCGCCGTGACCATAATAAATTTGATTCAAATACATTTCCAATATTTCATCCTTGGAATACTTCATTTCAAGCTGAGTGGTGTAGACGGCTTCTTTTATTTTTCGCTCAATTGTTTTTTCGTGCGTCAGATATAGATTACGAGCAAGCTGCTGCGTTAGCGTGCTAGCCCCTTGTTTAGGTGATAGGCTGCTAATATTGACGACGACTGCGCGTGCAAGTCCCTTTATATCAAACCCATTATGTGAGTAAAAGCGTTTATCCTCGATGGCAAGCGTAGCTTGCTGCACATAAGGAGAGATTTCTGTTAATGGCACAGCACGCCGATTGACCCCAGTATGGAAGTAGCCGAGCAGTGCTCCATTACGGTCTACAAGCTGGCTGGACTGACTAATCGTTGACACAGGCAGCTCTTGCTGCTTCAAATATACTAGTCCGCCAAAAAGCAGAGCCATTAGGCAGAGCAGCGTTATAATGCCTCTGCGTAGCCAACGATTAAGTCTAATCAAAAGAAACATATAGCGTTCCGCAAGCAGCGGAAAACGCGGTCTTCTATGAGAAGGTTGATTCGACATGCTTTTCACCTCGATGTTTGCCAAAAATTAGCTCTATGAAAGTAGTATGGAATGTTCAGCGGCAGTATATTCATTTTCTTGTTGATTTTTGGATAGGTTATTCTATAATTACAACTTGAACCACTGATAGAAAGAGGGTATGGACATGGAATTATGGTATACAGAGAAGCAAACCGAGAGTTTTGGCATTACAGCGAAAATTACAAAAACGTATGTCAATGAGCAGACGGAATTTCAACAGCTTGATATGCTTGAAACCGAGCAGTTCGGCACGATGCTTGTCCTTGATGGCATGGTAATGACTACAGTTAAGGATGAGTTTGTATACCATGAGATGGTCGCACATCCTATCCTATTTACGCATCCCAATCCAGAGCATGTGCTAGTTGTAGGCGGTGGAGACGGTGGTGTTATTCGAGAAATTATGAAGCATCCCAAAGTTAAGAAGGCAGTACTCGTTGATATCGATGGCAAAGTGATCGAATACTCAAAAAAGTACTTACCGAGTATTGCCTGTGAGCTGGAAAACCCACGTGTAGAAGTCATCGTCAACGACGGCTTTATGCATATTCATGATCATAAAAGCTGCTATGATGTCATAATGGTCGATTCCACCGAGCCAGTAGGCCCTGCAGCGAATTTGTTTACTCGCGGCTTCTATCAGGGAATATATGAAGCGTTGAGGGAGGACGGAATGTTCGTTGCTCAGACAGACAATCCATGGTTTAAGGCAGAGCTTATTGAAACCGTCACTCGCGACGTAAAGCAGGTATTTCCGATCGTTCGCGTGTATGCAGCCAATATTCCTACCTATCCAAGCGGTCTGTGGACCTTTACAATGGGCAGTAAAAAGTATGATCCGCTTGAGGTAGACACTTCAACGCTTTCAGAGCTGGATACTAAATACTATAGCCCTCGCCTTCATAAAGCAGCTTTTGTGCTGCCGAAATTTGTGGAGGACTTAGTGAAATAGCTTGCCCGTTAACATGATGAGGATAAGCTTGTGATTGGTAATGGGTGATTCCTTGAGCCAATTGCAAGCTTTTTGCAGCTATAGAGCGGTTGAAATGAAACAGTTTCCTGTATATAGTATTAAGATATAATGAGTAAGCATATGGAGAAACGGATATGAATGATAAGCAATCTGTACACATCCAATTTGAAAGTGTGCAGGACAATGAGACTTTGAAGCAGCAGCTCTTAGGTGAATGGTATGTAAAAGGCAAGGCGATTTACATAACGTATGAAGAACAGACCGAGATGGGTGTCGTGCGTAACATCTTACGCTATGACGCCAAGGAATTAAAAATAATGCGTAGAGGTGCGTTAAACTCAGAGCAAATCCATCGCGCGCATGAGCGGTTAAGAGGGTCTTACGATAATTCCTATATTAAATTAGAAACGGAAGCTTACACCCACAAGCTAGTCATCAAGGATCAGCACAATGGCGTTATTGTTGGCTTGCCATCGAGGCTGCCTTTTTCATTGCATTGGGAATATGACTTATATTCTGGTGATCAGTCGATTGGACGTTTCAAGCTGTGTTTATTTTTGAAGGAGGACATTAATTAATGAAAAACTATGTATTAGAACGAACATATTCCGCGTTGAAAGAGGCGATCGCTGTTGCGGTTGTGAAGGCAGAGCTTGTAGAGCAGGATCAGCTGCCATCCATCGTGCTTGAGGTGCCGAAGGATAAGGCTCATGGCGACTTGGCAAGTAATATTGCGATGCAGCTTACAAAAATAGCGAAAAAAAATCCACGTCTAATTGCTGAAGCAATTATTGAAAACTTAGATTTCTCCGCTGCATATATTCAAAGTGCGGAAATTGCAGGACCTGGCTTTATTAACTTCCGTATGGACAATACGTATCTTCACGCTGTAGTAGATGAAGTGCTGCAAGCAGGTCAGCACTATGGACAAGTAGAGGATGGGCATGGCAAGCGTATCGAGGTTGAATTCGTTAGTGCGAACCCAACAGGTAATTTGCATTTAGGACATGCTCGTGGTGCTGCAGTCGGCGATGCATTATGTAATGTGCTGCATTTTGCTGGATACGATGTAACGCGCGAGTATTATATTAATGATGCAGGTAAGCAAATCGAGAACTTAGCGCTTTCGATTGAAGCTAGATACTTGCAGGAACTTGGTCACGATGCAGCGATGCCTGAGGATGGCTATTATGGAGAAGATATTATTGGGTTTGCCAAAGCACTAGTTGCTGAGAAGGGCGATTCCTTGCTGCAGCTTGACGATAAAGAAAAATTCGCTTTTTATCGCAGCTATGGGCTAGAGCGTGAGCTAGATAAAATTAAGCGTGATCTTGAGCGCTTCCGCGTTAGCTTTGATATTTGGTACAGCGAAACGTCCCTATATGAGCAAGGTAAAGTGACAGATGCGCTTGAGAAGCTAAAAGCATCCGGGCATGTATACGAAGAAGAAGGAGCAACTTGGTTGAATACGACCCAATTTGGCGACGATAAAAACCGAGTGCTTATTAAAAATGACGGCTCGTATACGTATTTAACGCCAGATATTTCGTATCATTTGGACAAATACAGTCGCGGTTACGATAAGATGATTAATATTTGGGGGGCGGACCATCACGGTTATATCCCTCGTATGAAGGCGGCAATGGAGGCGCTTGGCAACGATCCTAGTAAGCTAACTGTGCTAATCGCGCAGATGGTAAGCCTGTTCCAAAACGGCGAAAAGGTCAAAATGTCGAAGCGTACTGGTAAAGCTGTAACGATGCAGGATCTGATGGATGAAGTAGGGGTAGATGCGATTCGCTATAACTTCACCTCACGCAGTATGGATTCTCATCTGGATTTTGATATGGATTTAGCTGTAGCAACTTCTAATGAAAACCCAGTGTTCTATGTACAATATGCGCATGCACGTATTTGCAGTGTACTGCGTCAGGCTGAACAGCAGGGAATTGCTTTGCCGAAAGTAGGCGAGGTAGAGCTGAATGTACTGCAAACAGCACAGGAGTTTGACTTGCTTCGTAAATTAGGTCAGTTCCCGCAAGAGGTTAGTGAAGCAGCTACACACTTTGCTCCTCATCGCATTGTGCGCTATGTATATGAGCTGGCTGCTGAATTCCATAGCTATTATCGTGCAGAGAAGTTTTTGACGGATGATAAGCAGCTTACTGCTGCACGCTTGCTGCTGCTGCAGGCTGTTCGCACAACACTTGTCAATGCGCTATCGTTAATCGGTGTGTCTGCACCAGAGCAAATGCATAAGCAACCAGAGGAATCTGAAGAATAAAATATCGTTCGGCAAAAAGAAGAGGGTGAGCCCAAAAGATCGGTTTAGGATCTGTAGGGACACCCTCTTAAATTTGATACATGCTTTGAAAACTATGTTATTGATTTGACAATTGGTTCAATAGCTTATAAATAATTACAGCCGCTTGTGCTCTAGTTGCAAATGATTGTGGTTCGAATTGACCATTGCCCATACCATTGATAATCTCTGCTGCTTGCATAGCTGCTACCGCGTCTTTCGCGTAATCAGCAATACTTTGTTGGTCAGTAAACCCTTCTTTCGAGCCTTCACTTAATTTGAGCTGTGCAACCATAGCTGCTTGATAAGCCATTACAGCCATATCCTGTCTAGATATGACATCGTTCACTCCAAAGCTGCCATCAGTTCTGCCCTTCACGATGCCTAGCTCCTGAGCAGTTGCAATTGGATTATAGTACCATGCCCCTGTTTTCACATCGCTTAATGTCGTCATAGCTTCTTCATTGGTGAGATCAAAAACATTCATGATCATGGTAATAAACTCTGCTCTCGTTACATTACCTTCTGGATTGAAGCGACCTTCTCCAATGCCCTTGACGATACCTCTTGCTGCCAAAGCATCAATTGCATCTTGTGCCCATGCTTGAGAAACGTCTGTAAAGCTCGCTTCTACATGTGCTGCAGCGTAAGTGCCATTATGCTTAGGCTTGAATTCTAGCATACCTGTTTCTGCATTATAGCGACTATTTTTTACAACCTCGAGCTCTCCAAGCTCATTGACGAAGTAGATGACTACCTTGTTAGGGTTTTCTCCTGGCTTAAGCTCATAAGGCACGGACATTTTCACATCATCTCGGCCATTAAACTGACTGATTGGCTGACCATCAACGGATACGTTGAAGTCATATACAACGGCATCTTTCAGTTCACCTTGTGCATTAGCTGGTAAGCTGGAGGTATCACTCTTCGCGATTTGAACGGAAACATTTTTTGCTGCTGCCGTTTGATTTGAAATTAATGATGTCGATACCGTAACGGTAGCTAAGCCTGCATCTATTTCTACGTTTTCAATCGAAGCTTGCTCATTGCTGAACAACTCATCCACTGGGAACTCAACTTTAAGGTCGTTCAAGCTTGTATCTGGTTCTACATTGATCTGAAGTTTACCGTCTTTACTTTGCTTAATCGCATTCTTTATCGTATCAGCAGCTAGCTTCACTTCAGAATTGCCATTAGCATCGGTTGTAGGCTTAACATTAACCTGGCCATTATCATTTACATCGACCTTAGGTTCATTGGACGGGTTAGCTGTTGGATTAGGCGTGCTAGTAGCTGGTGGTGTATCATTACCAGGGTTATCATTAACAGTCGATCGCTTAGGTGTACCTTGTACGATAACTCCAGCTGATTCATTGTCACTTGTATCCAGTGCTGTAATGATAAACTCATACTTGGTATTATTGTTCAATCCATTAAACGTATAGGTTTCAACGCCTTTGTCCACATAAACATCATCTATTTTTGTATTTCCATGTCCACTTATTTTGATACTGTCTAAGTCATCGTCTGTTGGATCTGTCCATCTGATTGTTAATTTTTTATCTCCAACAACAATTCGTGCTCTTGTAACGTCTCCTGGTGGTGTTGTATCTGACTCAGATGGAGCAGCTGGTGTACCGAATACAGTGATGCCTTCAGATTCGTTGTCATCTGCATCGATGGTGCTAATTTTAATCTCGTATGCTGTACCATTGCTCAGATCGCTTAAAACTAAAGTTTCTACGCCCTGTTCCACTTCGTACGCTTCATCTGTGATCGTTCCGCCATTTACAACAAGTTTCACTTTTACAATATTTGCTGGGTCTTCCCAAGTGAGAACTAATTGTTGATCTCCAGCAGTGACATTAACATTGGAAACTTCATTCGGTTTAGTTATGTCTACTGCGTTTACGGTGATAGATGCTGTTGCAGTAAAGCCTCCATCTACGGTAGTAGCTGTAATCGTAGCTGCTCCTGCTTCGACAGCAGTAACGACACCGTTCTCATCAACAGTCGCTACATTTTCGTCACTTGAGCTCCAAGCGATTGCTTTATTAGAAGCATCAGCTGGTTCGACTGTAGCAATGATTTGGGATTGCTCTCCTTCAGTTAAGGTAATCTCAGTTGTGTTCAAGCTAATACCAGTAACCGGTATGATAGCTACCTCTGCTTCAACCGTGATAGACGCTGTTGCAGTAAAGCCTCCATCTACGGTAGTAGCTGTAATCGTAGCTGCTCCTGCTTCGACAGCAGTAACGACACCGTTTTCATCAACAGTCGCTACATTTTCGTCACTTGAGCTCCAAGCCACTTCTTTATTTGTAGCGTTTGATGGTTTTACCGTTGCAATGATTTGGAATTGCTCATCTTCGGTTAGAGAAAGCTCAGTTTCATTCAAGCTGATCCCTGTAACTGGAATAGTAACTACTTCTAGCACATGAATGGCATTATCTGTCGTGATGCTACGATCTGCACCATCTTTAGTTAAGATGAATTCTGAAAGGGAAATAGTTGTTCCTCCAGTAGAAGTCACATTTATTGCTTTACCATTTAGATCTAACAGCTTACCACTATTCCCATCTAAGCTACCAGTCGCTGTTGAAGCATGAATGATGATCTCGCCCACATCTTCATCAACTACTGTGCTAACAATGCTCCAATTGTTACGTAGATTAGTGATTGCGCTATCTGCTAAGCTGACTGTTCCACCCTCAGTTACGGTTTCGAATTCCAAGATCTCTGGATCGTAGTTAACTTTAACAGCAAGCGTGTCGAATCCATTGCTAACGTTTTTAATACCTAAAGGAAGAGTGACTGACTGTCCTAGACCAACCGAAGAAATACCATTAATTGCACCGCTTTCGTTTGGTTGACCCAATTCTTTGACGACTACATTATCAATTAAAGCAGACTTACCATTGCCATAAAACTCGAAGCTGATATGTCCCGTAGCTCGCTGCATGGCGCCGTTACTCATTTTACCGGACATGCTCCATGCTGCCGGCTCTTCACTGTTTCTTGGCCAAAATTTCGCATATAGCATATCGCCCTCTAAGATGATTTTGCTGCTGTACCAGTTATTAGTCTGAACATTCGTGTCAGCTGATAATTGATATTGATTAGCGTTGTTAACATGCTCAAATAATCTTATCTTCGACCAGAAGTTAGGGTTGATCGCCAATTCAAATGAATTTTTATTGTCTCGGTTACCTTGGATCGTACGGTCTGTTGTTCTTAAGTAAATATAGAAGCCTTCATCCCAATCTGCTGCAACAACGTTAAAGTCAAAGGTCAACTCCATATCACCATATACGTCGGCTGTTTGAGCTCTAATATTGCTACCGGCTGTAGGTGCGAATCTCAATTGCTTATCTGCTGTTACAGACACTTGATTGTTTTGTCCTGTCCAAATAGAATCATTTAACGTTCCTGTGCCTTCATTGTAAGAGCTGAAATCTTCGTTTAATACCTCTACGTACTGCTGCTCATCATCGACTTGAAGCTGTTGGATTGCATCACGAAGCAGGTAATATGCAAGATCCGCGTCTGCTTGATCAATCTCATTCTCTAAGATAGCAGTTTGGGCCGCGTTTAGCGCATCTGCAAAAACGCTCCAAGATTGGCTTGTATAAACTGTGAAATCTTTATCGCTGACGTTTTCCACCAGATTGATCAATAAGGCTTTATCGACCACGGGGTTAACCGGCACCGTAGCACTAACTACAACCTGAGCGTGAGACTGACTTAATGCTCTGCCGTCTGCCGCCAAAATGTAGATTACGTATGGACCTGGTACGAGCGGTGCTTTCATTCCTATTGCATCGCCGAGGGTCATGGACTCACTCTCGCCGCCATCAAAATGACCACCGCTTGCTGAAGAAATCCATACTTGTTTTATTTCATCATCCATATCATATGCGAATCTAACGTCGCCACCTGGAGCTACTGTCACGTTTGCAGGAAGTAGCTTATTGGCCATCGATATAGAAGTAGTAAAGCTGAAGGTTACTGTAGGTAAAGTGTCGCTTGTGCCAACTAAGCTCCAGCTTCCTTCTGTGCTAATTTCGTAACCGTTCGTAACAGGAGAGCCGTTCAGAGTAAAGTTGAAATCATTACTTAAAGACAACACAAGTGGCTTTACAGCTGAAACTTCATAGTCTTTTCCGTTTTCTACATTCGTAGCAGATTGGCTTGGATCAACGTACACTGTATACTTAGAAGTAGCTGTTGGACGACCATCTTCATACACGATATATAGCTTGTATTCTCCTTTAGCAGCAGGAGTAATGATTGTCTTCTCATTTCCAGCAGCTTTTGTCATCGTATCGCCTTCAATAAACACTGTTGTGTTCGCAGGAGCAAGCCAAACCGTGTCTTCAGCTTTTAGTAATCCTCGGCGACTTAACTCTTCACCGCCAGTGCCTACGATTACGTTAGAAGCTAGCTCAAACTCGGTATCGGCGATAATGCTGCTTGGAATCATATGAACATATTCGTCAGTAAGACCGGCATTTAGTACGATTTCGTTGCCTTCAAGCGGCCAAATGCGTTGTTCACTTTTATAATTGTCATAAACAATTCTCGGCGCGCCATTCTGATCGTTGTCTCCATCAACATAACCGCCAACTGCAATCATATCGCTCTTACGCTTCCAGTTGTTAAGCTCGAATAGACGACTTCTTCCTGGAGAATGAGAGAGCTTTGACTGAACGACGTTACCGATCATTTTAATAAACGTACTACCCTCGTCAGGATGAAAGCCATTCGTCCAGTTATTCCAATCCGTTGGTTTGTTTTCTGGGTTCGGGTCTAAGAAGTTGTACATCATCTCCGTGTAATTGGTCCAATTATCAGGATGCCAGTTACTACTAATGTCGGTGACTGGACCGCTTGATAAATGATTTACGGTATCCCATGTTCCGCCGCCTGGCAAATTACCTGGATCTCCTTGGCGTCCCAATGTGTAAATCGCTCCAGTATCATTAACTACCGTAGCTATTTTTTCTACACGGTTATAGTTTACTTTGTTATTTCTTGAAGTTGTTGTGATTTCAGGTGATCTAGCTAAACTTGTCTCGTGTGTACCATGGTAAGGACCACCTTCTTTGTTATTGCCGTGGCTTGTAAAGCCGAAACCATCATACTCATCCCAACCCCAACCGATACTCATACCGCCATAGGTTGTGTCATAAATGAAGTTGTGCAGCACCTGCATGTTTGTTGTGTAGAAGGAGGTAAATGAGTTGGCGCCCGGGAATCCGTAGCAGTTTCTGAATAAGAAGTTATTAGTAAAATAAATATTTTCCGGAACGGCTTCCGTGCCTGCTGTAAACTTTTCCTTGTTTACGCCTGCCCAGTTTTTAATTGGTGTGCCATTGGCTGAAGCGCTAGATTCATGCTTTACTGGCTCATCATTTTCATAAATGTGCTGCGGATGTCCAATTACAGCACCAGATGCGAGCGTATCTGCAATATAGTTTCCTGTAATTTCGATATCCTTGACATCGTTTTCCACATGGATACCGTTAAATCCAGTTAGCATGATCGCGCCGTTTAACACCTTGATGTTTCTAGCGGCGTTTATCATTACAGCTGCCGGTGGTATATCGTAACCACGATAGAATGTTTCATGCCAGTTGACGTGACCTTGGAAGTAAACAGTATTCACGATTGAGCCTTGAACGGAAGCGTAGCCGCGGGAGCTGGTTGTTACTGGCCCAGAGCCATCGCTTAACGTATAGGTTCCCTCTAGCTCATATAGCTTGTAGTCAGTATGAGCAAACGTTAGTCCGTCGAAGGTAATGTATCTAACTCGTCCTTCATCGGAGCCTGCTTGAGGGTTCAAACGATCTCCAACAGGAATACCTCGCACATCAATAATCGTTTCATGCTTAGGAATGACCACATCAGCGGTATTAATATCCTCACCTTCAAGAGGGATATAGTAAAGGGTGCTTTCCGCTTGGTCGAAATAGAAATCTCCGCGTTTATTAAAGAATTCAAACGCATTACGAATAACTTGGTTGTTATTCGGATTGTATTGCGTGTTATTACTTAATGACTGTGAGACAATTCCATACGGCAGCTGGAAGCGAAGCATTACACCGTCAGGTTTATTACTAGCTGCAGGAGCTGCTTCAATTGAGGCAAAGGTAACAAACGGTCTTGCCCATCTAGCAGTAGAGCCGCCTGTGCTTTCGGCTTCAATATTCTGAGGATTCTTCGTATTCGTCGTCAAACCTACGTTTTTATCGAATACGATTCCTGCCTGAATGTTGCTGCCTCCTTGCCACGCCCATGGATTATTGTCAGATGTAAAGCTAACCGTAGGGGTGCCAGCAATTGTTCTTTGAGAGGAACCTATTTCTGGACTTAACGTCATGTTGGCGATCTTATCGTTAACATAGATGGCGCGTAGCTTATCGTTTCGGTTAAGCGTAGTTTTATATGCAGTCAAGCCGCCAGTTTGGGTTAGGCCAGTAGCTTCTGTCCACACCCCTTTTGGTAGCATGTCTCCTCCGCTTATTACCGGCTTAGCACCTGGTGCTGCCTCATAGCGAATGGTACTAGCTTCAGTACCGGAATCTTCACTAGTAAAAACCAAAGGCTCGTCAATCGGGTAAAATCCGTCTGCAATTTGAACAACGATATCTCCGTTATTTTTAGGCAGCGTCCTAACCACTTCTTTGGCTTTGGCTAGCGTTTTGTATGGATTTGCTTTTGATCCGTTACCAGAGTTATCATCACCATCTGTAGCTACATAGATCGTTGTGCTTACAGTACTGTCTGCCCGAACAACAGGGCTTGAGAATGGTATCATAGTAAAAATTAATGCTGCAATCAAGCTCAAAATAGCTGTTCTTTTTATCACCTTCGTTAAACCTCCCTTAGAAATAAGTGGTCTGTAATCAAAGACTTTCTTTTGACAGCGTTTTCATTTGGTCGCTGCAACTTACAAGATTGTAACAAGTTATTCTACATGTTCAATCACCCCCATAAGCTTCATGAACAGCAACGTTTATTTTAAGATAGCACCTGCGGTTAAGGCGTTTTCGATTTTCTCATTTCCAATCAAATAAACAACGATAACAGGTAAGCTAGTTAACAGCATTGCTGCTCCGATATGCCCCCAATGTGAAACCCCAATGCTGACAAAAAAGCTATGTAAGCCCACGGTCAATGGTCTGAATTGGTCTCTTGATCCAAGAATAAATGCGAGCGGGAACTCGTTCCAAATTCGCATAAATATTAGGACTGTCTGCGTTACTAAAGCGGGCATTACAATCGGGAAGATAACACGCACAAATGTTTGATAAACATTGGCTCCATCGATGCATGCCGCCTCCTCTAATTCCTTAGGCAATGAACGGAGAAATGCATATAGCATAAGCACACATGATGCTAAAGAGAAACCCGTATACGGCATGATCAGAGCAAAATAGCTATCTTTAATATTCAAGGTTTGAACCAGTCTAAATAAAGGAATAACGACGACCTCGATAGGGACAATTAAACCTAAAGATACATAAAAAAGAGCAGCTCCATTGAATCTCCAGGACATGCGACTCAAGCAGTAGGCTAGCATCGTACCCGCTATTAGTGTAATTACAATGGTTCCGCCGGTATAAATTAAGCTGTTTTTTAAGTACTGCATAAATTCGTACTTTGCTAAGACCTCGATGTAGTTCTCCCAAGCCCAAGCTTTCGGAATGCCAAACTGATTATCATAAGCCTCTGATTTCGACTTTAAGGACATCGAGATCATCCAATATAAAGGGAAGAGAAATGTGCAACCGATCATAATCCATAACAAACGACTTAAAATTTTCATGTCCCGTGCCTCCTAAAACTCTAATTTCTCTCTAGCTACAAAACGTTGAATTAAGAAGGAAATGATGAGACATTGCAATATAAAGATGACAGCAATGGCAGTTCCCTTACCAAATTGGGATGTATCAAACGCAGTGTAGTACATTTGGTAGATTACCGTTCGCGACAAATCACCTGGTCCTCCCGCAGTCATGACTCGAACGTGAGCATAAAAGGCCATAGAGCCTAAGCTAGAAACGATTAATACGTATTTGATGACCTCTTGAAGTAATGGAATCGTAATTCGTGTGCTAATTTGAAAGAAGTTCGCTCCATCAATTAAGGCAGCTTCATAATAGTTTTTTGGGATGGTCTTAATCCCTGTATATAATAAGATGGCGTTTAATCCGATATATTGCCATAGAAACGTCAAGCCAATACTCATCATCACAGTCTTTTCGTCAGTTAACCAGGAGCGGGTCAAGGAATCGAGGCCAATACTTCTCAGGATGCTATTGAACAATCCCCAATTCGGCTCGTAAAATGCAACCCATATTTGAGATATGACAACGACAGATAAGATTGCTGGGAACATTGCAGCCGTCTTGAAAAACCTGCGTAGCTTTGTTGTTTGGATATCTATAAAAAGTGCGAAGCACATAGAAATCGGCAACCCTATTAGTACGGACATAGCCAGTATTAAATAAGTGTTTTTATGAGCAGTCCAAAACGATGACGTTTTTATAACGCTTAAATAATTATCAAGTCCAACGAATCCTAAATTTTGAAACCCATTATGATTATGCAAACTCATCCATAACTGAGGTAGTAGAGGATAAACACAAAAAATAGTAAAAATCAATAAAGCAGGAGTAACGAAGATCGTTATAGACATCTTGGTGCTAAAATGTTTGTTCATAGTTTACTCTCCACCGCCTATCTCTTAAATCTCAGGTGTACTCCACTGAACTAACGTCCAGTGGAGTTCCATTTTGTTATTGTTCAATTCATTAATTTTCAAACCAAGTATTTTCTTTCCACACTTGATTGATTTGTTTGATGAAGTCGGCTGCCGGATATTCACCAGTCAAAATTCTTGCACCATAGGTTGCTATTTCAGCAGATGTACGTGAGTCTACTGAATTCAAAGCTAATGATGGAATCATTACCTCAGCGCCATTGTACCAAGTTAAGTATTTCTTCATAAGTGGTTCCAATTCACCTGGAGCGTTACCAGTCTCTAAAGAGATAGCAGAACCGATCGATTCAAAGTATAGGGCGTCTTGCATAGCCAAAAACTCAACTAGCTTAAGTGCTTCTTCCGGATGTTCTGTTTTCGAGCTGACAGCATAGCCGTTCAATGGAGAACCCCAGAATTGAACTACTTTATTAGAATCATATTGTTCGCTTGCGCTTGGGAATGGGAAGAAGTCAACAGTATCGATCTTTGCTAGATTAGGTAATTCCCAAGTAAACATCATAAGCATTGCAGATTTTTTGGATGTAAACATCTCCACAGCTGGGCCATAATCGAGGTTGGCAATACCATCTGCAAAAACGCCTTCCTTAGCCATTTGTTCAATTCGTTCAACCCCTGCAACGACTGATGGATGTTCAAAATCGATGTTATTGTTAACCAAATCGATCATTGCTTGAGGGTCACCAATTTGAATCATTTGCTGTAGCATATACAGCTGAGGTCCCCAACCGTCTTTACCCGGAGTAGCTACAGGTACAATTCCTTTACCCTTCAAAGTCTTCGATACATTGAGGAATTCATCAAAGGTTTGAGGTACTGTTACGCCAGCTTCCTCGAAAATATCTTTGTGATAGAAAATAACCGGTGTGAAATACGTATCAGCGCCTGAGTTTAAGCTGTAAATTTTTCCATCAATATGTTTTAATGCTTCTGGTACTTTGAATTTGTTTATAAATCCACTTTCCGTAATCGAATCAGTTAAGTCCATAATGTTTCCTGCTTGATTTAATGCAGTAAAGAAACCAGCATCACTCCAGAATACGTCTGGCATATCGCCTGAAGCGTTGTAGGTTTTAATCTTGTTAGCTAAATCCTCGCCACCGCCGCCTGGCTCGAATTCTACTTCTAGGTTAGGGAATTCCTTTGCGAGGTTAGGCTTAATAAACTGTTCCATAATGTTGTTGCGGTTTTCATCCGTTGTAATTGTCATGATGCGAAGCTTAACTTTCTCATCACTGCCTTTTTTGTCTTCTGTTTGATTAGCTGTGCTTGAATTTGTTGATTTTGGCTCCGTCGTCGTGCTTGACGAATTATTAGAGCTGCAAGCAGTTGCAACCAGCATGACACTAAGGAGAAGTGTGGCAATTTGAAATCTGCTCTTCTTATTCATTGGTAGACCTCCCTATATTTTGTAGTAGGATGGCTGTTAATTTCTGAAAGCCCTTTCACCTACAACAACAATCTTATATGACGAACTTTACCATTTACAGAGAATATTATGGGGCGACTAGTAAAATTGTTGGCAAATGTATCCTAAATACCCAAATTCATGATTGACAGAATTGCAACAAGATTATTATGGGATATAGTATATAAATAGGGGATAATAATTTGATGATTATTTCTTAGTCGTAATTTCGAAAAAAATGAAAGCGCTCTACACCAATTAAGCAAGGAGGGCTGCATCATAAATTATCGTTTTTCCTTCAACAGCATCTCGATTAAAAATAAGTTATTTCTAACGACGATTATCATTGTTGTCATTTCGATTTCGGTCATAGCTTTTTTTGCTAATAACATCTCTCAGAAAGCGATTATAGATAAAGCAACGAATAATTCTATGCGGGAGCTTGTTCTTATTAACAATAATATTGAAACCTTGGTTACCTCTGTGGAGGATTACTCCAAGATCATAACAACAGATTTCCGTTTACAGGAGGTTCTATATCAAGATTCGTTATTGAGCAGCAAGGAAGGAAAGCTTGACGGTTTAATTATGAAAAAAAAGCTATCAGAGATCATTAGCAACTTCGTGGAGCCCAATACAAAAGTGAAAGCGGCAAGTGTATTAACATCCAAGTATGAATGGGGCGATGTTGGTTATGCCGACAATAAATATGCAATGAATCTATTTGGCTCTGAGCCCATCGCTATGAAACTAGAAAATAATAATAAATCGATTTGGACAGGTCTCGTCTCTTTTAAATTTCGTTATGACGCCACAGAAAGCAATGTCTTTGCTATATCTAAAGCAGTTGTACATAAAGAATTTGGGAAAACGATTGGAATGGTCGCATTATATGTAGAGGAGTCTGTTGTTGCGGAGATCTATGAAAACAGTTTGAATTACCCGGGCGGACAATTTTATATTCTTGATGAGAATAATGCCATTATTTCATCTCGCGACAAGTCGCTATTATATAACGATTTTACGGAGATGACGGCGATCTCTCTTCCTGAGATGAATAACAGTGAAATGAGTTATATATTCAATCATGGAGAAGACAAAACTTTAATATCTGCACTTCATTTCAAACATTTAGACTGGAAAATAATTAGCGTCGTTCCTCTTAATGCAATTACAGAGGAAAACAGAAAAATAACGGAGTTAATTATTCTCTCAGGTATACTTTGTTTAATTTTGGCACTTGGTCTTTCTTTCATCTTATCTAGATCGATTACTAGACCAATATTCAGACTAGCTAACACGATGAGGAAAATAAGAAATGGTCAAATGACGATCCGCAGCAATTATCACTCCTCGGACGAAATTGGAATATTAAGTGATGGCTTTAACGCATTAATGGATAGGATTGAAGATTTGGTAGCTAAAAATGCAGAAAAAGAACGAACGAAAGCTGAGATTGAATTCAAGTTGCTTCAGTCGCAAATAAAACCTCACTTTTTATACAACACGGTAGAAACTATTATTTCCTTGATTAAGCTTAATATGAAAACGGAGGCAATTGCAGCGGCGAAGTATATGGCGGAGTTTTATAATATCTCTTTAAGTAAAGGCAATGACATTATTTCTGTAAGAAAAGAAATGAAATTAACGGAGAGTTATTTAGAAATACAGAAGCTGAGATATGTAGAATATATGGACTACACGATGGAAATTGACGAAGAAATATTGGATTGTGCAACTCCAAAGCTAGTGCTTCAGCCTATTGTAGAGAACGCGATCTACCATGGTCTAAAGAGAAAAGCAGAAAAGGGATTATTAAGAATTAGAGGATATGTACAACATGGACAAATCGTACTCGAAGTGTTTGATAACGGTGTAGGTATGGAGGAAGTACAAATTGAACAGCTGTTAAAGCAAAAGAAGGAGGACAAAACAAATATCAGCTTCGGTGCTCAAAGCGTGCATAATCGGATTAAGTTGCTTTATGGGGATTCGTACGGCTTAGAAGTTGAAAGTGTGCTCGGTTCCCATACGAAAGTCATCATACGTCTTCCACTAACAAAGCTTTAATATTAAAGGGGGAGAACCATGTATAAAGTGCTTATTGTCGATGATGAATATTATTTTAGACAGGCTCTAAAGGTTTCACTGCCTTGGGAGGAAATGGGCTTTCAGTTGGTTGGTGAGGCTAAGAATGGACAGGATGCCCTTAATCAAGTGAAGGATTTGAATCCGGATATTGTGATGGTAGACATCAATATGCCAATTATGGATGGTTTGTCTTTTATTGAGAAGGCCAAGGAAGAAGGGGTTGACGCCAAGTTTATCGTGCTTACTGGCCACAGTGAATTTTCCTATGCAAAGCATGCATTGCGTCTAGGCGTTATTAATTATGTATTGAAACCGATTGACGAAGAAGAAGTTAAAAAAACGTTATATGAAATCAAGAATCTGATTGATCACGAACGCAATGAAAAAACAGAGCTGGAAGGCTTAAAACAACAAGCACTGGAAAAAGCAGCGATGCTGAGGAATAAATTTTTAAATGACTGGGTGCTTGGCAACATCGAGCCACTATATCAAGAAATACCTTCACGTAGCTTGGAAATTGACATTATTTCCTCTTATTACTTGGCAGTGATTGTAGATGTAGAGGAGCTTGATAAGCATCGGTTAAACAAAGAGATGATGAAACAAGAAATAGAGATGCTTATCCAGAGGAAAATAAGCCACTCTTATAAATACGAAGGCTTTTTTAATGAACTTAACCAAATTGTTTTCGTGTTTAGCTCGGAGGACAATGATTTCGATGAAATTGGAGAGCTCTGTGAAGCCATACGTACAATGATCTTTCTTGAGCATGGATGTAGCTCTACTATTGGATTGGGAAATGCGTATTCTAACTTCGAGGAAGTAGCAAGTTCTTATAAGGAGGCACTTTACGCACTAAGAAATCGATTTATCCTTGGGAATAACCGTGTAATCCATTATCACAAGGTTACACGCTCCACAGTGAAAGTCAGCTTGTACACAGTGGAAAAGAGAAGCAGATTGCTAATGATTATGCGAACAGGAAAAACGGAAGAGGTTGAGGAGTGGATTAATGAGTTCTTTCACGATGATCGTTGGAAGAATGTTTCCTTAGAGATGCTGCTTGTTACATGCTTTGAGATCTTTTCAACCTGCATCGAGTTTTTGGATGAAACCTCTATAGATATCAATGAGATTGACCATATCCAATCTAAACCAGATCTGTTTCAGCTCGTCGAACAGATGAATTCCTTCAATGAATTGAAAGAATGGTTACGTAGTCTGATTGTTAAAATAATGAGGCATGTACATTCCAATAAGCCTACACGTTCAACAATTATCATTGAAGAGATTAAGGCATTTATTGAAGCTAACTATGCTAATGAAGAATTGAAGATAGAAGATATCTCCAAATCCATTCATGTAAATTACAGTCACCTATGCCAAGTATTTAAGAAAGGCACCTCTATCACCATTAATAGCTACATTATGCAATATAGAATGAGTAAGGCTAAGGAGCTTTTCGATCAGGGCGGTGTTGTCATTCAGGAGGTGGCTAGCAAGGTTGGATATTCGGACGCGAATTATTTTGCTAAATGCTTTAAAATGTATTCAGGGGTATCGCCTAGTCAATATATAAACAACATTAATAAGAGCTATGGATGATCTCCAGCCGGTGAAATTCATTGCGGTATTTCACCGGCTGCTTGGTTAAGAGGCTTTATTTTAGCCTCTTTTTGATTTAGCTATATAGTTCCTTCGCTGCATGGATCATTTTCATCACATCGAGCTCTCCCGCCTTGCGTGCCTTTGTATATTTGAGCGGTTGCATGGAACGTTTAAGAATACTTTTAATTTCACTTGGTCGCAATCTCGGGTACAGCTCTAGTAATATGGCGATTGCTCCGCTTACATGTGAGGTAGCCATACTGGTCCCGTTCATTTCATGATAGCCGTTATCTAACCATGCAGACACAATCCGATCACCGGGCGCATAAATATCAATGTATATACCTCTATTGCTGAAGGCCGTAATTTTGCGTTGCTCGTTCGTCGCACCGACGGCAATGGTGTTAACATAACGCGCAGGATAATCAATCGCTTTGCGCTTACTGTCATTGCCGGAGGAGGCAACAATAATGACTCCTTTTTGATAGGCACGGTTAACAGCGTTAAGCATTGATTTACTTCTTGTTCGCATGCCGAAGCTCATGTTAATGATGTGCACTTTGTTACGTACACACCAATCGATCGCAGTAGCAATATCCGATACATACGCGCTACCGTATTCGTCAAACGCTTTAACAGGAACGATCAAAGCATGCGGAGCAACGCCGACCATTCCGTGATTAGGATTGGAAGCGGCAATCGTTCCTGCGATATGGGTTCCGTGTCCATTGTCGTCGATCGGTGGACGATTACGGTCAACTAAGTTTATACCAGTCAAAATCGAGCCCTTTAATGCAGGGTGATGATAATCAATGCCCGTATCAATAACGCCAATTTTAATGTTTCGCCCTGTTGCATATTGCCAGGCTTGCGGTGCGTTTATTTTCTCGACACCCCAAGGGATGCCATTGCGAATAAGTTTGCTGGTGCTTGCGGAGGCTTGCAGCTCGATTTTAATGTCTTCTTGCAGCTCTAATCCCATTCTGTTTGTCCTCCTAATGGCTTCGGAATAGATCGCTGTTTTTTTACTGGAAGAGCTTTGTGTTTTCTCAGCGCTCCGGAATAAATAGCTTTTTATGGCGTTACATCGCTCCGGAATAGATAGCTCTTTGTTGTTGATACATTGCTCCGGTATAGATAGCTCTCTTTGTCGCTTTTTAAAGCTGATGCTTCCTGATTGCATTTAAGTTGTAAGCATCAGCTTTAAAGGCGACCCACTCCGTTATCGAGAGCTATTTATTCCTCCGCTGCCGACTTTGAGCTAGCTTTCCTTCGCGGGCAAAGATGATGAGCTCTCCTCCGCTGTTGATCTTTTAGCTCTTCCAAGAAGGCTAGCTCTCTGTCCTGCGCTGGACAGTTTTTGAAAGTGTCGCTTCGAAGTGATGGCATCTGTATCGCTATCGAGGGACAGCCATTTCATCGCTCCGGAATAGATCGCTCTCTTTATCGCTTTTTAAAGCTGTGCTTCCTTATTAAGCACATTGTTGTAAGCATCAGCTTTAAAGGCGACCCACTCCGTTATCGGGAGCTATTTATTCCTCCGCTGGTAGCAACTACTTTTAGCTCGGAGTCGGCAGTTCTTTCGCTTCAATTTGTCCATAAGCTCAGCTCATCACTTTTCAGCTATCTATTCCTACACTGGTCGCTTTATAGCGGTCTACGTTCATTAGTGTATGTGGGAGGATTGCGGGCGGTATATGCACTCGCCCCCTTTAGTGCAATAAATCATTAGAGTGCGAGAAGTTTTCTTTGGATGACTAGGCCTATAACCGTGTCATTTTAACGATACGTACATACCATATTAGGAGAGCAGTTTGCTCCTAAACTTTGCCAGATTGACTTTGCACTGGCAAAAGGATACAGTCAAAGCGACAGGAACTTCCTGTCGCTTTTGTGCGTGAGAAAAATTTCAACAAAAAAATATTTTCATCTTGATGATACAACTTGCATTTTTATAGGAAATAATGTTTACTATACTTTGACTAATGTTAATACGATGACAACTTATTCAGTTAGCAAGAGAGGATGTGTCAGGATGAGCGGAATCACTTTAAAACTAGATCCAGAACGTATTCGTGAGATGCCTTTGGTTGATCTGGCTTTCGAGGTATTAAAATCAGCGAATACTCCATATTACTACCGTGATCTAATTATGGAGGTTGCGAAAATTCGCGGCGTTGAGGCGGATGATCTTAACCAATTTATTGCACAGGTCTACACAGAAATTAATATTGATGGTCGTTTTGCTTGCGTTGGCAACAATGTGTGGGGGTTGAAACGCTGGTATCCAGTTGAGCGTGCTGAGGATCCAGTAGGTAACTCTAAGCGTACTCGCATTATTAACGACGATGATGATCTTGACGAAGATGATGATCTGTTTGTAGATGAAGAGGATGCATACGACGGCGGCGAAGATGATGGCTTCGATAGCTATGATGAAGACGAAGCGGATGTTGAGGATGACGTAGAAATCGACGAAGAAGAAATCGACGAAGATCTAGAGGAAGAAGATCTGTCGCTTGAAGAGGTTGAAGAAGAAGAATATGAAGATTTTGAAGAGGAAGAACAATAGTTTGTTCCTTCAAATTTGACAGCTTCTGAAACAAAACTTCTCGAATATGTGACTTATGTCCAGATGCTCTTGACACAAGCTATGGGGCAGAGTAAACTATCCTATGGGCTAAAGAAACAGCTGAACATATGAATCGTTCATTTATATACCAAATGAGAAAAGTGCCCCCGTGCTACGGGTGTCACTTTTTTTATTTGTATTTGTTTGATTTCTTGCATTTGGGAAAGCTAAAACATAATAAAAAGCATGGAGGGTATTATCACAGTGACCAAATATATTTTTGTAACGGGTGGCGTTGTTTCGTCTTTAGGTAAAGGGATTACTGCAGCTTCTCTTGGCAGACTGCTTAAAAACAGAGGACTAAAGGTTACGATTCAAAAATTCGATCCTTATATTAACGTGGATCCAGGTACAATGAGTCCGTATCAGCATGGCGAGGTTTTCGTAACAGATGATGGAGCGGAAACAGATCTTGACCTTGGTCACTATGAGCGCTTTATTGACATCAATCTTTCGAAAAACAGTAACGTAACAACTGGTAAAATTTACTCTAACGTTATTACGAAGGAACGTCGTGGTGATTATTTAGGAGGAACAGTTCAAGTTATTCCTCACATTACGAATGAAATCAAAGAGCGTGTCTTCCGTGCAGGAAAAGAAACTGGAGCTGACGTTGTCATTACCGAGATCGGTGGTACGGTAGGTGACATTGAAAGCTTGCCTTTCCTAGAAGCAATTCGTCAAATTAGAAGTGATATTGGTCGTGACAATGTGATGTATGTACATGTTACGTTAATTCCATATATTAAAGCGGCTGGCGAAGTGAAGACAAAGCCAACTCAACACAGTGTAAAAGAGTTGCGTTCAATTGGTATTCAACCAAACGTGATCGTTTGTCGTTCTGAATATCCGCTAGCGAATGATTTGAAGCGTAAAATTGGTTTGTTCTGCGATATCGATGCGAATGCTGTTGTAGAATGCTTAGATGCTTCTACACTATATGAAGTGCCTTTAATGCTTCAGGCTCAAGGCTTGGATCAAATCGTACTTGATCATTTGAAGATTGAAGCACCTCCTGCTGATATGACAGAATGGACTGCAATGGTAGAGCGCGTGAAATCATTGAAAAACAATGTAGAGATCGCGATTGTAGGTAAATATGTTTCGTTGCATGATGCTTATTTGAGTATTGCTGAAGCATTGCGCCATGCAGGTATTGCGCTTGATGCAGAGGTTAAGCTACGCTGGGTAGACGCTGAAGAAATTACGGAAAGCAATGTTGCTGATGTATTGCAAGGCGTACAAGGGATTTTAGTACCAGGTGGTTTCGGTGATCGTGGTATTGAAGGTAAAATTACAGCAATTCGTCATGCACGTGAGCAAAAAGTCCCATTCTTCGGAATTTGCTTAGGTATGCAAGTGGCTGTTATTGAATACGCGCGTAACGTACTTGGACTAGCTAACGCGAACAGCTCTGAAATCAATGCGTCAACTCCATATCCTGTTATCGATCTATTGCCAGATCAAAAGGATATTGCAGATATGGGCGGTACAATGCGCTTAGGTCTATACCCATGTAAAGTGGTAGAAGGCACTAATGCATACGAGTCCTATAATGATGAATTAGTATATGAGCGTCATCGTCATCGTTATGAATTTAATAATGAATACCGTGAAGCACTAGAAGCAGCGGGTCTTGTTATTTCCGGAACCTCACCTGATGGACGTCTTGTTGAGATGGTTGAAGTGAAGGATCACCCTTGGTATCTAGCTGTACAATTCCATCCGGAGTTTACATCAAGACCGAACCGTCCGCAGCGCCTGTTCTATAGCTTTGTTGAGGCTTCGCTTAAAAACGAACAATAAACTTTTCATGATGAGATTTCCAAAACAGAAGGATTCTACCAATATACAGCGAATACTATACAAGATATCTGTTTTTTGATTTGTTAGGTAATAAGGGCTGTAGGGGGTAGAATTTGTTTGGAAAAGCAAAGAGTACTCATCGTTGATGATCAGAATGGAATAAGGTTACTTTTGTTGGAAGTATTTAATAGTGAAGGCTATCTGACCTCACAAGCTTCTAATGGAAAACTTGCATTGGAAATTGTACGTAATGAGCGCCCTGATCTTGTACTATTGGATATGAAAATTCCTGGTATGGATGGCTTGGAAATTTTGAAGCACATAAAGTCAATTGATCCTTCCATTACCGTTATTATGATGACGGCATATGGAGAACTGGACATGATTAATCGTGCTACAGAACTAGGTGCAGTGAAACATTTCACTAAACCGTTTGACATTGACGAGCTTCGTATGGAAGTTAATTATCAATTACGTGGTAGAAGTAAGCAGAAGTACGAATAAAGGCTCATGAGGACAAAGCGTCGCTACATCCATAGTAGCGATGCTTTGTTATTTTAGGATTACAGGCGGTAGGAAATCGCTACACTCTATGCTATAATATCGTTGAATTAAAAATAGCTTGGTAGTTGTGAGAGCTATGACCTAGTTATATATCGCATTTTTATACACACCTAATATAACGGAATAGATTCTTTTCGATAGATAATTGTACACAGAAACAAAGGACAAGGGATACATGTAAACCGCCTATTGTCAGAGCGCTGAATCATAACACTAGCTGATTGTGGAGCAACGCTTTACGGCGGTTTTTACTATGTTGACTTCCAGGCTAACGGGAGGACCAATAAATTAATGGAGAAATTAATGATACGCGGCGGTAAGCCACTAAATGGAATGGTGACGATTAGTGGGGCCAAAAATAGTGCAATTGCTTTACTGCCTGCCGCAGTGCTTGCTGATACAGAGGTAATTCTAGATAATTTGCCGAATATTAGTGATGTTGCGATTTATAGTGAGTTATTAGAAGAGCTAGGCGCCAAGGTAACAAGACGTGACGATGAAATCCGTATTGACCCATCACAGCTGGTTTCTAAACCGATGCCGAATGGTCGTGTGAAAAAGCTACGTGCTTCTTATTATTTGATGGGTGCATTACTTGGCCGATTTGGCGAAGCGACGATTGGAATGCCTGGTGGCTGTAATTTTGAACCACGTCCAATCGATCAACATATAAAAGGTTTTGAAGCACTTGGAGCAGTAGTGACGAATGAGCAAGGCTCCTTGCATATTAAGGCAGAAAAACTGCGCGGTGCGAAAATATATTTGGATGTCGTTAGTGTAGGAGCGACGATTAATATTATGCTCGCAGCTTCTCGTGCTGAAGGTGTAACACTTATTGAAAATGCTGCTAAAGAGCCTGAAATTGTCGATGTAGCAACATTGTTGACAGCGATGGGCGCTAAAATAAAGGGTGCAGGTACTGAGACGATTCGAATTGAGGGCGTTAAGCAAATGAAAGGCTGTCGTCATTCCATTATCTCCGACCGCATTCAAGCAGGTACGTATATGATTATGGCTGCTGCAACTCGTGGCAATGTGTTAGTAGACAATGTGATTCCTAAGCATCTTGAGGCGTTAACAGCTAAGCTTGAAGAAATGGGTGTTGAAGTTCAGGAATATGATGAAGCAATACGCATTATTGGAAAGCCAACATATTCAGCTGTAGATGTAAAGGCGCTTGTATATCCTGGTTTTCCAACGGATCTGCAATCTCCGATGACCTCGCTACTCGCATGTGCAGAAGGGACAAGCCTACTGACGGATTATGTGTATGGAACGCGTTTCAAGCATGTGCCTGAATTAACGCTTATGGGAGCTAACATTCGCGTGGAAGGAAGAACTGCTATTATTGAAGGCGGCAAGTTTTCTGCTGCTAAGGTGAAGGCTGCTGATTTGCGAGCTGGTGCTGCACTAGTTGTAGCTGCGCTAACGGTACAGAATGAAGTTACTGAAATTACGAATGTCGAGTATATTGATCGTGGTTATGACAGACTTGTAGAAAATTTAAGGAATTTAGGCGCTGATGTATGGCGCGAAATTAGCTAGGACGTATTTGAGTACTCTGAAGACAGCTAGTCTAGCGTATTGCCCGAATAGTTTTCATAGATTCGGGCAATGCTGTTAGAAAACAAAGGTTTTATATTTTATAACAAAAGTGGTGAGAGCATGTCAGATCTTCAAATTGTTGATTTGGAGAACATGAAATTGACGGAGCTATATAAGCTCGCAAAGCAATATCAGATCCCTTATTATGGTCAACTGAAGAAAAAAGAACTTATTTTTGCTATTCTTCGAGCGCAGGCAGAAAAAAGCGGATTTTTATTTATGGAAGGTATTCTTGAGGTTTTGCCGGACGGCTATGGATTTCTGCGTCCGATTAACTATTTGCCGAGTAAAGAAGATATTTATATCTCAGCTTCACAAATTAAAAAGTTTGATTTACGTAATGGTGATCTCGTCTCTGGTAAATGTCGCTTACCTAAAGAATCAGAACGTTACTATGGATTGCTTCAAGTCAATGCAGTAAATGGCGAAAGTCCAGAAACTGCGGCAGAACGATTACACTTTCCAGCGCTAACGCCTCTCTATCCTGAGAAAAAGCTTGTGCTTGAAACGAAAAGAAGTAATCTTTCCACTCGCATTATGGATTTACTAGCCCCTGTCGGCCTCGGACAGCGCGGACTTATTGTTGCTCCTCCAAAAGCAGGTAAAACTCTACTCTTAAAAGAAATTGCCAATAGTATTTCAACAAATCATCCTGACATTGAGCTATTTATATTGCTAATTGATGAGCGCCCAGAAGAAGTTACCGATATGCAGCGTTCAGTTAAGGGTGAGGTTGTTGCTTCTACATTTGATGAGCTGCCGGAAAATCATATTAAAGTGGCAGAGCTTGTGCTAGAGCGTGCGCTTCGTCTAGTCGAACACAAAAAAGACGTAGTCATCTTGCTTGATAGTATTACGAGATTAGCTAGAGCGTTCAACCTACATGTACCGCCGTCTGGTCGTACATTAAGCGGTGGTATTGACCCTGCAGCTTTTCATCGTCCTAAACGTTTCTTCGGTTCAGCACGTAATGTTGAGGAAGGCGGTAGCTTGACGATTCTTGCTACAGCTTTGATTGAAACAGGCTCTCGTATGGATGATATTATTTACGAGGAATTTAAGGGTACTGGTAATATGGAGCTACACCTGGATCGTAAGCTTGCTGAGCGCCGTCTGTTCCCTGCGATAGATATTCGTCGTTCAGGTACACGTCGTGAAGAAATGCTACTTACACAGGAAGAGCTGGATAAAGTATGGGCAATTCGTAAAAATATGAACGATTCGTTTGAATTTGTAGATCAATTTCTGAAAAAGATGAGAGATACAGAGAACAATGAGCAGTTTTTAATGTCGCTAGATGTAGCTACTGATGGAGCTAGAGTGGAAAGCTTGAAAAAAGGTGAGCAAACTCCTGTTAAGCGAGCTGCAGCAACGACAGCTGCCCCACGTAAAACAACAACTCGAGTAAGTCCATCATCTACTCAGACTACAAAGTAGTGAAGATGTTTAGGAGGGCAACATGAATCTCGTATATGCAGACATGCAAGGAAATGTATATGATCATCCTCACTATATCAGTTTGGCTCGAAGTGGTGATATGATTGTTGAAATTATGGAAGATGAGCTTATTCCGTTGCCAGAGGGTGCAACATTAGTTAGCCTTCCGTTCAGTAAACCGATCGCGCTTGATCCAGATACCGGTGAGATGCAAGTTGTTGATGATGATGTACAGGCAGTTGGCGCATTATTGCCGCAAGGCTACACGCGTCTTAATGTCCCTGCTTATGTCAAGTCTGACCCTAATGAAAAGCTTCCGCTCTTCGGTTATACGGCGGTGGTTTGGAAAGATAATCAGTTTTATGTAACGGCTGAGCAATGTGATGAGCCTGAAAAATGGGATCCTGAAAACTGTGATCGCAATGAGCTTAAGCTAGAGGTAAGTCGATTACTAACGAAGTATCCTGAAAATCGTCTTTATCAGCATTTGTCTCACTGTGCACTTGAATACGAGTGCTTAACGTCGTCTAATACATTCCTGAATCGCTGGGAAGGCGGAGTACCTGTATCGTACTCATGTAATGCTGGTTGCTTTGGTTGTATCTCTGAGCAGCCCGATGATAGTGGATTCCCTGCGCCGCAAACACGGATGAATTTCCGCCCAAATGTGGAAGAAGTGGTGCAAGTGATGATGGAGCATCTGAAGTATCCTGACTCCATCATTAGCTTTGGACAAGGCTGTGAAGGTGAGCCGAGCACGCAGGTGAAAATTATTGTTGAGGCGATTAAGCAGGTTCGCAGCCAAACAAAGCAAGGCTATATTAATATAAATACGAATGCAGGCTTAACTGACTTTATTCGTGCGATAGTTGATGCAGGGCTTGATCTTATGCGCGTCAGCACAATTAGTGCGATTGATGAGCATTACAATGCGTACTATCGCCCGCGCGGCTATACGCTGAAAAATGTAGAGAAGTCTTTAATCTATGCAGCTGAGCAGGGTGTTTACACGTCGATTAACTATCTCATCTTCCCAGGGGTAACTGATCGTGAAGAAGAGATGGAAGCGATGATCGACTTCTGTAAACGTACGAAGCTGAAGCTTATTCAGATGCGGAATTTGAATATTGACCCAGAAAGCTATCTAGGTCTAATTCCAAAAGCAAAGGGCGACATCTACGGCATGAAGCAAATGCTGCAAATTTTCCGTGAGGAGCTTCCTGATGTGGTGATCGGCTCCTATTCTCATGTTCCTCCTGAGCAGTTTAGGAGAAAATAATCTGTTTAGAGTTATGATTGTTAATAACGACAAAGGGATGAGAAGCTTTTGAGTAAACGAAGCATCGTAATACCTCATGAGCATGGCGGATGGGCAATGGTCAGTGTCCCTTATCTAATCGGGATGTTGATTGCTAGTCCGAACTGGATGCATATCGTTTTGTTTATTGCGTGGTTCTTTCTTTATTTATCGTCGTATCCGATGCTGCAAGCTTTCAAGAAAAAGTCTAAGCGAGAGACGATGATAAAGTGGAGTGTGGGATACGGAGCAATTGCGCTAGTTTTTTTGCTGCCCTCTATTCTATACTTGCCGCAGCTGTTATACTTTGCTCTACCTATTGCAGGTTTACTACTGATCAATATATGGCATGCGAAGCATAAGCGGGAAAGAGCACTAATGAATGATTTATGTGCAATTATAAGCTTCTCTTTAAGTGGAGCGGCTGCCTATTGCATGGGCGGAGGACAGTTTGATCGTACGATGGTGATCATTGTTGTTCTTAACGTATTGTATTTCATGGGCACGGCTATTTTCGTTAAGTCAATCTTTCGCGAGCGAACCAATAAACGATGGCTTTGGTATGCATGGAGCTACCATGTACTGCTGCTGCCGGTCCCATGGTTATTAGGCTATCCGCTGCTTATACTGCCGTTTTTATTCCCACTAGTTCGTACCTTTATCTTTGGCGGACGTGCTTTGCGCCCGATGAAAGCTGGTATTCTGGAGATTGTAGGATCAGTGCAATTTTTATTGCTGACTGTTTATATTTTTAGTTAAAGATGCCTGTCATTTGATACAGTTTTCCAGTAAGTTTATCATTGCAATTGCCTAGCCGTTCTGTTAATATAATTTTTGTGTGCATATAACTCTGGTCCGTATGAGATCCAGGGCAGAAAGAGGTGAACGAGATGAAACAAGGTATTCATCCGACATACAACGCCGTTACAGCTACTTGCGCTTGTGGTAACACTTTCGAAACAGGTTCTGTTAAACAGAGCATTAAAGTAGAGGTTTGTTCCGCATGTCACCCGTTTTTCACTGGTAAGCAAAAGTTCCTAGATGCTGGCGGACGTGTAGATCGTTTCAAAAAGAAATACGGCATCTAATCCGTCGTGTTTACTTACAAGGTATAAGATACCCAATGAGCAGGAATGGCGAAGTAATTCGTTGTTTCTGCTCATTTTGTTATTGCTGCCATTTTTCCTTTCCCCATCCTCCTTGCTCTCTTCTTCACTTTATCTTTGTCGTATAATGAACATTTTCGAATAAAATTACACGGAAAATTGATAGTTTTGTGCGGAAAATTAGTGGTATTATAAGAAATTTAACATTATTATAATTGGGAAGAACCTTATAGAATGGTAGAATAAGTTAAGAAATGAATGCATCAATTGCTGTATTGAACATTAAAACACCACCATTGTAATCGCTTACATATTCATATGTTGAAGTAAAGAGATAGGGGTGAGGTTATATGTCAGAAGATAGGGCAGCTTCTTCGTACATTGTCCAAGCACAGGGGATAAAGCGAGTGTTTGGGCGTGGTACAGGAGCGGTCACAGTGCTTAAAGATGTAAACATTAAACTGCCGAGAGGAAAGCTCATCGTCTTTAAAGGGCGTTCGGGATCCGGCAAAACCACGCTGATTAATCTCCTCAGTGCGTTAGACACTCCAACAGAAGGCAACATAATTTTTAATGAACAAGTGTTAACGGCAATGTCTAAGAAGCAGCGTGACCACGTTCGCCGCACAGAAATGGGCCTTATTTTTCAATCCTTTGCGCTCATTCCATTAATGTCGGCTTATGAAAATGTGGAATTTGTGCTTCGGATCGCAGATGTGCCTGCAGCAGAGCGAAAATTGGCTGCAATCCATGCATTGGAGCAGGTTGGTCTGAAAGCACGGATGCACCATCGGCCGTTTGAAATGTCCGGTGGGGAGCAGCAGCGTACAGCGATCGCCAGAGCAATTGCCCATCGCCCTCAGCTTATTCTTGCAGATGAGCCTACAGCAGAGCTGGATAGTGTCACTGGTCTTCATATTATTAAAGTATTTCGTAATCTCGTGGAAAGCAGTGGGATGACGATTGCTCTTACGACGCATGATCCTGCGGTAATGGAGATCGTCGATCATGTTTATGAATTGGAGGATGGAGAAATTGTCTCGCAAACTTAAGCAAACTGTTGCAATGTGTATAGCACTATGTCTGAGTATGCAATTAGCAGGCTGTACCTTACTTCCTAAGGAGGAAGAAGTGTTAAAGCCACCGCTTGTTAAACCTTCCAAGGAAAACTATACGACAGTTAAGGCAGAATTAGGGGATCTAGTGAAATCAATCAGTGGAAGTGGTACATTCGAATCCTATGCTTCAGAGGTTGCGCAGTTCACTGGTCAAGGAGGTCGGATTCAAAGCATTAATGTAAAGGCAGGCGACACCGTTAAAAAAGGAGATGTGCTTGTCCAGCTGAATTTGGAGGATCTCGACCTGCGAGTTAAGGAAGCAGAGCTTGCGCTTGAACGTGCAAAATTAGCCTTTCAGCAAGCACGTGGCGGAGATGAGCAGCAGCTGAAAATTGCTCGTCTTCAGCTTGATATCGAGCAACTTAAATACGATAGACTGGCTAAACAGCTACAGAGCAAGCAGCTGCTAGCACCGATGGATGGAGAAGTGACGTATGCTGAAAGCATGAAGGAAGGGGATTATGTAGAGCCGTATCAAACACTCGTGATCGTCTCCGATCCAACTCGCTTGCGAATTTCACTGTCACTCGAAAATTCTATAGATCGTAACGAAATATTAGTTGGTGTTCCTGTTGAGGTCACTTATAACAAAAATACGTATGAGGGGGAGGTTGTTCAGACACCATCCTCGGCCCCGTATACCGAAAATAAGCAACTGTCGGAGCGTTATTCCAAAACAGTTTATATTGAGCTTAAGCAGCTGCCGGAGGATGTTGAAATCGGCAAGCTCGCTAACGTCAAAATTATTACGCAAGAACGCAAAGGTGTCATTAAAATTCCAAAAAGCGGTCTTCGTTCTTATTTAGGTCGAAATTTCGTTAGAGTGATGGAAGATGGCGACAAGCTGAGAGAGGTTGATGTCCAGCCAGGCTTGGCAACAAGCACAGAGGTTGAGATTATCCAGGGAGTGGACGAAGGTCAGGAAATTGTGATGCAGTAATAGAAAAGCAGCTCAATTTTCTGGTTCAGTTTATTCCGAACGGTAGGAGGCTTCCCAGTGGCATTATTGATCATGATTTTTCGCAAAATGATTAAAAATAAATGGCTTGTTTTCAGTATGTTTCTCGGTATCGTCATGTCGATCGCTCTCGTCTCGATGATGCCGATCTATGCAGAAGGTATTTTATCGCGGATGCTCGTTAAAGATTTAGAGACGTTCCAAGTGGAAAAGGGGATTTATCCAGGGAACTATTATTCTAGAATGGATTTTCCCATTGAAGCATTGGAAAAGCGATTGCAGAAGCTTGAAGAGATCGATCACTATATGGAAGATGAGGTGGCGGCTAATTTCGGAATTCCGGTACTTGAGTATGTTAAGGAGCGGCGTACCCAGCCATTTTCCTATGTTCCTGCTGCCGGTGTGGACGATCTAAAAAAAGCCAAGCCGATTGGCAAAATAGCAGCATATACCGATCTGTATGATCATATTACGCTTCAGGACGGAAGACTGCCTGCGAAGGAGCCTGTTAACGGTGTGTATGAGGTGCTAGTTACGGAAAGCACACTAAATAGCTTTAATGCGGTGCTGGATAGCGAATTTGTCATCAATGATAGCAAGGTCAAGGAAGGTATTACGTTAAAGATTGTCGGTATTCTCGAGAAGAAAGAGGACGATGATCTCTATTTTCGCAGTCCAGATCTAAAGGACTGGAGCGGTGCATTTATTATGGACATGGAGCTATTTGAACAGGAAATCACTTATGGAGATAAGGTTCCACTTTATTACAGTGGTTGGTTTTTTGTATTGGATTATACCAAGCTAGAGCAGCGTAATATTACGCAGTTTATGGAAACAAACCAAGGGATTCAAAGCTTTATTCGCGACCGCGTAGCAGCTTTTCAAACTTCATTTTCAGTGCCTGCTATAGGCACGATAGAGAAGTATTTTGAACGGGCCAAAGTATTAAATAAGTTTATGTGGTCACTTAATGTGCCTGTACTCATTATGCTTGGCTTCTATATGTTTATGGTGTCCAATCTCATTATTGATCGTCAGAAAAATGAGATTGCCGTGCTGCGTAGTCGTGGTGCTGCGAGATGGCAAATTCTCGCATCATTTGCGGTGGAAGGGTTAGTGCTATGCGGTTTAGCATTAGCAATAGGTCCGTTGATTGGACTAGGGTTAACGAAAATTCTTGGTGCATCCAATGGCTTCCTGGAATTCGTGCAGCGTGCTCCTATGCCAGTGCATATTAATAGAACTGCGTACTTGTATGGAGTGATAACAGCAGCGGTTTGCTTTGTGATGATGTTAATTCCTGTGATGCTAGCGACACGTGTGTCAATTATTGGGCGCAAGCAAGAGCTGGCTCGCTCGCTGAAAACTCCACTATGGCATAAGGCTTTTCTTGACGTGCTGATGTTGGGCTTATCGATCTATGGCCTATATATGTTCCGTTCAAGAATGAATGATTTGCAGAAGCTGGGCCTAAGCTCAGAGGATTTGAATGTGGATCCGTTGCAGTTTGTGTTTCCTGCATTGTTTGTCATCGGTGCTGGCTTGCTGCTGCTACGCATTTATCCGTATCTACTGCGGCTAATTTATTGGATAGGTCGTAAATGGTGGTCTCCGTCGTTCTATGCAACACTGATTCAGGTTGGACGCTCCAATAGCCAGTATCAGTTTCTTATGATGTTTTTAATTATGACGATCGCGATTGGTGTCTTTAGCGCTAGTGCGGCACGAACGATTAATACCAATATTGAGGATCGAATTCGTTATGTGAACGGAGCTGACTTCATCCTAAGAACAGATTGGCCTAGTGATGCACCTCCTTCGAATAGTGCGAGCGGCTTTATTTATGATGATACTCCAGCTGAAGTGCCTGATGTTATCAATTACAGCGAGCCTGCATTTGATCCGTTCACTAGGCTGCCTGGGGTAGAAAGTGCTGCTAAAGTGTTTATGAAGAAGGATGCTACGTTTAACGTTGATAGCGAGAGTGGCACAGCTACGTTATTCGGCATAGACACTGATGATTTTGGTAATACGATTTGGTTTCCGCATTATTTATTAGACTACCATATTAATGATTATCTAAATTTAATTGCAGAGGACCCACGTGCCGTGCTCATTTCCAGAACATTAGCGGATCAGCGAGAGGTTGAGGTAGGAGATGCGATCCACGTAGGCTGGCAAGGGGTGCAGGCTGCTCCATTTATTGTCTATGGCATTATCGATTACTTCCCAAGCTTTAATCCTAATCCAACCTTAACTGCTGCGGCTGTTAGAGATAATGCGAAGCCGACAGCTCCGATGTTAATTGTTGGTCATTTGTCGCAAATTCAGCTTCATCTGCAGCTGCTGCCATATGATGTATGGCTAAAGGTAAGTCCAGACGTAACGACAAGCCAGTTCTATCAAGGGATTACCGACGAAGGAATTAATATGACTAGCGTTACGAATACAAGAGAGCAGTTAATTAAAGCGAAGAATGATCCGTTTACGCTGGCACTAAACGGAATATTAACGTTAGGGTTTATTATTTCAATTGTTGTTAGCTTTATCGGCTTCCTCTTATATTGGATTCTGTCGTTGAAGGGAAGAACGTTGCAGAACGGGATTATGCGGGCAATTGGCTTATCACTACGCCAGTTAATTAGTATGCTTGCACTTGAACAGCTGCTGACCTCTGGCATTGCGATTGTGATCGGAATATTCGTTGGTCAATTGACCAGCTTGCTCTATGTGCAAAACTTTCAAATCGCCTTCAGCCCAAGCAATCTGATCTTGCCGTTTAAGGTTACCTTTGAACAAGCTGATTTTGCTAAAATGTATAGTATTGTGTTCGTGATGCTAGCGATCGGACTGCTTATATTGTCTTACATGTTATCGCGGTTAAGAGTCCATCAGGCCTTGAAGCTAGGGGAGGACTAATGATGATTCATTGTGAAGGGTTAGTCAAAATATATAAAGCTGCCGATCTTGAGGTTTTCGCCCTGCAAGGATTAGACTTAACGGTTGAAAGCGGTGAGCTGATGGCGATTATCGGCAATAGCGGAAGCGGCAAATCGACGTTATTAAATCTACTTGGCGGACTTGATCGACCGAGTGCTGGGCAGCTTACGATTGACGGGAAGAATATGCTAAAAATGTCCGAGCGTGATCTCGTAAAGTATAAGCGAGAAAGTGTTGGCTTCGTCTGGCAAAACAACGCTCGCAACCTCATTCCTTATTTGACAGCATTAGAGAATGTTGAGTTGCCGATTTTGCTGAAGGGAAGGCGAAAGCGAGCACGAGCGCTTGAATTGCTGGAGGCAGTTGACCTGCTGCATCGAAAGCATAATAAGCTGCATGAGCTTTCAGGCGGTGAGCAGCAGCGTGTAGCGATCGCTATTGCACTTGCCAATCATCCCAAGCTATTGCTAGCTGATGAACCTACAGGCTCCGTTGATTCCAAAATGGCTGATCAGATCCTTGATTTGTTTCGCAAATTAAATCGTACAATTGGAATTACGATCGTCATCGTGACGCATGATCCGCTTCTGGCTCGCAAGGTAGATCGGGTTGTGGCGATACGAGATGGAAAAATATCGTCTGAAATGCTGCGTCGGAAGTCATATAAGGAGGAGTTTGAGGAATTGCTGAATAGCAGCGAGCAAGAGCAGATACAGGCTCAGTCGCATGTCGAGTATGCGATCTTAGACCGTGCTGGACGACTGCAAATTCCAGCGAGTTATCTTGAAAGCATCGGCATTAAAAATAGCAATAAAGTAAAGCTTGAGCTGCTTGATGGTAAAATCCTTCTAGCACCGCCTGATGAGCATTCCTAATTGTGACAAATAGATTTCCTATCTTTTCATAGGAGATAAGGTTGCGCTTTTGATCGTATTGTAATATACTAAGTCTTGCCGTGCTAGATGGGGAGGTAGCGGTGCCCTGTAACTCGCAATCCGCTGTAGCGAGGTTGAATTCCTATCTTAGGTGTTGTCGATGTGAGGTTTGACGCTTGCAAGTAGTGTTGACGGTGGGGTCCTTCGCAATGGGCGCTTATGAACCTGGTCAGGTCCGGAAGGAAGCAGCCATAAGTAAGTTAGCTCATGTGCCGAAGGGGTGCCTTGCTCGAGCTATGTAGCAAGAGGGTCACTCGGTTCGCTTCTATCGACGGTAGGTGCACGGTACCTACATATATTATGAATAGTGTAAGCATATAGTACCTGCCCAAGCGCAAGCCATCTTGCCAAGGCAGGTATTTTGCTATTTTTTCTAATGTTTACAATGTGCATAAGTTAATGATTCAATTTATGTAGCTCTATGTAGTATAATATAATGGCGCAATAGCAACGGCTATTGAACTAGAAGTAAGGGAGACAGTATTGTGTCACATATAGCTCTATATCGTTCTTGGCGTCCGCAGATGTTCAAGGATATGGTCGGACAACAGCATATTATACAGACGCTACAAAATGCGATACGAGAACAGCGTGTTTCACATGCCTATCTGTTCAATGGTCCGCGCGGCACAGGCAAAACAACAACCGCCAAAGTGTTAGCTAAAGCAGTGAATTGTGAGCATGGCCCTGCGATTGAGCCATGTAATGCATGTGCAACTTGCGTTGGAATTACAGAAGGACATATTATGGATGTAGTTGAAATTGATGCTGCATCTAACCGTGGTATTGATGAAATTAGAGATATTCGCGATAAGGTACGCTATGCGCCAACGGAAGTGCGCTACAAGGTCTATATTATAGACGAGGTTCATATGTTGACGGCGGAGGCATTTAATGCGCTGCTAAAAACATTGGAGGAGCCGCCTGCGCATGTGATTTTTATATTGGCGACTACGGAACCACATAAGCTTCCTGCAACGATTATCTCGCGTTGCCAACGTTTTGATTTCAGACAGGTATCGACAGAGGAGCAGGTCGCTCGTCTGCGTCAAATTTGTCAGGAAGAAGAAATCCAGGCAACGAATGAAGCACTATCGTATATTGCACGTCTTTCTGAAGGTGGTATGCGTGATGCGATAAGCCTGTTAGAGCAAACCTCGGCATTTTCTAACCGCAACATTACATTAGATGCAGCGGTAGAGGTGACAGGCGGGATCGCAGCTGAGCAATTTTATCAGCTGGCCGAAGCTGTTCAGGGGCAAAATGCTGCAGCGATGCTTTCGCTTGTAGAGAGCTTAATGCAGGCTGGTAAAAGTCCTGACAAATGCTTAGAAAACCTAATGTACTATTTCCGCGATCTACTGGTGTTAAAGCTTGCTGCTGTTCGTGGCGCAACAGAGCGTATTGTCGATGTTGAACGCTTTCAAAGTATGGCCAATGCCTATTCCGCTGAACAATTATTTGGAATGATTGAAGTGCTTAATCATTATCAGCAGGAATTAAAGCATGCCGCTCAGCCACAAACCTTGCTAGAGGTAGCTTTACTAAAGCTATGTACAGCAAGCAGCGGGGGGAGCGGGCAGACATCTGATGCTAGCGCACAGGAAATTGCCCAATTGCGTCAAAAGGTTGGACAGCTGGAGAGTCAGCTAACTCAACTGATGAAGCAAGGGGTAACTGTGTCTGCAGCTCAAGGCTCGCAATCGACTGAACGACAAGCAGCACCGCGTCGTAACTTTGCCTCTAGTGGCGGGGTTAACCGACCTAAGGTTAAGCTTGATCGTTATCTCGCAGCCCTGCAAGGACAAGAAACGCAAGAGGCTCGCATGAAGTGGGCTGAAATCATGGCGAAGGTCAAGGACCGTAAAGTAACGGTGCAGGCATGGTTAAAGGACAGTGAGTTAGTCGCAGCCGCTGATGGGCAGTTTTTGCTTACATTCAGAAATGATATGCACCGCGAAATGACGGAAAGACCTGCACACCGTGAGCTAATCGAGCAAGTTGCTGGAGAAGTGATGAATCGTCCATATCAATTAGTAACAGTGATGCTGAAAGATTGGCAGTCAGCGCTAGATGGCAATGTAGAAACTGCTGCAGAATCACTCCAGCTAGAGCCTGAACATATCACTGTACAGCATAATGACAACAAGCAGCCTGAATGGGTTGATGAAGCAATCAAAATGTTTGGAGAAGAGCTCGTTGTCGTCAAAGAATAATTAACTATATTATGAGGTGAATACTAATGAACAATATGAATCAAATGATGAAGCAAGTTAAAAAAATGCAAGCACAAATGCTAAAGGCACAAGAAGAGCTTGAACATAAAACAGTTGAAGGCAGCGCGGGTGGCGGTGTCGTTACTGTAACTGTTAATGGCCACAAAAAAATTCTTAGCATCGATATTAAGCCAGAGGTAGTAGATCCAGAAGATATTGAAATGCTACAAGACCTTGTATTAACAGCTGTAAATGATGCGTTAACGAAAGCAGAAGAGCTTGCTAACGCTGATATGGGTAAATACACTGGCGGAATGAAAATTCCAGGCTTGTTCTAAATTTTAACTAGCAAAGATAGGATAGCTCTAGCTATTCGAAAGGGGCTGTACCTACACCGTGCATTATCCAGAGCCTATTGCCAAACTGATTGATTCGTTTACTCGTTTGCCAGGTATTGGACCGAAGACGGCTGCTCGCCTTGCTTTCCATGTATTGCGGATGAAGGAAGATGAGGTTATTGATTTCGCTAAAGCATTAGTGAGCGTAAAACGTAATTTATTTTACTGCTCCATATGCTGTAACATCACTGATACGGATCCTTGCCGAATTTGCCAGGACAAGGCTCGAGATGCTTCTGTTATTTGCATTGTTCAAGAATCGAAGGATTTAATTGCAATGGAACGAACAAAGGAATTTGACGGCTATTATCATGTGCTGCAGGGAGCGATTTCTCCGATGGAGGGGATCGGTCCCGATCAGATTCGTATCGCCGAGCTGCTAAAACGGTTAGGCGATGAAACTGTGCAGGAGCTAATTTTGGCGACGAATCCGAATATTGAAGGCGAAGCGACAGCGATGTATATTTCTAGACTTGTGAAGCCATTTGGGTTGAAGGTGACGCGAATAGCACACGGTTTGCCTGTAGGCGGCGATCTGGAGTATGCAGACGAGGTTACGTTGTCTAAAGCACTAGAAGGTAGACGTGAATTAATGTAGGCTGGCTAATTTAGAAAAGAGGTTTATTGCGTGACGACGCGATAAACCTTTTTTTTGTTCTATTCTGTCTATTTGGACATACATATGTATCAGGTGTATGTAAATGGAGGTGAACCAATGCTGGCTTATATGAAACGATGGTGGGAAGAGCGGAGAATAGCTTCTGGAGAAGCGGTTCATTCTTATATGAAAAAATACGAGATGGACAAGCTTCGGCTAGAAATTAAACAAGCATTGTCGGATAAGCGCGCCACGGAGCAAATGTTCCAATATGCTAAAGGTAACGATGAGGTGGAATGGGCGATACTTAGGCAACTGGCAGCAGAGCAAAGATATCGAATGTTACTGAATAAGGCAAGATCGATGGATGTGGATTGGTCGAGAATTAGAGGTGAGTTAATTTGAAGGTTGTTTGGATCGTTGTATTCGTTCTTTCATCACTTTCCTTATTAGTTATGTTATTGAGACGTCCACTTTCACGAATCAGCTTGATGAAGGTGATTGTTCACTGGGTTTTTGCGGCAACAGCATTGTTCTTATTGCACCAGTTCGAATACACTCAGGCTTATGCGTTGCCAATCAATCCGTTAACGATTGGTACGACGGCAGTACTAGGATTACCGGGAATAGCGCTCTTAATGGGGATACAGCACTTTATTATATAAATGGATTTATGAAATAAGTAATGTACTTGCAAGTTTAATTGGTTTTTGAAATAAGCCACAGATCAAGGTCGAAACAAACATTTTGCTTAATGAAATGTTTGAGTACCGAGGAGCTGTGGTTTTTATTGTGCGATTAGATAAGTTTTATGTGCTAAGTCAAACGAGCAGTGGCAGCTTATATAACCTGTGTGAGCATAGACGTAGCGTGGCTTTAATTGGGTGTTATTGGTCGGCAAAACGTAGATATAGAGAAAAAACAAAAAAAGTTTTAAAAAGGGGTTGCAATATGTTTGTAGGCTATGGTATATTATTTCTTGTCGCCGCGAGAGATTGCGTGAGACACACGAAAGAAAACAACTCGGTCACATTAGTGATTGAATATTGATCTTTGAAAACTGAACAACGAGTAAGAACTGCCAT